>Ga0247727_10020565_pt1 | contig 10072 bp, 4 predicted proteins | sample WisWelCaveWW1625_FD_202498 | JGI IMG/M metagenome (GOLD analysis project Ga0247727, IMG submission 202498) | Biofilm microbial communities from Wishing Well Cave, Virginia, United States - WW16-25 | ecosystem: Environmental > Aquatic > Deep subsurface > Groundwater > Cave microbial mat | place...
CTCAAGGTGGGCATGACGGTCAGCGCGTCGATCCCCGTCGCGGTGCTCTCGATCACGTTGTTCAAGGCCTTCGCGAAGATCTTCCGGGTGCGTCCGGCCACCATCCTCGAGAACAACATCGTACAAACGACGGGAAGCGCGGGCGAGTCCATTGCTTTCGGTGTCGCCGTCACCATGCCGGCTCTGCTCATCCTGGGCTACGAGATGGAGCTGGGACGAATCATGCTGGTGGCGGTGCTGGGCGGCCTGCTCGGCGTGCTCATGATGATCCCGCTGCGCTACGCGCTGATCGTGAAGGCCCACGGCGAGCTGGCCTACCCGGAGGGGACGGCCTGCGCCGAAGTGCTTCAGGCGGGCGAGCGCGGAGGCACGAGCGCGAAGACCGTGTTTGCGGGCTTTTTCTTGGGCTTGTTCTACAAGTTTTTCAACCTGGGCATGAAGCTTTGGACCGACGTGCCCGAGAAGGCCGTCTCGTGGTTCAAGGGCGCCGCGATCTCGGCGGAGGTTTCGCCGGAGCTCCTGGGGGTCGGGTACATCATCGGCCCCCGCATTGCGTCCATCATGGTGGGCGGCGGAATCCTTTCAAGCTGGGTCCTCATCCCCATGATCAAGCTTTTCGGCGATGGGCTCAGCGTCCCGCTGTTTCCGGCAAGCAAGCTGGTGCGCGACATGAGTCTGCACGAGATCTGGCGCTCGTACGTGTTGTACATCGGGGCCGGGGCGGTGGCGGCAGGCGGAATCATCAGCCTGATGCAGAGTCTCCCCACGATTATCCACGGGGCCAGAGCAGGCCTGGGCGGGCTTCGCAAAACGAGTGGCCGCATCGCGTCCCGCCTGCGCACCGAAGAAGATCTCCCCCTGAATTTCGTGCTGCTGGGTTGCATCGGCCTGGTGCTCGCGCTGTGGCTGTCTCCGTCGCTGCACTTGAACCTGCTGGGCTCCGTACTGATCCTGATCTTCGGCTTTCTCTTCGTGACGGTAAGCTCGCGGCTCACCGGCGAGATCGGGTCGTCGTCGAATCCCATCTCCGGCATGACGGTCGCGACGCTTCTCGTCACCAGCCTCGTCTTCCTGGCTCTGGGCTGGGTCAGCCCGGCTTACAAGATCACCGCGCTCAGCGTGGCCGCGATCGTATGCGTCGCCTCGTCGAACGGCGGCACCACCTCGCAGGATCTCAAGACGGGGTTCCTGGTGGGCGCCACACCGAGGGCTCAGCAGATCTCGCTGCTCATCGGGGTGCTTACATCGGCGGTGGTGATCGGCTACACGCTCAACCTGCTGAACGATGCCTCGACCGTTTTCTCGCGCAAGGATCTGCCGAGGGCCATCGTCCCCGGCTTCGAAACCCTCATGGAGCGCGGCACGGTCAACGATCCGGTGCACGCGGGGGATACCACGAGCTACCGGGTTTTGCGCGTCACCGAACCCGTGAGCGAAGGCGTGCTGAAGGGGCTTCAGCCGGGCAAGTACTTCGTCAACGAAGCAGGGCTCATCCAGTATTACGTGGATCCCGGTATCAATGGACGGTTGAGTACGCGCGACGACGGCTCGCCGGTTCAAAAGTACGAAGCACCCAAGGCCCGGCTGATGTCGCTCATCATCGACGGCATCCTCTCGCAGAAGCTCCCCTGGGGCCTCGTTCTGCTGGGCGTGGCGATCGCTCTCGTGCTGGAGCTATGCGGAATCTCCGCCCTGCCCTTTGCAGTGGGCGTCTACCTTCCGCTCGCGGCCTCGATGCCGATCTTCCTGGGCGGAGCGGTGCGCTTTCTGGTGAACCGGATCTCCGAAAAGCGTAACACCAAGGCCAAGTCGATCGAGGAGGAAGAGACAGGGCCCGGAATCCTCTTCTCGTCGGGCCTCATCGCCGGAGGCTCGATCGCCGGGATCCTGCTTGCGCTGGTCTCCGTCAAGGGCAACTGGGGCAGCTTCATCGACGTCGGCTCGCGCTACCCCTGGCTGCTCGAGACCAACTGGACGCCTGTCATCCTATTCACTCTGATGATGGGCACGCTCACGGTGGTGGGAGTGGGGCGGAAGAAGGCCAGGGGGAGGTAGACCGATCCCCCAATTTTGATATTCGGTATTTTGTCTTTGGCTTTTAGAATTTTCTATAAGTACGAGCACGGACTCGGCTGGCATCGCGAGAGTCCGTGCTCGTACTTATAGAAAATTCTAAAGGGGAAAAGCGAAATATCGAATATCGAACTTCAAGTGGAATACTTCACCGGTTAGGTAATGCCGACGCCGCTCAATTCGCCGGGTTTAGGTAGAACGGGTATGCGCTGACCTCGGTCACGACCGGCGCTTCGGGTTTGGGGAAAACCCACGTCCGAACCCGCGAGACGATGCAGTTCTGCAGGCCGGAGTCGCCCATGGTGGATTCCTTCACCCCAGCGAACGATACGATGCCGTTGGGCTGGATCATGAAGGCCACCACCACCTTGCCACGCAGGTTCGGGTTGCGCTGTAGAGCAGCGTCGTAGCACGCGCGGATCTCGGCGCGGTGGCGCTGAACCACGGCGTTGATGACGTCCTTGGGGAGACCCGAGAGCACCTGCACGTTTTCGGAGATGATGCTCACCGCGTGCTCGCCCTTCAGGCCCAAACGGCCGGGGCCGCCAATACCCTCGCCGATCCCGTCGCCCTTATAGCCTCGGCCCAGACCCTTCGTGGAAGGCCCGTCGATGCCGATGGTGGTTCCGCCGCCTCCGACGTCCACGCCCTTCAGGCCCTTGCCGCCGGCACCACCGACTTCCTCGATCCCCTTGCCCCGCAGTCCGGATACGGCCTTGCCGAAGTCGTCGAATCCGCCTCTTCCTTCTGGCCCCTCGCCGGCGTCGATGAGGTTTCTCAAGTCCTTCGCCACTCCGGCATTGCTGAAAGCCTTGAGCAGGCCCACGCTCTGAGCGCGCTTGGAATCTACGATCTTGCGCTCGCGCGGATTGGGCGCTTTCGGCTTCGGCGCCTCGGCCACCTTGGGCTTGGATTTCGGCGCGAGCACCTGCGCCTTCTCCGCCTTCTTGGGCAGATCGGTTCTTCCAACCTCGCCCTCAGGCCCCTTGGGCGGGCCACCCTCGCCCTCCACCGAGCCGCCCTGCTTGCTGTCCATGTCCTTGGCGACGATTCCCATCTTGGAGATGTCAGGACGCTTTTTGATCACGATCTTGGCGTAACGCTCGGGAATCATCTCGATGGTAACCGGCTTGGGCTTCGGCGTGAGGCTCACGCCGATCATCAGGAGCAAGAGCAGAAGCAGCGAGGCCAGGAAGGTGCGCACGAGCAGCGGATCACGATCGAAGATCGGCGCCGCCTTGATGCGCGGAGCGGGCTTCACGTATAGCAGGAAAAAGTTGATTCGACCGATGCTGAGCTTCGCGAAGTCGTCTTGCTTGAGCCCGACGATGAAGTACTCGCCCGATCGCTTGACGAACTTCTCTTTTGACAGATCGGCGACCGAGTAGATTTTTTCGCGCGCACGGATCGTTCCGGTCATCTCCTCGGTGAAGGCAAGGTAAGCGGTGCCATCTTCCTCGATGGTGATGAGCGGGAACTCATCGGAGATCCCGACGCTCGGAATGATGTAATTGTTTCGTGGGCTCTCGCCCACGGTGAGCACGCACGGATCGAAGTAGTTGGAGACATCAAGGATGTGGTCGCCCCAGAGCACGGTCACTTCCAGCTCGCGCGCGTGCTCCGGCTGCTCGAATGCCTTTTCCAGCTCCTCGGGCAGGACGTCGTCGTCACCTTTGCGCGCGCGCCGATCCTCGATGCGGCGCTCGAGGCTCGTGATATCGAATACCCGCCGATCCGCCCGGCGGCGCTCGCCCACACGACGCTCGAAGCCCAGCGGCTTGCGGCGATCATCGCCGCGGCGATGCTCGGTCTCGGCGCCGTTGCCCTTCGCGTCCGCGACCTGGCGACGATCGGTGCCCGACCTCTGATCGATGCGCCGGTCTCCCTGACGCCGCTGATCGAGCCGGCCTTCCGACGGGAAGGCATCGCGCTTGCGACGGTCGGGCCCACCGCGCCGATCCATCGCGTCGATGAGCGAGCGATCCATCTCCGCCTGCGTCTCCTCGCCGTCGTACGCGAGCCTGCCTTCGAACGCCGGCTGGGCAGTCGCCTTCCCGGAGCCCTTCTGAAGCTTCATTTCGATCGGTCCGAGGCGGAGCACGTCTCCGAACTTGACCCGGCTTTCGACGACTCTCTCTCCGTTGACGAAAGTTCCCTGGGAGCTGGCGAGGTCCGTCACCAGCACGTTCTCGCCGCGAACTTCGATGAGCGCGTGGATGCGCGACACACCGGGATCATCCACGCGAAAATCGGCGGACAGGATCCGGCCCAGGACGATCTTGTCCTTCACGTACTCGCACGTGTGGATGATGTCGCCCGACTTATTCAGCAGGTCGAGCCTGACCGGAACCACGATGTTTTCTTTGGCTTCCATTTATTTCAGCATCCTCGCCGAGTCGACCACCTCAGCGTCGAAGTTTTCCCGGATCTTGATGACCGCTCTTCCCTTCACATCCTTGATATTCGATATGTAGGAGCCCGACGGCTTGTTATAGATGCCGTCGATGGACGATCCTTCGAAATCATACGTCGTTTTTTTCTTGTACTTGATGGTCTTTCCACCGCGCTTTTCTATGACGAACTCGCCCTCCTCGCCGCCCGCGAGCGGCTTGGGTTTTGTCCCCGCGGCGGATTCCATGGCAAAAAACACCGCCGCCATGAACACCAGCACCAGCCAAAGCGCCGCCCGTTCCATGCTGCCTTTCTCCCTTGGAGCCGGAAGGGGGAGCTCGCGCGGGCTGCTCCCCCAAGCCACTTATCGCCAGCTCTGGATGATCTCGTGAGCCCTCGCCGACTCCTTCCCGCCTCTCTGGATGTAGCGCAGCATCTGCTGTGCCGCGTCCTCGCGGCGCTGCAGCCTATTACCCAGCAGGATCGAGTCGTTGAAGGCCACGGAAAGGGCTTCGGGATTGCCGGCCATGTGCTCCGAATAGACGCGGTGCGCGTCCTCGAATTTGCCCACGCCCTCGAGGGACGCGCCCAGCCCAAGGGCCGCATCCTCGAATCCAGAATCCAGCTGAACGGCCTCGGAAAAAAGTGCCTCCGCGTCGCCGAAGGCCCGGCTCTGCAGGTACAGCGCACCAAGATTCACCAGTGGCGCCGCGTTCCTGGGTTCGGCCTTCGCGGCTTTCTCCAGATAGCCCAGCGCGCCCTGCCGGTTCCCCTCCTGGAGAGCGAGCATTCCGAGGTTGTTGTAGACGAGCGACTTCCACGGGAAGCCCGCGTCCTTTTCCAGGCGGCCGAGCAGAAACTTCGCCAGCTCGTGCCGCTTGGCCCTGAGGGCATTGGCAGCGAGCAGAAATACCGCGCGTTTTTCGTCGGGCCTGGTTCCGAGCAACCCCTGCAGGCCGCTCGCCGCCTCGGCGTGCCGCCCCGAAGCGCTCAACGTGGAAAGATAGTCGAGCCGGCCGTCCACGTCGTCCGGGCCGGGAACCTTGCCTTCCCACTTTCCCAGCGCTTCGCCGGCCACCCGGCGATCCGACTCGTAATCGGTTTGAAGGCCCCCTTCGAGCCAAGCGAGCCTCCGCACGAGCAGGGTGGAGCGCTGCATGGCCCCGTTGTCGGCGGAAGCACCCTCCCGCGGGGCCTGGATGGCCCGACCCGCGCAGGAAGAAAGGAGGATCAGGCCCAGGAGCCCGTTTAGCGCTTTCATCGGCTCGCCACCTCGTTGGAGGGCACGCGAATACTCCAGTAGTTCGGAGCGGGCCATAGTCCCCTCGGCCCGTCGTCCGGTTTGCCTCGTACGCGACACCTGGCCGCGTAGTCGTTGGCCACCCGGAACTGGGCGGCCCGCTCCAGGCAAGCCTTGCGAACCTCCGCGGCCTTCGCCTCGAGGGGCTTCACCTGGGTCTCGTCGATTTTCTTGAGCGACGCCTCGGTCTCCGTCCGCAGATCTCCCTTGATGCTTTTCGGGATCACCACGGCTCGGTACGCCGTCACGAAGTGCTCGTAGGCCTCGGCCTTGTCGTTGAGGGCGGCCACGCCCCAGTCGGGAACTCCCAGATCAATGACTTGGTCGTAGGCATCGGCGAGCTTGGAGAGCAGGCGGGTCTTACGCTTCATGAGGTAGAGCAGATCCTCCGGCGGAAAGCGCAGAATGACCTCCTGGTACTTTTTCCTCTGCCCGTCGAGCGCGGAGAACCGCGCTTCCGCGACGTAGGAAACTCCCTGGCCATCGAGTTTCGTGCCTTTGTCCGCCATCCACCGGATCTCTTTCAGCAGCTCTTCCCTTTCCTTTTTGCGGCCGGCGCGCTCGTGCTGTCTCACCATCTCGGCGAGTAGCTCGATCTTGGCGCCCGTCGACGGAGCCTCGCGCATCAGCCTGCGGTAGTAGAGGTTGCTTTTGTCCCAGGCCCCGGCCTTGCGGTGCAGCTTCGCCAGACTGAGCCAGATCGTGCCTCTCTCGTCCTGTGTCACCGGACCTTTCAGGTAATCCTCGTAAAGAGAGATCGCCTCCTTGGTCTTTTCGAGCACCTCGGCGAATACCGCGGCGTTGAAGAGCGCGCTACGCGCGTCCTTTTCCTTCGGGTAGCGCCGCCAGTAGTCCCGGTATACCGAAAACGCCAGGTCCAGATCGTAGACCTTCTCGGCCGCCTTGCCCCGCGCAAGCACGAGCCTCCGGGTGAACTCCGACTTCGGAAACTTCTCCACGAAGAGCTTCGAGGTTTCCGCCGCCCGTCCCCACTCACCCGCCTTCTCGTAGCCCACGTGAGCGTTGTAGAGCGCCTTTTCAGCGAGCGCCCCCCCGGGATCAGCGCGGTAGATCCGAACGTAAGCCTCGGCCGCCTCTTTCCACTTCTGTTCCCCTTCCAACGCCTCCACGCGCTTGAAACCCACCTCGGTGGCAATTTGCGCCATCTCCTTGCGGAAGGCGGCATCCCCGAGGCCCCTTGTCGCCGCAAAGACGCCGGCGAGTTCGTTCATCGCATCGTACTTCTTCTGTATATTGAGGATGTCGAGAGAGATGTGCGCGGACGTCGTGGCGGCCCGGTGTCCGGGGTGCTTCGTAGCCAGCTCCTTGAACCGATCCAGAGCCTCGTCGAAGTGATGGTAACGGTAGTAAATCGAGCCGATACGGAAGCGCACGTCCACGACCCGCTGGCCCCGCGGATACTCCCGCAGATAGTACTCGGCCACCTCGATGAAACGCTTCTCGCCCGCTGGAATCTCCTGCCTCTCGGTACCGACCGTTTTCTGCTGGTCTTTGCTAAAGCGCTCCAGAGAGTTGTTTCGCTCGGTCAGCTTTTCCAGGGCGAGAAGCGCGTTGTACACCGACTCGTCGGTAACCTTGTCCTTCGGCGCTATTTTCGCCGCATCCATGTAGGAATCGGCGGACTCGAGCCACTTGCCCTGCTGGAAGAGAATCTCGCCCCGGTAGAACGAGATATTCTTGCGGCCGGGATGATCCGGAAATCCCTTCACCAGCGCGTCGTAGAGCCTGAGCGCGTACACATAGGCCTGCTTGTTCTGGCTCTTCTGGGCCGACTGGTGCTGGAGAAGCGCGGCCTTCTCCGCCTCGGTTTGCAAAGTCGCCAGCACCGCCTTGAGACCCTGGCGCTTCTCCTCAGGTAGGCCGCGCGCCCAGTCGGAAGAAGCTCCATACCGCTCCACGGCGGCGGCGAGCCGCTCGACCGCGGCCCCCGTCTTACCCAGGCGCACCAGCGACTCGAACATTCCCAGCTCCATCTGCGGGGCCTCGAGCGAGTCGGGGTACTCCTTCAGCAGCCGGCCATAGGCTCTCACGGCCGCCGCGTCGCGGGCCTTCGAGCGAAGAATGTCGGCGATGAGCTTAAGATTCTCCAGCGCCTTCTCCCGGCCGATCCGGTCGGTGAAGTAGGAGGTGGCATCCTCGACCGCCTCGGCCTCGGCGAAGAAAAGCACGAGGTCCTTCAACGCCTGCTCGCGCAGGTTGAACTTCGCCTTGTCCTCGTTGTCTCGCAGCGAGTCCACCAGCAGCTTCATGCTCCCCAGCGCCTTGCGGCTCTCGGTGGTGTTCAGCTCGCACCAGGCCATCTTGTACCGTGCATAGTGGTGCAGGTCCGAGCGGGGGCGGGCGACGAGAATGCTGTATTTCGCGTAGGAGTCGCGGTACCTTTGCTTCTCGAAGAGATGGTCGGCGAGATAGATGACCGCCTCTTCGAACTTCTGGCTCCGCGGGTACTGACGAATCACCCGCTCCAGATATTTCACCCCCGTCTCGGGCTTTCCGAGCTCGGACTCGACGAAGCCGATGAAATAGACGATCTCGTCCATCTTCGGGTGTTTCGGGTACTGCTTTTCCAGACTCTTGAAGAGGCCGACGCTGTCGCCGAGGTACTTCTTCGAACGGCTGTTATCGAGCTCCGGGGGCTTGGCGGATGTCGGCTTGTCCTTGCGCGCCTGAAACTCTTCCGATTCCCGCGCGTACAGCTCGTGCTCCCGGAAGGAAAGCTCCATGTATTTTTCGGCGTAGAGCTGGCCCAGCCGCAGAAGCACGTTGTCCCGGTTGGATTTGCCGCCGGAGTCCAGTTCCTGGCGCAGAAGCTTGATCGCCTGGTCGCGCTTCTCGGCGAGGAACTGCTCGCGCGCGAAAAGGTACTCACGGGCATCCACGCCCGGCTCCTTCAGGCGGGAACGGCCCCGGAACTGCACCCGGGAAGAGCTGAACGCAAACTTACTCTCGCCAGCGACCGCCTTGGGCACCTTCCTGGGAAGCGCGAAATCCTCATAGTCCCGCGCCGCCGAGGTGGCGGCGACCAGAACGAGGGCCGAGATGAGGACGCGGTCAATTAACACAGGCGCTTTCCGTCGTATAAACATAGGTCCCCAGTTCGTCTTCCCAGTACTCGCCGTGGTAGGGCCAGAAGTGGTAGGCGGCCGCAACCGAAGTCTCGACATCCACCACGCGCTTGGGAGGCAGGCCCTTCTGCCCTTCGATGAGTTCTTTTTCACCGGTGACGATTTCCACCTTCAGGTAGTTCGCCTGCTCCCTCATCTCGACCAGCTCCGCCATCTTGTGGCGGTGCATCCGGGAAAGCGCGGTGCCCACCTCCAGCTGTAGCGACTTGATGGTCTCATCCACGACCGCCGCCATGCGGCGCATCTGCTCGTTCCTTCCGAAACGGGCGAGATCGGCTCTCTCCTTACGCAGCATTTCGAGAACCTTCATGTCCTTGTCGACGCCCTGATCCCGTTTTGCGTAGCCCATGAAAGCGCGGTTGAGGCCCTTGCCCGTGGAGTAGGCCTGATAAAACGCCCCCGCCCCGCCCAGCTGCGAGGTCTCCAACTGCATGCTGCGCAGAACCGGATCGTAGAGCGTGAAGAACTGCGACAGCGTCCGCCTCATCTCCTCGTACTTGCACAGCGAGTAGAGAATCGTCGCCCGCAGCACATATGCCTCGGCGACCATGTCCTCACGGTAGAAGGGCGATGTGACCGTGTGCAGGTTCCCGAGGCTGACGGTGGTATCGTTCACCCGCAGAAGAGGCCAGCTCGCCTCCAGCATCACGTTGAGCCAGTGGGGAGATCCCGAGAGAAACTGGGAGTAGTAGGTGATCGACTTCTCGACATCCCCCGCCGAGTAAACCGTGCGCGCCAGATTGAGTCTGGCGAGATCCGCGAGGGCGAAATGCTCCTTCCGGCCCCGTACGGAGTCGACGATCTTGGCGAAGTAGAACGCAGCCTCTTTGTGGTCTTTCCGTTTGGTGGCCAGCACGCCCAGGAAGAAGAGCGCCTTGGGGTAGTAGGGCGACTCGGGGTTGACCGACTTGAGCCGGCTCGTCGCCTTCGCGAGGTCTCCGGTGGAAAACTCGTACACCCCCACCGCGTAGTTCAGGTGCGACGTAACGGCGGTGGGCACGAGGTTGTCGGGGATCTTGTCGAGCACCTTTCCGATCCGATCCACCATGTTGAGCCGATCGGTGATGCTCACGGCGTTGCGGATCGCCTTCTCGTAAAGCTCGCGGTTCTGCGAGTCGGCCGTGAGCAGGGCGTTCCGGAATGAAACGTAGCTCGAGTAGTA
>Ga0247727_10020566_pt1 | contig 10072 bp, 8 predicted proteins | sample WisWelCaveWW1625_FD_202498 | JGI IMG/M metagenome (GOLD analysis project Ga0247727, IMG submission 202498) | Biofilm microbial communities from Wishing Well Cave, Virginia, United States - WW16-25 | ecosystem: Environmental > Aquatic > Deep subsurface > Groundwater > Cave microbial mat | place...
TTTTGAGACCACTTAAGATCTTTTCTTATCTTTGATGAATTCAGACTATATCTAAAATCATGACCAGGTCTATCTTCTACAAATTCAATTTGATCGGTAGATTTGCCCATTAATGTCAGAATTTTTTTAATTATCGTAATGTTATCAAGTTCATTAGATGCGGAAATGTTATACGATTCTCCTGATTTACCTTCTAGAATGACTTTCATGATAGCGTCGCAGTGGTCGTCTACAAAAATCCAATCTCTGACATTTTTACCACTGCCATAAACTGGTATTTTTTTATTTTGATTTGCTAAAATAATAGTCTTAGGAATTAATTTCTCTGGATACTGTCTTGGACCATAATTGTTTGTACACCGTGTAACCAGAACGTCGCATCCATAAGTAACTATGTAAGAATTAATCAAGAGTTCAGCTGATGCTTTTGAAGCTGCATAAGGGCTAGATGGGTTTAACCTAAAGTTTTCATCAGCACTTTGAGATTCCAGACTTCCACACACCTCGTCAGTAGAAATGTGTACTAGTTTTTTTTTCTGTTTTTTAAGAATTTCAAGTATAGTAAACACGCCAATAATATTGGAATCTATGAAAGGTTTTGCATTAGAGATACTTCTATCAACATGTGATTCTGCAGCAAAATTTACTATAACATCGCATTCAGAAACTAGCCTATTCATCAAATTGTAATCAGTTATGTTCCCTTTGACAAATTCATAATTTTGTGCATTATTTACCTCAGCTAAATTTGCATGATTTGAGCCATACAGTTCATCATCAACGTTTACTATCCTAAACTCTGGTTGGTTTTTTAACGTATTTAAAATAAAGTTACTTCCTATAAATCCGAGTCCACCAGTTACTAGTAACTTCATAGGATACACAACAATTTTTTGCTGAAATAGAACTGCATCTTTTATACAATTATTATGACATTTGTTTTTCTATTTAATATTATCCAATGTTACTTTCGATTTTGTTTAATATGATTAGTTATGTGCATTAAAGACTTTTAATTGGTAGACATATTCTGAAACATTAATGGAAGATAAGACCATCCACATTATAAAATTAGAAAAACATCTTACAAAGGATATAACTGATCAACATGTAAATGGGTCCTTAACAGTAATTTGGCGAGATTGGGATAACATAATAACAAATCATCCAAAAATGGTGTACATAAGCTCAGTTAATCCAGGAGAAATCAAAGGACCTCACCTTCATACTAAACGTAATAGCTACTTTGTTTGTATACATGGAAAAGTTGTTTTCATTGTTAAAGATAAAAATGGAAAATATAGTGAAATAGAATCAAGTGAGGATGAGCCTGTATTGGTACATATTCCGAAAAATTATCTATCTGCGCATCTGAATTTATCCACAGGAATTTCGAGGGTATTGGCGCTTGCTGATGTTGCTTGGAGACCAAACGATAATGAAATGAAAAATGTTACCTTTGATGACTATGACTGGTCAAAATGGGCAAAATAGGGTCATCATAAAATTGTTATCATTTAGTTAAGATGATATTTTGCTCTAATGATCATTGAGAACTATTTTAGAATAAATTACCCCACTTGTTAGTTATTATGTGTCTCATCTATATGTTGAGAGATAAAACGGCTAAATGATGTAAATTTAAATTTCTTTATTATTACATCCATGCGAGAAAATGTTTTTCCAAGGTTATGATATGTTATGAAATTATCCATAAATGATAATGGAACTTTCGGCATAAATTCTGGTGTAAGTTCCCAGGAATGAATATACAAACTGGCTGGAATATCATTTTTATTATTAGTGTTAATAGCTCGTTCAATTAGTTTCAAAGGCAATGTTCTGATGTAAAATCCTCCGGCTGCAGGAATTGACCATCCAAGAATCTTAGTAGTAAGTAGAGGAAATTCTAACATTTTTCCATTAGGATCGTTTCTCTCAAGCATTGAACTAGTGATCTTATAGGGTTTTAATTCTGCATTAGGTAATCCATAGAGAAAGGTTTTTGCAGGCACAACACTACTGTCGTACACGTAATCATTTTCAGATAATACGTCGATTGCCCACGACGTGGAATAGTTTAATGAAAAAGATGGTGCCCTAAACCCTTTAGATTTTTTAGATGTCATGTCTTGAAATTTTTTAATTTCTTCATCAAATTTTTCATTGTAACCCGGTGAATCAAGTCTAGTGTGATACATTGTATGGAATGCAATTTCGTTGCCTCCAGCAAGTATTTTATCTAATAACTCTGGTTTGAGTTCTAATAATTCTCCAACTATAAAAAAGGTGGCATATGTCTCATTTTTTCTTAACCAATCTAATATCTTATCGATTCCATTTATCACAGTTGCGTTATTTTTTTTTGTAGTAATATGGCGTTGAATTAATTCGGGGTGAAACCAATCCTCAAAATCGATGCCTAATAGATTCAACTCAACCCATCTTATCAAACATGGTTAAGCTTATATCTTTACTTGAAAACTCAAATATTGATATTTAGAACTACAATTCAACTAATATGAAAATTTCTGAATGGATTGATTCCGAGAGTGAGAAAACCTCAATTTTAGATTTAACAAAAAAAACATATGGTGACTCCGAAATTTCATCTTCGTCTTATTATGATTGGTTATACAGGCAAAACCCGCAAGGCAAACCCATTATATTTTTAGCTAAAGATGAAGAAAAAAATGATTCTGTAATTGGAATGGAGCCTATTGTACCAATGAAGTTAATAATTGATCAAAAAACTGTTACATCATATTTATCCTGTAATTCTATAGTGCATCCCGATTACAGAAAAAAAGGCATTTTTTCAAAACTACTCTCTTCGTTATCGGATAAATCACTCAAAAATGAAGTCCTCTGCGTTTATTCTGTACCTAATGAAAGGTCCTTTAATGCATTTATAAGACAAGGTTTCACCGAAATAGCAAAACTGCCGCTTCTGGTCAAACCACTAAGATTTTCTAAATATTTTGATGAACCATTAAGATCAATACTTAGACCATTTGACAGAATTTGGGAAATAAATAGTAATTCGAATATTGAGCTTTTTACAGATAGGTATAACACAGATTTCGATAATTTAGCCAATAAAGCAAGCAAAAGAGTATCAATAATTCAGAAAAGAGATAAGGAATTTCTGCAGTGGAGATATGCAAATCATCCAACCCGAAAGTATCAAACTTTCGTACTAAGAGAAGATTCTGTTTTGAAAGGATACATAATAACAAGGGAGACGAACATAAATGAAAAAACGATAGGCGTAATTGTAGATTTTATGGTTGATGCAGAAATTAAAGACCAAAGAAAACTTAAAGATCTTGTAAATGCTGCTCTGGAGAACTTCTGGAGAAATGATGTTTCATTGGCAATTGCAACATGTAGAACTGGCTTATTAGAAAATAAAATACTGCACGAAGCAGGATTTCATACAATTCCAAAATTTCTAAAACCTGAGCCACTTCATTTTATAGTATTATCATCTGATTCAGTTAATTCTACTTTAATGAAATTAAAAGTATTCCATAATTGGTTTTTTTCTTTTGGTGACTATGATGTCTTTTGATCTATGATAAATGTAAAATATCAATACGATTCTTTTCTTGGTTCCTTACATAATGCTACCAAGGTAAACGATAAATTTGGATCGAATTTTTCTATGACAACATTGTCCCATGAAAAGTTTGAATAAGGGCCTCTTCTAAACCTCAGTGTTTTAATAAGTCTGTTCTTCAGTGCATTTGGAAACAATTTTCGTAAAGCAGGTGGAATGGAATTCCAATAATTGTATTTTCGCAGATAATCCTGCACAAGAGCAATATTTACACTCTTTGGATTCTGTCCCATTATTTCGACACGGCTGAAAAACCTAGAAAGCGATTCTCTTAGTTCCATCTCAGTGTATTCCTTCACATGTAACTCATTGGTAGGCTTGCTATGATCTTGTGGATTCAAATCCCTATTAGGCGTAGACAATAAAAGAATGCCATCATCTTTTAACAGTCTTATAACTTCTCTAAGAAATGAATCTGCATCTTGCAAATGCTCTATTGTTTCAAAAGATATTATCACATCAAACGTATTATCACTTAAATTTATTTTTGTTGCATCGCTTTCCAAAAATTGTAGATTATTTGACGAGTAATTGTTTCTAGCAAATTCAATGTAGTCTTTACGAATGTCTACGCCAACCATTGCTTTGGATTTTTTAGAAATAAAATAAGTTCCATACCCTCTTCCACACGCGACATCAAGAACAATTTTATTTTTAACAAATTTCAAGGCATACACATATCGGGAGACTTGCTCTGGATCGTTGTCATAGAAATTTTTCTGAGGAAAGGCGCTCTGATAAAGTTTTTTTTTGCCACGCAATCTTACCATATGAACATGCGTACCATGTGTTATCATTTTAATATTTGCCTTACTCGAGAATAATTGAACTGCATCTAGCTAACACATAACTCTTCTCATCTTGCTACTTTGACAATGCATAGGAAAACACATTAAATCAATCATTGAATTAAAATATTCTCTAAATGAAATATTTATTTATTTTACTTAGGTTCGAAAATAATACATTAAAAATTCTGTTGGTAAACGTACTGGCAATTTCTTCTGATCCGAAGAAAATTTCATCTGGTAAAGTCCTTATCAAATCCACATCAGAAATTATTTTTTTGCCTTCTAACTGATGATATTTTTCTGATATGTACTTTCTATTTTTGATGATGTCAATATAGGCATTAATTTTTACTTTGATGAAACCTTTTGACAAACAGAAAAAAATTACCATCATCTCAACTATTATAAGTGATGGTAGTATTTTGTAAAATGTCTTTTTTGAATAATGTGTTAGTAAACAATAATGCCTATTCCTTTCTAACCAAAAAAATTTTTTAGCTTTCCATTTGTAATTATAACTACCTGCATGATATATTATCGCAGATGGTATATAGTATGATTTTATTCCTAAATGAGCAGCTCTCCATCCTAAGTCAAGATCGTCATGATATAAGAATAAAAATGGATCAAAAAGACCTATTTTATTTAGCAGTTTTGAAGAGGCGAATAAACACGCTCCAGACGCATAACTAATTTGTTCTGGTTTATCATACTGACCAGTATCAATAATCCTTCTACCTCTTGGATAACCAAAGCCGAACAGATGTAGCATATTGCCTGCACTTTCAAATATTTTATTATCAAAAGCAAGTATTTTTGGTTGATACAAACCATCCCCGTATTTAGTATGCGCCTTGATTAACTCATCTAACCAATCTGGGTCTACCTTTGTATCAGGATTTAATATTGCAATGAAATAGCCTTTTGCTTCTTTGATACCTATGTTATTTCCTTCACAATATCCTACATTTGTGCTATTTTCAATTAGTTTTATCTCTGGAAATTTTTCCTTACACTTTTTCTGGCTGTTATCAGTAGAAGCATTATCAACTACAATCAGTTCGTATTCACAATTTTTAGTTTTAAATAATGATTCTATACAATCTAACAAAAGTTCACCAGCATTATAATTTAATATCACTACGCTTGTCAAATTTTTCATTTGGTTCAATTGAATATAGACGTGAAAAGGAAAGATCTATTTATTATTTCTATAATGTGTATTGCTTATTTTGTTAGTACTTATAGTATTTTCTAACTAATGAACCCGTTTCCTAAATTATGGTCATATGTTAAAATTAAATTTATTCGTGATATCAGTCACGTTTACAATTTAGTCGTACAAAAATTTGACTATAAATGTAGAAATCTTAAATTACTCGACAAGAATCCATGACATGGGTTTAGTTATTGATTGATTCCTTAGTCTTGATAGAAAGTTCATCAGAAATCAACGAAGTCATGTCCAAAATTAGGGATGATAACAAAAATAAGATCATTTCTTTTGATATGACTGCACATAATGCATTATCCAAATTAGGAATAGCACATGAAAAAGTGGAAAACTATATCGACATAAATGATCAGAACTTAATTGACAAATTAGTTATAGATAAATCTCATGAATGGTATGAGCAAGAAGGAATTTCAGATTTTCTTCAATTTGAAAATCTGAATTTAGGTTCATTATTGGAATTAGAAATAACCCAATACTTCCTTCTAATAATGAAAAACTTTGTTGGCGTAATAAGAATAATTGAAAAAGAAAAACCATTGTTTATTTCGGCTTCTCCTTTACTTGCCTCGATGGTCAAAATCATTGATAAAAATAACACCATAGTGGTCCAGTCACATACGGCAAAAATTACTGCCTCATTGATTTTAGATCGTGTAGCTATTTCTATCAACATTGGAGGTAAATTATTTACTATCTGGATTTCACGTAATCTTGCAATCAAAATAAAAAATATTATTGAATCTCTAACAAATATGATTTTTAATATTAAACTTAATCTGCATTCTGTCTCTAATAAGAAATCTATCATGCTCATTGATTTCAATACAATGTTGCATGGTGATCTTTTAAAAGGACTTTCAAGATTAGATAAAGATGTAATTTTACTAAACGAACGCAGACCTGCAGTTTGGAATATTAAAAGTCTTAAAAATGTTAGACAATGTAAGTGTAAAGTACTACGACTGAAGGATTTTCTTAATCCAAAATTACAATCTATAATAATAAACAAGCAGAATGAATTACATACTAAAATTAAAGAAATGTCTTTAAATAATAAGCTTGAAGAATACTTCTCTATCGAGGGTCATTCTTTTTGGTCATCTATTAAAGAAAATTTTGTTAGTATGTGTTTAGAAAGATTTAATGAAGCAATTGAAAGATTTGAACTTTCAAAACAATTATTTGAAAAAATTGATGTTGCATGCATGCTAATCTTATATGCGGTTGCACCTGAGGAAAAGGTAATTATCCACGTTGCACAACGGTTTAAAATTCCCGGACTTATATTACAACATGGTGTATATCCTCAAATTCAAAATACGGAAAGATCCAGAATTTTATTTAATATCATTCCATTAACTGGTATAAAACATTCACTTTGGGGGAAAGAAACACAAGAGTATTTTCTTCAATTGGGAGTAAAGGATGATGACATAGTCCTAGTTGGAAGTCCTCGGCATGATGAATTTTTCAGAATAAAAACTAAATGTAAAAACAGAGGTTTTATTTTACTTGCCTATGGTTATATATCAGAAACCTATTTAGGAATTGATACTAACGCCCTCAAACAATATGAAAATTTACTTAGAGAGGTTTGTAAAATATCAGTCAATATTCCTAATAAGAAACTAATCATAAAGATGCATCCAGGTCAATCAATTCCATATGATCTTAATCATATAATACATGCTGTAAATCCCTCAACACCAATCTATAAAACTCAATACATTCTTGATTTGATGAAAGATTGCGATGTATTAGTTTCACTTGGTCCCTCTACCATACTTTTAGAAGCAATGATTCTAGACAAGCCCACGATAACCTTTGCTATAGATCCTCAGTGGTATTATGAAGATAAAATTTTTAAAAGTGGAGCGACTCTTCTGGTTAAAACGCCAAAGGATTTTGAAGACGCTCTTAATAATGTATTATTTAATACTGAATTTAGAAATGAACTTCTCCAAAAAGGAAAAAAATTTGTAAACGAATATCTTATAAATCACGGAAATTCATCAGAGTTTCTTGCAAGTTTCATAAATGACCATTACCTTTAGGGCTGTATTATAACATTAATTATGATACAATTAATATTTGAATGACTTGTTTTTTTATTAAAGGATCCCACACTAAAAATACTGTCTATATTTTCTCGTAAACTCTAAGAAATAACAGTCAATATATCCTTATAAGCAAATTTTTAATTGACAAATTCATGCATACAATGAAAAAATCGAAAAATTTTTTGCATCGAGCTAAGAATCTGATTCCAGCATTATCACAAACCTTCAGTAAGGCACCTTATAGTTATGTTGAGGGTGTATATCCAACATATCTATCAAGAGGAAAGGGAAGTCACGTATTTGATGTAGATAATAATGAATACATTGACTACGTTCTAGCACTAGGGCCCATCATTCTGGGTTATGGCTATCCAAAAGTCGATAACGCTATCAAGAGACAATTAGAAAATGGAATATCTTTTTCAATGCCTCATATCCTTGAAGTTGAGTTATCAGAAAAAATACAATCAATAATTCCTGGTACAGAAATGGTTCGCTTTTCAAAAACAGGTTCAGATGCTGGTACCGCAGCAGTTAGAGCAGCTAGATCTTTTACCAAACGTGATAATATAGCTTATTGTGGCACAGGAGGAGTATGGCATGATTGGTTTACTATTTTAACAAGCAGAAATAAAGGAATACCAAAAATTTTAGCTAAAATGATTAAAAAGTTTAGTTACAATGATATTGAATCTTTGAAAATTTTATTTGAAAATTGGCATGGTGAGATAGCTGCAGTTTACATTGAGCCAATAACGTTAGAATATCCAAAGAATAATTTTTTACAAAAAGTCAAACAGTTAGCTCGCAGACACGGTACTGTGCTGATATTTGACGAAGTTATTACAGGATTTCGATTTGCAAATGGTGGTGCACAAGAATTACTTAAGATTGAAGCCGATCTTGTTGTATTTGGCAAGGGAATTGCTAATGGAATGCCACTTGGTGCAATAACTGGTAAAACTAAATTTATGGAAGAATTCAATGATGTTTTCTATTCTACTACGTATGGGGGAGAAACATTATCACTTGCAGCTGCATCCGCCGTTATTGATGAACTAAAAGAGAAACCAGTGATAAAACATTGTTGGAAATTAGGCAAGCATCTCAGTTCAGAATTTAATAAATTAGCTAAAGAATTAGAAGTAAATGTAAAAATGGAAGGCTTTCCCGTGAGATCTTCCATAGTTTGTAAAAACGCTAACAATGAACCATCATTACTTCTTAAAAGCTTGTTTTATCAAGAAACACTAAGAAATGGTATTTTGTTTGGACCAGGCGCCGTATTTCTTTCATACTCTCATTCCAAAAAAGACATTGAAAAAACTTTAGAGTCTTGTGAGACAAGCATGAAAATTTTGAAAAACGCTATTAAAAATAACAATGTGAAAAAATCATTGCGAGGACAAGTAATGAAGCAGGTAATGTCATTTTGAGGAATGATCAATCAAAGAAATGAAGAACCACCTTAGCAATATGAAAGGTCTAATAATTGGCTGTGGTTCAATAGGACAAAGACATTTACATAATTTAAAAAAAATTGGAATTAAAAATATAGCAATTTGTGACACGGATAAAAAAAGAGTCAACGAATTATCTAAAAAATATAATACACTAAAATTCTATGACCTTAACTCCGCATTATCATTTGAACCAGATTTTTCTATAATATGCACTTATCCTAATTCACATCTGCAAATAGCTTCTGCATGTATTGATATGAACTCACATATTTTTATTGAAAAACCCATATCGTTTGATCTACGTGGTGTTGAAACGATGTTGAAGAGAGCTCATGCAAAGAGATTACAAGTTGCAGTAGGATACAATTTGCGATTTGATCCGGGGTTGTGTCTACTTAAGAAAAAGTTAATGAAATCTGAGATATCTACAGTATTATCAATTTTTAGTCAATGGGGTCACAATATTAAATTATGGAGGCCAGGGACAGATTATAAAAATCACTATGTTTTGAAAAAAGGAAGCGGAATAATTTTAGATGATTCACATGAATATGACTATATACGCTGGTTACTTAATGATGACGTTGAATCAATTTATTGTCAGACCAGAAAAATTACATCGATAAAAACTGAAACTGAAAGTCTTGCTTCTATAATATTGAAATTCAAAAAAGGTACCATTGCAAATTTAGTTATCGATTATGTCAGACCAAAATATGAAAGAACATGCCAGATTATAGGCGAAAAAGGAGACTTGAAATGGGAATATGATGTTAAAGGCGTAAATTGGAAGAATTATCACACGCAAGTAAACTCCAAGGTAACGACCAGTTTCGTAGGCAGTAAATTAGCCCTACGTAAGAATTTTGTTGTTAAATCAAATGAAATGTATATCAATG
>Ga0247727_10020567_pt1 | contig 10071 bp, 8 predicted proteins | sample WisWelCaveWW1625_FD_202498 | JGI IMG/M metagenome (GOLD analysis project Ga0247727, IMG submission 202498) | Biofilm microbial communities from Wishing Well Cave, Virginia, United States - WW16-25 | ecosystem: Environmental > Aquatic > Deep subsurface > Groundwater > Cave microbial mat | place...
CTGAGGAGAAATGAATTGGTCGTCTTTGATCTGGGTGCTATACTCCACGGCTATTGTAGCGACCTGACGCGCACCGTCTTTCTGGGTCGAGCCCCCGCCAAGTTGCGCAGCTGGTATCATTCGGTGTGGCAAGCGCAACAGGCAGCACACAGTGCCACGCGGCCGGGCGCAACCGCAGGCGAGATCGATTCGGAGGCCCGCCGTGTTCTGGAGCAAGCGGGACTCGTCCAATGGTTTACTCACAGTACCGGCCATGGGCTGGGCTTGGAAGTGCATGAGAATCCGAAGCTGGCTCGAGGGCAAAAGGCAATGCTGACTACTGGAAACGTTGTGACAATCGAACCCGGGATTTATGTCAAGGGGATAGGGGGCATCCGCATCGAAGACGATTTTGTTGTTACGGCAAGTGGGGCTGAAGCCCTGACCTCGAGTCCTGCAAAGCTGCTCGAACTTTAATATTATGAAAGAAAAGAAAAGAACTGCTGCTGATCGTTCAGCGCCGCTCTTGGATTTGCCTCAGCTCGAGCAAATTCTGGCTTTCATGGCTGAGCACAGTTTGGAGGAATTCGAGTACTGTCGAGGTGAACTGCGGATTAGATTGAAGAAAGCTACGTCGAATTCAGCCCCCAATTATTCTCATTCTGTGCAACCTGAAAGTCCCCTCCCTCCGGTTTCTGCGGCAGCCGTCACGGAGGCCCAGGCGTTTGCGACCCAGTCGATGAGCAGTGAGGCAGCTCTCGCGGAAGAGCATCATTTGGTCAAATCCCCGATTGTGGGTACTTTTTACGAAGCAGCAAGTCCCGGTGGAGACCCATTCGTGAAGGTTGGTGACTACGTTGAGGCAGGGCAGGTGCTTTGCATCATCGAGGCTATGAAGCTCATGAATGAAATTGAATCTGACGTTGCTGGGGAAATCATGCGTGCCTTGGTAAAAAGCGGCCAGCCTGTTGAATATGGGGAGCCACTCTTTGCCATACGCCCCTCCCGGGGAAAATAGCCTCGTGCAGATCCCTTCTTTCATCCATGTTCCGTAAGATTCTAATCGCAAATCGTGGCGAAATTGCGCTTCGGGTCATTTGCGCCTGTAAAGAGCTTAGTATCCCGACCGTCGCTGTCTATTCGGAAGCCGATCGCAACTCCCTCCATGTGCGGTTTGCAGATGAGGCTGTGTGCATCGGCCCTCCTCGTAGCAGTGACAGTTACCTGAATATTCCTCACGTGATCAGCGCAGCGGAAATCACCAATGTGGATGCAATTCACCCCGGGTACGGGTTCCTTTCTGAAAACGCGAACTTCGCGGAGGTGTGCGAAGCCTCTCACATCACGTTTATCGGTCCCCAGCCGGAAATCCTTCGGATGATGGGAGAAAAAGACCGCGCTCGAAGGGAAATGGCTGCCGCTGGGGTTCCCATTCTCCCGGGAACTGACGGCGCAATCGCAGACGAGCAGGCGGCGCTTCGTGCCGCAGAGGAAATCAAGTACCCGCTGATTATTAAAGCTGTGGCAGGAGGGGGCGGGCGGGGCATGCGGATTGTTCATAGTCCCGATGAGCTGCCCAGTGCCTACCAGACCGCACAAAACGAGGCACAACAAGCATTCGGAATTCCCGATGTGTATTTGGAAAAATACATCGAGAGGCCCCGACACATCGAGTTTCAAGTTTTGGGTGATCGACATGGAGACTTGGTGCATCTCGGGGAACGCGAATGCAGTATTCAACGCCGACATCAAAAGCTCATCGAGGAGTCGCCTTCTCCCGGGCTTGATTCGAAGACCCGGGAGGAAACCGGCAGACGTGTCACCCAGGCCCTCAAACGCGTCGGGTACGGCAATGCCGGCACCGTGGAATTCCTTCGGGATGAGGATGGATCTCTTTTCTTTATTGAAGTGAATGCGAGAATTCAGGTCGAGCATCCAGTCACGGAAATGGTGACCAACGTTGACTTGATCAAATCTCAGATCCGGCTGGCGGCTGGAGAAAAACTCGCAGACGTCGTTGGCGATTTGGAATTTCGCGGACACAGCATCGAATGTCGGATCAATGCGGAGGACCCAGAAACCTTCGCACCCTCGGCAGGGCGAATCACCGCCTTTCAAATACCCGGGGGCACAGGAGTGAGAGTGGACACACTTGCTCACGCGGATGCGGTGATTTCTCCGTTCTATGATTCACTTATAGCCAAGTTGATTGTGCGCGGCAGGGATCGGAAGGAAGCCATTGCTCGAATGCGGAGAGCATTGGAGATGTTCATTATTGAGGGGATTAAAACTTCCATTCCACTCCACAAGAGAATTCTGGCGGATCCCGATTTCGAAGCGGGCAAGCTCGACACACACTTTCTCGAGCGGCTGGCACCAGTGGCGGCTAAGTAGTGTCAGATGAGTCTTGTCTTTCCGCGTCTCTATGCAATAATTGACGCCCCGATGAGCGATTCGTGGGCGATTGCCCACTCGGAAATCCTGGTAGAGGCAGGCGTCAAGCTGATTCAATTGCGGGCGAAACCGTCCACATCGCGACGTCTCTACCAGATGGCGGCACAGATTTCGGAATTCTGTGTGCGCAATGGGGCGCGCTTGATTGTGAATGATCGGCCAGACGTGGCACTTCTCACGGGCGCGGGAGGCGTGCATGTCGGGCAAGACGATGTGTCGGTCAGCGTCATTCGCCAAGTATGCGGGAAGCACGCTTGGATCGGCATTTCGACTCATTCGTTAACGCAGGTGCAGCAAGCGGATGCTACATCTGTTGACTATGTTGCTGTCGGTCCTATTTTTTCGACCTTAACAAAGAAAAATCCTGAGCCGGTTGTCGGTGTGGAGTTTATTCGTGCTGCGCGCCGATTAACGGCGAAGACTCTCGTCGCAATTGGGGGGATCTCGCTCCCCCGGGTCCGCGAAGTGCTGGATGCGGGCGCTGATTCCGTTGCTGTTGCCAGAGACTTGTTATGTGCCTCGGATATCAGGCAGCGGATTCAGCAGTATCTTCGGGCAGTGGCAGGGTAGGAACAGACGCGCTAGATGAAATCTAGGGTGTGTTTAATGCTGCTATTCTGGGCCGTTTGATGTGGAAAGGGTACACAGCCGGTTTCTTCCACCGGCTACCTTGCAATCGGGGAGGCTCTTGAATGGCGAACCAATTTTTCGCCACGAAACCAATCGAGCTACTGCAACAGCAAGCGGCCGACACGGAACACGGTTTGAAGCGGGCTTTGGGGAAGATCGATTTGGCGATGCTGGGTGTAGGCGCCATCATTGGGGCGGGAATTTTCGTCCTGACGGGGCAGGCCGCGGCGGCCCACGCCGGACCGGCGATTGTCCTCTCCTTCGTGGCCGCGGCGATTGCCTGTGTCTTTGCAGGCCTGTGTTACGCGGAAATGGCCACCATGATTCCAATCGCTGGCAGCGCTTACACGTATTCCTATGCGACGATGGGTGAGTTTTTGGCTTGGATAATTGGATGGGACTTGATCCTTGAGTATGCCCTCGGCGCGGCGACTGTTTCGGTGGGATGGTCAGGGCTGGTGGTCAATTTTCTCAAGGTCGAGCTTGGGATTGAGATGCCCGCCCGGCTGACGGCTGGACCGTTTCAAACGGTTACCTTGGCCGATGGTGGCCAAGTGGCTGGTTTGTTCAATCTACCTGCGTTTATCATCGTATTAATTATTTGTGCGATTTTGGTCGTTGGGATAAGAGAGTCTGCCAATGTGAACACCTTGATTGTCTTTATCAAGGTCGGTGTCGTCGTATCGTTTATTTTAGCGGGGCTTCGCGCCATCGTCTCAGAAAACTGGCATCCCTTCATCCCTCCCAACACTGGGACGTTTGGCCAATACGGATGGACAGGCATTCTCGCCGGAGCCGGCGTCATCTTTTTTGCCTTTATTGGCTTTGATGCCGTCTCAGTTGCTGCACAGGAGGCACGCAATCCTCAGAAGGACTTGCCATTCGGCATGTTGGGGAGTCTGGCCATTTGCACAATTCTTTTCGTCTTGTATGCGTCCGTCTTGACAGGTGTTGTGCATTACTCAAAGCTGGGTGACGCCGCTCCAGTGGCCTTGGCTGTCGATAAAATGAACGTGCCCATATTGGGCCAGGCCATGAAGCTGGGGGCAATCGCGGGCCTCACTTCGGTGATGCTTGTTATGCTTATGGCCCAGCCACGCATTTTCTGGATCATGGCCGGTGATGGTCTTCTCCCGCGCTGGTTTGCCACGGTTCACCCGCGTTTTCGCACTCCACACATTACGACCATGCTGACCTGCGGGGTAGTGGCGCTCGTCGGAGCCCTGTTCCCCATAGGAGTTCTCGGCAACCTGGTTAGCATTGGCACTCTTTTCGCGTTTGTCTTGGTTTGTCTCGGTGTTTGGGTGATACGCTACACCAAACCAGAGATTCAAAGGCCGTTTCGAACTCCTTGGGTACCGCTTGTTCCCCTGTTAGGGATGATATGCTGTTTGGCCCTGATGATTGGATTGGGGCGAGACACTTGGGAGCGGTTGGTTATCTGGATGGCTCTGGGCCTTGGCATCTATGGCTTCTATGGTGTGCGGTCGAGCCAAATTGGAAAGGTTCAAGGGACTTCCCGCGGGACCCTCCTAATGGCAGATTTCACCATGATCGCTGTCTCAGTGCTTCTGATCCTGTTCGGGCAGCTCTACTTTACTCATAAGAAGGTTTGCACTGTTGTGGGAGGAATTCTGTTGGTCCTTGCATTGATTTCTGCTGCGATTGATTGGCGGAAAGCGAAGCAAGCGTAGGTGCTGGCTTCACGAAATACTTGAGGTGCAATAGCCTTGGCTACTCCTCGGGTTTTTTCTGCCGTGCTCAGTTGATGAGGCTCCCAGTCGCTGTCGATTCTTAATAAGAACATCGGCCATCCTGCCGGCTGCGTATGACCTCACTCATTCATGCTCGCATACAACGGGTTTGGAAACAGTTTTCCAAAGTGGACTTGGTTGCCAGCTTCATCCTGGTTTCTTATCTTGTTTTGACTGGCATTCGGCGTTTCCAGCCCAGTGTGCCGGGCGCGCGGTTTGTTGGGTTCTTGGCTTTTCTTGCTGTTGGGTACTTCCTGATCCGCATACTCGGTTGGTCCCGACGACATCTGCTATGGAGTCTTCGCAACCGGCTGATTGTCGCTTATTTGTTCATTGCGGTTGTGCCGGTCTTATTGCTGCTCTCCATGGCATTGCTCTCGGCGTACATCATCTACTCCCAGCTTGGTGCATATCTGTTGTACGACGAGTTTCAGCGGCGGATTGAGGATGTGAAGGAAGCCGCCGAGACAGTAGCTTCAGCGGTAGCCGCTGATGCTGGACCTGGTGCAGTCCTAAATCAAATCACTCCATCGGTGGCGGCTCTGATCCAGGCGCGACAGACCAGCCTTCCCGGGATAGAGATCCAGCCATACGTTGGCCAGAGCCTCTTAATGCGAATCGGCAATGGGACGCTTCAGGAGTTTTCCGGCTTGGCCTACACTGGGAAAGGACTCGAGCTTCTTGCCATTGAGTCCCGTCAGACGGCGCGAGGTCGCATTCTTGTGACCGCGCTACTCCCGGTCTCGTCAGAATTATTGGAGACTATTGCCGCCTACCTGGGTCCCATCCAGTTGATTACAACGAGGCCCGCCGAGCTAGGGGGTGAGCAGGGGGTTGTTTATCGCATCGGCGATCGAGCATTTCTTCCATCCGGGCAAATTGGCACTCGCCGTCGGGCGTCTCAACCTGCAGTCAACTGGCTAGATTACGAAGTCAGTGGTGGCTCAAAGCTGGAGGCCGTGGCTCTTGACAACCGAGGAGGTATGTCTGTCAGCACACCGGTCTTTGCATTCTTCTCGGCTCGGCCCTCCTCGCTGAATAAGAGACTCTTCAGCTCTTTGGGAGAGTTGGGAGGGCTTCCCTTCCAAATTCTCATTGCGATCGGTGTCATTTTCCTGATTCTCGAAGTGGCGGCTCTCGTGACAGGAATTGTCTTGACTCGGACAATTATCCGGGCCGTTTCCGATCTGTATACCGCCACGCAGCATGTTCAGGCCGGTGACTTTTCATACCGAGTTCGAATTCCGCGGCAGGATCAGCTGGGGGCTCTCGGAGATTCTTTCAATTCCATGACGAGTTCCATCAGTACGCTCATTGAGGAACAACGAAGGCGTCAGCGTCTGGAAAACGAGCTGGCGATTGCCCGGGAAGTTCAGTCACTGTTATTTCCTCGTTGCCTTCCCAGTGTGAAAGGCATGCAGATCGAAGCAGTGTGTCGTGCCGCGAGAATAGTAAGTGGTGATTACTACGATTTTCTAGTTTTGCCGTCGAGTCAACTGGTCATGGTCTTATCGGACATCAGCGGTAAGGGAATATCGGCTGCGTTGCTGATGGCCAGTCTGCAGGCCGCCCTACGCAGTTTGGTGCAGTTAGACGGCGGAGCATTCGAGAATACGGCTGAGCTGGTTGCACGCTTGAACCGTCATCTTTATCTGAACACCTCCGACGAACGGTATGCCACCTTGTTTTATAGTGTTTTCGATGAGCGCAGTCGGACTCTTCACTACACCAATGCCGGGCATCTTCCGCCGTTGTACGTGACAAGCGGCGGGGTGAGGAAATTGGAGGCGGGCGGAACTGTAATCGGTTTGTTTGACACATGTGTTTTTGAGCAGAGTAGTCTCACGGTTGAGCCTGGAAGCCTGTTCGTGGCCTATAGTGACGGACTCATTGAGCCGGAGAATGTATATGGCGAGCAGTTTGGAATTCAGCGCTTGACGAATCTAATCCAGTCCAATCGGAGTGCCTCCCCAAGTGTTTTGGCTTCAACCTTGATGTCAGCTGTGGATGAATGGACTGGGCTACCAGAGCAGGCGGACGACATGACGTTGATGGTCGCCCGATGGGATTAGTCAGGTACAAGCTCGATCGAACAAAGGGCCGTGCACATGAAGATTGTCACAGCCGCCGAAATGCGTACCCTGGATCGGCGGGCGATTCTCGAGCAGAAAATTCCCAGTTCACAGCTGATGGAGAACGCAGGCTCGCGGGTTGCAGAATGGCTTTTTGCAAGGTTCTCTGGTCTTGAGCGGCGGCGCATTCTCATTCTTTGCGGAAAGGGTAACAATGGCGGGGATGGGTTAGTGGCCGCAAGATTGCTCAGGCAGAAGGGTTGTGCGCCGCAGGTATTCCTGTTTTCACTTGCTTCGGAAATGAGCGGCGATGCCGCGGAGAACTTGAAGAAATGGGAAGCCCAAGGTGGGAAGTCGGTCTTCATTCAAGGCCCGACCGAATGGAAAGAGTCGCGGCATGCGCTTCCGGAGTATGAGCTCATTCTCGATGCATTATTGGGAACTGGGCTGGCTGGACCTGTCAGAGGTTTCCTTTCCACCGTAATCTCAGATGTAAATCGACTCTGCCAGCGGGCGACATTGATTGCCGTGGATAGTCCTTCTGGGTTACCTACTGCTACCGACGGTGGCGCTGGAGAGGTTCTGAAGGTCCACTATACCATTACTTTTACAGCGCCAAAGATCGGACAATTGGGTTATCCTGCTTCTGACCGTGTTGGTCGTCTCATCGTTCGGAGTATCGGAGTTGACCCCGACCTAGTTGAAGCCACATCAGGGTCCAAGCAACGCTGGATTGAGCCCAGAGAATTGGCGCTGCTTCCCTGGAGGCGAAAGCCCAATGCTCACAAGGGGAACTTTGGCCACGCACTGATCATAGCTGGTTCGATTGGCAAGTCTGGGGCGGCGGCCTTGGCTGCAATTGGAGCATTACGTGCCGGCGCAGGGCTCGTCACTGTCGCCACTTCCTCCGAAGCCCTTCCTGCAATTGCTGCATCCCATCCTGAGATCATGACGGTGCCATTAATCGGAACCGAGGCTGGCACGATCAGCGCGAGGAATCTGGACTACAATCGACTTCCGGATTTGCTAAAAGACAAAAATGTCGTGGCAATTGGCCCGGGAATTTCGACCCTCGAAGAAACCCAACGCTTCATCCATTCCGCGGTTGCAGAGTCAACCCTTCCTATCATCTTGGATGCGGACGGTCTAAACGCATTTATCGGGCAAACCCACAAATGGCAGCAAAAGAAGAAGACTAAGATGGCAATTACACCTCATCCTGGAGAGATGGCACGATTGCTTGGATGTACCATCGCAAATGTGCAAGAGAATCGTTTGCGAACGGCTGTGGATGCAGCGGCTCGCTGGAATGTCGTCGTTGTCTTGAAGGGGTTTCACACCGTTGTCGCCACGCCGGATGGCCGAGCCTTCTTCAACTCGACAGGAAATCCTGGAATGGCCACGGCGGGTACGGGTGATGTGCTGACGGGTGTTTTGACCGGCTTGACGGCTCAATTCGGTACGGAACAGTGGGAATATGTGCTGGCGTTGGGCGTCTATCTGCACGGGTTGGCTGGCGATCTGGCCGCAGAAGAAGTGGGCGAAGCTCCAATGATTGCTTCTGACGTGGTCCACATGTTGCCGCACGCTTATCGCCGGGTCTATACAGAGGCGTCGGGTGGCTAGTCTCGCATGGACGACAGTTTCTGCGGACGAGACAATTGCACTTGGCAAGCGGCTTGCACTTGGATTACTGCCACCCCTTGTGATTCTTCTCTCTGGCGCCCTCGGAGCCGGAAAGACTACACTTGCAAAAGGAATCATCTGCGGCCTCGGACGCGCAGCCGAAGGGGAAGTTACCAGCCCCACATTCACTCTTCTCCACGTCTTTCAGAATGATTGGCCGGTTATTCACGTGGATCTGTTTCGGATTGAAGGACACCACGACTTGGCAACGCTCGGATTGGAGGATGTGTTTTCCGAGCCCGCCATCGTACTCATTGAATGGCCTGAACGACTCCTGTTGCGCACAGACTGGCCGATCTTAAGAGTTCGCATCGATCACGAGAACGAAACGACTAGGCGCATTCAATGGATTACTCCTTGAGCGAGCGATCCATTGCCTTCCGCCAGTCGCCTAGTAATACATAGGCATACCCATCTTGAGGTCACCTTTCCGCCTTGTTAGAGTCAGTGCGTAGGGGTAGTAGAGCCTACTTGAAAGTGTGGATGAGTGTGTTTGCGTCCGAAAAACCTGTCCGGATCAATCTGTTGACTTATGACGCGAGGATTGAGTTCCGACGGATCAACGTCGGCACAGACAACATCCATTATGATGTTTTTTTGAGTCCGCGGTTCACGGACTTCACTCGAGCATACCTGCTTGATTTGATCCGGCAGGCAGCCCAACTCAGTTTATTTTCTAATGCAGATCCGGGTACCTCCAGGAATCCGGAGACCAGCGCGTTCAAAAAAATGTTAACGGAAGTTCTCCAAGTGTCGCTGACTCGGGCGAAGAATGAGCGCAATCTTGAAATTGACCTTCTGCTGAGAGTTGCTTTGTTGAAGTATTTGAGCCAGGAGATTACAAATCAGTTTGCCCACCTCCTCTTGGAAGGTAAGGAATGGATTCGAAGTCGCGGGATGCACTTTGAGCGCTCGGAACACGCCCACGTCATGCGGGCGCGACTCGCAGAGCTTCAGGCGGACCGCCGAAACGTTTATCGCCAAGTAGGCCAGATGGTCCATCAGAGCATTTCAGAGGTTGAAGATTCCATCGTTTCTAAGGCGCGCAGGGCACTATTTGGTGAGGAATGTGTTGCTGAATACGAATTACTTAAGAATTGCCTCCTGTTTGTGGAAGCGGGAAGGGACGATCAGCTCTTCCTCGAACATTACGTCCTATTCGGAAACTATCAGCGGGATCAAGATCGATTCGAGACGCTGGACGCATTCTTCATCGCTTTCTTGCGCGAATTTGTTGTCACCGGTGACCGAGGAGCTGAACTGACCGACGCAAATCGCATTCACCAAACACTCGTAAAAAACGCACTCAATGTTAGAAGCGAGCTTGTCCGGCTAGAGAACGAGCGCGACGAAATTTCACGCAGGCTTCAGTCAGGGTCGGGTTTGTTTGCACAAAAGCTCTGGAAAGGTGGCTCGGATGCAGCCCGCGAGAGGCTGACGTTTCTTGAACAACGGATCAGGGAGCTGCAGCAGCAATTGGAACAACTCGACGCAAC
>Ga0247727_10020568_pt1 | contig 10071 bp, 8 predicted proteins | sample WisWelCaveWW1625_FD_202498 | JGI IMG/M metagenome (GOLD analysis project Ga0247727, IMG submission 202498) | Biofilm microbial communities from Wishing Well Cave, Virginia, United States - WW16-25 | ecosystem: Environmental > Aquatic > Deep subsurface > Groundwater > Cave microbial mat | place...
GGGACGACGTGGAGCGGATTCTCGATACCGCACAGGCGCTCACGGCATCTCTCGAGCGAGAGGTGAAGAAGCTGCCGACGCTCCGCGGGCGTACCGTCGTGAACCTCTTCTACGAGTCCTCGACGCGGACGCTCGCAAGCTTCGAGCTCGCTGCGAAGCGGCTCTCCGCGGACACGATGTCGCTTCGGTCCGTCGGCTCCTCGGTGGACAAGGGCGAGTCGCTGAAGGACACGGCGCTGACGCTCGCCGCCTACGACCCGGACGTGATCGTCGTTCGACACCCGTCGATCGGTGCGCCTCAGCTCGTCGCGCGGTACACCGGAGCGCACGTCGTGAACGCCGGCGACGGCAAGCACCAGCACCCGACGCAGGCACTGCTCGACCTCCACACCATGCGCGAGGCTCTCGGGCGGCTGGACGGGCTCCGGGTGGCGATCGTGGGCGACGTGCTCCACTCGCGAGTCGCTCGCTCGCTCGTACAGGCGCTCGGGCTCGTCGGCGCGCACGCGCTCGTCGTCGGGCCCCCGACGCTCCTGCCGCGCGGGATCGAGGCGCTCGGATGCGAGGTGTCGACCGACATCGGGGCGATCGCTGACGCGGACGTGATCTACGTGCTCCGGATGCAGTCCGAGCGAATGGCGTCCGGCGAGGCGTACATACCCTCGCTCCGCGAGTACACGGCTCTGTACGGAATCGGTCCGGATCGGGTCCGCCGCGGTCAGGTGGTCCTGCATCCGGGCCCGATGAACCGTGGGATCGAGATCGATCCGCGGGTTGCGGACTCCGATGTGGCACTCGTGACCGATCAGGTGCGTGCGGGGCTCGTCGTTCGCATGGCTGTTCTCTACGACGTGTTGACGGTGGCTCCGGTCGCGACGCACGTGCATGCGGAGATGGCGTGACGCTTTTCTGCGCAAACGGCCGGAGCGACAGCCTCGTGGTCGAAGGACGGGTGGTCTCCCCGGTGCAGCGCATCGACGAGGCGCTGCGGATCACGGTCGTCGATGGTTCGATATCGCGGATCGAGCCGTCAGGCTCGAGCCGCGCAGTGATCGCGCCGGCATTCGTCGACCCGCACGTGCACCTGCGCACTCCGGGCCGTGAGGACGAGGAGACACTGCGCTCGGGAACCGAGGCCGCCGCAGCTGGCGGGTACTGCGCGATCCTCGCGATGCCGAACACGGAGCCGGTCGTCGACTCCGCTGCGGTGCTCGGTGCCCTCGTCGAGCGCGCGCGTGAGGACGCTGTCGTACCCACGGGCTTCATGGCGGCGATCAGCAAAGGGCAGCGTGGGGAGGAGCTGACCGAGATGGTCGAGCTCGCGGGCCTGGGCGCCGCAGCGTTCACCGACGACGGTCGTCCGGTGGAGTCGGCCGGGCTCATGCGGCGCGCGCTCCAGTACAGCGGGCTCGCGAAGCTTCCGCTGGCGCTCCATTGCGAGGAGCCCACGCTCTCGTGCGGAGGGCATGCGCACGAGGGCGAGGTCGCAGCGGAGCTCGGGCTCGGCGCCTATCCGTCCGCGGCCGAGAGCGTCATGGTCGAGCGAGATCTCGCGCTCGCACGAGCCGAAGATCGGCAGATCCACCTGATGCACCTCTCCGCCGGCGAGTCGGTGGCTGCACTCGACCAAGCCCTTGCGAATGGTCTCATGGCATCGGCGGAGGTCACGCCGCACCATCTCGTGCTCACCGACGAGGCGGTCCGCTCACTGGATCCGAACGTGAAGATGAACCCGCCGCTCCGGGCGGACGCTGATCGCGCGAGCCTGCGAGACGCGCTCCGGCGCGGGGCGATCTCGTCCATCGCGACAGATCACGCTCCGCACGCCCGCCAGGAGAAGGACGTCCCATTCGAGGAGGCGCCGTTCGGCGTCACCGGTCTCGAGACTGCGTTCGCCGCGCTCTATACGCATCTCGTCGTTCCCGGCGAGCTCTCGCTCGAGACACTTCTCGAGCGGATGTCTGCAGGACCGGCTCGGGTCTTCGGGCTCGACGAACCGAGGATCGAGGTCGGCGCGCGCGCGAACCTAGTCGTGCTCGACCTCGACTCCGAGTGGACCGTGACCGAAGAGGGCTTCCGCTCCCTCTCGGCCAACTCGTGGCTCCTCGGCGAGACCCTGCGCGGGCGTGTCATTCGCACGATCGCCGATGGGCGAGAGGTGTTCGCCGCATGAACGCGCGGATGGAACCGACTTTACGGCTCAGAGCCACAAGGTTGCCGGGGAGCCTTCGCTGAGTCGCGCGTCGGGCTACCTGGTCCTCGAAGACGGGACGGTCTATCGCGGGCGATCCGTCGGCGCGCCGGGCGCTGCGCTCGGCGAGGCCGTCTTCACGACTGCGATGACGGGCTATCAGGAGACGGTCACCGACCCGAGCTACGCGGAGCAGCTCGTCTGCTTCACGGCGCCGATGGTCGGCAACTACGGCGTTGCCGACGAGCGTGGGGAGTCCGCCCGGCCGCACGCACGAGCCGTGCTCATGCGCCAGCTCGGCGGCGGGGAGTGGGCGAGGTGGCTGGGCGAGCACGAGCTCGTCGGGCTCGAGGAGATCGACACGCGCGCCCTCGTCCTGCGGCTGCGCGAGGGCGGTGCGATGCGCGCGGCGGCGGTGGCCGACGAGACGGAGCTGCCGGTCGGTGACGCGCTCGAGCACGTCCGCGCGCAACCGCTGATGGAAGGCCAGGCACTCGTCGCGCAGGTGTCCACGCGCGAGCCGTACGTTTTCAGCGAAACCGGCTCGCCGCGTGTTGCAGTCGTCGACTACGGCACGAAGCGCTCGATCCTGCGCCGGCTCACGAAGGCGGGGGCGGCGGTCACGGTGCTCCCGCATTCGGCGCAGTGCGACGAGCTCGCGGAGTTCGACGGAGTCGTCCTCTCGAACGGCCCCGGCGACCCCGAGCCCCTTCGCGAGGAGGTCGAAGTCGTACGCGGCCTCCTCGGACGCGTCCCCGTCCTCGGTATCTGCCTCGGGCACCAGCTGCTCGGCCTGGCGGCCGGGCACGAGACCTTCAAGCTGCCCTTCGGTCACCGGGGCGCCAACCATCCGGTGCTCGAGCGCGCCACGGGCCGGGTGCTCGTCACCAGCCAAAATCACGGCTTCGCCGTTGCGCCGTCGGAGGCGAGAGAGGCGACGTACGTCTCGCTCTACGACGGCACGGTCGAGGGCTTCGAGTTCCCCGACCTCCGGGCGCGCTCGGTGCAGTTTCACCCGGAGGCAGGCCCCGGCCCGCACGACGCCTGGCCCATCCTCGAGAGCTGGGTCGAGGAGCTGCGCGCGTAATGGCGGCCCGCCGCGATCTCGAGTCGATCTGTGTCATCGGATCGGGACCGATCGTCATCGGACAGGCCTGCGAGTTCGACTACGCCGGCTGTCAGGCGCTCAAGGTGCTGCGGGAGGAGGGGTACCGAACGATCGTCGTCAACTCGAACCCGGCGACGATCATGACCGACCCCGGCTTCGCCGACCGGACGTACATCGAGCCGCTCGACGTCGAGAGCGTCGCCTCCGTGCTCGAGCGCGAGCGCCCCGACGCCTTGCTGCCGACCCTCGGCGGGCAGACTGCGCTCAACCTCGCCGTGTCCTTGGCCCAAGCCGGCGTGCTCGACGAGCTCGAGATTGAGCTGATCGGCGCTCCGGTCGAGGTCATCCACCGAGCCGAGGATCGCGAGCAGTTCCGCGAGGCCGTGCGCAGTTGCGGACTCGACGTCCCCGCATCGCGCATCGTCACCACCCTCGGTGGGCTCGAAGGTGTAGCGCTCCCTGCGGTCGTGCGGCCTGCTTTCACTCTCGGCGGCCACGGCGGAGGCTTCGCGGAGGATCGCGCGACGCTCGAGTACCAGGTCGAGCGGGGACTCTGGGAGTCGCCGATCGGGCAGGTGCTCGTCGAGGAGTCGGTGCGCGGGTGGGACGAGTTCGAGCTCGAGCTGATGCGCGATCGCGCGGACAACGTGGTCGTGGTGTGCTCGATCGAGAACCTCGACCCGATGGGGGTTCACACCGGCGACTCGGTCACGGTCGCACCCCAGATGACGCTCTCGGACGAGGCCTACCAGGAGCTCCGGGACGCCGCCGCAGCGGTCATCCGCGCGGTTGGGGTCGAGACCGGTGGGTCGAACATCCAGTTCGCGCGCGATCGCGTGACGGGAGCGCTGCGCGTGATCGAGATGAACCCTCGCGTGTCACGCTCCTCGGCTCTCGCCTCGAAGGCGACCGGCTATCCGATCGCGAAGGTCGCGGCCAAGCTCGCGGTCGGTTACACGCTCGACGAGATCCCGAACGACCTGACCTCCACGACGCCTGCGAGCTTCGAGCCGACGCTCGACTACGTGGTCGTCAAGTTCCCGCGCTTCGCGTTCGAGAAGTTCCCCGGCGCCGATCAGACGCTCGGAACGCAGATGAAATCGGTGGGGGAGGCGATGGGGATCGGGCGAACCTTCACCGCGGCGCTCCTCAAGGCGCACGGATCGCGCGAGCTCGAACTAGGCTCGCCCACTCCGTGGGCGAGCCTCATGGACGAGCATCTGCCCGAAGGCTTGCACCCTTGGTTTCGCGAGCAGATTGCCAAGGCCCGAGCCGAGCTCACGAGCGGCGACCTCTTCCGCGCGAAGCGTGCGGGCTGGGGTGACGACACGATCGGAGAGGCCCTAGGTCTCACGGGCAAGGAGGTGCGCCGGCTTCGTCACGAGCGCGGTGTGTTGCCCGCATTCCGTCGTGTCGACTCCTGCGCGGGCGAAGTCGAAGCTGCTTCGAACTACTTCTACTCGACCTGGGGAGAGGAGGACGAGGCGCTTCCGGCGGGTGAGAAGCCACGCGTCGTGATCCTCGGCTCCGGGCCTAACCGCATCGGACAGGGAATCGAGTTCGACTACTGCTGCGTCCACGCGGCGCAGACGTTCCGCGAGCTTGGCTATGAGGCCGTGATGATCAACTGCAATCCCGAAACGGTCTCGACCGACTACGACACCTCAGATCGCCTCTACTTCGAGCCCCTCTCGCCGGAGGAGGTGCTGGCGGTGTGCGACCGGGAGCAGCCGGTTGGGGTCATCACCCAGTTCGGCGGGCAGACCCCGCTTCGCCTGGCACGCCACATCGAGGAGGCGGGCTACCGGATCCTGGGGACGCCGCACGAGGCGATCGACCTTGCGGAGGATCGCGAGCGCTTCGGCTCGCTTGCGCGCGACCTCGGAGTGCGCTGCCCGCCGTGGGCGACCGTTGCGAGCCTCGAGGAGGCGCTCGTTGCGGTCGACGTGATCGAGTATCCGGTGCTGGTGCGACCGTCGTACGTGCTCGGTGGCCGCGCAATGCGCATCTGCTACGACGCCGATGAGCTCGCGGCGGGCATGGCTGCCGTGCATGGCCCCGTGCTCCTCGACCGTTTCGTCGAGCACGCCATCGAGCTCGACGTCGACGCGCTGTGCGACGGGCGCGACGTCTACATCGCCGCGGTCATGCAACACGTGGAGGAGGCCGGCGTGCACTCGGGCGACTCCGCCTGCGTGCTTCCTGCACCTTCGCTCACGCTCGCTGCAGCACTGGAGGTTGAGCGTGTCGTGAAGTTGCTCGGACCGGCACTCGGCGTCGTTGGCCTGCTCAACGTCCAGTTGGCGATTGCGGACTCGAGCGTGTACGTCCTCGAGGTCAATCCCCGTGCATCGCGGACGGTCCCGTTCGCAAGCAAGGCGATCGGCGTCAACCTGGTCGATGCGGCATGCCGGCTTGCGGCAGGAGGGACGCTGGTGGAGCTCGATCTCCCAGCGCCGAGACCGGCACAGGTCAGCGTGAAAGCCGCCGTGCTGCCGTTCGCGCGTTTCCCGGGAGCCGACCCGGTGCTCGGCCCCGAGATGCGATCGACCGGCGAGGTCATGGCCAGCGCGGCCGATCTTCCCACTGCTCTCGCCAAAGCCGAGCGAGCGGCTGGACGACCGCTGCCGACCTCCGGAACGGCGTTTCTCTCCGTTCGCGACGAGGACAAGCCGGCCGCCGTGGCGGTCGCCGCGGCGCTCGCGGGGCTCGGCTTCGGGCTCGTGGCGACGGAAGGCACGGCACGCACCTTGCGTGCTGCGGGGCTCCAGATCGAGGAAGTCGCGAAGGTGGCGGACGCGGACGACGATGAGGCGACGGTCGTCGATCTCGTCCGTCGCGGTCGCTGCGATCTCGTCATCAATACGCCACAGGGAAGCGGCGCCCGCGCCGACGGCTACCTCATCCGCGAGGCGGCGCTCGTCGCGCGCGTACCGTGCGTGACGACGATCTCAGGGGCTGCCGCCGCGGTGCACGCGATCGCGAACGCGCGTGCCGAATCGGCGCTCTCCTTGCAGGAGCGCATCGGGATCGAGGCGTGAGAGACGCTTGCAACAGACTGTTGCAAAGTCTCGTTTCGGTGCACACCGAGGCCGCATCGAGGAATGACCGACGCTTGTAACAGACTGTTGCTTGCGGGTAGAGAAGCTCGCAGGCAGCGCTTGCAGGTCACCGCCACCGAGCTCGTCGGGCCGTACACGCTGCTTCGGCTCGAGCGAGGAGGGCTCGAGCCCGGAGTGCCCGGCCAGTTCTTCATGCTCGAGGCGCCTGGGCGCGTGCTTCCGCGCCCGATGAGCCTCTGTCAGGCGCCTCCGGACGGGCTGGCGTTCCTGATCGACCCGATCGGGCCCGGCACGCGTGCACTCTGCGCGCTCGAGCGCGGCGACGCCATCCACGTGCTGGGCCCGCTCGGCAATGGCTTCGATCTCGACGTCGAGCGCCCTCTGCTCGTCGCGGGTGGGATCGGAATCGCGCCGATGCCGTATCTCGCCGCGGCGCTCGGCGATCCGCCCGCGATACTCGGCTTCCGCACGACGCACCATGCCGAGGCCGCCGGGCGTTTCCTTCCCGGCGCCGAGATCGTCGTCGAGCCGCGCCTCGTCACCGAGTTGCTGCCTGAAGACCCGGGCGACGTGCTCGCCTGCGGGCCCGAGCCGATGCTCGAGGCGATTCGCGGCCGTGCTCCACGCGCCCAGCTCGCCTGGGAGGCCCCGATGGCGTGCGGGTATGGAGGCTGCTGGGGCTGTGTCGTCGAGATCGGCGGCCGCTATCGCAGGCTCTGCGTCGACGGCCCCGTGCTGCGTGACGCCGCGTGAGCATTCCGCTGCTCAACGCGAGCGGGTGTCTCGATGCCCTGACCGCTCCGGGTGTCGCGCGGCAGCTCGACGGCTTCGTCACGAAGACGGTGACGCCCCTCCCGCGCGAGGGGAACCCGCCTCCGCGGATCGCCGAGACGGAGCTCGGCATGCTCAACTCGATCGGACTCCAGAACCCGGGGATCGACGCGTTCGCTCGAGAGAATCTGTCGCAGCTCGTTGCGCTCGGCGTACCGCTGTGGGTCTCGGTCGGCGGCTTCTCCGCACAGGACTACGCCGACAGCTGTGAACGGCTCGCCGACGAGGCTTCCGTAGACGTCATCGAGCTCAACCTCTCCTGCCCGAACGTGGACGAGGCGCCCGAGACAGCGGCCGAGCTGGTTGCTGCCGCGCGAGCAGCTACGGCGAAGCCGCTCTACGCGAAGCTCTCGCCCGCGGCCTGGGACATCGCGGAGAACGCACGTGCAGTCGCGGCTGCGGGCGCGGACGGCCTCTCACTCGTGAATACGATCCGTGGTCTCGCTCTCGATGCGAGAACTCGGCGCTCGAAGCTGGCGCGTGGAGCGGGAGGGTACTCGGGGCCTGCACTCAGACCTGTGGCGCTCGCGTGCGTGGACGCATGCGCTCGAGCGGTCACGCTGCCGATTGTCGGCATGGGCGGCGTCGCGTCGGGAGCCGATGTGCTCGATCTTGTCGCCGCCGGAGCGAGCGCAGTCGCGCTCGGCACGATCCTGTTCTCGGACCCCTTGGCGCCACCTCGTATCCGGGCCGAGCTGGGCTCCTTCGAGACGCCTACGGGGGCCGTCTCCGAGCACGAGATTCACGGCCTCGCGCTCGACTCTGCGTCTCAACACGTTCTGTCAACAGAATAGACAACGCAAAAACACCTGCAAATGAGCTAAAACGTTCTTGCTTGACCCTCGTTGGAGTCTTGGTAGACTCGTCCGGCTCATGGTCACGACGAAGACGCACGCACAAGCCCCGGCGCGCTCCCTCGACCAGAGGATGGAAGCGCTTCAGCGGGCGAACGACGTTCGGGTTCGGCGTGCACAGCTCAAACGCGACCTGAAAGCGGGACGAGAGAGCATCGACGACATCCTGCTCGACCCACCCGAGTACGTCTCGACGGCAAAGGTCTTCGACATGCTGATGGCCGTCCCCAAGTTCGGGCGGGTCAAGGCCGCACGTCTCCTGAACCAGTGCAGGATCAGTCAGTCGAAGACGGTCGGCGGCCTCTCGGAGCGCCAACGGACCGAGCTCGTCGAGCTCTTCAACCACCGCACGTGATTCTTGCGCAAGACCAGAATCCGCTCGCGCGGATCCTGGTCGCGCGACAACCCCTGAAGGCGCCCGCTTCGCGGTCGCTGCCGCACCCGCGCTAATTTGCGTGTGTCATTGTCGCGGCCCGTCTTCGTCATCACCGGGCCGTCGGGCGCCGGAAAGGGCACGCTCATCAAGGGCTTGCTGGAGCGGGTGCTGGGACTCGAGGTCGCCGTCTCGGCGACAACGCGCGCCCAGCGTCCGGGCGAGGTCGACGGGCACGATTACTGGTTTCTCTCTGACGACGAGTTCACGCGCCGCGTCGACGCGGGCGCGTTCCTCGAGTACGTGCCCTATGTCTCCGGGCGACGATACGGGACGCTCAGGTCCGAGATCGAGCGCATCGCTGGCGACGATCGCACCTGTGTGCTCGAGCTCGAGCTCGAGGGAGCGCTCGCGGTGCAGACAGAGGTCGCGGGCAGCGTGACGATCTTCATCGCCGCGGACGTGGCTGAGCTGGAGCGGCGGCTGAGAGCGCGCGCCACCGAGAGCACAGGGGAGATCGGAGAGCGCATCGACCTCGCGCGCGCGCAGCTCGAGCAGGCCCATTGCTTCCGGTACATGGTGCGAAACGACGAGTTGGAGCGCGCCACGGCGGCTCTCGCGGCGATCGTGGAGTGCGAGCTCGGCCGGACAGGTAGCATGGGCGGGCCATGATCCACCCCCGAATCGACGATCTGCTGAAAACGGTCGAAGGCTCCCGCTATGCACTCGTGATCGTCGCAGCCAAGCGCGCGCGACAGATCAACAACTACCACCACCAGCTCGGCGAGGGCATCGGCTTCGACGAAGCGCCACCGCCACTGATCGAATCCCGCTCGAAGAACTACCTCACGATGGCGATGGAAGAAGTCGCCCGCGGGAAGATCACGTACCACGTTCCCGCCTAGGGGGCCTGATGAGCAAACACTCGCGCCGCGGCCGCGAAGCGGCCGCCTTCAGGGATGTTGGCGCGACCGGAATCCGCGCGTCAGCGGATGCCGGTCTGCGCTGTTAGAGCGGAGGAGCCCGTGGCACGCGTCCTGCTCGGAGTCACCGGGGGGATAGCGGCCTACAAGGCATGCACGCTCGTCAGGCTGCTCGTCCGAGCCGGTCACGACGTGTATCCGATCGTGACGGAGGGCGCTCAGCGTTTCGTCTCGGCTGAGACCTTCTACGCGCTCGCGCGCACGTCGCCGAGCGACGACCCGTATCCACACCTTCGGCGCGCGGATCTCCTCGTGATCGCGCCTCTTACGGCCAACACGCTGGCGCGGCTGGCGCACGGGCTGGCCGACGACGCGCTGACCGAAGCCGCAGTTGCGCATGCGGGTCCCGTGCTCGTCGCACCGGCGATGAACACGCGGATGTGGACGCACCCGGCCACGCAGGCGAATATCGCGGTGCTGGCCGCGCGCGGCGTCGAGCTCATCGGCCCCGCGGCCGGCGAGCTGGCCGAAGGCGAGGAAGGGATCGGTCGCATGGCGGAGCCCGAGGAGATCATGGCGCGGGTCGAGACGCTTCTCACCGGCCGCTCGGGGGCCTCGGAGACACTCAGCGGAGCGCGAGTGCTCGTCTCGGCGGGAGGGACGAGGGAACCTCTCGACTCCGTCCGCTTCATCGGCAATCGCTCCTCAGGTCGGATGGGGGTGGCAGTG
>Ga0247727_10020569_pt1 | contig 10070 bp, 17 predicted proteins | sample WisWelCaveWW1625_FD_202498 | JGI IMG/M metagenome (GOLD analysis project Ga0247727, IMG submission 202498) | Biofilm microbial communities from Wishing Well Cave, Virginia, United States - WW16-25 | ecosystem: Environmental > Aquatic > Deep subsurface > Groundwater > Cave microbial mat | place...
TCAAAATTCTATCTATGAAAAAGTAAGTTTAGTTAATATGCAATCCAAATGAAAACAGTACGAAACATTGAGCTAAAGCCGTATTCAGTAACAGACCTTGCTAAGATTTACGGAGTATGCAACCGCACATTCAAAAAATGGGTGAACGAAATCAAGGAAGTAGGGACGAAGAAGGGGCGGTATTATTCCATACCGCAGGTAAAAATCATTTTTGAAAATATGAAAATCCCTACGCACATCACGGTTGAAGTAGAGACGCAGAAAACAGAAATGGATTTAGTTTAAAATCTTTTCTTCTTTCACTAATCCGATAGTTTTTATTTTTCTTCTTTAAGCAGAGAATCCTCTCTGCTTTTTTCTTTTCTGAAATATTTCTTCAAAAATTTCCTGTCAATGAAACTGACATAATCGGGAATTGTTTGGCATAAGTGGGAATAATTCGGCACAAACCTACACAAACTTACATAAACCTACATAAACGGGAACCGGGTGGATTTTGACAACCGACTTTTACAAAAAATCAGAAGGCAATCCTCTGATTTATACAAAGAAATATTAATCCCAATAAATAAATAAAAATGAAAAACACAAATCAACAGAGGGAGGAGAAAATGATTCTCAGACCCTACACAGTAAAAGAACTGGCGGCACTTTACAGAATTTCAAAAGGCACGTTCAGAAAATGGATGGAGCCGCTCCAAATGGAAATCGGTGAGCGCATCGGGCATTTCTACATGATTCCGCAGGTAAAAATCATTCTTGAAAAATTCGGAATACCGCAGGGAATGGAAGTTCAGCCAATAGCTACTGAAAATTACACGGATGAAGTTTCCGAATTTGTGGAAGCGGCATGGGATTTTGCCTGCGCGTTATTATGGAAAGATAAAATCTTCTGCCTCGAAGAAATTGCCATGAGCAAAAGACACCTGCGTGAGTTTTTCACCATCCCGAACAAAAGCGGAAACGCAACCAACCTTGCTAAACGCCTTTCTGTATTCTGCCAGCGCATCACGCTAACAAGGATGTTCCTTGATTATAAACCCCAGCGCTTCATCCCCTCTCCTGCCCTTTGGCTCGACAGACATTATAAATACGGCTTTGCCGGAACGCTCAAATGGTTCAAATGGATTTCCGAGGATAGAAAAGAGAATCCTTATGTGCGGGAAGAACTTCAGGTGCTTGCCGATTTATACTATGAGTACATCAAGACAAAGTCCGCGACAGAAGTGATGAACAAGGCGGGCGATTATTTCCTCCCAAAAAATTTCATGCACCTGTTTAAGATATTTTCTGACTGCATTGCTCATGTAAGCAATAAAACAAACTATTCACTCGCTGCATAAATTTTATTCAAATGGAAAACACAGAAAACAAAAAAACAAATATGAAACCTAAAGTTTTCATTGATTTCAGCTACTACTGTCACGGAGGAATCAAGCGAATAGAAGTGAACCTCCCTGTCATTCCGAGAATAGGTGAATTGATTCATGCAGAAGAATTTTTATCGGAGGAAGACAAAGCAGATTGCGAAGGATTGAAAGACCGCTACGGTGCTTTTTATGTCAGAAATATTCAGCATGATTTTGACAAAAAGAAAAATATCCAAAAAGTTTTTATTCGGCTTGGTCAAAGAAATGAAGATGATTCACATTATGTAATGCAATATGGAAACAGATAAAGAAACCACTAATAAAAAAATTATGACTATGAAAAACGAACAGCCAAACGCGCCTGACAGCAAGGAAGGCGAACAGAAAGAAAAAATAAAAGTACCCCTCAAGCCCTATAAGTCAAAAGACCTTGCCAAAATATACGGAGTATGCGGCAAGACATTTCACAAATGGGTTAAGGAACTTAAAAAAGAAATCGGCAAGCGCAACGGGTATTATTACTCCATACCGCAGGTAAAAATAATTTTTTCAGAACTCCTTTTACCCTCATGGATAGAAGTAGAATAGGAAAATCCGAGAATAGTTCTGCAAAAGCGGGAATTGTTTTGCATTTCCTGGAAAATCCGGGAAAATGTGAAACCCCCTAAAAAAAAGTAGCCAGACCTTTGTAAAAAATCCGGAAGGAATATGCAACAAGATACACATACATCAAACAGCACTTCTTCGGTGGTTCTCACCGGAGCCATCCTCTTTGCAAACCTTGACGCATCAGGGCTTGCAGATTACGCGGTGAAAGCAGCCATCGGAGGAGCAATATGGCTCGTGTTCAAACTGACAAGTGATTATATCAGCGAGAAAATTAAAAACAGGAAACAAAAATGAATCTGAAGAAAATACTTTTTGGAGGAGTGATTGGAGGCGGGCTGATTGCCGGAGCCAGTTACCTGTTTCGCCTGAAGCGGACAAGCGTTGAACTCGAATCCATCGCAACGGTGAATGTTCACAAACTGGATTTGAAAGGGCTTGTCCTTCGCGTGGATGTGCAACTCAAGAATCCGACAAAGACAAAACTGAAAATAAAATTCCCTTTTGTGAAACTCATTTACAAAGATGCAACGATTGGAAGCTCTCAGGTAGTGGACAAGGATATTGAGATTCCTTCCTACGGAGAAGCGGTTGCGGAAAAAATAATGATTTCAATTCCGCTTAAAGGAATCTTCTCGCTGAGTGCAGGGCTGATTAAATCTCTTGTAAGCGGTGAATCGGTGAAGTTAAATTCAAAAACAATCAGCACGATTGATTTGGGATGGAAGAAACTGCCTTACGAAAAAACAGAAGAATTAACTCTCAAAAAATAAAATGGAAGCAAGAGTAAAACGGAAAATAAAAAGCGGTGAGCAGTACAATCACCTCTTTCCTATGGCAAACCTTACGGATGAGACCGTGAAGAAAGGAGCGAGTGTTTCCGACACGGTGAAGTTTATTCCGAAGGTGGTGAAAGATACGCTTGAGCAAACAAAAGAAATTGCTGAAGTGTTGCGCGGAAGTTCCCTGAGTGAAACCTGTAACAACATCTGGAATTTTGTTTACGAGCATATCAACTACCACAAAGACGAAGACGGCTTGGAACAAATTCGCTCTCCTGCCCGCACATGGCATGACCGCCTGCGGGGCGTGGACTGCGATTGCTACACGGTATTCATCAGCAGCATTCTGACGAATCTGAAAATACCGCATCGGCTTCGCATCGCAAGATATAAGAAGGATTATTTCCAACACATATATCCAATCGTCCCAAGAGCAAACGGAAAATACGTCACGATTGACTGCGTGGTGGAGCATTTCAACTACGAAGAACCATACACAGAAATAAAAGACACAACAATGGATTTACAATACTTAAGCGGACTCGATGAACCAACTACTGCCGATGAGCAGAATTTGTTGGGTGAGGAAGAGATAGGAAAGCTCTTCAAAAAGAAAGCCAGCGGTGATGCAGGAAAAAAGAAAGGCGGGCTTAAACAGTTTATCAAAAAGGCTGTTCACGTTACCAACCGCGTGAATCCTGCAACGGTGCTTTTACGCAATGGCGTTCTCGCATCCATGAAACTCAACATTATGAAAATCGCACAGCGATTGAAGTATGCTTACCTGAGTGATGCGGAAGCGCAGAAACGCGGAGTTGACATGGGCAAGTTCCAACACCTGAAAAAAGTCAAAGACAAACTCGAACAGATTTTCTACGGAGCGGGAGGCAAACCCGAAAACCTCAGGAAAGCAATCCTCACAGGTAAAGGGAACAAGAACAAGGATGTGAGCGGGCTTGGGTATGCCTATGCTGAAGCTGACTTTGATGATATGAACGAATACACTCCTCTCTCTCAGCTTCTCGGAGAAGAAATTTTCGGTTCTGAAAATGAAGAATCTCTCGGTGAACTCGGAGAACCCGTTACTGCCGCATCCATCACAGCCGCTACCGGAGCATTGGCAGCGATTTCAGGACTGCTCAAAAGCATCGGAAGTGTTTTTAAAAAGAAGGACGGAGCAGGTGCAAACGATTTTGAAAACACAGAAAAGGAAAGCGACCCGGCAAACCTTCCTTCTGAAATTGAAAAGAACAAAGATGATATTTCTAAAATAGATTCTTCCGAATCAGATTCATCTTCTACATCCAAAACAGAGAAAAGCACTTCGGATGATTCTTCAGGGGGAGGAGATGATTCAAAAAAGGACGGATTCTGGGACAAGAATAAAAAATGGCTCAAGCCCACACTTTGGGGTGCTGGAGGATTGGGTGCGCTGTTGCTCGGCTTTAAAATATTTGGAGGAAAGAAAGAAACATCTCCCAAACAATTATCAGGAACAAAAAATAAAACAAATCATCCTCAGAAAAAAGACCCTGTGGCATTGATGTAAAAAGAAAAACCATTTACAAACCATTAAAAAAACAAAAACAAAATGAACAAAAATTCTTACGCACAGGCAGCACGGAAAAAATCCCTGCTTGGTGAAATCACCAAAGACCTGGAGACAAAAGGCGACATAAAAAATACCGCGATTGAAACATTGAAAGATGTGGTGATAGGCGTAGTGGCAGGAGGTGTTGCCGGTTCCGCCATCGGACGCGCTTCCCTGCTGATAGGCGCGGCAGTCACAGGTCTCGGACACTATTACAAAAGCCGTCTCGCTTCGGTTTTCGGAATAGGGATGATGGCTGCAAACGGTTTTCAGCAAACCGATTCGCAAATGAAAGGAACTCCAAAAGGCGGATTGGAAGGTGCGCTTGAAGGAGCGAAAGAGCGTGTGATGAATTTCAAAGACACGTTCACTCAAAAAATTTACCTCGATAAAATAATGAAGCCGAAAGAGGAAAAGAAAACAGATGAATCCACCAAAGGAATTGGCGAAGTGCAATACTTCACCTATCCCGAAAAAAAGGAACTGGAAGGAGCCACCGAAAAAGAACTCGACCTGACTGCGCTTGACCGCATTGAAAAGCAGGTAGCGGAAAGCGGTGCTGAATTTCAGAAGAAACAAATGTCAGGAGAGATTTCCTCAGATGAAATGGGAGACATTGACCCAAGCGACAAAAACTTTTAATACGAAATCAAAAACAATTAATAATAACAACTAAAACTCAAAAACCATGTTAGGACAATTAGAAACAACAGAAGAGTACAACAACGCAGGAGCGTTGTTTGGACTGGACGGAGACAACGAGGAAATGATGGGAGACCTTCTCGGTGCGCTCAAAAAAATGAATCCCATCAAAAGAGCGCGTGTGATGAACAAAATCACCGCTCTGCCCCCTGCGAGCAAAGGAAGCCGCGCGGAAATGGAAAAACATTTCGCTGAACTCCCCGCGCACATCCGTGAAGGACTCAGAAAAGGCGAATTACGTCTTGCGGACACGGTGATTTATTCCATCAAGCCCGTGACGAGCAAAACAATCAAGCTGTTTGAAACGCAGGATGACAAGCAGACAGGACTGAGGAACATTTCCAATGCGAAGCTGCCGAAGAATCAGGCACTCTTGGTGAGCGGAATCATCCTGCTGGCAGGTGTTGCCTTTGAAAACACCCCCGACCAGATCATGGCAACGGGCTATGTGGGTTTGGAAGGACACGCTTCCATTGCCAATGGACAGTTCGATTTGAAGGCGAACAAAAAGCAGATTGTTCCTGAAACGAGCAACAATGTGTTCAAGACCTCAAACCTGCACATGGTTACTGCCGGGTATTACAAACTTGCTAACCCGCGCCTCATTCACGATGACATCCTGATTGAACTGACCGTAGAGCTTGGCACGATGACCAACATCGTTCCGAACACACAGCTCTGGGCAGGTCTTCACGGAACGATTACCACTCCGTAATTGCCAACGGGAAAGTGGTCAGTTGCAGAAGGCAGTCCTGATTTTTCAGGACTGCCCCTGCTCTAGCTGAAAACAAAATCAACAGCATTAAAACAAAGAAGCGATGATAAAAACAATCTACAAACGGTTTGACCTGAAGATGACTGAAGCAGCTAAAACTGTTTCCCAATCTTTTGAACTGGACAAAAACATTGTTGCGGTGAAAGGATTATATCTCACAGCCGACAGGCGCGACCTTCTTTACTTCAGGGGTTCGCAGAGAATTGAAATTAATAAGGACGAGTTGTTTCCTGAAGATTATCTCAGCGAACTATTGATGTCAGGCTTGAATGTTCCTGTGAATGCACGGTATTATGATTTGGGAACGGTTGACCCCGGGAACAAAATTGTGAAGATGGATTTCAAAGACAGCAACGGACAATTTCCATTCACTCCTTACACAGTTTCACTTTTCCTTAAATGTGATAAAGACGATTCCAAATGAAGAAGCAACGCTGCATAGTTAAAATCATAAACATTTCCCGCAAGGGAGAGGTCAGGCACTTTCAGGTGAAAGTTCCTGAGAATGCAAAGGTCATTACAGGAATTGAAACTGCGGTGAGGATGAAAGGACTTGTTTCCATTTCAAACAACTCATTTACTGTACCGAACATCGGACCCGATATAGGAAATCCACCTGTAAGCGATTTTTCTCCAAACCCATTTACTCCTGACTTTGACATTCCTATTATGAGGTCGCTTGTCGGTGAACTGAAACTGCAAAGTTGTGAGGAAGCAAATGTTTTTTATGCTGCCGATATAACAGACCCATCAGCGCAGGAGAACCTTGATAGAATTCCGACACCCTCCGCAATTATTGAGAATGTGTGGACGCATGGATACAAAAGGGAACTGGAAGAAGTATTAGTTGACGGAAACACCACCGTGCTTGCAGGGCTTTACAAAGACAAACTCGGAGCAATGCAGAATCGGGATGTTTCCTACGATGTATTTCTCTATGTGTGGTACAAACTTGAAAACAAAAAACAATGACCATCAATCTTGCATTAGAATACATCCCGCGAAGAATGGAAGAACTGGGTTTCGGAAACGCATACTACCTGCGCTTCCGTCATTTTGTTCTGCAACCCTCAGAGCAATTGGATGTCCCCGCATTCAACCAGTTCTTCATCCTCGTGGAAGAAGCGCAGGACGTGAGCGTGAATTCAGAGTTCGGAATTTTTGATTTGAGCCTGAACACCGCAAACGAAATGCTCTACGAGCATCAGGGACAAATAATAATTAAGAATTACTCATCGGGATTAAATCACCTGCGGTTCATTCAGGTAATCCCTAAACATAAAATGAAATAAAATGGAAGAGAAACAAAATACAAATCCGATTTCTAAAAAATATTCTCCTTTTAATCTTGAACAGTTCAAAAATTGGTTGAGGGATATGAAGGAAAAAGGGGAAACAAAATACATTGAAGTTTATGTAGACGATTTCAAAGTCGTCTCCAAAACGGATAACCCCGACAACTTTGACAGCCACGAGCAGTTTGTGGATGATGAGACGGAGAAAATAAGAGTGCTTGTTTACAACACGGAAAAATCCAACCGCTACAAGCAGCACGTATTCAAATTGAAAGATTCTTCCCATCAGTTAAATGGAGTTGAAGTGGAAAAGAAAATTGAAGATGGAATAAACAAGGGACTGAAAGCAATGGAGGAAAAACTTCTCTGCGAACAGGTGAAGAAGGAACTTGAAGCGACACAATTCAAGTTAAAAGAATCGGAAGAATGGAATGAAAAACTGGAAGGCATCATTGACGAAACAAAAAAGAAACTGGAGGACGCAAAAGGAATGTCCGATTTCACAAGTATTATCAAAGACCTGGCACTTCCGCATATACTCCCGAAGAAAACGGAAGAAAAAACTCTTTCAGGGAATGAAACGCCAAAAGAGGAAGCGAGTTTCAAAATGAAATCTTCGGAAGAAAACGCCTTATCTGAAGATGATAAATTCTTTTTGGACTTCGGAAGCAAAATGAAAACAACATTCGTCAAAGAAGAATTCGATATGATAATGGACATCATAGGCGTATTTGTGAAGGACAAAACGAATATCAAACCTGTTACCCAATTTTTAAACATAAAAACCAACCCACAACCAAACCAACAAACAAAATGAAAATTACAGATTTCAAAATTTCACTTGCCGCTCAGAGCGATGAGGAAGCATGGGAGAACTTAAAAGATATACTGAAAATCGTCTCTCCTGAATTTTTCAGCATCGAAGACCAAAAAACCGATGGCACAAGAAAAGTTTACATGGAAAGAAGCATTCAGAATTCAGACGAAGGCGAACCTGTAAATGAAAAACAAAAAAATGAAAATGAAAAAGAAGCGGAAACTATTTTAAAGGCGATTTCACAGATATTCTGCGAAAGCATTCATCGTTTTTCTGAAGAAAAAGATATAAAGAAATTTCTCTCCGATTTCCTTATTCCGCTTTTAAAAACACAAAAACCAAACAAGCAATGAAAAAATTCAACTGTGATTTTTCCGTACCTGCAAACACGCAGGCGGAAGCCGAAACAAAACTCAGCGCGCTGACCATACTCGCAACATTTCTGACTGCGGAGGAATTGAAAAAACTGGCGCACGTTGTAAAAAATGACCCGATAAAAACATCAATGGCTAAAGCATATCTCGGAGTATAGCAATGGAAAAAGCTCTCGATAAGAAAGAAGAAGGATTCACCTTGAAGGAAAAGCTCCTCTATGCAGGGGGAACTATTATCGTCACGGTGGGTACTTTCTTTTTGGGGAGAAAAATTGTCCGCAGTCTTATTTCAAATACCGAAGAAAAGAAAACATTGAGCGAAGATTCTCCCGCCACTTACGCCAAGCAGATTAAGATGGCGTTTGAGAATGACGGATGGTTCGGAACGGACACCCCGAAGCTGAGAACGGTGCTGAGAGAGATTCCGAGCAAACAGGTTCTAACCAAAGTCGCAAACTCTTATCAGAAACTTTACAACAGCAGTATGTACAAGGATATGAGCGATGAGTTGCAAGCCACCGAATACAACGAGATGCTTTCCATCATTAACGCAAAGCCCGACAGGATTGGAAAGAAAGGAGAAAACACCGAGCAACTCACTTCTAAAAATTATACCGAGTGGGCGAAGCGCATGAAGTCAGCGTTTGACAAAACCTACGGACCATTCCCCGGAACGGATGAAGAAGCCATCAAAGCGGTGTTTACCGAGATACCAACTCAAACTGCATTTCTTGAAACAGCAAAAGCATATTACAGGGAATACAACAGCAATATGCTGGACGACCTGAAAGATGAAATGTCCGACTACATGGACTACATGAAAATAATAACCTCCAAACCACAAAAATAAAATGGAGAACAAACCAAAGAATAAAAAGAAAAAATTCCTTCTCATCGGATTAGGCGTTGCAGCTACCGGAATACTCAGTTATTTCGGATGGGACTATTATCAGAAAAGGAAAAAGAAAAAAGAGGAACAGGAAGATGATACACCTTCTCAACTTCCGCAAATCCCACCTCAGAAAAGCACGTTCGTTCCGTCCTTTTTTACACAGCAACAGAACCGCAACGATGAATTCCCTCTCAAAAAAGGAAGCAAGGGTGCAAAGGTGAAAGCAGTACAGGATTCTTTGATTGCAAAGAACGGAAAAGGAATCCTCCCTCGCTACGGTGCGGATGGTGATTTCGGAAGTGAAATGGTTACCGCGCTGAAAAAACTAAACCTCCCCGAAACGATAGATGAAAGCACTTACAATGTGATTACGCAATCAGGAACAGTTGACCTTACAGAACTTGGGAAATCCCTTTACAAAGATGCGGTGAACAAAAATCTCAAAGGAGTTATCGCTTCGCTTCAAAAAATGAAAAGCAAAGATGAATATACTTCTGTGAGTAATGAGTTCAAAAAATACACGCTCAGAGGAGTGCGGCAGACATTGGTGAACGGAATACTGGGAAGTTTCTCAGATGAAAGTCAGAAACAACAGATTCGTTTGGAGTTCATACGAATGGGATTAAAATACGATGGAAGCAAATGGTCGCTGAGTGGTTTGGACGGTTTCAAAGTAATGACTACTGAGCCGACAACGGTTTGGAGAACACCGCGCGAGGGAGCGAAAGTTCCTGCCAAGATGATTCTCGGAACAGAAGTCGCGCAGGGAGGAGAATTCACCCTCTTTGAAAACAACGATAAAAAATTCATAGTAAAAACATCAACAATAAAATATTTATGAGAACAATCAACTACATCGTGGTGCA
>Ga0247727_10020570_pt1 | contig 10070 bp, 9 predicted proteins | sample WisWelCaveWW1625_FD_202498 | JGI IMG/M metagenome (GOLD analysis project Ga0247727, IMG submission 202498) | Biofilm microbial communities from Wishing Well Cave, Virginia, United States - WW16-25 | ecosystem: Environmental > Aquatic > Deep subsurface > Groundwater > Cave microbial mat | place...
CCCCATTGAGCGAAACCGCGTCAATCTTGGATTGCCATTTGTCCTGGTAATTGGCGGCGGCGAAATCAATCGCCTGCAGCCAATTCTCCTTCGATGGCTCGCGCAAGTGCCGATGCGCAAAAATCGCTCTGGCGGCAATTCTGCCGGCATCAACAAAGGGATCGCCTGTGGTTGGAAAATCCATGGAATAAATCTCCTGAGTTCAGACTGAATGTAGCGCAGTCATCCTGACTGCAGGCAAGATGCCTGCGCTACACCCACCTATCACTTAACGCATTAACGTTGGTAAGTTCGTCAATTCCGACGAAACATGCCAGCTTGACAACGTTGTCACAAGGTTGCGAAACTGTCCCCTGACCTGCTTAGAGCATTGGCAGGGCAAGGCTTGCTCTTGAATTCGGCAAACCGTACCGAGCTCAGGCAGAATGAAGCACAGACTCGCCAGCCCGTTATCGAGCCGGAAGTTGCCGGTGCCCTCGAGGCGGATTGAGGTGATGGATTTCTGTTTCATCTCATATTCCTTTTGCATCGTGCTCGCCCTATTCTTCGTGCATTAGCCTGCCGAGGTCAACGAGATCGCTGGTGTGCTCCATCGTGACGTGATGATCGAACAGATAGAGCTTGCGCTGGCAGATGAAGTAGTAGTTGATATGGGTGCCGGTCATGATGGTGTCGAGTAAAAGATAAACAATCCCATGTTGAGCTATTTTCTGTTGAAAAAATCAATCTCGCCGTTAATTGAGCATTTCCGTGCGTTGCTCGATTATTTCTTTTTGATGCATGGTTAATCAATCACATATGAAATTAGATCTATCTTCGCTTGGCGGAATCGGCTCATCAAGTCGCAAGCCAGTTTCTGGCTCATATTGAAACCGTGCAATAATGTGTGCCTTGTATTTGTCTGTTGTCCGATCTAATCTGCAACCATCTTCATCAAATTGGTTCTTGTAATTTCGTAACGCACCACACCAGGAGGGATAACTCACATTTACAACCAGTCCTCGTGCAAAAAGGTGTTCGCCTCTTGTCTTATGTTGCAGCCATTCTTTTTCGAACCGAAGGGGTATCACTTCAACTGTTGACATCAAGGATTCTTCCAGATTGACATCTACTGGCGGATCAATCATTGGTTTGAGTTGTGCTACCAATGATTCAAAGATTGACTGCGCATTTTCCTTTTTCTTGTTCGCACTTTCAGAAAGACCTTTTGGGTATGCCTTTTCTATCCAGTCACAGGCAGAAACAAAACACAATGCTGCTTCGGGCAAATGATTTTTGGTTAATTCTAAAACTTCCGAATCATAGATTCTTTTTGATCCTGAATCTTCAGCAGTATAGACATAGCACTGACCCAGATTATTCTGATCGACAGCACCATGCCGATTGACTCGCCCGAACCTTTGCAAAAGACAGTCTGCCGGAGCTAATTCAGTAAACATTACATCGAAAGAAACATCGAGAGACACTTCTATGACTTGGGTCGAGACTACAACGCTAAACTTTTCTATGTTCTCCTTGCGTTCCCTCTCACTTCGATCACCCAAGGTAAAACGGCTGTGAACAAGAAGGGGTTTGTAATCCTTTAACTCATCCCAAATTTTTACCGCCTTAGAAACTGTATTGCAAACAATGACAACCTTCTTTCCTTTTCTTTGTGAAAATTCAATTGCTTGTTTGATATGGTCCATATTATTCTCGATCAGGGAATCGACAGCCTTTAACTTTCGCCTTTCTTCTGTAAACAGTGGGTCTGTTTGTCTCAAGATGATTTCTTGTGTAAGCGGAATGCAAGCGGCTTCTCGCAACTGTTCTTTCAATTCACGGGGTAGCGTCGCTGTCATTATGAAAATTCGCGCATTGAGCTTATTCAGATACTTCAACATCACAAGAATCAGGCCTAGGGTATGTCCGTCGTAGGCATGAATCTCATCGAAAATGATTATCGAATTGGTAAGCTCAAGCAATCCTACTTCAAAGAATTTTTGTCCGAAGAAAATATTGAGCAACTGATAAACTGTCGTCACTTTTATGGGCGAATAAATCTTTCGGGCAGCATTTTTGTTTGCGCCTGCTATCAAAATTGCTTTTTGAAGGTCAACGTCGTCGTTCAGTGCATCTTGAAAGTATGCTAATGTAGTATTTGAGTGAAGAACGGAAACATTATTGTTCTCATAAAGCTTTGGAGATCCGTTTTCCGCAGGAAATATTTTGGATATGCGTTCAGCCATTGAGTTGATTGAAACCTGATACGGTAAAACATAGAAGATTCTCTCGCCTCCTTTTCGATTTCGTAATGCCCAGAGAACGGCCGCTTCGGTTTTCCCAGCGCCAGTCGGGGCGATGAGCATAGCACTCCCATTTGCCCCTTTCTCCTCAGCTTTTTGCTGGATGTAACTCCAACTTGACCATCCCTTGATATATTTTTTGGCGTACTTTTGTAAAGATTCACGGGTTATGTTTACACCTTCAAGCGGTTCAGATAGATTTGAAGATGCCAGATGATCGGCGGCAACAAGAGCCCCTCGCATCATTGCTTGCTGAAGACCCTCGAAAACGGGTTTCATTTTTTGAATAAAGAATCCAACATCGTTAGCTGGTGATCCGATAGAAGGATTATATTTCCAATTAGAAAGTTCTGATGAGAAGATTTTCCTTAACTCATTATGCTGTAGTTCTTTCCATTTGTCATGCCAACGCGACACAGGTGTTAACGATTGACATGCATGAAATACCTCGGCAATCTGGGTATTTGATCCAAGATTCTTATGGTGAGTCAGCAATGCCAAGTATGCTTGCATGACCTCTTCATTGGATAAATCGTGACAATCTCTGAATATCGCCGCAGATAATACCTCGTGTCGAAAACCCCAGCGAGGACCGCTGCCAAGTAGCGGCGCCTGAAATCCTTTAGCTGCTTTGCCAAAATCGTGAAAGAGAGCAGCCCGCTCAAGGATTCCCGGAATGAATGCCCATATCTCTCTTAGTTTACTCAGAGCATTGAGCACATCGAATGTATGCTCTTTCAGTGGATAAGGTGGTGTGCCACTCTTAGCGTATAGCATTTCCAAAATCCCATAGGTAAAAAACTTCTTGGGTTTCTTCTACTCTCACCATATTCTTATCGCGTACTTGCTGAATGACTCTTGCGTCAGTTCGCGGTGCCATTTGAACCGGAGTACGATCATTATCGAAGTAGAGTGGAGAAGGATAAATCGTACCGAATCCTAATCCCAGCGGAAGGCATTGATTTCTGATAGAACCAGTTCCACATTGCGTTGCGGTGATTTGTTCGATTTTTTTCATTGTTACCAAATCTTCCGATCGTCCCAAGCATAAGGGATTAACAGGTTTTATAAACCAACTGAAATCAACACCAGCAATTACTAATAAAGTCAGAACCGGATAAGCTAAGAACTCTCGTTCACGTGGCGAGGGATCTTTTCTTTGCGTCCCTTTTGTCCAATTATAGCTTTTTCTTTGGGGTAACCGGCATGTCTGAAAATCAAGAGTCGCAGATGCATAATCCATCCGCCACCCTATTTTAAGCTGTTCAGGTTCCACCCAGCCGCCTTTTGCAGCGCAAAGCAAACCATGTAGTGTGCAAGGAGGTGGCGAGTGAAGAGTACGAAGTGGCAGATTTCCAATTCCACCTGTGTTAAAGCGAGGATCGCGAAAATGAGCACTTACGCCATATAGTCTTATGATGAAACAATCCATAGATAAACCTCATGTGGAAACACATCGTTTATTTCGGTTGCTTCGGATTAATATCTTCAGCCAGTTTTAAAAGAGCTTGTCGGGATGTCGTTATCTCTGCCGAGAATTTTTTCTCACCATCAAACGGAAGCTCCTCTACAGCTTTTCTCAACGTATCGATTTCCTCTTGACCAACTTCGATAGGCACCCCAATGTAAATCATTTCTCTTTCGAATAAACCCTGCCAGTCTCTGATGGCATTTTGCAATCGCTGAACATCGATCTTAGGTATCCCATCTTTCGATACCCATATATAATCAAAAGGTGAGTCAGCGCATTTCATAAACGCGGCAATAAATGCTTTTGGTTTAAGGCTTCCATCATGTAACGCGCCACTTGCCGGACCCTGTTTATTACCGATATCGGCAAGCGCTCCGACTGCCAGCGAGAATCTTTTCTTTCGTTCTTCAGGTTCGATCGCATAAAACCGCGCTTTCTCTGCTGTTCGTGAATATGGATTCAGCTCTTCTTGAGCTCGCGCATTTTGACCAAGTTGATTGTTAAGAATATCCATGTTTTTCCCAATATAGAACTTACCAATGCGATGCTCTTCAATGAGGATTCGCGTTTTTAGCCAACCGGAATAGATCCCAATTGAATTCGGATTCACGACAGAATTTTTTCCAGTTAAAGGAACATCCCGTGAGAAAGTTTGAAAGTCCTTTGCCACCTTCACCCCACTGAAAGCCACGAGCGCATGCATTCGTATTGGTGCTGTCCGCTTGGTGGTGTCTCTCTTCGGGTCTTTCCTGATAATCTCTTTCGAATAAATTTTTTCGACTATTTGTCTGTTCAATGCTGTAAGATTCTTCCCTGTCGGATTATCCCCTGCTTCTTTCACGGCTTTTTTTGCCTTATTCTTAAACTCCTCTTGTTTGTAAAGCTCAATTTGCAAGAGCTTATTCACCTCATTAACAAGAATCAACTCCAAGTCTGGTGGCATCGGGTTATCAGGATTATGATTTGCTAATTCGGTCTTACTCTCATCACTAAATTGAGACATCAAGTATACGGACAGTGAGTTTTCCGAATCACGTAGTCTTTTAAGAAGAGCATTGGGGTCATTGATGTCACCGACACTAAAAAGAGAAGGGTCAATGGCTGCAACATCTACATCGTCAGGGGTTTCAATTTTCAATTCTTCTCCCGCTTCCGTTTGTCCATCATCATTTTCACCCTCCGCTCCTGCGATCATGTAACCAAAAAGATCATCATCCACATAGTCGATTGGGTTTCCATCGGTGAATGCCTGATTGATTTCCTCACCCTTTGTGTTTTTTCCCCTTGTGATTGGGCTAGGCGGTGTTGGTAATGCTTCCCGCCAGTAACGTTTGAAGCATTGGCTTGATACATACGGGTAGATGTTTCCATCTGAACCTTGCATGTGTTTGAAATCATAGTTATCTCCGCGTGATTTGCCTCGATTGAATCGAACCGCTTCCCCATGAACGAACAAGCTGATTGCGAGTGTCATGATCAATTCTCCTTTGATTATTCTGAGATACACAAAAGATAAAGTAAACTTATTACCTCGGATGGATTTGAATCAGTGGCGATTGTGCGCAACTCGCCAGACGAAATTGAGAATCCTGTCTTATCCGGCTTTGCGAATTGGCGCAGTAATTCCAGAAATTTTTTCTGAGTGGTGGTATTGCCTAACTGCTTGGTGAATGAGTTTCGATATTTCTCTTCCATCTCATTCACTCTTTTCGCCAGGCGTTCGAGTGTATCGAACCGTTCCTTTCTTTGCAGGGCAACGGTCTCATAATCTTGAATCACAATCTTTTCCTCCTTTGTTAGTGTTGGCGTGTTCCTGGTTCTATTCTTAACGATGGTTCTTACGAGCGGCGCTAGTGAACAACGTAGTTCAATATCATCACATATCTTTTCGAAAATGTCAATGTCTTTTTCACACTTCTTTGCCCAATTAAGAAAGGCGTTATGCACTGCTTTTCCTCTTTCTTTCAAGTATGAAAAGAACTCAAGTGCCTGTGCTGGCAGGTGAAGTTGGATCAATCTTGCACCTTTATCATTGCTGAATGCAATCATCGTCGCGCCACTCGAAGGTAAAACCGAAAGGGTATGCAAACTCCCCGGTTGATTGTGGTCCCATAATAGATGCCCCGAGACGATCTCCAGCAATTCAAGTCGTCCGGCTAACTGAGTTTTCGTTTTTTTTAGTTGCTGGTTCCCAATCGTCATATTGCCTTGGTTAGCGAAGGCAGCAAATACCGTATTAATAGTAGTTCGCGCCTCCGCCACTGCTTCAACCTGAAGTGACAAACTCAAAATGTGGTAGAAATATGGTCCCGTTTTGCAGAATAGACAACCCAAGGGCAACACCACGACAGCACGGAAACAATCAGCGCATATTTGTTTGCCTCCAAGTTCAGGTAATGTAGTAGGATCGCTATCTGGACTCCCAGAAAGTGGGAACCATGATCTATTCACATGACCGATGATCTTGTTCGAGCCACAGATCTGACAGAAACCATGCCTCTTGCTCATGGTATCGTGCGCTAGGTCTTCAAGCACTCTCTCGTATTGAGGTAGGCTCTTGACGTGTTTTCCCATTATAGGATTATTCTGCCAAAAATCCTTCAGCACTTTGAGGTTGCCAAGTTCACTTCTTATCCTCTTGTGGGACTCTGTTTCTGTCTGTCGAATGGCTTTGCTTATGAGCTCTTTCACTGCTAAGCATAAATCATCAGTAGTCAAATCATCGATCGATTTCTTTCGTGCAATGTTCGAAGCGATTGCTAAGCCAACATCAACAAAAGGATGACCTGTTAAATGCATATTGCTCCTATCGTTTTAATGAAGTTGTCGATTGAAAAAACAAGCATCAGTTCCTCTCTCACCCCACCTCCCCGCAACACCGCTTATATTTCTTCCCACTTCCGCAGGGACACGGCTCGTTGCGACCAATCTTCTGCGAGATGAAATTGAACCCGAGTTGCGTCTCTTCGGAAAGCTCCGTTGCCAAAAAGGTTTTGCACTCATCAAAGGCCATTTTGCTCCAGACTTTGAGTTCGGGAGGCGAGGCTTTGGCGAATCGTTTGAGAATGCGGTACGCTTCGATGCTGCCGCGATGTCCCAGGAGCATCAGCGCCTTCTTTTTGTCCAGCAGCGTTGCCTCCGCGTTAAAAAGCGTTTGGCCTAGGGTTTCGACTTTTTCTCTGGACAGGCGACGAAAATCGGGCGGCAGCCAGTGATGGCTGTTCACATAGTCGATCGCCTCTTTGCCCTCGGGACTTTCGGGATCATCGACAAAAGTCACCTGGCTCGTCATGCCCGCCGCCTTTGCCGCCCGTATGATCTCTGCCATCTCCTCGCCGGACAGATGACTGCCCAACTCGGGAAAATCATTCCAATCCATCTCACGCCTCCAACGAGTTAATGTCTTTTGGGATTCTTGGATTAATGGGTTGCACAAATCCATCATTCCATAAATCCATTACTCCATTCATTCCGTTTACAACCGCTACTTCAGCCCGATCCTAAACGTCAGCGTCGGTGTAAAACCGAGCGTGGTCACGTCTCGCACGATGACCGGACTGGTATCCAGCACATATTCGCGGTACCAGACATTGGCGCGGTTGTAGAAATTGAAAATCGAAAAGCCCAGATCGCAAGTCATCGCCTCGTTGCTGAAGTCACGAGTCACGCTCAAATCGAGCCGATGATAAGCCGGCAGGCGATTGGCATTTTTGTCGCTGACGCCAATGTAGCTGCGCTCGCTGCCATTGAGCAATTCAATCGCATACTGCGATTCAGGCGAGGTGTAAGGCGCGCCGGAGGCATAGACCCAGGTGGCGGCAAAATTCCATTTACCGAGACCGTAATTCCCCACCAGTTTCAATTCATGCCTTCTATCCTGATCCGCCGGATAAGGCTCACCCTCGTTGAAAACCTCGATATCGTACTCGGCTTCGCCGAGCCTGGAGTTTGGACGTTTTCAAACAGTCTAATCCCCGCGAGGCCGCCAGCACGAAGCTGCGACCACGTGAGCAACACAGAAATGCGTTTATTTTAGCGCCTTGCAAACGTCGCATGTCAAGCATCCGCGTACAGAAAAGCGGAGATGACGTTCACGGGCACATTGAATGGGCTTCGTGACGCGCGGGTGCTGGTCGCAAAGCCAGTTTTTTTAGTTTCGGGGCGCGATTTTGGGTTTTCGTTCTTTGACGGCGCTTGCGGCTCCCAATTGATTTGGAGTTGTGTCATCATGATTTCGCGGCGAAATTGCGCCAGAATATCCAAGGTGGAGGGACGCCGCTCCACTTCTTTGCGCCAACTCGGCAACGGGAGATAATCATCGGTACGCCAGGCGCCGTAGGCGCGAATGCTTGCCAATAGAAGCAAGCTATAAGTGGCAACGGCGAATTGCGGATTGCGCGCCACCGAGTCGGGATCGCGCACTTGCGCATCGCCAACACCTAATAAACTTTTTTCGTCGCGGTGGTTCACTTCGATGTCCCAACGCAGAAAGTAGTATTGCAGCAGTTGTTCGACCGGTGTTTCCACGTCGGGGATCAAAAGATAAGCCGGCTCACGATAAAGTATCTTTGATCCTTTCTTCAGTCGATAACCCAATGGCGCAATGACAATCAAACGGCAAGGTTGGCGCAGCGTTCCCATTTGCCAGAGCACGGGAGCCAGAGTTTTATAGCGAACGTCATGATATTTACCGGCACCGAAGACGCGCGCGGTCACCCAAGGATAGGAGTCGTCTTTGCGAATTTCCTCCGGCGTCGGGAGACGATCACCGTAAACTTTTCCGCGCCCTTTTTTTCGCACGGCGGGATCAGGATCATCTGCCGGTTTGTAGAGCCGCAAATCTTTGCGCGCCCGCGCAATCGGGATGACTTTTTTCGGAAGGTCGCGCAAGAAATTGCTACAAATGAGTCGCGTGATGGTGTGTCGGCCGTAGGTAAAAAGCGAGGCATAGGCCAAGTCACGTGCCCGCTCGAAAGTTCGGTCTTGTTGAAAATGCGGCCGCAAGTTTGAAAAGAGCGCGTCAAAAGCCGTGATGAGTTTCATGAGCGACCTCCTTTTCCGGCTCTTTTTCGATTCCGGCGGCTTTACGAAGCTGCCGGACGGTATTAAGCTGCGCTCGCAGCAGCGATTAAAAAAGGCTTAATAACTCTTCCGAATTAATTTTAGACATACTATCCTCCGATCGTGGTTGTTTATCAGAAGATAGCAAAGCATGTATGTAATGTCAACTTATTTTTAAATCATACTCAAAAATGTCCAAACTCCAGACTCGGCTTCGCCGAGCGTATAGCTTAGCCAGCCGTTGAGCTTCCCGCTTTTTTTCTGCGCGAGAAATTCGACGCCTCTCGAAATGCCGGTGCCGAGGAAAAAAAGATCTTCGGGCGCCTGGCCTGGCCGTCTGCGAAAACGCTGCGAAAATTCGGCAACGCCATCCAGGTCATTGTGGTAGGCTTCAATATCGAAGAGAAAATCGGCGTTCTCATAACTCAATCCGAGAATTCTATGTTCGGCAAAGTTGGGGGCGAGCTGCTTATCTGCCAGGAGCCAGAAATCCCGGTTGCCTTCCAACACATTCTCGTTGACAATCCGGTTGACGAATTGGTGGTAATGTCCCCACGCGCCCTTGAATGAAAAATTATTGGCGAGGTCAAATCTGAACGACGCGCGCGGCTCCCAACGTGGATAGATATTCTGGCATAGCAACAATCATCAATGCATCGCTTGCAAGAATGGCATTCTGGGTGATCAGATTCAGATTGGGTGGGCAGTCGCAGATAATGTAGTCATATTCGTCTTGAACTTTCTCAAAAGCAGCACGCAAGATTTTGCGTCCTTCAAAGCCTTTTGCCCCAAAACGCATGGCCAAATCCATGTCCGCCATCATTAACTCTAAGTGTGAAGGTAGTAAATGTAAAGAAACAACTTCATTCGTTCTTTGGTGGAAAACGAAATTGGTGCGTATAGCCTTATGCAAATCGAACTCTTGTGGCGGATCAGATGTAGCACTGGCAAATATATTCTTTAACGTACCGTGCTCTCTTGCCCACTCTTCCCATGCCTCTTCGGTAATCAGATAGAAGGTGGCGTTGGTTTGTGGATCGAGATCAGCGAGTAATACCCGCTTGTTCTTATGATAGGCCAAACTAGCCGCCATTTCAACAGCCACAGTAGTTTTTCCTACTCCTCCCTTGTAATTGATAAAACTCACAACAGTTGCCATGGTGAACTCCTTTAATAGTTGTTAGTCCTGTGAACCAATTGTAGTGCAAAACAAATGATGCAACCGCAATTTCCAATATACACCCATTACGTCT
>Ga0247727_10020571_pt1 | contig 10069 bp, 8 predicted proteins | sample WisWelCaveWW1625_FD_202498 | JGI IMG/M metagenome (GOLD analysis project Ga0247727, IMG submission 202498) | Biofilm microbial communities from Wishing Well Cave, Virginia, United States - WW16-25 | ecosystem: Environmental > Aquatic > Deep subsurface > Groundwater > Cave microbial mat | place...
TCTTCGCCGCAAAGCGAACCGTATGCACACCACCCTTCATCTTGGTGAGCGGCGTATAAACCACGCCAGTGCTGTCCAACTTTACTTGCGTGCTAACATCGATGTTATCTATATCGAGCGTGATAGAAGTGGGATCAAGATTTGCGTCGCCACCGGCAAGCAGAACGCGAATCACCGGCTTGCGATCACCGATGACGGCATCGGCTTTCGGCTCATGGCCGAGTAGAACGATTTGTTGAGATGAGAATGGCGTGGGTATTTCTTGCGCGAAGCTGAAACTCGAAATGAGCACCGAGCTTGAAAGCGTGCAGACTATCAAGTACAGAAAAACCAGTGGGGGTAATTGTCTAAGTTGTCGCTTCATTCTCCTCCTTGTGGAAAAGCCAGTAAACAGTTTTCAGTAAACAGTAAACTGATTACTGTACACTGATCACTGGTTACCGAAACAGGCGACAAACTATTAAATCATCCTAACAAAGGCAAGTGGTTTTTCGGGCGGTGAGGCATGCGGCGGATATTGCCAAGAAACCTGGACGTAGTTCTTGCCGGTCAAAATCTGCCTGCCTTGACATTTTCGAATCATAGCGAAAAAAGTTCTTGCATTTTGTTTTCAAAATTGTCATGTTGCCACGCAGTGCGGTGAGACGCACGCAATTTGATGAACAACCGCGATCTCACCATGTAAGAATGAAAAAAAACTGGCGCACGAATCTCTTCAAGTGAAGAGCGTGCGCTTTTTATTTTTGCGTCTGACCCAACCAATTACTCAGGAGGTTTAGCTATGGCTAGTAAATTCTTCTCGGATGCCCTCAGCAATGCCGGTGGCCGCTGCGAATATTGTGGCAAGAGCTTACTCGATAATTTTGATGTCTTTTGGACGTCGCAAGAGGACCATCTCGATCCGAGTAGTGACAGAAGCTCAGAAAATATCGTCATTGCATGCAACGTTTGCAACAATCTCAAGAGTAACTACAAACCCAATGGTAAGAATCGTCAAGAAAAAATAGGCGATGCCCGACGCTACATCTTCACAAAGCGGGCGGAAAAGATGGAAGATTTTTTGAGTTGGAAGGTAAAACTTCAATAAATCAGCCGGTTTGTTCTATTCTATTACTGCAGGAGTAGCTATGGCAGAAATTTCGACTCAACAAAAGGACGGTGATTTACTGAACAAGGGCATCCGCCGAACTCCGAAGCCACCGCTTCATGCCGGCGCCGAGATCTGGGGCACGGCCCAGGCAGCACATCTGTTCATGCGCGCGGCATTCGGTGGTACACAGGCGGAAATCGGCATGCTTGGTAGCCTGCCGAGAGAAGAAGCGCTGAATCTACTTTTGGCCGACGCGCCTCTTCCCCCACCGCCGGGAGCATGGGTGAGCGAGCCTTATATCACTGAAGGCCTTACTCAAGAACAACTGATGGAGCTTCAACGCCTCAATCGCGAGCGCATCGATCAGCTCATCAATTGGTGGGTAGAGCTGATGCGCGGCGCGCTTTATAACTTGCGCGAGAAAATGGCGCTCTTCTGGCACGGCCACTTCGCCACAGAGGCGGATGTCGTGAATCTGGCGCAGTGGCTTTTCATTCACACCGACATGCTGCGACGCAATACGCTTGGGAATTTCCGAACCTTCCTCAAAGAAATGTGGAAAGACCCGGCGATTTTGATTTACCTCGATGGCAATCAAAATAATAGAATTCATCCCAACGAAAACTTCGCGCGCGAACTACTCGAGCTGTTCACCATGGGCGTGGGAAATTATACGGAACAAGACATCAAAGAAGCCGCGCGCGCTTTTACCGGCTGGCGCGTCGATCGCACGACTCTCACCTCCTACTTCGTGCCGAATCGTTACGACTCCAGCGTAAAAACTTTTCTTGGTCAATCGGGCAATTTCGACGGCGATGCGATCATCGACATCATTCTCCAGCAATCAGTCACAGCCACGTTCATTTGCCACAAGCTGTATCAATTCTTTGTGAGTCCAGAAGTGGACGATACGCGCGTGACGGCACTGGCAGATATTTTCCGAAACAACGATTACGAAATCAAGCCCGTGCTGCGCGCCATGTTCGAGAGCGATTATTTTTATGATGAGAATTCTGTCGGCGTGATCATCAAAAGTCCGGTACACTTGACAATCAGCAGCGTCCGCCAGTTTGCTGCAACAACGGTTGACCCGACGTACATGTTTGTCGCCTCCCGTCTGCTTGATCAGATTCTTCTTGATCCGCCCAATGTTGCCGGCTGGCCAGGACAGCGCGCGTGGATCAGCCCAACAACTCTGGCTTTACGCGGCGCTTATGGAGAGACTGTCATCAAGGGCGGCAATATCAACAGACCAAATGCCAATCCTGATCGCGTTAAACCCATCGTGGTCGATGCGATGGCTTTCGCCCGATCATTCGGCGTGAACAAAGCGCGCGAGCTGTTGGACAAATGGATCGAGCACCTCCTCCCCTTCGGCGTTGATGAGAACAGCAAAGAATTTTTGTTGAGCGTGCTCATCGAAACCGCCGACGAGAATGACTGGTCGCTCGATTACCCCGGCGCGGACGTGCGGGTGAAGAATTGCCTGACACAAATCGTAAGACTGCCGGAATTTCAATTAACCTGAAGAACTGCGGAAGGATGGATAGATGGATTGTTGGATTAGTGAAAATACTTGTATGCTTCTACTCCAATAATCCAAAAATCCATTAATCCATTCTTCCACTAACGAAAAGCTCGAAAGAGAATTTTATCAACAGTCTTGCTTAGGAGATGCTATGCGTCGACGCGAATTCATTCAATGTATGCTACCGCTTGCCGGATTTCCGGTGGTCTTTCCAATGTGGAGCATTGCGAAAACACTCAATGGTGCGGCGGGCTTGCGTCGCTTTCTCGACATTCCAAACGATGGCCGGGTGCTCGTGCTCGTGCAGCTCGCCGGCGGCAATGACGGACTGAACACGATCATCCCGCACGCGCATGATGCTTACTATACGAATCGCCCCGACCTTGCCATAGCAAAAAATGAAGTACTGGATCTGACGGGCGAAATCGGCTTCCATCCCTCGTTGGCAAACTTGCGGCCGCTCTATGACAACAGCCAGCTCGCCATTGTGCAAGGTGTCGGCTATCCCAATCCCGATCGCTCGCATTTCAAATCAACCGACATCTGGCTGACCGCTTCGGATTCAAACGAAGTGCAAGACACCGGTTGGCTCGGGCGCTATTTTGATCTAGTTTGTCCGCCGGACATGGAAGGTAATGAGACGACTTGCGGCAGCTTCGGCCCTCCGGCAGTGCAAATCGGTTTGACTTCATCGCTGGCGTTGTTAGGGAGAAATCCGAAGGGCATCGCTTTGCAAGACCCACTGGCGTTTTACAATCTTGTCAATCGTCAGGGGCACGGCGGCGATCCGGGACCAGCGCCGGAAACCACCGCCGGTCGCGAGCTTGAATTTTTGCGCGAGACCGCTGCGGCGGCGTTTCAATATGCCGGTGAGATCTTGCAGGCTTCCGATAACGCGACGAACTCTATCACCTACCCCAATGAGTCCCTCGCGGCGCAGCTTGCCATCGTCGCGCGGCTGATTGCCGGCGGCCTCACCACGCGGGTGTACATCGTTTCCATCAAAGGATTCGATACGCACGCATCGCAGCTTCTCGTTCATAGCAATTTGCTCATCGCTGTGGCCAATGCGCTCAATACATTCCAACAAGATTTGCAAAATCTCGGCATCGCCGATCGTGTGGTGGGCATGTGCTTCTCGGAGTTTGGCCGGCGGGTTTATCAAAACGCCAGCTTCGGCACTGATCATGGAACGTCGGCGCCGATGTTTCTCTTCGGCAAGCCGATCAGCGGCGGCATTTATGGTCCGCATCCTAGCCTGATCGATCTGGAGAATGGCGATTTGAAACACATCTACGACTTCCGGCAAATTTACGCCACGCTTCTGCAGCATTGGCTCACGACCGATCCAACACAAGTCTTAGGCGGCGCTTTCGCAACGTTGCCACTCATCGGTCCGACGACCGGCATAAAAAACAATCGCAGCGTGCCGCAGGATTTTTATCTCGAGCAGAATTATCCTAATCCGTTCAATCCTTCAACAACGATTGAATATGGTCTGCCGCATGATGGTGAGGTTGAATTGTCGATCGTCAATTCCCTCGGGCAAAAAGTGGCGAGGCTGGTGAATTCTCGCCAAGCCGCGGGGGTACATCGCGTCGTGTGGCAGACGAATGGTCATGCAAGCGGGGTCTACTTCATGCGCCTGCGCGCTTCGGGATTCGAGCAGACGAGGTCGATGCAATTGGTGAAGTGATGCGTAAGGTGAAATGCGTATTTAAGTTTTACGAGTTACGTATTATTTGAGTGTGCACAATAAAAAGGGACACGATACATCTACCGTGTCCCTTTGCATTCTCATTCCAAAATTGCTACACAGCCAACGCCCGCCTCTTCGATTTCTTGGGAGGCCGGTGATTCTGATTAATCTCATCTTTCGCCAGCGCCAGCTTGATCACCTCATCCATTTCCTTTACAAAGAAAAATTTCATCGTCGTGCGCACGTGCTCCGGCACTTCTTCGATGTCTTTGCGGTTTTTGTCCGGCAGGATGACTTTGGAAATTCCTGCGCGCTTTGCCGCCAGCACTTTTTCTTTGATGCCGCCGACCGGCAGCACCAACCCGCGCAGGGTGATCTCGCCAGTCATGGCAATGTCGTGAGCGATTGTGCGATTCGTCAAAAGCGACATCAACGCCGTAAACATGGTCACGCCGGCGCTCGGTCCATCCTTGGGAATCGCGCCCGCCGGTACGTGAATGTGAATGTCCTGCTTTTGGAAAATCGAATCATCGATGCCATAGCTCTTGGCCTTGCTGCGAATATAGCTCATCGCCGCGTGCGCCGATTCTTTCATCACATCGCCGAGATGGCCGGTGAGGCTCATGCCGCCTCTGCCACGCATCTTGGTGGCCTCGACGAAAAGAATATCGCCGCCCGCTGAAGTCCATGCCAAACCCGTTGCCACGCCGGTGCGGCTCGTTCTCTCTTTGATCTCCGAAAAGAATTTGATCACACCTAGATACTTGCTGACGTTGTCTTTGGTGATCACCGTCGTCTGCGTACCGCCCTCAACCACCTCGCGCGCTACGCCGCGGCAGATATTGGCAATCTCGCGTTCCATGTTTCGCACACCGGCCTCGCGCGTGTACGCGCTAATCACATACTCGATGGCTTCCGGCTCGAACTGTACGTGTTCCGTAGTGAGGCCGTGTTCGGCCATTTGTTTTGGAACCAAAAACTTCTCGGCGATGCGAATCTTGTCTTCCGCCGTGTAACCCGGCAGCTCGATGACTTCCATGCGGTCGCGCAGCGCCGGATGAATCGGATCTTCGAGATTGGCGGTGGCGATGAACATCACCTTTGAAAGATCGAACGGGACTTCGAGATAATGATCGCTGAATGAAAAATTTTGCTCAGGGTCGAGGACCTCCAACAAGGCCGAGCTTGGATCGCCCCGAAAATCCTGGCCGACTTTGTCGATCTCATCCATCATGAAAATCGGATTATTCGAGCCGGCTTTTTTCAAACCCTGAATAATTCTGCCCGGCAATGCACCGATGTAGGTGCGACGATGGCCGCGAATCTCGGCCTCATCGTGAACGCCACCGAGAGAGATGCGCACGAATTTTCTGCCGAGCGCTCGCGCGATCGAACGTCCCAACGACGTCTTGCCAACTCCCGGCGGCCCGACGAAGCACAGAATCGGCCCCTTCATGTCCTTCTTCAACTTGCGAACCGCGAGGTATTCGAGAATTCTCTTCTTGACCTTCTCAAGATTGTAATGATCTTCGTCGAGAACTTTTTTCCCCTGCGCGACGTCGAGATTATCCTCCGTACCTTTGCTCCAGGGAAGCTCGACGAGCCAGTCGATATAAGTCCTCGACACCGTGTACTCCGCGGCAGCGGGCGGAATTTTCGAGAGACGATCCAGCTCCTTCTCCGTCACCTTGCGAGCCTCTTCGGGCATGTTCGCGTCTTTGATGCGCTGGCGCAGCTCGTTCAGCTCGACGGTGCGCTCGTCCTCCTCCTCGCCCAACTCGCGGCGAATCGCTTTCATCTGCTCGCGCAAATAATACTCGCGCTGGTTTTTGGAAATTTCACCCTGTACTTCGTTTTGAATTTTGCTGCCCAGCTCGAGAATCTGCAATTCCTTGGTGAGAAAATAGGTGACACGCTCCAGGCGCTTGCGAACATCGGTTTGCTCGAGCACCTCCTGCTTCTCCGGCAGCCCCGCGTTCAAATTCCACATGATCACATCCGCAAGACGCGCCGGGGCTTCAGTGTTCATGATCAGCATCGCATGCTCGGGCGAAAGATAGGGCGCCAGCTCCACGGTTTTTTGAAACAAGCTGCGAAGGTTGACCACCATCGCCTCGATGTCCAATCCCTCGACGCGAGCCTCCGGATAAGGTTGAACCGCCACTCTGATGAGCGGATCTTCCTCGGTGAAGTCGAGAACGCGGGCGCGATTCAAGCCCTGCACCATGGCGCTCTGCGTGCCGTCCGGCATTTTGAAAATCTTCATGATGATCGCAATCGTGCCCCAGCGATAAAGATCTTCAGGCTTGGGATCGTCGATGCGCCCGTCTTTTTGCGCCACGACAAAAATGAGCTTGTTGCTGCGCATCGCTTCTTCGATCAAACGGACGGACTTATCTCTACCAATCGACAACGGCAAAATTTGCTGCGGGAAAATCACCGTGTTGCGCAGGGGCAAAAGAGGCAGGACTTGTGGGATACTCAATTCTATAATTTCACCGCTACGCTCTCTGTCTTCGCTCATGTTAATCTCATAATTTAATAACGCGATTAAACAACCAACGATTCGGTTATCCAGCTTACTCCGCAAAACCACTGAAGCGGTTGAGAAACGACATTTGATCTCTCATTAACAGCGCGATTAATCGCGGTGCTAGCGAAATGGATTTGATTTCTCCTAGCCGTTTCAACGGCTTTCCTGAGCAAAATGGATAACGAAAGACTCCGCCTTGATGTAAATCTAAACTGAGCGATTTGATTGAATGGCTATCACACTAACTGCGCTCGTGCATCGACCCGCACGTTGATAGCAACTCGCCAAACGCCGGAGGCGTGACATGTTTATCGACTCGAACACCTCTACACCTCTCTATGCTCGAACCCCGTCAGGGGTGGAATGTTTATGAACCTTATTCACATTTCACCCTTACAGGGTTTCTGGGTAGAGGTGTTTCCGTTCTATAAACATATTACCCCTAACGGGGTTTGCAAATCTCAAATGATAAGCGAGCTTGTCGAGGTCAAAACCTCAAAGCATCTCTCCCCCTTCTCTTAAGAAGAGAAGGGGGCAGGGGGGATGAGTTGAAACCTTCAAATCAAATCGCTCACTTCAGGATAAACCAATCAGCTAAAATAAATGGCGAGAAACATTTTGCAAGTGACATGCCAACAAATTTTTGCATGACTTCATCAGCCGTGAGGTCAACTCAAATCAAAGCGTTTCCAATGAAGTTTCGGCATTTTTTTTAATCTTATTGATTCAAGAAAAAATCGTGGCTCAACATTTATGTTGAGGAAAACAGTTCGTGCAACATAGGCGCTATTTAAGCTAAAGTGGCAGAAGCTGGCAAGTCTGGCATGGTTGGTTTAATTTGCTGTCAAATAGTCGGCAAGCGCAGAAGCCATCTGCTCAAGCATAAAGCGATCACCGGTGTGAAAAGCGTTCGCAGCGTGGCTGTCGATATCTATCTCTCCGAAAATTTTTTTCGCCTGAATCGGAACGACGATTTCTGATTTCGTTTCGATGCTGCACGCCAGATAGCGCGGATCAGCATTCACGTCCGGCACGATGATGGTCTGTGCCTCGGCAACTGCCGCTCCGCATATTCCCTGGCCGATGGGAATGCGCGTATGCGGCGAAGGCGCGCCGATGAAATTGTGCAGCACCAAATCATTGCCTTCGACGAGATAAATTCCCGCCCAATCATATTTCGGGAAGTCGCGCTTGAGCAGCTTGACGCAGGTGCGATAGGCCTCATTGATGGGCGGTTTTGTCGCGAGATATTTTTTGAACTCAGCCGTGAGCCAGTGGCCAACGAGCCACTCGATGCCGTGAAGGTAACTGTCTTTGCCGAGGCCGGTTATTTGCGCGAGACACATCTCTTTGATGACGGAAATTTTTCGAAACGCCTCCCGCTGGTGAATATCGCTGAGATGAACTTCGACTACGGGAAGTTGAATCGACGAGATCGCATCGCGTAAGGCGTAGCTGTAATGCGTAAAAGCGCCAGGGTTGATGACGATGCCATCGACTTTGCGGCGGTGGTCATGCAAGCAATCGATCAGCCCGCCTTCATGATTTGACTGAAAGAAAATCGTCTCGATGTTGCGGGGCTTGGCAAAAGCGGAAATCGCGGCATTCAACTCTTCGAGCGTCGTGCTACCATAGATTTCCGGCTCGCGCTCGCCGAGGAGGTTCAGATTGGGGCCGTGGAGAATAAGGATTTTCTTCATTTTGCTTTCACAATTTGATCCAAGATTAGTCTAATGAGCCTCACACGCTCTCAAATAAAGTTTAAAACAAGAAAACTTTGCTATAACAACAATCTGAAAAGCTACGAAACTTACATAACTTCAGTTTGATTCGACGTACAGCTGATTATCGCGTTATTGATTAACATCTTCAACCTTGAAGCCTTGTAGTATCTCTTGAACTATTACTGACAAATCGGAGTGGTATATAACAGAGTAATTTTTTAAAAGCGATGGAATAGGCGTGTCATCTAGCCTAACAACAATAATGGTTTTCAGTTGCTGTCTTTTGTAGGTTCTCTCTGACTCAACCCACGATGGTGTATCACAATGCTCTGACCAAAGCAGGAGAATTCCATCACATGTCTGAAGATATTTTTCTTCTTTAAAAGGCCATTCGTGGGTAGCTCTTAGATCATTTTGGAAAGGAAATACGTCTAGGTTCTTTTGACGCAAGGCGTCTGCAATAGAAGAAGCAATTGTGGTATCTAAGCTACTATATGAAAAAAAGACTTTCATGGATCTGTCACTTCGCTTCGTATCGCTATCATTGGCAACTGAATCGACTTTTACTTTAATAATTTTTTTCAATTCTTGTGCTATGCTTTCTGGTTTCATCAACCTAGCATCAAGCCACAAGTAACTACGAAGTACATCAGGCACAATACTATCTCGAATAATCACCGGTATTATGGCGGCTTTGTCTTTTTTATGGCGGCTTATTGCATGGCCGATTTCAAACATAGCCCAATCTGATGACACAAAATCTGGAGAAAGTAACAAGACGAAAACAGAAGCTTCCTGTAGTGCCCGTTCAATTTCTTCCATCCAATTTTCACCGGCACGAAGTTGTTGATCAGCCTGATAACTGATCTTGTACTGGTCAAACGCCTTCGTCAAGGAATTGGCGATCTCTTGATCCTTGTGCGAATACGAAAGAAAAACTTTGTATTCAGTTTTATTCATTATATTGCTTCCAGGTTTCCACGCGTTTCTTCAATTGATTGAGATATGAGCCAATTTCATTCAATTCGACTGAGTCAATCTTCTTTAAGACTATGGGAGTAAATTGATCTTCCGCAATTTGTTCTTTTGTGACTCCGTATAGTGCTGCAACTATACGTTTTCTTGCACCAAGAAACATACCGATTTCCATCCAAACGTACTTTCGATTATTCGCGGTAGGTGTAAACAGCACGAGAAGCTCTGTTGCCTCTTCGGCGGCCTCAATAATTTTTTCCTCAAAATCATCTCCATGTTCTACTCGCTCACAATCGAGGAAAGTATCTGCTCCACAGCTTCTGATATGAGCCTCCAACTGTTTCGCAACCCACAAATCAGTAGAAGCGTGAGAAATAAATACCAATGGTTTTGAACCCAAATTAACGGATAAGAACGTCACGGTACCATAAGACGCCACTTTTTGAAAATTCGAAGGCATTATCGTAACGAAAACCAGCGCGCAACTGGTAAATTTCGGAGATCATCGGAATCATCCCTC
>Ga0247727_10020572_pt1 | contig 10069 bp, 8 predicted proteins | sample WisWelCaveWW1625_FD_202498 | JGI IMG/M metagenome (GOLD analysis project Ga0247727, IMG submission 202498) | Biofilm microbial communities from Wishing Well Cave, Virginia, United States - WW16-25 | ecosystem: Environmental > Aquatic > Deep subsurface > Groundwater > Cave microbial mat | place...
CGCAGTGGCGGCGTTGCGCTCGTCGACCGGCCGGTGCCGCGACACCGGGTCCGCCGCCACGTCGAGCACCAGCCCGCCGGCGTCGCGCAGCGTGCTGGGGCCGAAGAACGGCAGCACCAGGTATGGGCCGTCGCCCGCGCCCCAGCGGCCGAAGGTCTGGCCGAAATCCTCGTTGTGCTTCTCCAGTCCCATCTCGCTCGCCACGTCGTTGATGCCGAGCAGGCCGAACACGGTGTTGAAGACGAAGCGCGCCCAGTCGGTCAAGGCGTCGAGCGGCTTGCCCTGCAGCAGGCTGTTCACGCCGATGAACGGGTCCTCGAGGTTGGCGAAGAAATTGCGCACCATGCCGCGCAGCGGCGCGGGCGCCACCGACTTGTAGACTCGCGCCACCGGTTTGAACAACGCGTCGTCCACGGTTTCGTTGACCGCATACATGGCCCGGTTGAAGCCCTCGAACGGATCGCGCGGATCGGTGGCGGTGCTCGCGCAGCCTGAAGCGCCAAGCAAGCCGAGCGCCACCGTGGCGGCGCGCAGGCTCATTTGCCGCCCTTCGCGTCACCGCCCTCGGCGGCCTTGTTGAACAGGAACTGGCTGATCAGGTTTTCCAGCACCACCGCCGACTGCGTGAGGCGAAGCCGCTCTCCGTCCTTCAGCATCGCCGGATTGCCGCCCGCCTCGAGGCCGATGTACTGCTCCCCGAGCAGGCCCGAGGTAAGGATCTTGGCCGAGGTGTCGCGCGGGAACTGGTAGCCGGCATCCAGTCTCAGCGTCGCCACCGCCTCGTAGCTCTCGTTGTCGAACCGGATCTCGGCCACGCGCCCGACCACCACGCCCGCGCTCTTCACCGGCGCGCGCACTTTCAGCCCGCCGATGTTGCCGAACTTGGCCTCCACCTGGTAGGTCTGTGCGGTGGAGAAGGACGCCAGGTTGCCGACTTTCAGCGCGAGGAACAGCAGCGCCCCCAGCCCGGCGGCGACGAAGATGCCGACCCAGAGGTCGACGGTGGAGCGGTTCATTTGGCATTTCCTCCGGTGAACATGAGCGCGGTGAGCACGAAGTCGAGCGCCAGGATGGCGAGCGACGAAGTCACCACGGTGCGCGTGGTCGCGCCCGACACGCCCTCGGCGGTGGGTGGCGCATCATAGCCCTCGAACACCGCTATGAGTGTGACAGCCACGCCGAACACCACGCTCTTGATGACGCCGTTCAGGATGTCGTTGCGCACGTCCACCGCGGCCTGCATCTGCGACCAGAACGCGCCCTCGTCCACGCCGATGAGCACCACGCCGACCAGGTAGCCGCCGAAAATGCCCGTGGCGGAGAACAGCGCCGCCAGCAGCGGCATGGAGAGTACGCCGCCCCAGAAGCGCGGCGCCACCACGCGAGCGATCGGATCCACCGCCATCATCTCCATCGCCGAGAGCTGCTCGGTGGCTTTCATCAAGCCGATCTCGGCGGTGATGGCGCTGCCGGCGCGGCTGGCGAACAACAGGCCCGCCACCACCGGCCCAAGCTCGCGCACCAGCGACAGCGCGACCAGGATGCCGAGCGCTTCCGAGGCGCCATAGCGCTGCAGCGTCTCATAGCCCTGCAGCGCGAGCACCATGCCGACGAACAGGCCCGACACCATGATGATGATCAGCGACAGCACGCCGGCGAAGTAGATCTCGCGCAGCGTGAGGCGAAAGCGCCGGAACGCGGTGCCGGAGTGCCAAAGCAGATAGCCAAAGAACCGGCTGGCGTAGCCCAGGCGCAAGATGCCCGCGGTGACTGCGGCGCCCAGATGGGTAAGTGCGGCGCGCATCGCTCAGGCCGCCCGCGCCAGGCCGAGGTCGGCCTCGTAGCCCGCGGCAGGGTAGTGGAACGGCACCGGCCCGTCGATCTCGCCGCGCACGAACTGCTCGACGAAAGCCACGCCCGAGCGGTGTACGTCGGCGGGCGTGCCCTGCGCGATGACGCGGCCGTCCGCCATGAAATACACGTAATCCACCAGCGGCAGGGTCTCGGCGACGTCGTGCGTGACGATGATCGAGGTGGCGCCGAGGGAATCGTTCAGCTGGCGCACCAGGCGCGCGATCACGCCCATCGCGATCGGGTCCAGTGCGGTGAAGGGCTCGTCATACAGGATCAGCTGCGGGTCGAGCGCGATGGCACGCGCCAGCGCCACGCGCCGCGCCATGCCGCCGGAGAGTTCTCCCGGCATCAGCTGCGCCGCACCGCGCAGGCCGACCGCCTCGAGCTTCATCAGCACCAGGTCGCGGATCGTGTCCTCGGGCAGGTCGGTGTGCTCGCGCATCTGGAACGCCACGTTGTCGTACACCGACATGTCGGTAAACAGGGCGCCGAACTGGAACAGCATGCCCATGCGCCGGCGCAGCGCGTACAGCCCGTCGCGGTCGAGCTCGCCGGTCACCTGCCCGAGCACGCGCGCGCGCCCGCTGGCGGGCAGCAGCGCTGCGGCGATGATCCTGAGCAGCGTGGTCTTGCCGCAGCCCGACTGGCCCATGACGGCGACCACCTTGCCGCGGGGGATGCTCAGCCGGATGCCGTGCAGCACCGGCCGCCGGTCGTAGGCGAAGGTGAGGTCCTCGATCTCGGCGATGGCGGAGTCTGCCAACTTGGCGGGGGACGGCGGCAAAGACGCAGATTTTACTCGACGCGCTGGCGGGACCCCGTTTCCAATATAGTAAGGGTGTGGACAGAGCGGTCTCCGGCGCTGCGGTGCGCGTCGCGGGTTTGGTCAAGCGCTTCGGCAGGCGCGAGGCGCTGGGCGGCGTCGACCTCGAAGTGGGCCCGGGCGAGGCCTTCGGCCTGGTGGGCGCCAACGGCGCCGGCAAGACCACGCTGATCAAGTGCATGCTCGACTTCTGCACGGCGGACGCCGGCGACGTGGAGATCTTCGGCGTGGCGAGCGGCGCGGCGCACTCGCGCGCGCGCCTGGCCTACGTGCCCGAGCGCTTCCTGCCGCCGCATTACCTGCGCGGGCGCGAGTTCCTGGTGCTCACCGCCTCCCTCGGCGGCGGCGCCTACCGCGAGGCTGCAGCGCGCTCGCTGCTCGCCGAGCTGGAGCTCGAGGCCGACGCGCTCGAGCGCCCGGTGCGCGAGCTCTCGAAGGGCATGACGCAGAAGCTCGGCCTCGCCGGCGGCTTCCTGCTGGAGCGCGACCTGTACCTGCTTGACGAACCGATGAGCGGACTGGACCCCTCGAGCCGCGTGGCGGTGAAGGGCGTGCTTGCCCGCCTCACGCGCGAGCGCCGCACCCTGTTCTTCACCTCGCACCTGCTGTCCGATGTCGAGGAGCTTTGCTCGTCGATCGCGGTGCTCGAACGCGGGCGGCTGCGCTTCCGCGGCACGCCGGCGGAACTCTGCGCGCGCTATGCGGAACCGAATCTGGAGCGTGCCTTCATCCGCTGCGCGCATGGCGAGTAACCTGCAGGAGGCGCGCGAAGGCAGGCCGGCGCTGCTCATCGTCGACGACGACGCGCTGATCGCGGAGACACTCGCCTACGCGCTGGGCGCCGATTTCGAGGTCTATGCCTGCGAGTCGCGCGGGCACGCCATCGATCTGCTGCGCCAGCTGCCGCAGCCGCCGCAGCTCGCGCTGGTGGACCTCGGCCTGCCGCCGCAGCCGCACGCGCCCGACGAGGGCTTCCAGCTGATCGCCGATCTGCTCGCCCATTCGCCCGCCATGCGCATCTTCGTGCTCTCGGGCCAGAACGACGCGGCCAACGCACGCCACGCGAGAGCGCTGGGCGCCGCCGAGTTCATCGCCAAGCCCTGCGACCCCACCGCGCTCAAGGCCACGCTTATGCGCGCGCTGGCCTTCCGCGCTGCCGAGCCCGCGGCGGCGGGTGCCGCGGACGGGCTGATCGGGTCGAGCCCCGCGCTCGAGCGCCTGCGCGGCCAGCTCGCGCAATCGGCGGATTCGCCCTTCCCGGTGCTGATCGAAGGCGAATCGGGCAGCGGCAAGGAACGCGTGGCGCGGAGCCTGCACCGCATGTCGGTGCGCGCGGCCAAACCCTACCTCGCGCTCAACTGTGCGGCGATCGCACCGACGCTGGTCGAGCCGACGCTGTTCGGCTACGTGAAAGGCGCCTTCACCGGCGCGACCGCCACCAAGGCGGGTTATTTCGAGGACGCGCAGGACGGCACGCTGCTGCTGGACGAGATCGGCGAGTTGCCGCTCGAGATGCAGGCCAAGCTGTTGCGCGTGCTGGAGAACGGGGAGTATCAGCGCGTCGGCGAGACGCAGCGGCGCGTGGCGCGCGCGCGGGTGCTCGCCGCGACCAACCGCGACCTGCGCCAGGAGCTGCGCCAGGGGCGCTTCCGCGCAGACCTCTACCACCGGCTCTCGGTGCTCACGCTCGCCGTGCCGGCGCTGCGCGACATGGGCCGCGACCGGATGCTGCTGCTGGAGCATTTCCGCGCGCATTTTGCCGCGCAGGCCGGCGTGGCGCCGTTCAGCCTGGACGAACGGGCCGAGCGCAGCTGGCTGGCGTACGCGTTCCCGGGCAACGTGCGCGAACTGCGCAACATCGTCATCCGCCTCACCACCAAATACGGCGGGCAGCGCCTGACTGTCGCCGAGTTGGAGCCCGAGTTCGACCTGGAAACGCAGGCGATGGAAGCGGGCGCGCCGCGCGAACACGACCTGGCCGCCGACGCGCGGCGCGATCTGGAGCATGGCGGCTTCAGCCTGGATGACACGCTGAAAGCCTGGGAGCGCGCCTACATCGAGGCGGCGCTTCGCATGACGCGCGGCAACATTAGCCAGGCGGCACGGCTGCTCGGCGTAAACCGCACCACGCTCTACAGCAGAATCGGCACGCCCGAAGACAAGGAGTCCTGAGCTTGGCCCTGTACCTCGAGCACTTCGGCCTGCGCGAGCCGCCCTTCCGCATCACGCCGCACACCGACTTCTTCTTCGACGGCGCGGACCGCGGCGCTACGCTTGACGCGCTGCTCTACGCCATCCAGCACGAGGAAGGCATCGTCAAGGTGGTCGGCGAGGTGGGCAGCGGCAAGACCCTGCTGTGCCGCGTGCTGATCGAGCGACTGCCGAAGCACATCGAAACTATCTACCTCGCCAATCCGTCGTTCACGCGCGACGAAATCCTGTACGCGGTGGCCGAGGAGCTGAAAATCGAGTTCTCCCGCGAACGCCTCACCATTGTGCTGCGCGCGCTGCAGGACCGGCTGATCGCCTCCTACGCCGCGGGGCGGCGCACGGTCATCGTGATCGACGAGGCGCACGCCATGCCCGAGGACACGCTCGAGCAGGTGCGGCTGCTCTCGAACCTCGAGACCAGCCGCCACAAGCTGCTGCAGATCGTGCTGTTCGGCCAGCCCGAGCTCGAGCAGATGCTCGCGCTGCCCGGCATGCGCCAGCTGAAGGACCGCATCACGCACAGCTTCCGCATGCGGCCGCTGTCGCGGGCCGAGGCGGCGAATTACCTGTCGTTCCGCATGCGCGCCGCCGGCTACCGCGGGCCCGACATCTTCGCGCCGGACGCGGTGGCGCTTATCGCACGCGCCGCCGACGGGCTGTCGCGCCGCATCAACATCCTCGCCGACAAAGGACTCCTCGCCGCGTTCAGCGAAGGCGCGCACGCGGTGACCGCCAGGCAGGCGCGCGCCGCGATCGCCGATTCGGAGTTCGCGCCGCCCTGGCGCGCGCGGCGGCCGCTCGCCGCCTACGCCGCCATCGGCGCGGCCGGGCTGGCGCTTGGGCTTGCCCTCGCATGGCCGCTGGTGCCCACACAGGATGCCGTACCGGCAGCCACGCCCGCTCCCGCAACTCCCGTTGCCGCGCTTCCCGCCGCCCCGCCGCCGGCGCCACCCGTCGCGGCAGCGCCTGCCGCTCCCGCTCCGCCGCCTGCGCTGCTGCAGCGGGAACATCTGACTCGCCTAGCGGGCTATCGCGCTGAACGCTACCCGCTGTTGCGCGCGCGGCTTGAGGCGACGCGCGCGCGGCTCGACACCGAGCCCGACGGGCGCTACAGCATCGAGCTGTACCTCTCCGACAACAGCGATCCGGCGCGGGTCGAGCGCTTCCTGATCCGCGCGCGCGACCTGGTACCCCTGGACGAGGTCTTCGTCGTGCCCCTGGAAGGGGGCGGCCGCTACCGGATCTGGGCGCTGTACGGGGTGTTTCCGGACCGCGAAGCGGCGCGGCGCGCGGCCGAGCGGTTGCCGCCGAAGTACCAGCAGGCCTTCCGCGCCGAGCCGCGCAGCTTCGCCGAACTGCGGCGTTCTCTTTAAGCTGGCATTGCAAAATCCTGAAAACTCTCCCGCTACAGGCGCTTAGCGGCTTTTCTTCAGATCCCCCCGTGCTATGCTAGTTGCCAAGGGGGAACCTGGGGCGTGATGACCTGGACGACCAAGGTGTCGTTGGCCGCGCTGGCGGCGGTGCTCACCGGCTGCGGCCAGACTCCGGTCAAGCCTTCTCCGACGCATCTCGGCACGGAGACGGTGGCAGCGCCTGCCGGCCAGATCCCGGCGCCGCTGCACATCGCGCCGGTGCTGCCCAGGCCGCAGGCCGCCTCGCGGCCCGAGACCTACAGCGTGGTGGTGAGCAACGTGCGCGTGCAGGACCTCCTGTTCGCACTGGCGCGCGATGCGCGGCTCAACATCGACATCCATCCCGGCATCGCGGGGTCGGTCACATTGAATGCCATCGACCAGACCTTGCCGCAACTGCTCGCGCGCATCGCCAGGCAGGTGGACATGCGCTACGAGCTGGACGGGCCCAACCTGCTGGTGATGCGCGACTCGCCGTTCCTGCGCACCTACAAAGTGGATTTCGTCAGCGCTACGCGCAGCGTCAAGATGCAGTCGCAATCCTCCACCCAATTCGGCGCGGCCGGCGGCGCGTCGGGGGCCACGGGTTCGACCGCCACCATCGACGTCGCTTCCAACAACCAGCTGTGGGATACCCTGGTGCAGAACGTCAAGGACATCCTGCGGGAGACCGACAAGGTGCTGCCCTCGGGAACGGCGCCGGCGCCGGCGGCCCCTGCGCCGGGCGCTGCGCCGCAGGCAGCGGCCGCAGCACCGCAGCCCAGCGCGACTTATCTCGAAGCCGCCTCGGTGATCGGCAATCGCGAGAGCGGCGTGCTGTTCATCCGCGCGACGTCGCGCCAGCACGAGAAGATCCAGGAGTTCCTCGACTCGGTGCTCACCAGCGTGCGCCGGCAAGTGCTGATCGAGGCCACGGTGGCCGAGGTACAACTGAATAACGAGTACCAGCGCGGCATCGACTGGCGGCGGCTGCGCACCGGCGCCGCCGCCGCGGGCACGGCGGGATTCGGCACCGGCCAGTCCGGCATTGAGTTCCAACAGCAGTCCGCCAACACACCGGCGGGCGTCGGTACCACTGCTTTCGTGCTGGGAGCGGCGTTGAACAGCCTCAACCTCAACGTCGCGGTCAAGCTGCTCGAGTCCTTCGGCAGCGTGCGCGTGCTCTCCAGCCCCAAGATCAGCGTCCTGAACAACCAGACGGCGCTGCTGCGCGTGACGCGCGACATCGTCTACTTCACCATCACGCCCTCGTCCACGCCGGTGACTGTCACCGGCGGCGGCGTCGGCGTCGTGGTGCCGCCTGCGTTTACCACCACGCCGGTCATCGCCGCCGAGGGCTTCATGATGAGCGTGCTGCCGCAGATCAACGAGGCAGACGCCATCGTGCTCAACGTGCGCCCGACGATCCGCCGGCGGGTGGCCGACGCCACCGACCCAAATCCCGCACTCGCCCTGGCCACACCCAACCTGATCCCGGTGTTCGAGACGCGCGAGATGGATTCGGTGCTGCGCATCCAGAGCGGCCAGACCGCGGTGCTCGGCGGCCTGATGCAGGACTCGGTGGAGAAGGTCGAAGACTTCATCCCGGGCCTGCGCAGCATCCCTCTGCTCGGGCTGCTGTTTTCACAGCGCAAGGACGTCAACCTGAAGACCGAATTGGTGATCTTCCTGCGCGCCACCGTACTTCGCGACGCCAGCATCGAGGGCGATTACCGCAGTTTCCGCGAGTTGCTGCCAGGCGGCGACTTCCTGCGCAAACCCAATCCGGGGCGCGACCAGCCGGGCGAGTCCCCGGCCGCGAAGTGACATGAGCCTGCTGCTCGAGGCGCTCAAGAAGGCCGAGAAAGCCAAGGAAGACGCCCGGCGCCACACCCAAGGCGGCGGCGAGTTGCGTCTTGCGGATGGCGCGCCGGCCGAAGCGCCGGCCAAGCCCGTCCTGACGCGTCCCGAGCTGCCCGATATCACGGCGCCGCTGGAAATCCTGTCCGACGACCTGGCTGCCAAGCCCGCTGAAGGCGACCTGGCGACAAAGCCGTCCCCGGCGCCGCGCCGCGCTGGCGCCGACGCGCAGGCGGCGGACCGCGCCGCCGCGCGCAAGGTATTCGAGGCAAAAGTGCGCGAACCCAATCCGCGACTGCCGTTCTTCATCATGGTCGGTACGCTCGGCGCTTTCGCCGTCGGCACGGTGATCTATTTCTGGATCCAGCTGCGCCCACCGGCGCCGCTGACCAACGCCAATCCACAGCCGCCGGCGGCCGAGAACCCGGTAGCCGTTGCGCCGGTCACCGGCGCTGGCGCGGCCGCGTCCGCCGCAGCGACGACGCAGGCAACGCTCCCCGGCCTGCCGACGCGGGCAAGGGCGCCAGCAGTTGCCGCAACAGCGCCGTCGCCACAGGCGGCGCCCGTCACGCGCCCCCGCCAGGCAACCCCGGCCATCCCGCAGGACCCCCCGGCGCGGCGCATGGCCCCGACCGCACGCGCCGCGACCGCAGTCGAGCGCGCGCCCGCGGCCGCCCCGCTCGCAACGAGCCGGCCCGCGCCGCAGGTCCATCCCCGCGTCGCATCGGGGTATGCCGCCTACCAGGCGGGCAATCTGGAAGCTGCGCGCAACGACTACCAGCAGGCGCTGCGCGAGGAGCCCGCCAACCGCGACGCCCTGCTCGGGGTGGCCGCGGTCGAGACGCGCGCACAACGCTACGAATTTGCCGCCGACATCTACGGGCGGCTCCTGCAAGCCGATCCGCGCGACCCGCACGCGCAAGCCGGGCTGCTCGCGCTGCGCGGCCAGGCGGCCGATCCGGTGGCCATCGAGAGCCGGCTCAAGACGCTGCTGGCCGCCGATCCCGACGCGGGCGTGCTGCATTTCGCTCTGGGCAACCACTACGTGCAGCAAAGGCGCTGGGCCGAGGCCCAGCAGTCCTATTTCCGGGCCATGGCGTCGGATCCCGACAACCCGGACTACGCCTACAACCTCGCCGTGAGCCTGGAACACCTGCACCAGCCGGTCCCGGCGCTCGATTACTACCGCCGCGCGCTCTCGCTGGCGCAGAAGCGCAACGCCAGCTTCGACCCTTCCGCAGCGCGCGAGCGGGCGCAGCAGCTGGCGCGCTGACAGTTCCTAAACCACGGTTTTGTCAGGGCTTCGGTATCATGCAGGCTGGATGAATTCGCCGACCAATCCCCAGGCCAAGCGCCACATCGGCCAGATCCTCATCGACCAGGGCATCCTGACCGAGGACCAGCTGCGCATCGCGCTGCTCGAGCAAACCAAGTCCAAGGCGCCGGTGGGGCGCCTGCTGGTGCAGCTCGGCTTCGTGTCCGAGGCGACGCTGCGCGACGCGCTGTCCGAAAAGCTGGGACTGCAGTCGGTGGACCTGGCGCACATCATCGTCGATCCGGCGGCGCTCAAGCTGCTGCCGCGCGACCTGGCGCGCCGCTACCGCATGTTCCCGGTGGCGCTCGACCGGCAGTCGAAGAGGTTCATCGTCGCGCTCGCCGACACCAACAACATCGTCGCCGTGGACCAGCTGCGCGCGCACCTGAAGGGCGACTTCGAGGTCGAGCTGCGGCTGGCCGGCGACTCCGAGATCGAGCGCGCGATCGAGCAATACTACGGCTACGAATTCTCGATCGACGGCATCCTGCGCGAGATCGAGACCGGCGAGGTCGACTACGCCACCATCTCGGAAGGCGACGAGTATTCGCAGCCGGTGGTGCGCCTCATCTCGGCGCTGCTCGCCGACGCGGTGGAGCGGGGGGCTTCGGACAT
>Ga0247727_10020573_pt1 | contig 10069 bp, 11 predicted proteins | sample WisWelCaveWW1625_FD_202498 | JGI IMG/M metagenome (GOLD analysis project Ga0247727, IMG submission 202498) | Biofilm microbial communities from Wishing Well Cave, Virginia, United States - WW16-25 | ecosystem: Environmental > Aquatic > Deep subsurface > Groundwater > Cave microbial mat | place...
GCACGAGCCGGGAATTATTGCGGCGATTTCCGGATTTGAAGAAAGAGTTGTGGGGTGGAGAATGCTGGACGGATGGATATTACGTAGCTACAGTGGGAGAGCGCGGGAACTGGAAGGTGGTAGAACAAGTATGTGCGAGCACAAGGCCAAAAATCGCATCACGGTCAGCTACGCTTGTTATAGGTGTTCCTACCCTGCGCTCTTGGCGCAGGGTCGTTGATATTTAGAAATGCTTTTTAACATTGTAGCAGATTCTTAAAAATGTAGCTGCAAAATTCTTGGCGTTTGGCTTCTGCAGTCAATAAAGCTGTAAGGATCCTTCTTTATTCGTCTTTCTACTTCATTAGTAATGCAGCTTGCTACCAACACAGTTACAGCGCTGGAATTTTCTTTCAGCGAGTGTTCAAAAGATTTTTTCGCCGCTCCGTATCTTTACTAAGGCACCTGCAGGATCTGTTCCTCCTTTCACTTCCATGATAGCGATCGTTGAGCAGCCAACACAGTTTCACTCCGACGATCCAGCGGCGGTTGGACTTGCCTTTTTTTTCCACCTGTCTTGGGCTACGTCCCTCGCGCCAGGGATGGAGCAGTTCGATGCCGTAGCTGTCTACGACGGCGAAGAAACTGGGATCGGCCAAGAAGCAGTCGCACCAATCTTGATGGGTTTGCAGCAGTCGTTGCAGCCGAGTCCGCTCCGGCAGATCAAACCAGGTGCCATAGTCGCGTTCCATCCAGCGGTAGAAGGCGCGGAACTGGACGCCCTTGAGGACAAAGAGCAGATCGATCGTGACCAATTCACTCGGATAGAGACGGGCTTGGGGATGTTTTGGCCAGTGACCGATTCGGTCGTCTACCAAACAGAAAAGATGGATGATAAAATCCAGAGTAGTCCTGGGTTTCGTTCCTCCTATAATGTCTTATTAGCTTTCAATAGTATGAGTGATTCTATTGTAGACCCAAAACTTGAAGTCAGGCAAGATCAAAGTCATAGAAAAGACTAAATACCCTCTCCCATTCGCACATTTTTTGTGATTCTCGTTTCTCTTGACAAGTCTCGCTTTGTTTGCTATACTTCCACCTACCCTTCTATAGGGAGTATCGCTCCTTGAAAAGTGGATAGCATGATGCATCAACTGTTTGTTATCAGTTGGTCTCTCGCTTCGTCTTTAACCTCGCTATTTTTTATTGGATAGCGCGGCGAAGTGAGAGAAAGCGTCCCGTTTCTCTTTTGAGAAACGACCTTGATAAATTTGAGAAGGGACAGACTCACTATTTTTTAGAGAGTATGATCCCGGCTCAGGGCGAACGCTAGCGGTGCGCTTAATACATGCAAGTCGTGCGAGAAAACGGGGGCAACTCCGTGAGTAAAGCGGCAAACGGGTGAGTAACACGTAGCTAACCTACTTGTGCGACGGTAATAACAGCTCGAAAGGGCTGCTAATGACCGATATAATCCAGATTTCTCAAGAAGACTGGATGAAAGTCTACACGGCGCGCACAAAGGGGGCTGCGGCCTATCAGCTTGTTGGTGAGGTAACGGCTCACCAAGGCGATGACGGGTAGGGGGCGTGAGAGCGCGACCCCCCACATGGGGACTGAGACACGGCCCTGACTCCTACGGGAGGCAGCAGTAGGGAATCTTCCGCAATGGACGAAAGTCTGACGGAGCGACACCGCGTGGAGGATGAAGGCCTTCGGGTTGTAAACTCCTTTTCCGGGGGAAGAATAAGGCCAATCGACTTGGTCGATGACGGTACTCCGGGAATAAGCCACGGCTAACTCTGTGCCAGCAGCCGCGGTAAGACAGAGGCGGCGAGCGTTGCCCGGATTCACTGGGCGTAAAGGGCGCCTAGGCGGTCGCGTGTGCCATCGGTGAAATTTCTCCGCTCAACGGGGAAACGCCCGGTGTGACTGCGCGGCTAGAGGGCGGGAGAGGGAAGTGGAACGACTAGAGTAGCGGTGAAATGCGCAGATACTAGTCGGTACCTCAATAGCGAAGGCAACTTCCTGGCCCGTTCCTGACGCTGACGCGCGAAAGCGTGGGGAGCAAACCGGATTAGATACCCGGGTAGTCCACGCCCTAAACGATGTAGACTAGGTGTTGGACTCTTTAATTGAAGTCCAGTGCCGCAGCTAACGCGTTAAGTCTACCGCCTGGGGTGTACGGCCGCAAGGTTGAAACTCAAGGGAATTGACGGGGGCCCGCACAAGCAGTGGAGCACGTGGTTTAATTCGATGGTAAGCGTAGAACCTTACCAGGGCTTGACATGCAAGTCGTAGAAGCCTGAAAGGGTGACGAGTTTTGGTAGAAATACCGAATCAGCTTGCACAGGTGCTGCATGGCTGTCGTCAGCTCGTGTCGTAGGACGTCGGGTTAAGTCCCATAACGAGCGCAACCCCCACACTCAGTTGCCATCAGTCTGCTGGGCACTCTGAGGGAACTGCCGGTGAATAGCCGGAGGAGGGAGGGGATGACGTCAAGTCAGTATGGCCTTTATGCCCTGGGCGACACACGTGCTACAATGGATGGTACAGAGGGCTGCAAGACCGCAAGGTGGAGCCAATCCCTAAAGCCATCCTCAGTTCGGATTGAGGGCTGAAACCCGCCCTCATGAAGTTGGAATTGCTAGTAATCGCGAATCAGCCACGTCGCGGTGAATACGTACTCGGGCCTTGTACACACCGCCCGTCACACCAGCCGAGCGGGAACCGCTCGAAGTCCCCGCAAGGGGCCGAAGGTGGTTTTCGTGAGGGGGGTGAAGTCGTAACAAGGTAGCCGTACCGGAAGGTGCGGCTGGATCACCTCCTTTCTAAGGAGTACGCTGAAAAAGCGTTGAACGATACTCTCGTGACGCACGTCATCATGCTATCCCCACTTTTCGCTTCGGGTTTTATTTTTTTGAGTCTCTTTGAGTCTTGCTCATTGTTTATCACTACCCACTCACCATTAAGCATTGACCTGTCTTTTGCAATGTTTCTTTTTGGTACAATGCTGGCTATGGATCGCGAAACATTTGATGTTCTTGTGCAAGAAGCCGTCTCGGATTTACCTCCCTTCTTTCGCCAGAAGATGGAGAACGTGGCTATCATCGTCGAAGATGAACCTAGCTATGAGCTTGCGGCCAAATATCCGGGAAGAATTTTATTGGGACTCTATCATGGAATACATCCGCAGAATCGCTCCGTTTGGGGACTTCGCACCCAACCTGACTTTATCTACATTTTTCAGAGAAATATTGAGCGCATTGCCCACACCGAAGAAGCGATCAAGCAACAAGTACGCAAGACCGTGATGCACGAGATCGGGCATTACTTCGGGCTGGATGAGGCGGAATTGAGAGAATTGGGGCTTTAAGCAAGAGTTGGCCTTGCCTTTTTTGGCTTTCATTTATCTTTGAGTCTATAATGCCTCTACTCAATGCCTCTGAGGTGGGGAAATGACCAAAGAAGAACTCAATCGGGCTGGATGGCTTTCAATTACGGCAGCAGCTCTTCTAACTTTAATTGCAGGATTCTTCGCAATGACTTGGTGGGGTATATCACTTCGGATGGTTTTTCCTATGATGGGTACGGATATAGTTGAGGCAAACTTTTTTTTAATCGTTGCTTACATTATTTTATTTATCTATCGTTCATCGATGGTTTAGGCAATTACTGAATACACGATTTCAGTTTTTTGATGTGAATAGTTGCATTTCGAGCCTATTATGGATTCCAATAATCTTATGGATTATGGAAATTCTTCTTTTGTGGTTGGGAGCTATTGTGAGATCAGATGCGGTCGCTTTTGCATTATCCACATTTTCTATCTTGAGAGTGTTATTGTTCGTCATTCTCATGATTGTCTTTTTGATCAAACTGCTCCGGCTCTCGAATAATCTTTACGGATTACTCAAACCATTTGTCTACGTTGGAATTGCGAGTGCTCTTTGCTTGGCGACGTTCATTCTCTTTCCCCTAGGATTGATTCTGTGGGCAGTGCAGTACGTGATGCTTGGCCTGATCTTTTTCAGAGCTGCTGATGAGACTGTAGCTTGAAATTGTATAAAAAATTTGCGCGCTGAGGCAGATTGGCTTATGCTATCAGCATAAACAATTTTTATGAAAACTAAGACACGATCAAAGTTCCCATTAACGGTCACCGATACGATAATGACTGAAGCACGCAATATTCCCGTCACGCTTGAGATTCACGAAAATTGTGTCATTGCTTTTCTCACACAGGATGAAGATTTTTTTGCCGAAGCAAAGACTGTTCAACGCGCTAAAGAAAATTTGCTTTGCGGACTTAGAGATGAGTTGCGGTTTTTTCGAAAACATGAAGACAAATTGAATGACAAATTGAAAGAGCAATATAAGCTCGTAAAGAAACTGCTGATGTGATCCCTCGTACGGTTTCAGCCCGAAAGCTGGCCTCTCTTTTGCGTTCCCTCGGATTTGAAGAAGATCGTGGCAAAGATCACGTTTTCTTTTATTTTCATGTTCAAGCCCGAATAGTCATTCACACCAAAATCTCGCACGGCATGTCGGAGATCAGTCAGCCGCTCTTAGGCTTAATTGGTAAGCAGCTCAAGCTGAATTACCAAGAGTTCGCTAAATTTTTGCAAGGCAAGATGCGTCGTGAAGAATACGAAAATTTGTTACGTACTAAAGGGATGTGTTAAGACTGGATATGTTCATGAAATTCTGCCCCGAGTGCGGGCGTCTTTTAGAGAAAATAACGATCGAAGAACGCGAGCTGCCGCATTGCTCTAAGAATTCAGGTGGCTGCGGCTTTATTGATTTTGGTCGCTATGCGCTTGGCGTCGGAGGCTTGGTCGTCGAGAAAGATGCAAACGGCGAAAATCGTATTTTGCTGATCCAACGCAATCAAGAACCGAACAAGGGCGGGTGGACGATCCCCGGCGGCTATGTGGCATGCGATGAGATCGCCGAAGTGGCTGTCGTTCGTGAGGTCGAAGAAGAAACGGGCCTGAAGTGTGAGTTGGTTGGCCTGGTTGGTTTTCGCAATCGCGTGAATCCCGATTCGAATGACACCTACGCGGTCTTTTTACTCAAAAAAATAGATGCGGATTTGATTCACACACCAACGGCTGAGGTAGCTCGGGTGGGCTTTTACACGTTGGGCGAAGTGCAGCAAATGGAAAAACTCGCGCCGCTCTCGAAAGAGTTGGCGATCGCTGCAATCAAAGAGCAGCTTACAGTTTTGTATGGGAAAGTTGTGCCCAGTTTAGGCAATCGCCCACCGGCGACATTGTTCATAAACAGAAAGATGAGCAGCTAAAATCTTTAGCGCTTACATCACGCTAGCAGCATCAAGAGTTACTGTGACACAGCCCTGCTGAAAACCATTTCAAATGGGACTTGAAGCCCCTGAGCGCTTTCGAATTCTTTTAACATCGCAAAGACTTCTTTTTTCACCGAATCTTGTCTCTCTGGAGGAAGTTTCTGTACTAGCACTCCCACCGGGCCACCCTCGCTAATGAGCTTCCATGCAATATCCAAATTAACCCAGTGCATCTGATAAAAATAGCGTTCGGCCTGAGGCTTGACAAAGCCCGCCTGCTGCAAGGCCAACTCGATCGCACCTGGAGCACTGAACGCAAATTGCGGCGGCGATGCAGGTATGTCATCGGGTAGATATTTTCTTAAGATAAACATGACCTTGCCCATGACCATGCGCTCGGCAGAGCCCCAGACTCCGAGCGAGACGCTTCCCTCGGATTTGAGCACGCGCTTCATCTCAGTCAGAGCAATATGAGGTTGCGGAAAGAGCATCAGCCCCAAACAACAGGTCGCGACGTCAAACGTTTTATCGCCAAATTGCAATTGTTCGGCGTCCATCGGGCGAAGCTCGACGTGTTTTAGTTTTTTGGCCGAGGCACGCTCTTGAGCGATGCCCAAAATTCCTTCAGATAAATCAATTCCTACGACACGCCCTTTCTCGCCCACTTTTTCAGCAGCAGCGAACGCAGCCACACCGGTGCCCGTTGCAATGTCGAGAACATGATGGCCCGGATTGATGCTGGCAAGGTCGACGACGCGCTGTGCAGCCTGGGCTGTTGTCGGCGTGATGTATCGGTCATAAAGGGGAGCGAAACTATTCCAGATTTGACGAGACTTTTCTTTGAGTTGTGCAGGATCGGGAGGCATAATTGATTTCCTTTGGAGGAGGGACACACACACGTTGTGCCCCTCCAAATAGTATAGTTTTTGTTCTAATTTAATTGCTTGCCGGTTCCGTCACAGAAGGTTCGCCCATCGGAGCAGCATCGCCCGGATTCCAGAAGATGATCACTTTGCCATAGGTGTCTTCGATGGCGGCGACGACTTTCTTGATTTCGTCTTCACTAAGCCCCGGCAGCTTTGCATCAACAAGAGGTATCTCTTCTTTGTGATGGTGCCAATAGAGTTGCTCTTCTTCGGGTAGTTTAGCATACATTTGAGGGCTGATAATGGTCTCTGTGCCGATGTTGTGCGCGTTCGGGTCATCGCCGTCGAAGAGCAAACATTGAATGACTTCTTTGCTCAAATTTTTGCAAAAGTGATGCACGACGGCATCGGGCAATTCATTGATATGCTTCTTTGCATCGATGTGCAGCGCAAAACCTTGAGCGGGGCTAGAAGCAGCGTTCGAAGTAGTTGTGTTTGCAGTCTGTGTTGAACTCGGCGTTGAAGCTGTCTTCATCATACTCATATTGTGATGATCGGGCTGGCCGAGCAAGACAACCGAAGCGGGCTTTAAGCCCTGCCTCACAAAGCTATCGACCGTGGCTTCAAGTTTTCCGGTCTTCCAGTTCACAACTGAAATAGTGCCTGCGTTGAGTTTGGGCAAATTGAGCAAATTGTTCTGCACGAACATATAGTCGTGGTGAAAGACAAGATGATGCGCTCCTGCTCCGGCGGGCAATGTTTTCAGGAGTTTGGGAGCCATCGGATCGGCGATATCATAGACATTGACGCCGCCGGGCACGCCAAAACTCACATACAGTTTCTCTTCAGGGCCAATGTACATTTCGAGTGGCACACCCTGACCGCGCGAGGCAAGATCGTCGACGAGATGAACCATGCCAAATTGTTTTTCACTCTCATTCCAGCCGCCGACCATCCAGAGGCTGCTCTCGTTCATCACGGTGGCATAAGCGACCGTCTGATCGGGCAAGAAGAAGAGCTCGACAGGCGCTGTGCCCGGTTTTCCGTCTTTGCTCATCGTATAATTTTTGAGAACTTTGCCTGTGCTGGGCTCGATCAACGTGACGCCCATCCCGGCGTCTTTGAGGTCGGGCGAGACGGTTGAAGTGACCATCATTCTGTCTATTTTTTCGTTGACGGCGATGCCGTGGGGGTATTTGATGAAGGCGTCGCTGCCAGAGGCATCGGTACGAATCGTTTGCAGTATTTTGTTTGTAGCTGCGTCGAAAACGACAACTTCGTGTGACCCCATACAGGTGAGATAGTATTTTGAGCCGTCTTCGGTGAAATATAAGTCTTCGCCAACTTGGCACGTACCCGTGTCAATGGGCGTGACCTCAGAGATTTTGTTTCCTGCGAGATGAATTTGATAGAGGCGCTCGCCGCCCAGGGCGGTCGTGTAAAGCGTCGATCCATCTCGATTGTAATAGAGATGGTGCGGGCTGACGCTGGGACCAATGTCTACTTTTTGTGTGATTTTCCCAAAACTCTTGGAGTAGGGATTGAGGTCAATGAGAGCAACGCCGTCCGCGCCTTGCGGGTTGTCGTTAGTGTAATCAACGACGGCAAGCAGCGTTGACTCCATTGGAGAAGTGGCAGATTTTTTTCCTCCACCGATAATTAGAATTAACAAAAGCAAAACGCCAACGGCTGCAGCAACGTAAGGCCAGAGACGATCCATCTAAAATCCTCCTATAAATTTTAAGATCTTTCAATTTGATGTTAACGTTCCAGAGAGACAAAAGTCAAGTTAAATTCAGAGGGTTTACGGATGAACGCTTTGATTAAAAGCGAGCGCAAAATACGAAAAATTAGGAAAGCTCAGGCTTAATCACGTCTTCTAATTCTAATTGCGCTTGGACAACGCCCATCCATTCGTTGCGTTGGAGCTTGAAGACGAGATCAAATTGTTGTTCGCGATAAACTTGTTCTAAAAAACTGCCCAAGTCAAACCCGATGCAATTGAAAAATTTTTCTCCGGCTTGAACTTTCATTTTGAGATGCTTGCGCCCATTGCCGACGGCTTGCGCTTCGGTGACTGTGACTTGGGAGAGCAAGAAACGCGGCATAGGATTACCCATGCCAAAGGGGCCTAGCTTTTGTAACTCTTGATGCAAGCTCAGGCTGATCTCGCCGGGTTCGAGCTGGCAATCGATCTCATACGTCGGCCCTTTCCATTCGGATAAATTCTGAGTAGCAAAATTTTTCAGGTGCTCTTTCAGAGTCGGAATATTTTCGTTCTTGATGGAGAAGCCGGCAGCCATCTGGTGCCCGCCGTAGCGCTCGAAGAGATGCTGCGCGCTCTCTAACGCGGCCATTAAATCAAAACGCGCGATGCTGCGGCCCGAAGCCCGGCTGACCCGGTCATCCAATGAGATCAAGACCGTCGGTAGCGCGTAGCGCTCGGCAATGTCCGAAGCGACCAATCCGATAATGCCGGGGTTCCAGTATTGGCCGCTGACGATAATAATCTTGTCTTTTTCTAAATTGACTTGGCTGCGAATTTGTTTTTCGACTTGTTCGATCAAATCGTCTTGGGCAATTTGTCGATCGTCGTTGTAGTCCAAGAGAATCTCGGCCCGATATTCGGCGAGTCGCTTGTCGGGTGTAGTCAAAAGCAAAAACGCAACGCGAGGATCGCCGACACGATTGGCCGCGTTGAGCTTGGGCACGATCACGAAGCCGACCTGGCCCGAAGTCAGGTCTTTCGGCTCTAAGCCCAAACGATGGATTAAGACGCGTAGGCCGGTGCACCCTTCGCCGCGCGCAAGGCGCTTGAGCCCCAGCGAAACAAGAGTGCGGTTTTCGGTAATACCCCCGCGCACCAAGAGCACCAAATCCCCCACCGTACCGAGCATTACCAAATCTAAAAATTCTTCGGTCTCGGATATGGCAAGGCCCATCGCCGGATAGAGGGCACGAACTAACTGAAAGACGACGCCGACGGCAGCCAAATCTTTGTTAGGATAGCGGCAGTAGGGCAATTTAGGGTTGACGATGGCGTGCGCCGGCGGCAGGGCGGCCGGAGGCCGATGATGGTCTGTAATAATTACATCGATGCCCTTTTCTTGGAGTTCACGGATGGGATCGACGTCCGAGACGCCGCAATCGGTCGTGATCAAGAGCTTAAAGTCTTCGGAGAGCATTTTTCGCACGACGCTCTCGTTGAGCCCGTGGCCTCGTTGACGGTCAGAGAGCTCGACGTGAATGTCGGCGCTGTGCTTTAATTGGCGAAGTGCCCGAAAGAGCACCGCGGCGCTGGTGATGCCGTCCACGTCGAAATCGCCCTGAATGAAAATTTTCTCGTTGACCAAGATGGCTTGCTCGATGCGGGCAATGGCCTTATCCAGCCCGGCCAAGAGCTGGGGTGGGTTGAGACTGTCCATGCCCAAATCCAAAAATTGGGTGGGCTGTTCAATAGAACGACTGGCTAATACTTTGGCCAACCCCGTAGAACAGCTAAGATCGGCCGCGATTTGAGAGACTCGATTCGTGGATAAAGGCTTTAGCTTCCACTCGCGCTTCTGAATCAACGACCGCATCGAGTCTGTAGTCCCAACGACTGATTAGCGAGCGGTGGGCTTCGCGGCGGCGCCACCCAGTTGGCTCATCAAACGAGATTTTACGCGCGCCGCTTTGTTGCGATGAATGGTGCCCTTGGCGACGGCTTTGTCGGTCGCCTGCATCATTTGGGGGGCGAGCGCCTTGGCTTTGGCGGTGTCGCCGGCGGCCAAGTGCTTCTTCATCTCTTTTAATATCTTCTTGAGCCCTTCTTTGCGCTTCAGGTTACGTGCATGGCGCTTTACGTTTTGTCGCAATGCCTTTTCAGCAGCCTTAATATTGGGAATACGAATCACCTGGCTTTCATCAATAAATT
>Ga0247727_10020574_pt1 | contig 10069 bp, 10 predicted proteins | sample WisWelCaveWW1625_FD_202498 | JGI IMG/M metagenome (GOLD analysis project Ga0247727, IMG submission 202498) | Biofilm microbial communities from Wishing Well Cave, Virginia, United States - WW16-25 | ecosystem: Environmental > Aquatic > Deep subsurface > Groundwater > Cave microbial mat | place...
TCCTGGCCCTGGGCGCTGCAGCACTGACCGCCCGGATTCTCCGACGGCTTCGGAAGGGAACCCCGGCGTACCCTCTCTCCCGCCTATACCGCTTTGGACTTCTCCCCCCGTTCCTTCGCCCGCGACATCTGGTGCCGCTGGAAGGCACCGCGAGCGGCCGTGGACGCGTGAGACTGAGTCCCGTGGAAGGTGACGATGACCGAGATCGCCGTGCCCGGCTCTTCTATTTCGGCCGCTAGTCCGACTCCGGGCGTGCCGCCTCCGGTCGAGGAGCACGCGCGGATGCTGGCCGAGACCCTGGTCCTCGGAGTCTTCGTCGTCGGACTTGCCGCCTCCACCGCGATCATGGCCTTCTTCGTCTTCATCGGGGCGGCTCGAAACCCGCTACCCCTCTATGTCCTGGGAGCCTAGGATGCGCCTCGCCAACCTCGCAGGGTCTCGTCAGGTCCTGGGGCTTTCGGCCCTCGGACTCCTTCTCGCGAACGTCGGCCTCGGCGCCGCGCTTGCGGTCTTCGCGCTCCGCCCGCATCCCCTGGTCGTGACGCCCGTGGTGAAGGACGCCCAAGTCGCCCTGCCCGGCGACGTCCCCCCCGACGCGGTCCGCCGGTTCGTCCTCCACTACCTCTACTATCTCGACAACTACACCGCCCACACCCTCAAGGACCGCTCGAACTACGTCCTCCGGTACATCAGTCCGACGTTCGCGGAGAAGGCCGCGAAGGACCTGACCGACCGCCTCCGATACGTCGAGCGCGCGCGCGAGGCGGCTCAGCTCGTCACGCCCCCGCCCGACCAGGTCCAGGTGATCCGGACGGGGGAGGGGAGCTATCGCGCCACGCTCCAGGCGGTGAAACGGATCTACATCGCCGACCGCTTGACGCAGGAAAGCCTGCTCCGCTACACCCTCGACGTCCGCTCCGTCCTGCCCACTGAGGCGGACCCCTATGGTTTCGTGGTGACCGGCCAGGGCGTGGAAGCCGCATCGCCCAAGGAATCCCCCGCGGTCGCCGCGCCCGTCCCCGAAAGCCCCACTGGGGCAAGGAGAACCCCGTGACGCCAAAGTCGCACCGTCTTTGGATGGTTCTGCCGGCGACGGCACTCCTGGCCTGGGTCGGCGCCTCCTGGGCCCAGGAGAAACCCCGGTACACCGTCTGCCGTCACCGGAAGGCCGATGGAATCGGCCCGCGGCCGGTCGACCTGGCGAAGGTCGACGCCGAGTACACGAAGGCCGCCAACGCCTTCCGCGAACGCGTGAAGAAGGTCGAGGCGAAGACGATCGCTTTCCGCGACCTGGGATTCGAGTCGGGAGTGAAAGGCTGCGTCCGGAACGCCGATCGGACGATCGCGCTCAAGGATCCGCTTCCCCTGTCCTTCCGGGGGCGGCGGGTCTGGTTCCTCCGGGCCCTCCCGAAGGGTCAGGCGCCCGAGGGAGTGCAAGCGCCGCTCGGCCGCGACTCCATCGTCTTCGTCCTGGGCTACGACAAACAGGAAGACGTCGGCCGTCTCGCGGGACGTCTCAATGCGAACGTCTCCCAAGGTACGGCTCTACTCGCCTCCCGATTCGGCGTCCGCTGCGCCTCGAGCGTGGTCGACGTCGCCAAGGATGGGAAAGAACTCGTGATCCAGGAGATTGTGCAATGAGAAACGGGGATTTGGACCGGGCCGGCCGCACGGGCGCCGCGCTTGCGCTTGCGATCGCGCTCCTTGCGATCGCGCCCGCGGGAGGAGCCGCCCAGACGGCCTCGGGCACCTACGAGTCGACGGAGAACCAGTACACGCTTCTTGGGCGGGTCGACGTCGGGTGCATCTTCCGAAACTGGATGATCGTGGGCGCGATGGTCTGTACGCGCGGGTTTGACGTCAACTTCTGCTTCATCTACCAGAATCCCTATCCGGTCGGGGCGGTCGAATCGGTCCGCCGATCCGGGTCGAGCCATCTGCAGGAGGGGACGGCCTATCTCAAGGCGTTGACCGCGGTCCCGTGGTTCGGGAAGACTGCCAGCCATTCGACCGACCAGGGATCCGGGACCGGCCTCCAGTTCTCCGAAGCCCACGCGTTCTCCTGGGTCCCGGACCTCCGGATTGGCGACTACATGATCGCGAAACCCGACTCCACCTCCACGCTCACGACCGCATACCTCTCCGAGATCGACGGCTTCTTCTGGCGAACCCCGGGGGCCGAGTACCTCGAGAATCCGACCGGCCTCCTCACCAAGACCGTCTCCTGCGCCCAGCTTCCAAGGCCGACCGACTGCGCGGGCTTCTGGGGCCCCTGGTATCCCCAGACGGGTTTCCACGTCCAGCCGAGCGAGGTAAAGGCGAGCGCTGTCGCCGCGCTCCGCGCCGGCCGCATCGCCGCGAAGCCCGGTACTCGGATCATGCTCGGCACCTACCCCTACGAGCCGCGCACCGGCCACTTCCTCCAGATGGTCCGGCCGGCGTGGAAGCCGTGCATGTCGATCGGCCTGATGTCGCTATGGGGACTAAACCCGCTTGACGCTGGCGGGACGTCCCCGGAAGGAGCCTACCTATTCATCCACTATGGCATCTTCATCGAGTGCGAAGGCTGTTTTCCGGCCATCCTCCTGGGACCCCGAGTTCCGATCTAGTAGGAAACCGTATGCAGCTCTTCGCCACGCTCCTGGGCCTTCGCGAGACCCGGAGGCCTTCCGTCGCCCCGGGACAGGCATCCGATCCGATCGAAGTCGATCCTGGCCGGAAGGCCTGCCTCGAGCGGATCGGATCCCTCCTCTCCGATCTCACGAAGGACGAGAGTCGGGAGCTCGTCTGGGAGGCCGCCCGCGCCTTCGCCCGCCGCGTCTACGACGTCCCCGCGAGCGAACGCCATCACCACCACGATCGGTGGGGACTCCTCGACCATTCTCTCGAAGTGGCGGAGTTCGCCGTCCGCGCCGCGCTCGGCGCGAACTTCATGGAGTCGACCGCGCCCCATCCGGAGGTGCAGGAGTTCCGGGTCCCCAGGCTCCGCTACGCGGCCTTCTTCCTCGCCCTCCACCACGACATCGGGAAGATCCTGGGTGTCGTCGTCCACAGCGGCCGGCGCACCTGGAACCCCCTCGCGGAGGACCTGGCGGAGTTCGCTTCCGGCTCCGAGCCTCCCACGCTCCTCTGGCGTGCGGGTCGCGGCGACGACGCGCACAAGCATCACATGTCCTACCTTCTCGGGATGTTCTCGGTCCCCGCGATCGCGCGGTACCTCACGGCGCCGCTTCTGGCCGAAACGCTCGAGGGCCGGACGGCCGCCGCGCAGCGCCTCAACGATCTCGTCATCAAGGCGGACCAGAAGTCCACCGTCCTGGACCTCGCGCGCCAGGCCCGGGCCAAGGAGACGCCGGCGGCCCCGATCGGGCCCTCCTACGCCCAGCTCTCCGTCGGTTACGCCGAGCTCGTCCCGAAGGCTTTCGGCGAAGGCCTCCGGGAGGCGCTCTTTGCTGTCAACACCCTGGACGGCGATCTCTGGATTGGGAAGGAGTACGTCGCCCTCCGCTACCCTGCGACCGTCGGGAAGCTCGCGGCGCTCGTCCGCGAGCGGCTCGGGCCGGTCTCCCAGAAGGCCCGGATGCTCCCTGCGGGCGACGAAGGCGCCCGCGCGCTCGCCCACCACCTCTCCGAACACGAGCTCCTCTTCCGGGACGCTTCGACCGGCTCCTGGAAGGTCCAGATGTCGCTCTCGATGAACGGGTCCTTCCACGTTACCGCCGCCATCCTCGTTCCCCGGAAGACCCTCTTCCCGGGTGCGGAAGGTCATGCCCCGGAGATTTTCCCGGGTCAGACCTCGTTCGCCCGGCCGAGCGATAGTTCCGAACTCGGGATCCCCGGCTTCCGCCACATGGAGAAGCCGGCCACCTCAGCCGCAGCTCCGGGCGCGGCCGATCGTCCTCCGGCGCCTCCTCCGAGACTGGTGCCCCGGCCGATCGAGCCCGTCCGGCCGACACCGGACGCCCTTCCGCTGGAGCCGCCGCCGGCGCCGGTGGCGGTGGCGGACCCGGCCGCGCTTGCGGCCCTCCGGGCCCACGTCGTCCCGGGGATCCTCCTCGAAGACATCCGCCGCCTCATTCTGGAGGGCAAGATCCCCGTCAATCAGTGGAATGCCCAGGTCTACGTCCTCGAGGACCGGACCTATTTCGTCACCCCGAACGGGTTCCGCCGCCTGGTCGAAAACGGCCTCTACTCCCTCGACCCCTCGAAGCAGGGGAACACCTACCTGGATGCCTTGGCGAAGCTCGACTGTGTCCATAAGCACGGCGCCGGCCGCGTCGTGACCCGGATCCGGCTCCGCGAGAACGCCAAGCCCTGCTGCGTCGTCGTCTTCGAGACGCGCGGGCTCTTCCGGAACGAGCAGGAGATCGCCCGGGTGGGCTACTGGACCGAGACCCGGATCACCGAGGACGGTTCGCCGCCTCCGGATGCGCTCCCGCCCCGGAAGGAAGGAGCAAGCGATGATTAGCTCCGGCCGCCGCCGGCTCTTTCTCGGCCTCACCTTCCTGGGCCTGCTCGCGACCGCGCTGGCCGTCGCGAAGGCCTCGCCTGGGCTTCCGTACGGCCGGAGCGCGGGATGGGTGGTGGCGCTCCTTGCGCTTCTCGCGGTCTTTCCCGCGCTCCGCCTGGTCCGCGAGCAGGTCCTTGCCAAGAGCCTCAAGACGGGTGACCTCCTCACGATGGCGCCCGATCGGATGCCCACCAAGGAAGGCTCCGTCTTCATCGGTCAGGGATTCGCCTGGACCCCGGACCATGCGGAGCGGCTCTACAATGCCGCGGCCCTCGGGATCGAGCCGCCCCAGGAGCTCCAGGCCAAGCTGGGCGGCAACCCGCTCCTCCATGGCCTTGGAATCCTCGATGAGAAGGACCTCTTCATGGAATCGAGCCGCCTGCCGCAGCACGTCCTCATCCTCGGAAGTCCCGGATGGGGGAAGTCCCGCTATCTCGAATTCCTCCAGTATCAGCTGATCCGCCAGGGCGACATCGTCGTCGTCATCGACCCGAAGGGCGACAAGCGGCTCCTGAATGCGATGGTCGACGCCGCGGAGAAGACCGGACGGTCCAAAGACTTCCGCCTGATCTCGCCCCCCTGGTCCCAGGCCTCCTGCGCCTATAATCCGCTGACCAACTTCTCCTCCCCCAAGGACATCGCCGACCGGATCATGGGGATCTTCCCGCCCGGGGGAGGGGAGAGCGAGGCCTTCCGGGGCTATCAGTGGGGCGCGGTCCACGCGGTCGCCCAGGCGATCGCCATGGCGGACCTCCCTATGACGATCGTCAACGTGCTCCGCTACGTCCGCAATCCGTCGGAGCTCTTCTACCAGCTCGTCGAACGACGGTTCAAAGACCGCCTGGCCTCCGATGGGCTGCAGCGTGCCGAGCAACAGTACGTCAAGCTCGTTGCTTCGGGCCAGATGGAGCGACGCCCGGAGCTCGACGACATCTTGGCCTACGCGAACGAAGACGCGAACTATTACGCGAAAATGACGGGGTCCCTTCGGCCGCAACTGGAGCGCCTGGCCGCCGGCATCCTCCGGGACATCCTCTCGCCGGATCCCGGGACCGTGACGAAGGAGCTCGTGACCTGGTCGTCGGTCATCCACCAGGGTCAGATCGTCTACTTCCACCTGGGCTCCCTCCACGGCGAGGAGTCCGCGAAGGCCCTGGGGAAGATGATCCTCCTCGACTTCCAGACTTTCATCGCCAAGCTCTACAGCTATCACCCCGCCGTCCAGAACCGCCGGATCGCCCTCATCATCGACGAGGCGCACCACATGATCTCGAAGCCCTTCCTCAACATCCTGGCGGAAGGCCGGGGGGCGAACATCGCCTGCATCCTTGCCACCCAGACGACCGCCCAGTTCGAGGAGGCCATGGGGTCCAAGGCCGCCGTCAACGAGGTCCTGACGAACTGCCACGCCCTCGTCCACTTCCAGTCCCGGAACCCGGAGGAGTGCAAGGCCTTCTGCGACTTGGTGGGGAAGCGCCGCATGCGGACCCGGGGGGAGGCCCATCGCTACGAAGCGGGCTTCTTCGGCGCCGGGCTCAAGAACATCGACGACTTCCGTGCCCAGTACACCCAGAACTTCACCTGGCAGGACGCGGATCTCCTCCCGTGGTGGGCCATACCCCAACTGCCGACATTCCACTACTTCGCGAGATTGGGTGGACGGATCATCAAGGCGCGGGTCCCCCTCCTTGACCCTCCCCGGTCCGCCTTCGCGGAGGACCTGATCGAGCAAGGAGCGGCCGCATGAAGCTCCTCGTCCTCATCCTTTCGGCCGTCGCCATGTCGGCGGTCCTCGCCGTCGGATGGGTCGTCCTCGTGGACGAACTTCCGGGGGGCGGCAAGGCTTGGCAGGAACTCGACCGGCTGCTCGCGACGGTCCCCGACCCGGCCAGGCGCGGTGAGACCGCCCGGCTTGTGGGCCACCAGGCCCGGGCGCTCGATGCCTCTTATGGGCACTGGTTGGGGGATAAGCGGGAGTCCTTGAGGCCGCTCTGGGGTCTATCCGCCTTCCGAGCGGCCGCGGCGTGGTATGCCCTCCCGGTCGCCGGGATCCTCCTCGGGACCGGCATCGCGCTCGGCTTGGCGCGGCGGGAACGGAAGCGCGAGGAGGCGAGTTACAGCTCGTCCACCTGGAGCTACGTCGGGAAGTTCTTCCTCGCCATGTCGATCGCCGGCTACGCCTTCACGGCTTTCTCTCCGGTGGGGTTCCCCGTCTGGATGCTCTACGTGTTCGGCGCAACCGCAGCGGGCGGCCTCGCTTTGTACCTGGCCCATATACCGCCGAGATTCTGAAGGAGAAGCCTTGAAGCCCCTCGTGATCGACCCTGCCAACTTCCTTGACGGGAAGCCCGACCACCCCGAAGAACTGCTGGAGGACATCATTGAACTGGCCGAGTGCGATCCCGAGTACCGGCATGTGGGCCGGTATGCTTCCGATGTTGAGGTGTCTGTTGCGGAAGTGGAAGCCTGGAATCGCCTGCTCCGAGTCATCGCCACGAAGCTCTTCGCGGGACAGCCCTTCACTCTCCAAACGCCATCCGAATGCTGCGCGTTTACGACTGTCCTTGACGCGCTCGACATCGACATCGCCGATTGCCTTGAATGCAATGCACCCGGCTCTGTGCTTTCCGAGTGCGTCCATCCCCTCTGTGCATTCGCGGATCAAGATGAAGACAATGATCCCGCCAGATACGATAACTTCGAGCCCGACGAGATCGACCGTCTGGCGCCTTGGGAGCCGCCGCCAGTCCGGCACGCCCTCCGCACGTGGCGAGTCACGGTCACGCTTGAGGTCGTAATTGACCGCACTGACCACGACTGCGACCCTGACAAGTGCCCCCTCGAAGTGACTCTGCGTAAGCGGGTCATGTTCAAGAAGGTCAGGGCACGCACGCGAACCGCCGCTGAGGAGCGCGCGCTGGATCGCTTCGAGAAGACCCATAAGACCCGCGAAGGATTCGAGTATTGGGCCGACGCGGTGTGTCTGTCCCGGCCTGCCCTAGAGGTTTGTCCCCGGTAGGAGGACCTGCGATGCTCATCGCTATCGCCCCCTTCGGCGTATCGGACGATGCGACCCTCTTCGTCCGCTACGCCCTCGACCTGACCGTCGAGAGGAAGCGGACCGACCCTGACCCCGGGGAGGAGCCCGTCCACCTCGGGCTCCTCTCGGCCACGCTCAAGCTCCTCTCGGAGGGCCAGGAGGCCTTGGAATCCGAGGCCGAACGGGAGGGTCTGGTGCGGCTCCTCGCGATCGCCGCCGAGCTCGTCGAGCACGCCCGGAAGGATGTCCGGTGGACCCGGCTCCACCTCGAAGGCGACCCGAAATGGGAGCTCGAGGACCTCCGCCGGCGGGCGAGGTACCCCCTTGAGAGCGAGGCCCCGAGGTCGGGAAAGCGCTACGCCAAGGCGGTCTGACCTGGATCGAATGCCAAGGAGATAGCCCGCCAGGCGACCCGATGGGAGCGCCAGCGGCCACGAGGGATCGGATGAAGCGACGACGATAGGCCACCCCTCTGCGACCTGACCCCGACCCTCCGGCTCACCCGGCGGAACCGGGGGAAGCCCATGCCCTGTGCGCGGGAGGGGGGAGGGGTCTGTCTCCAAGGGGGCCTTCACTAATCGCAAGGGAAGCGTATCCGTGTGACAGAGCCCCCCGGCGGCGTGCGCGAGGGCTTGGCCGGGGGCGAGGCCCCTCTTTGCCCCGGGCCGCGGAGAGGGGCGGCAACGGCCTGCTGAGGCAAGGAAACGATCTTGAAGGAGAGTGCCTGAGATGCGCAAGACGCTCGAGGGAATCCTGGACGTCATCCGGGAGCTCCATGCGCTCCAGGACGAGCTTCAACCGGAGATGAAGGCTTGCCTGAAGGTCTTCTACGCCCTCGGCCGCAGGAAGGCTCTGACCGCCCGCGGGGCCAAGCGCGGCGGGGGGGCGATCCGCGCAATCTACCTCGCCGCCCGAAGCAAGCACGCCTTCAAGTCCTACGGCTCCCGCAAGGTGCGGCTCAACCTCCACATCAAGGAAGGCCCCATCACGAACGGTGTCATCTGGAAGATCGCCCGGGACTTCGCCCATGCCCGGGAGTGGAAGGAGGCCGACGCGGCTCGGAGGGGACTCAATGCCCGATCGAGGCGCTACGCCTTCCTCCTCCGCGATCTCCGCTTTGCCTTGGCGAACAAGTTCTTGCGGAATACCACCGATTCGGATCGCGGAGCGGCCCTCCGCCTCATGACCGGGAGCGGGGGCCTCGGACTCGAAGATACCCCCGCAGTGGTGGGAGCCGTCGTCTACGACCGGCTCCTTTCGGAGTTGGAACGGAAGATCCTCGGCGTCGTCGATCGTTGGAAGGCCTCGATGGGCCAGCTCCCGTTCGAGCCCCTCATCCGATGGAGGGCTACCGGCCCTTTGCGCCTGACGTGGGCCTATGTGGATCGTTTTCACGACGCCTTGGGACAGCATCAGGTCCGCTCGCACGACATCCCGGGGGGAGTCACCGACCGCTGGCTCCGCCGGCATCACCCCGAGGGCGGCGCCCCCCGGCGCAAGGCGATCCTCGCCTACGCGGTCGAACTCCGCTCCCTCGGGGCCGAGTATTCCCGGCTTCTTGTGTACGTCGGACGACAGAAGGCCAAGGTCCACTGCGCCCTTCGGATGCGGATGGAGGATGTTCCAGGCGACCGTGCGGCCATCTGAGCGGAACGGATAGCGTCCCGGGAGCGGGGGCCTTCAGGAATATCGAAGTGGAGCGTATCCGTGTGACAGAGCCCCCCGGCGGCGTGCGCGAGGGCTTGGCCGGGGGCGAGGGCGTTCAAGGTGCGGCGTTCGCGAGGGCAAGCGCTCGTGGATCGCAAGGGGGAACGATGGTACCGAAGGACTTCGACCGGCTCGTCCGGTCGCTCGACGAGCAGCTCGCCCAGGCGGTGCGCCGCCAGGCTGCGCTCCGCCACGCAAGACGCGTAGGCGAGCTCAGGGCGATTCTCCGGGTCAAGCTCGCCAGCCTCCTGGCGCTCGGCGCCTGGCCTCGCGAGGACCTGCCGGGGCTGATCCTCACCCTCAAGGACGAGGAGATCGGCTTCCTTGTAAAGGCCCGCCCGGCGCGGCCTCAACCGGCGGAGCTATCCCCACCCGGCAACGAGAATACCGTCACTCCCGCTCCTGGCCCGGTGGCCACGGTCGCAGGCGACAATGAGTCGCCGCCAACCGACTCGGCGGGCGAGGCAATCTGCGAAGAGGCTCGGAAGGATCTCGCCCTCCTCCGGGACGAGCTCCAGAAGACCAGCCTTCAACACCAGCCTCCCGATATTGCCACGGCCATGCTCCGCCTCTGGGCCTGTCGGTGGAGATTGATCGCGGCACGCCTCCATGGAAGGGAAGCGCCTGTTCGCGACCTAAGCGCCGCCTACGCCTTCATCGTCGAGCTGAGAAAAACCTACCCCGAGAGGCTGCCATATCTGCGCGAGCTCGATACGGGGGTTGAGGTCCCTTGGGAGGCCGAAGTGGAGAACGCGAGGCTCGACCTCTCAGAACGCCAGGCGCTTCGGCGGGGTCTCGATGAACTCCGAGTC
>Ga0247727_10020575_pt1 | contig 10068 bp, 6 predicted proteins | sample WisWelCaveWW1625_FD_202498 | JGI IMG/M metagenome (GOLD analysis project Ga0247727, IMG submission 202498) | Biofilm microbial communities from Wishing Well Cave, Virginia, United States - WW16-25 | ecosystem: Environmental > Aquatic > Deep subsurface > Groundwater > Cave microbial mat | place...
CAAAAGCCAAAACCAAACTTAAGGCTTGCCTTGCGCGCCCAAACCGACTAAATTAAAACGCTTCACCCGCAAAGGGGTGGGGGAATAATCGTGACCCAGCCCGGGGGAATAATGATGGCCCTGGACATTTCAATTCATCGTAAGCATGATTGCATATCTGAAAGTTTAGTGGCAGAATGATTCTGCCGTTAAATTATTCTGCACAAGGACTTCGGTTTTCAACTTGATTTAAAATCCGAGGTAGGCGATAAAACACAGTGGTTGGGTTTGGATGTGAGCCACAGTGGAGCGCAGAGCACATGTAAGGATTTTGCCTTCCCTCCGACCAACGTGTGACTGAATCTCGCAGCGAAAACGATAGCTCAAGGAGAAAACCATGGCCAGCACCAATAATCATTACGACGTGATCATCATCGGCAGCGGCGCGGGCGGCGGCACGCTTGCTTATCATCTCGCGCCCTCCGGCAAAAAGATTTTGATTTTGGAGCGCGGCAATTATGTGCCCCGCGAAAAGGACAATTGGAGCACGCGCGCCGTCAACGTGCAAGCCAAGTACAACACCAAAGAAGAGTGGAAAGATAAAGACGGCAAGTCACTGCATCCGCATACCAATTACTACGTCGGCGGCAATACTAAATTTTACGGTGCGGCGCTCTTTCGTTTGCGCAAAGAAGATTTCGGCGAACTGAAACATCACGGCGGCGTCTCGCCTGCTTGGCCGGTTTCGTATGATGAAATGGAGCCTTATTACACCAAGGCCGAGCATCTTTATCACGTGCACGGCGAGCGCGGCGTCGACCCGACGGAGCCGTGGGCGAGCGCGCCTTATCTTTATCCGAAGGTGAGCCATGAGCCGCGCATTCAAAAACTGCACGACGATCTCGCGAAGCTCGGGCATCAACCGTTTCATGTGCCGTTGGGCATCATGCTCAACGAGAATGACCGCGTGAAGAGCCCTTGCATTCGTTGCGACACGTGCGACGGCCATCCCTGTTTGGTCGGCGCGAAGGCCGACGCGCAAGTGGTCTGCGTCGATCCCGCGCTCAAGCATCCTAACGTGTCGATGCTCACCGAGGCGTACGTCTCGCGCCTTGAAACCAATGGCACGGGCCGCGAAGTGACACAAGTGCACGTCGAGCGCAACGGCTCGAAAGAAACTTATTCGGCAAAACTCGTCGTGGTATCGTGCGGCGCAATCAATTCTGCGGCGCTGTTGCTGCGCTCTGCGAATGACAAGCATCCGAAAGGCTTGGCGAATGGCTCGGACACGGTGGGCCGCCATTACATGGGACACATCAACTCCGTCGTGCTCGCGATTTCGCAGCATCCCAATCCCTCCGTCTTTCAGAAGACCTTGGCGCTCAACGATTTTTATTTCCGCTCGAAAGAATGGGATTTTCCCATGGGTCATATTTCATTTGTGGGCAAGCTCGATGGGGTCTCGCTCTCTGCCGGCGCGCCGCCGTTCGTGCCCGGCCTCACGCTCGACATCATGGCAAAACATTCGCTGGATTTTTGGCTCACTTCGGAAGACTTGCCCGAGGCCAACAATCGCGTCACGCTCGATCGCAATGGCAACATTATGCTGGCTTACAAACCCAACAATGAAGAAGGCCACAAACGTTTGCAAGCGAAACTCAAAAGCATGTTGCGGCAAATCGAAAACATGGAGCACATCATTCCGCTGCAGCGCTTCCTCGGACAACGCATTCCGCTGGCCGGCGTGGCGCATCAAAACGGCACGATTCGTTTCGGCAATGATTCGAAAACTTCGGCGCTCGATGCCAATTGCAAAGCGCACGAAGTCGACAATCTCTATGTCGTCGATGCCAGCTTCTTCCCCTCCAGCGGCGCGGTGAATCCGGCGTTGACGATCATCGCGAACGCGCTGCGCGTGGGCGATCATTTGCAAGCACGCATGAAGTAATTGGATTGATGGTTCAATCAATGAAAGCATATCACATGACCACCACTCCCACAACCTACTGTCCTCTCTGCGAAACGCCCACGCCGCGCGCGTTGCTTGCGCAGGCGGGTTGGATTTCGCCGGAAGTGGAGACGCAATTACGCAACGATCATCCCGAGTGGCGGCGATCGGACGGTGCATGTCCGGCTTGTGTGCAACAATATTTATTGCAAACATTGTTGAATAAAGGCGAAGCGGCTTTGCACGAAAGCATTCAAGCGGTGTGGCCGCTCGATGCCGAGGCTGCATTCGGAGCGCTGCCGACGCCGTTGCGTTTGCACGCGGATCCGCGCTTCACGGGCAAAGATGTCACGCTCGCGATGGTCGATAGCGCCTTCTATCCGCATCCGGATTTGTGCATGCCCAGCAATCGCATTCGCGCGTGGGTTGATGCGAGCCTGCCTTCGTTGCAAGCTTTGTATTTCAAACCGAACGACACGCCGCGCTGGCCGGGTTGGGATGCCGCAGCTTCAGGCCAATGGCATGGCACCATGACGAGTGTGGCGGCTGCGGGCAATGGCTGGTTGAGTCAAGGATTGTATCGCGGCCTCGCGAGCGATGCTCATCTCGTGTTGATTCAAACCATGGATCGCGACGGCAACATTACGAATGACAGCATCTTGCGCGCGTTGCGCTGGCTCCGGCAGAATCGCATGGCGCTCGATCTCAAAGTCGTGAACATGTCGCTCGGCGGCGATCCAATTTCACTCAAGAACAATCCCATCGATGCGGAAATCGAGATGCTGGTGCGTGCAGGCGTCGCCGTGGTCGTCGCAGCCGGCAACGAGGGCGAGCGCCGTTTGCTGCCACCGGCGACTGCACCTTCGGCTTTGACTATCGGCGGCTTGGATGACAAGAATACCTTTCGCGATGACGAGATCGAATTATGGCACAGCAATTACGGCGAGTCGCTTGGCGGCGCTTTCAAACCGGAATTGGTTGCGCCGAGTATTTGGGTGGTTGCGCCGGTATTGCCAGAAACTGATATTGCCCAAGAAGCGCAGGAGTTGTTTGCGCGGCGTGCGACCGGCGATCAAAGCTGTGAAGGCCGCATCGCCGAATGCAAATTGGTGACGCCTTACTATCAACATGTGGACGGCACCAGCTTCGCTGCGCCGTTGACGGCGAGTGTGATCGCGTGCCTGCTGCAAGCTAATCCCAAACTCTCGCCCTTCTTAATTCGCGAAGTGCTGGTGAGATCGGCGGAGCCGATTATGCAAGTGGCGAAAGAGCGTCAAGGCGCAGGCGCATTGCATGCCGGCAATGCGATCAAACTTGCTTTACTCGAAATGCACAGCAAACGCAACGGCCATTTCATTTCTCCCGAGCTGACTGAGGCCATGATGAGCTTCGTCTTGCACGATCATCAAGCGCGTCACGTGCAGATTTTCGGCAGTTGGAATGAATGGCGCGCAGGAATTATTGCGCTGCGAGTGGAGGACGGAGTGTGGCGCGCGGCCTGCCCGCTGCCGGCCGCAGGCCGGTATCATTACAAATTTCTTGTGAATGGCGAGCGCTGGCGCGATGATCCCGCGAATCCCGAAAAAATGCCGGATGGATTCGGCGGATTGAATAGCGTGCTGGTAGTGGCGGGAAAGAAGCAGTCAGATGCCAATTGATCTTTCTTGATGCCGAAAAGGAATCACCTTGAATGACATAACGCGGCTTTCAAGCGGCAGCCACAATTTAAAATCTTCGCGGTCGTGATAGTTTGTTCGGAGTAATACTATAAACGGTGAGTCTTTGTAAATACCCCCAAAGGAGTATATTCATATGTTGACAAGAAATCAGCAAACAAGAATCATTCCTCTGCTATGGCTATTGCTCACGGTCTGGCTGATACCTTCACAGCCTTCCCAAGCCCAAGACGCCGTTACCGCCGTCGAAGCCATCGGCATAACCGTCTCCGACATGGATCGCGCGCTGGGTTTTTATACGAAGGTGTTGACGTTTGAAAAAGTATCCGAGATCGAAGTAGCGGGCGAAGAGTACGAAAATTTGTTCGGCGTATTCGGCCTGCGCATTCGCGTCGCGCGCTTGCAGCTCGGCGACGAGTTCATCGAGTTGACGGATTACCTCGCGCCCGAAGGCCGCCCGATTCCGGTTGACATGCGCAGTAACGACCGCTGGTTTCAACACATCGCCATCGTGGTTAGTGATATGGACAAAGCCTATCAGCGTTTGCGCGAGTTCAAGGTGCAACACGCCTCCACCGGCCCGCAGCGCATTCCGGATTGGAACAAAGGCGCCGCCGGCATTCGCGCCTTCTATTTCCGCGATCCTGATGGCCATCACTTGGAAATCATTTATTTTCCGCCAGGCAAGGGTGATAGCAAGTGGCAGCGCACGAGGCAAATGGCGAATGGGAAAGAGCAAAGAGCAGAGGGCATAGCGCTGAGAGCGGAGGGCGGGTTGTTTCTGGGAATTGATCACACCGCCATCGTGGTTTCGAACACGGAAGAAAGTTTGAAGTTTTATCGCGATTTATTGGGACTGAAAGTGGCAGGAGAAAGTGAGAACTACGGCACCGAGCAGGAACATCTCAACAACGTCTTTGGCGCGCGCTTGCGTATCAGCGGTTTGCGTGCAGCCAAAGGACCGGGCATCGAGTTTCTGGAATACTTGGCCCCGTGCGACGGCCGCCCCACACCAGACGATATCCGCGCGAATGATTTGACGCATTGGCAAACGACTCTTTTCGTGTCGAATGCCGATGCCCTGCTGCAACGCTTGCGCAACCGGAGTGCGAGATTCATCTCGCCCGCCGCAGCCGTGACAATTACAGAAGCTGCACTTGGTTTTAGAAAAGGATTTTTGGTGCGCGATGCGGATGGACATGCGATGCGAGTGGTGGAGAAATAATAGCAAATTTCGTGCTCTTGTTCATTTCGTCATTCGCTTCAAAACAGGAGATTGACTCAATCGTTTCCAATTCGCGGCGGGGGAAAAATTGATGTTGACCACCCACGATGATATAAGCGCTGCGTGAAAAAGCTTGTAAATGTCGCTGTTTTCGCTTAAATTTTTTTGTGGATATCGATGTAATCAAAATAAAAATTCGCGCCAACGAATTCCTATTGAGCGATCATGCTGATCACGAAGCGGCCGATGAAAACATCGATATTGCGGAAATTCGCCAGGCGATTTTGAATGGCGAGATTTTGGAAGAATATGCCGATACCGGCCGCGGTGAAAGTTGTCTCATCGTTGGCTTTGCGAATGAGCGCCCGATACACGTTGTCTGCGGTTGGCGCCGCGACCTGGTCGTGGTGATTACGGTTTATATTCCCAAAGCACCGAAGTTTATTAATCCTTGGACGCGAGGAAAATGAAATATGAAAAACACCAAATGCCATTTCTGTGGATCTGAAGATTTCGAAGAGCGCCAAGTCGAATATATCTATCGGCGCAACGGCAAGTACCTTATCGTTCGCGATGTGCCTTGTGAAGTCTGCTTGCGCTGCGGAGAACGCTATTACCCTGCCGAAGCTTTGCTGGCTGTTGAGTCTCGTTTCAAAGCCATCCACGCGAAACAAAGAATGCCCAAAGAAACTTTGGCGGTTCCTGTGGAGTCGTTTTCACTGATGGCGGCCTGAGCTGGACAGTTTAAGGATTGGCCGGTTTCTCCGCACGATTTTTGATCATCTCATCCAGTTGTTTCCTCAAGGTGACATTCTCGAATAGCACGCCGACGCAATCATTAGGCATAGGAAACGCCTTGACGGCATAATAACCTTTGGTCACGTTTTCATCGCTATACTCCAATACACCGACGGTGCGGGGCTGATTGGTTCTTAGTGCCTCCGCGTAGATTTGCGCAACATCCGTTTCATTCAGCTTTGGAAAAGCCTCGAAAATGTATTTTCCAATCAATTTGCCCAGGTCGGCGCCGGTATACTTGTCCGCTTGTTTGTTGGCATACACCAGTCGCAGCGTGCTCGCCTCATTCACGTCTTCAATCTGAAAGATCATCAGCCCGATATTCATCTCGGAAAAAATCGTATCGATCAGACCGGTCATGGTGGTGAGGTCAGAGAGGTCAAAAGGCTTTTTCATTTTTATCTCCTTGCTTAATCTTCGGATAGAAACGCGAACGCCTTGCGCCGATCCTCAATGAACAGCAGCTGAAGTTCGGCTTGGCAGAAGCGGCAGAGCATGTGAAGGTAGCAAAAATTTTTAAAAGTGATGCGCGGATAAAAACCACAAAAAAATAGCGGATCAGTCCCACGACCAACAGACAGGAATTATACCCAATCCCGCATGAAGGGTCACAGAAAAAAAAGGGCGGTTGACTGAACAACCGCCCTTTTGTTAAGGCCGCAGGCAGGAAATGTCAAATGACCTTATTGAATCAACGTCATTCGTTTGGTAGCCGCAAAACGGCCGGAAGACATTCTATAAATGTAGATGCCGGAAGAGACGGGTTGGCCGGCCAAGTTTTTCCCATCCCAGACCACGCGATGGTTGCCCGGAACGGCCACGCCCTCGACTAACGTCCTCACCAGTTGGCCCTGAAGATTATAAACTTGAAGGCTCACCGGCTCAGACCATCCTGGTGGGATCTCGAAGGCAATCGTCGCAGTCGGGTTGAAGGGATTGGGATAAGCTCGAGACAACGCAATGCTCTGGGGCGAGTTTGCGGCTTGTTGCTCCACGCTTGCTTGCTTGGCCAAACCTGAACCGACCATCTCAATCTCCAAAACAGGTCGAGAAGAAGCATCGGTGTGTTCACTGGAGGCAAAGTAACGCATACCCGCTTCAGGCTCAAGCGCCAACAACCAACCGGAATTGCTGTTTGCGGCAAACATGGCTTTAACGGCCGCGGTGACATCGAAAGCATACCAAGTTCCGGCATCGTTCCCCACCGTTCTGGCAACCTCCGGTGAAGTGAGGTCGGAGCCTGCACCTGGAACGGTCCAGCTTTCTTGATTATGCCGGGCGCTGTTCCAGGTCACTTCGCCGCTCATGGCCGCGCTGTTGTCGCCGCTGCCTTCGCCCCAATTTTTCGCAAGCCGGCGCAAGAAAAAAACGTCATCCTTGGTGCCCTCGCTCACACTCAGGCGCAAGCGAACCTTGGCTGAAACGATATTGATTGCATCGGACACACCGCTAGCGAGCAAACCGGGGATGAAATCAAATTTGAGCAGGCCCTTCCATTCCTTGGCCTCCGCATTGGCGCCTTTGATGCGAATATTGTCCGTGGCGCCATAATTACGATTTTGGACAAAATCGATTTCCCGGATGTGTGCATCAGCAGTAACGCCGCGAAAATCTTCGCTGCCGCTTTCACCAAAGGTGATGACATTAATTTCGCCGCCAACTGGAATGGCTTCAAACTCGATGACGCTGCCATCAGTCAAGGCGGCCAGGAGCCCGAAAGCAGATCCGCCATTGTTGCTATCGGGGTTCAAGAAGCCTGAGGCAAAAACCACGGCCGAGGCGCCACCCAAGCCGGAAAGATCGGCGCGCCGCGAAGCGATGGTGTCGCCGTTGCTGTTTTGAGTCACGTCGATTATGTAGGCGGCTGCGGGAACAGAGACATAGTCGCTGATTTCTCCGTAGGCGATATCATCCGCCAAACTCATGTTGTTGCGGGCGATCACATCCACCGTGGGCGCGTCGGTAACGCCGTGCGCCACAATGAAATCCGTGTTGGAGGCGTTCCCGCTTTGCAAACGGATTTGGTCTTGCACTGCGAGCGCCAAGCCGGTGCTCGTGCCTTCGGGGTTTTCGGCATAGCTGGCAGTATCCACCACGCCGTGCACGATGGCGGCGTAAAAGACTGCGTTCGCCAATCTGACCCGGAAGCTTTTCAACGTATCGCTGTCGGACGAGCTTTGCCACGGCGCGATGCCGAGGTTGAGATCGACGCCGGTTGGCGCCGCGATGAACGGCGTTGCGGTTCTAAAGGCAAAGTCATCGAGCAGCAAAGCGCCGTTCAGATAAACGTCCATTTTCGCCAGGGAGGTATCGGCCACATTATGAATAAGCTGCAGGTTGGCGCCGGACGAACCGTTGCCGCTCAAAACCACGTCGAAATCGGGCGTAAAAGGATCGCTGCTAATAATATGCAAATTGGCCAGCCTGGGTCCGCCGGAACGCGGCCGGAAGACGACTTTTAATTCGACGCTTTGGCCGGCATCAAGACTAATCTGCGAGATGGTTTGGGTGATTTTGAAGTCAGCGTCATTGGCGCCGGACAGAAATTCGTTGATGATCTGCAAATGGCCGGTGCCTTGATTGCTGACCACGAACACCTTTTCAGCCGAGGAAGACCAAGCAGTCGCCACGTCGCCAAAATCCCATGACTGTGGAGCGACCGCAATGCTCGGCAGCACGCAATCGCCGGTGAGCGGGATGTCGATGGGGCCGTCGGGATCGTTGCTGGTGAGGCGCAAAATCGCATTCGGATCTTGCGGCTGTGGCGTGCACGAGAAGCGCACCACCAACTTATGCGTGCCGCCGGGCGGAATGGAGAATTCCGCACCGCTGACAATGCTGAATTCCGCATCGCCAACAAGCTTCGCGCTGCCTTCGCAGTTTGTCGAGGCGTTGGCGGCATTGGAAAGCATAAAAGCCTTGTCCTCCTGGCCGCCGGTGAGCACCTCGCCGAAATTATGGGAGGTGGGATTGACAGAGAGGTTAGCAAGCGACAATACTCCATTTCCCGCAAGAGAAACTGTTACCAACGGCTCGTCACCATCGTTGCTTGAAATCTGCACGATGCCATTATCAGAGCCAACATCCGAGGGCGTATAAGTCACCTGCACCGCAGCGTTGCCACCCGGCGGGATCGTCGCGGGCGTGCCTGGCGCGGCGGTGATTGCAAAATCATTGCTACTGCCAACACCCAAAACAATACTTGAGACCACCAAATTGGCCGTTCCAACATTTGATATCGTTGTCGTCAACGTTGATGATGATCCTACTGCAACGTTGCCAAAATTTAATGCGAGCGGAGAAACATCAATCTCGGGAGCTGTACCCGTGCCCTGGATGGAGAAGTTGTAAGGATTCTCGTCGGCATCGTTGTTGGCGATGCTAACTGTGGCGGTGCGTAAACCAGCACTACTCGGGTCAAACGTGATCGTGAATGTCGTGGTGCCGCCTCCACTTGCCACCGGCGTACTGGCATCAGTCGTCAGTGTAAAATCCCCCGCATGCGTCCCTGCTATCGTCACTCTCGGGTTAGCGGTGAGATTCAACGCAGCCGTACCTGAATTTGTGATGGTGAAGGTGTTCTGATTCGTGCCACTGGCTACGTTCACACTGCCAAAATCGGTATCGTCTGTCGGCGAAGGTGTTGTGTCCCCATCCGGAATAGAAACACCCAACCCCGAAACATTCATCTCGGGGTCCGTGACTGTACCCGTGCCCTGGATGGAGAAGTTGTATGGGTTCTCGTCGGCATCGTTATTGGCGATGCTAACTGTGGCGGTGCGTAAACCAGCACTACTCGGGTCAAACGTGATCGTGAATGTCGTCGTGCCGCCTCCACTTGTCAGCGGCGTGCTGGCATCAGTCGTCAGTGTAAAATCACTCGCATTCGTTCCGCCTATTGTCACTCTCGGGTTATTGATAAGATTCAACGCCGCGGTGCCCGAATTGGTGATCGTGAAGGTGTTCGCGTTTGTGCCACTAGTTATTTCCACATTGCCAAAATCCGTATCGTCGGTTGTCGAAGGCGTCACATCCCCGTCCGCAATCGAAACACCCAGACCGGAGACATCCATCTCGGGAGCCGTACCCGTGCCCTGGATGGAGAAGTTGTAAGGATTCTCGTCGGCATCGTTGTTGGCGATGCTCACCGTGGCGGTGAGTAAACCAGCGCTACTCGGATCAAACGTGATCGTGAATGTCGTGGTGCCGCCTCCACTTGCCACCGGCGTATTGGCATCAGTCGTCAGTGTAAAATCACTCGTATGCGTCCCGCCTATCGTCACCCTCGGGTTATCGGTGAGATTCAACGCCGCCGTCCCTGAGTTGGTGATCGTGAAGGTGTTCGCGTTCGTGCCACTAGCGACGTTCACACTACCAAAGTCCGTATCATCCGCTGTAGAAGGAGTTGTGTCACCATCGAGAATGGAAACACTCAACCCGGA
>Ga0247727_10020576_pt1 | contig 10068 bp, 5 predicted proteins | sample WisWelCaveWW1625_FD_202498 | JGI IMG/M metagenome (GOLD analysis project Ga0247727, IMG submission 202498) | Biofilm microbial communities from Wishing Well Cave, Virginia, United States - WW16-25 | ecosystem: Environmental > Aquatic > Deep subsurface > Groundwater > Cave microbial mat | place...
TCTCCCCCGGTTGAAAAAGCCCACCGACCGGCCGGCCGGCGACCAGAAAGGAGAGAACCCGGAGGCGCCTGCAAGCGGCTGTGCGGCCAGGGAATTGAGAGAACGGACCCACAGTCCTCTGGAGGTCCCGGACCCTGCGCCGACCGAGAATACGATTCGCTCGCCGTCCGGGGAAGCGACCGGGAAATCGGAACTGCCAAATACCAGGTTCTCCGGGAGGGCCACATGAAAGCGGATAGCGCGGGGCTTCTCGGGGACCTCGCGGAAGTGAACCGCGCCGAGCGTGGCCAGCGCGATGAGGGGGGCGGCGGCGGTGATCGCGGTGAAGATCTCGCGGCGGCTGCGGGGCGGGCGGGTGGCGGGCGCCTGGACGGCAGGGGCTGCGCCCGAGCCCGCCATCCACTTGAGCTCGCCGGCGAGGTCCTGGGCGTTTTGCCAGCGCTCCTCGGGATCCTTGGCCAGGCACTTCTCGACGACGTGCGCCAGGGCCGGCGGGGCGGCGGGCTGGAGGGTGAGGATCGGCGGGGGCTGCGAGGACATGATGGCCGTGATGACGCTGGCCTGGCTGCGTCCCTCGAAGGCCTTGCGCCCGGTGATCATTTCGTAGAGCACGGCGCCGAAGGAGAAGATGTCGCTGGGGGCGTCGGCCTCGCGGCCTTCGAGCTGCTCAGGGGCCATGTATTGGATGGTGCCGAGGATGGTTCCGGTCGCGGTGAGCTGGTCGGCGAGGGTGGGGGCGTCGGCGGCGGCAGGCCGGGCCGGCCGCACCAGCTTGGCGAGGCCGAAGTCCAGGAGCTTGGCCCCGGACTTGGTGAGCATGACGTTGCCGGGCTTCAGGTCGCGGTGATACACACCCTGGCGGTGGGCCTGGGCCAGGGCTTCGGCGGTCTCGACGGCGTAGCGGAGGACCTGGCCGGTTTCGAGCGCGCCGCGGGCCAGGCGCGCCGCCAGGGTCTCGCCTTCCAGGTACTCCATCACCAGGAAGTCGATGCCATCTTCGCGTCCGACGTCGTGGAGGGTGCAGATGTGCGGGTGGTTGAGGCTGGAGATGACCCGGGCCTCGCGTTCGAAGCGCTGGCGGAGTTCGGGGTTTTGGGCCAGGTGCGCGGGCAGGACCTTGATGGCGACGGCGCGGTCCAGGCGCGTGTCGAGGGCCTTGTAGACCTCGCCCATGCCGCCCTGGCCGAGCTTGGCGTCGATCCGGTAGTGTCCCAGGGTGCGGCCGATCATAGAGATTGCCCTGTCGGTCAAGATACCACGATGCTCGGGGCGGACGGCGGGTGGTTGAGCGAGGCCAGCAGGGCTCGAACCGGGTCATGCGCTCCGGGTCGCGGCTGAAGGCCGGGAGCAGCACCTTGAGCGCCACGTCGCGCCCCAGTTTGGGGTCGTGGGCCTGGTACACCTCGCCCATGCCCCCGGCGCCCAGCTTCGAGTGGACCTGGTAGTGTGCCAGCGCCTTGCCGATCATGGTTCCTCCGCCGGGCCGCCGGTAAGCGGGCTACCCCAGCTTACGACACGAACAGGTGTTCGGGCACGGATTTTCCGTTGCCGCCAGCAGGTGGTCAATCGACCCGGCCGGCTCCCACTGGAGCCAGGCACGCAGAGCCGCCACACGGCTCCTGGCCTGTTGACGCCCATGTGGCGCTACTCTTGACCCCGATCCCGAGGGTCTTCGTTTTCCGGTAGAGATTGCTGCGCTCCAGGCCCAGGGCTTCGGCGGCCCCTCACGGAAGCCGGCGCGGGAGGCCGTTTCGGTGAAGGGGGCGGGGAACAGCACGCTGGCCCACGCCCGAGACCGGCCACCGCTCGGCCACGGCCACCATCCCGGGCAACCTGGCGCACCGCACCGAGAGCCACCTGATGTGGGACCGGGCGGCGGAGGCGGTTCACCAACAGCGAGGCGGCTAACCGCTTGTTGCATTACCAATACCAGCCGCCCTGGAATCTGGGCTGACGAGATTGGCAGCGGGCTGGGGGCCGTCAGTAGTGCAGGCGCAGCCCGAACTGGATGTCGCGCGGCTCGCGGGCGCTCAGGATGCGCCCGTAGTTGGGGTTGGCGATTCCGGTGACCGGACCGCCGAACTGGGCGTGGTTGAACAGGTTGAAGAACTCCACGCGGAACTGCACGTTGAACCGCTCGTTGAGGTGGGTGGTCTTGAACACGGAAAAGTCCCAGTTGTTGACCCCCGGGGCGACCAGGATGTTGCGGCCGGCGTTGCCGAAGGTGCGGGCGGGGGGGATGCGGAAGTCCTCGGTGCGGAAGTAGGGGCCCATGTTCGGGGTGTTGCGAATGTTCTTGCGGCAGGAGTCGCAATTGGCGGGGCCGACGCGATCGGCGCGCGCGTTGACGAAACCGCCCACGATCGGACCCAGCCCGCCGTGGCCCACGTTGACCTGCTGGCCGGACTGGAACGTGGTGATCCCGTTGACCTGCCACCCGGTGATGAGCTTGTCAGCGGCGCCGCTGACCCCGGACAGAAACCGCTGCTTGCTCCCGAACGGCAGCTCCCAGGTGTAGCTGCCCACGAAGCGTTGGCGGGCGTCGTAGGTGGAGGGACCGCGATCCAGGCGCAGGCGCGTGAAGTGGGAGCCGAACTCGTCGGTGTGGCCGACGTCGATCGCCTTCGACCAGGTGTAGGACGCCAGCAGCGTAAACCCGCGCGCGAAACGCTTGTCGGCGCGCGCCGTGAGGGCGTTGTAGTTGGAGTTGCCGGCGTTGTACGCGAGCAGGAAGTCGCCGAAGGCGGGGATCGGCCGGCGGTCGGTGATGGGAAGGGTCAGCCCGAAGGTAGCGCCGTCGCGCGTGTCGGCCAGGCCGGCGTTGGGGTTCTGGCGCTGGCCGAGCTTGTGCCCGGCCGAGCCGGCATAGCCGACCTCGACCAGCAGGTCGCGGGTCACCTCGCGCTGGATGTCGAAGCTCCACTGCCACACGTACGGGTTGCGGTTGTTCTCATCGAGGGTGAACAGGGTCGGCTGAGCCACGAAGTCGAGCGAGGGCAGCATCTGGTCAAAAACAAGGTTGGGGCGGTCGGCCAGCCCTTGCAGGGTCACCGACTGGAAGAACGGCGGGCCGACCACGTGGAACTGCTGCTCGTTCCAGTTCACCAGGTCGCCGTAGAGGCCGAAGCCGGCGCGGAGCACGGTTTTGGAGCCGAACGGCGTCCAGGCCACGCCGATGCGGGGCTGGAAGTTGTTGCGGTCGGGAACCACCAGGGATTCGCGCGTGTCCTTGCCCGCCACCTTGATGCGCAGTGTGCTGAAGTCGAAGATCTTGCCGCGGTTGTCGCGCTCCGAGGGTGGCGCCTCGAACTCATACCGTAGCCCCAGGTTCAGGGTGAGCCGGGAGGTGATGCGGTAGTCGTCCTGGACATACAATCCGTAATACCAGGATCGCTGGTTCTGCCGGGAATCCCCGACCGACGCGCTCACCGAGGTGGGGAAGCCCAGCAGGAAATCGCCGACGCCGCAGCCGCGCGACAGCGCGCCGCGGGCGTCCGGCCGGCAGGAGTACTGGCCGGAAAAGTTGAAACCCGGGTTGCCGGCGAAGTTGGTGTCCTGGAAATAGCGGTTGTAGCGGACGTCGGCCCCTGCCTTAATGGTGTGGCGGCTGCGCACCCAGCTCAGGTTGTCGGTCCACTGGAACACCTGCTCAATCGCCCCAATGGACTGCGGGATGGAGCCGAAGTTGTCGAACTGGGCCATGCCGACGTTGGGAATCCCGAAGCTGAAGGGGTTTTCGGTGATGTTCTTCAGGCCGACTTGCTTGGCGATGTTGGTTCCGAAGGAGCCCTCCGATACGCGGAAGGTCTTGCTGCGGTTGTAGCCGAAGCGCAGCTCGTTGACCACGGTGGAACTGAAGAGGTGAGTTTCGGTGAAGCCGATGTTGGTGTCGCGCTGGGGGAAGCGCTCGCCCCGCAGCGGGGCGATGGAGGGCACGTAGATATCCTCGTCGGCGAACGACACCCGGTAAAACAGGCGGTCCTTGTCGGAGAGGTTCTGGTCAACGCGCACATTGAACTGATCGAAATCGTTCCGCCGGGAGGCGGTTTTGACGGTGTTGAAGCGCGGGTCGCCGGAGAGGTTGGGCGCGGGGATGAACTGGAGCAGGTTCTTGGCGACCGTGGAAAACCGGTCCTGGGGAACGCGGTTGCCGGGGAAGGGCAGGCGCGTGAGGGGATCGAGCACGGCGACCGGACCGCCCAGGCTGTCGGTGATGCCCGAGAGATCGCCCTGGAGCTGGGCCGGGGTGGGGTAAAAGCCGCGCAGCTCGCGCCCCAGCCGCTGGCGGAAGGCCTCAAAGTCGCCGAAGTAGAACAGCTTGTCCTTGCGGAGGGGGCCGCCGCCGGCGCCGCCGAAGTTGTTCTGCGCAAACGGCGGGCGCTTGCCAATGTCGAAGAAGTTGCGCGCGTCGAGCTTGTTGTTGCGCAGGAACTCGAAGGCGGTGAAGTGAAACTCGTTGGTCCCGGACTTCAGCGCCGTGTTGATCACCGCCGTGCCGTGTCCGAACTCGGCGGTGAAGGTGTTGCGCTGGATGCGGAATTCCTGGATGGCGTCGATAGAGGGCCGGATGCCGGTGGAGCCGAACCGCGAGTTGCGGGTCTCAACGCCGTCGAGCAAATAGCTGTTGGAGCTTTCGCGCTGGCCGGAAATCGAGGCCGACTGGTCGGGGCGGCCGGTCCAGGAAGTGGCCGGCGAGCTGCCGATGCCCAGCGGAATCACGCCCGCCGAGATCAGCGCCAGTTGCATGAAGTTGCGGCCGTTCAGGGGCAGGTCGCGGGTGCGTTTCTCCTCGATCACCTGGCCGAGGTTGGCGCTCTGGGACTCGAGCAGCACCGCGCCGCCGACGACCTCGACCAGCTCCTGCACGGCGCCGACCTGGAGCGTCAGGTCCACGCGGATCCGGTGGCCGACCAGAAGCTGGATGTCGGAGGCGATGTACCTCTGGAATCCGGCCTTCTCGGCGGCGAGGCTGTAGCGGCCTGGCTTGAGGAGCGTGAAGATGTAGTCGCCGGCGCCGCTGCTGGTGGAACTGGACGCGGCCGCGGTGCTCAGGTCCGTGAGGGTCACGGTTGCGCCGGGAACCACGGCGCCGGTGGAATCCTTCACCGTTCCCACAATGTCGCCGGTGGTGGTTTGGGCGACAGCCACCGTCGCGAGCAAACCCAGAAGAAACAGAACGAGCAGTCTGCGAACTCCCATACGCGCGCCTCCTGGTCATACTGTACCGCACCGGCGCTTGCGTTTGCCCCGCAAGACGTCTAGTCCAACATGGTCGCCGTGAGGCAAGCAAGCGCTCCATCGTCTCCACCGCGCGCTGATGGACCTCGATCCGAGTGCGGCTCGCCAGCAGGCATCGGCGGTGGGCGCCCGCAAGCAAGCGGTCTGGCGGTGAAACCGAGGAACCGCTCCTTGCAGTCGCGGCTCGGAGTCGAGCGTAGCGGTGCGCGCGGACGCTTATGCAGAATCAAGGCACATCCGGTGCGGCATCCGCAGGCGGATTCTGAGCGCCCTCGGAGGGCCGGGGGTGTAGAATAAGGTGAAACGTGAGATCCGGGTGCTATGTCGCCTCTGCGGGTCTGATGGCGGGGTTCTTCCTCACCTCCGCCTCTGCGGCCCCCCACGTCCTCGCCATCGACATCGACCAGCCCATCCATCCGCTCACCACCGAAGTCATCGAGCGCGGCCTGGAACAGGCGGTGAAGGAGGGCGCCGTGGCCGTGCTGATCCGGCTGAACACGCCGGGGGGGCTAATGGGGGCGATGCAGCAGATCATCCAGAAGATCGCGGCGTCGCCGGTGCCGGTGATCGCGTTCGTGGGGCCGAGCGGTGGACGGGCGGCCTCGGCCGGGTTCCTGATTCTCCAGGCGGCCGACGTGGCGGCCATGGCGCCGGCCACCAACACGGGAGCGGCCCACCCGGTGCTGCTGAGCGGCGCGCAGATGGACGCCATCCTCAAGCAGAAGATCGTGAACGACACGGCGGCTTCGGTGCGGGCCATGGCCCAAAAGCGCGGCCGCAACAGCGAGGTGGCCGAGAAAGCCGTCCTCGAGAGCAAGGCCTTCACCGAGAAGGAGGCGCTCGAGAACCGCATCATCGACCTCATCGCCGCCGACGAGAGGGCGCTGCTGGCGGCGCTCGACGGACGCGAGATCGTGCGCTTCGACGGCCGCCGCCAGACGCTGCGCCTGGCCGGCGCCGTCATCACCCGTTACCAGATGAACCTGCGCCAGCGGGTTCTGTTTCCCATCATCGACCCCAACGTGGCCTTCGTGCTGCTCATCCTGGGAGTGATCGGGGTCTACGTCGAGCTCACCCATCCGGGGCTGATTGTTCCCGGGGTGGCCGGCGGAATCCTCACCATTCTGGCGCTGATGGCCCTCACGCTTCTGCCGATCAACTGGGCAGGGGCCGCGCTGATCCTTCTGGGGCTGGTGCTGTTTGTGCTCGAGGCCAAGATCGCCTCCCACGGGGTGCTCGGCATCGGCGGCTCGCTGGCCATGGTCCTGGGCGCAATGATTCTCATTGATACGACGCTGCCGGAGCTGCGCATCCGGCTCTCCACCGCCCTGGCTGTAACCCTGCCCTTCGCGCTGATCACCGTCTTCCTGCTGCGGCTGGTGGTCCGGGCCAGGGCCTTGAAAGTCTCCACCGGCACGGCCGGCATGCTCGACGAGATCGGCGTGGCCAAGACCGACCTCGACCCCGAAGGAAAGGTCTTCGTGCACGGAGAGTGGTGGAACGCGGTGGCCACCGGCCGGATCCCGGAGGGGGGCAGGGTCCGGGTGGTGGGCATCGACGGGCTCAAGCTGCGGGTCGCCCCTTCCGACAAGGAGTCGTGATGCTCGAGTTCAATTTGACCTACATCGTGCTGATCATCATCACCCTGTACCTGCTGAGCTCGATCAAGATCCTGGCCGAGTACGAGCGTGGGGTGATCTTCCGGCTGGGACGCCTGCTGCCCAAACCGAAAGGGCCGGGAATCATCCTGGTGTTCAACCCCATCGACCGCATGGTCCGGATCTCGCTGCGGGTGGAGACCATGGATGTGCCGCCCCAGGACGTGGTCACCCACGACAACGTCACTGTGAAGGTCAACGCCGTGCTCTTCTTCCGGGTCGTCGATCCCACCCGGGCGGTGGTCGAGGTGGCCAACTTCCTCTACGCCACGTCTCAGAAAGCCCAAACCACGCTCCGCTCGGTGCTGGGCCAGGTGGAGCTGGACACCCTGCTCGGGGAGCGGGAGAAGCTGAACAAGCAACTGCAGGAAATCCTCGATGAGCACACCGGGCCCTGGGGCGTGAAGGTTACCATGGTGGAGGTGAAGCAGGTGGAGCTTCCGGCGGAGATGATCCGGGCCATCGCCAAGCAGGCCGAGGCGGAGCGCGAGAAACGCGCCAAGATCATTCACGCCTCGGGCGAGCTGCAGGCGTCGAAGCAACTGGCCGAGGCGGCTGAAGTGCTTAGCCGGCAGCCCGACTCGATCACCCTGCGGTATCTCCAGACCCTGACCGAGCTGGGTGTGGAGAAGAACACCACGATCATTTTTCCGGTCCCGATCGACCTGCTGAAGAAACTGACTCGGGAGGCCCCATAAGGAGGGCCCAGGATGGCGCGCAACTTCGATGGCGAGTTCGAGATGGTTCTCGGAAACAAGCAGTTGCTGAGCTTGTTCTTCCTGGTGGCGGTGCTGTTCGCCGTGTTTTTTTCGCTTGGCTACATGGTGGGCAACAGCGTGACGCCGATGCCGACCCTGGCGGCGGAGCCGCCGGCGCCGGCAGAAACAATGCCGGTCTCGGGCCGCACCCAGGTGCTGGTGACTCCCTCGGAAGCGGAAAGGCCCTCGCCGGTGCCGGCAGAGCCGGCCGCAGCGCCCCAACCCACCGCCGTCACCGAAACCCTCGCTGCCCGAACGGAGCCGGCCCCCGCCGCCGAGCCGCCTCCGACCGAGCCCAAGCTGCCCCCGGCGCCCCTGGTTGCCCGCGAACTGCACCTGCAAGTGGCCGCCGTGCGCGTCCGCGACGACGCCGATGCCCTTGCCGACAACCTCCGCCGGAAGGGTTACACGGTTACGCTTTACTCCCAGGCCCGTGACGGATGGTATCGCGTCGTGATCGGCCCGTTCCCTAACGAACGCTCGGCACTGGAGATGAAAGCCCGGCTGGAGAAGGACGGGCACAAGTCGATCCTGAAAAAGCCCTGATGCCGCTGCTGCAGATCGAAACGAGCCGGCCTGCGCCGCGTCTGCCGGAGTGGGCGCGCCGCCCCGAAACGCATCATCGGGCGCTGCATGAGCTGAAAGCCGGATTCCGCCGGCTGCGCCTCCACACCGTCTGCGAGTCGGCCCGCTGCCCCAACATCCACGAGTGCTTTCACCGCGGCGCCGCGACCTTCATGATCCTGGGGAACACTTGTACGCGGAGCTGCGGGTTCTGCGCCGTGCCGCGGGGCAGACCCGGACCCCTCGATCCCGATGAGCCGGCCAACGTGGCCCGCATGGCCGCCGGGATGGGGCTCGGCTACGTTGTGATCACCAGCGTGAACCGCGACGAGCTGGCCGACGGCGGCTCGGCGCACTTCGCCCGCACGCTGCGGGAAGTCCGCCGGGCGCTCCCCCAGGCCCGGGTGGAAGTGCTTACCCCGGACTTCTGCGGCTCGCTCGACGCCGTGGCCCGAGTGCTTGACGCCGGCCCCCACGTCTTCAACCACAACGTCGAGACCGTGCCCCGGCTTTATCGCCGCGTCCGCCCGCAGGCCAATTTCGAGCAGTCGCTGCGGGTGCTCGAATTCGCCCGCCGCCACGCCCCGGACGTCCTCACCAAGTCCGGATTCATGGTCGGCCTCGGCGAGCGGCCGGGCGAGGTCGAGCAACTGCTGCGCGACCTGCGATCGGTCGCCGTGGACATCGCCACCATCGGCCAATACCTACAGCCGACCCGCCGCCACCTGCCGGTGGAGGAGTACATCCCGCCCGAGGCCTTCGAGCGCTACCGGGACTTCGGCCTGGCGCTGGGGTTGCGGCAGGTCTTCAGCGGCCCGCTGGTGCGCAGCTCCTACATGGCCGAACTCACCGCACAGACCGCAGCGACGGCGGCCCCCCGCTAGCGTGGCGTGCCATGCAAACCTTGACAGCCGCTCCCCACCGCGACCAGAGGGAGCGGTGGTTGTGCGCTCTGAACAGCACACTAGCGTGGCGTCCCACCTTTTGAGCCTCGCAAAATACAGTGACGGCCACGATGTGGCGCACGCACTCCTGCGTGCCGCGCCGAGACTCGTCTCGGCGTCCGCTGGCCTGCGAAACAAGGGTCGAGACGAGTCTCGACCCGGCACGCTGAAGCGTGCGCCACCTCATCAGCCTCGAGGGCTCTGTCACCTTGTTGTGCGAGGCTCAATAATTGTTGACGGCTCCTGGAACAGGCTTCAGCCCGCCCGGCCGCGGCCTGAAGGCCGCCCCACCAATTGTCAACCGTTAGCCGAGGCGCCACACTAGGATGCCGCTGCTGCTGGCTGCTTCTACCGGGATGCTTCTGGTCTCGCTGTTTCCCGCCTGGGACCTCACGGCGCTGGCCCCCCTGGCATTGACACCCTTGCTGGTGGCCCTCGACATCGAACGGCGTCCCTGGCGGCGGTTTCTGCTCGGATGGATTGCCGGATGCATCTTCTGGGGCGGGACCTGCTACTGGATCTACGGCGTGATGCGCCACTACGGCGGCGTGCCGGCGGCGGGCTCGGCCGCGCTGCTGGTGGGTTTCTTTGTGGTGAAGGGACTGCATCTGGGAGCATTTGCCTGGCTGGCCGGAAGACTGCTGGCGGCGCCGTGGGCGATCCCGGCGGTGGCGGCAGCCTGGGTGGCGATCGAGGGCACGCACCCCCTCGCCGGCTTCACCTGGCTCATGCTCGGCAACGCCGCCACCAACATGCTCATCCTCGGGCGGCTGGCGCCGTTCACCGGCGTGGCCGGGATGTCGTTCGTGCTGGCGATGATGAGCGCGGCGGTGGCGCTGGCCCTCTGCCGCCGGCCCCGGCGTCACCTCGTCTGGCTGCTGGCGGTTCCGCTGCTGTATTTGTTGC
>Ga0247727_10020577_pt1 | contig 10068 bp, 13 predicted proteins | sample WisWelCaveWW1625_FD_202498 | JGI IMG/M metagenome (GOLD analysis project Ga0247727, IMG submission 202498) | Biofilm microbial communities from Wishing Well Cave, Virginia, United States - WW16-25 | ecosystem: Environmental > Aquatic > Deep subsurface > Groundwater > Cave microbial mat | place...
GACCGCGTTCGCGGTGGTTGCCGACTCGCGTAGTGTAAGAGTGGCGGGTTGCCCTCCGCGGCGGGTTCGGGGCATCTTGAGTCACGCGGCCCGCCGTGGACGTGGGCGTTCAGCGTGCGGTCACGCCCATCGAACAGGAGGCATCCCCGTGAGGTCGTTCAAGTTCGTCGTCGAGCGCGACGCGGAGACCGGGCATTTCGTCGGCTACGTTCCTGGCTGGCCGGGGGCTCACACGCAAGGCGCCGACATCGATGAACTGCAGCAGAACCTCCGCGAAGTCATCGAGATGCTTTGGAGGACGGCGAGCCGGTCTTGGGATCGGAGTTCGTCGATGTGCGGACGATTCAGGTCCTAGCGGTGGGGTCGGTCCCCGTCCTGAAGCCCCGCTCGAGACATCTCGCCAACGCTGTTGCGGAAGATCGCTCGCGATATCGGATTGACGATCGACGAACTCCTTGGGCGTGGCTAGAACCGACGGCGAACACCGCAGCGCGCTCGATCACGGAGGTGCACGATGAACCACGTTCCGGCCTTGGCGCGGCTCGTGTTCGCGATTCTGGTCCTCGGCGTTGGGTCCTCGGCTCACGGTCAGACGGGCTCGCCGGCTCCCCGAGCAGCCGAGCAGGAGGCGACCGTGTCGACACGCGCCAGCGGGACGTTCGAGGTGAAGCTGACCCCGCAAGCCAAGGACGGCGACGCCGCGGGTGAGTCGATCGGCAAGATGTCGATCGACAAGCAGTTCCACGGCGATCTCGAGGCGACGAGCAAAGGCGAGATGCTCAGCCACATGACCGACGTCCAGGGCTCGGCCGGATACGTTGCGATCGAGCGCGTCAGCGGCACCCTGCGCGGTCGTAGCGGGACCTTCGTGCTCCAGCACTCGGGCACGCTGACGCGTGGGGCGCCGCAGCTGAGCGTCACGGTGGTGCCGGACTCCGGCACCGGGCAGCTCGTGGGCCTTGCGGGCAAGATGTCGATCCAGATCGAGGGCGGCAAGCACCTCTACGAGTTCGAGTACACCCTGCCTGACACGACGTGAGTGCATCGACAGCTCTTCTCACCGCTGCTCTCGTGCTCGCCTTGGCCGACGAGCCCGGCATCCCGCTCGTCATCCGCGGTGTGGTCCGGGGGCCCGACGGCGTGCCCGTCTCGGGCGCGAGCCTGCACGTCTTCCACACCGATGCGCGCGGGTGGTATACGCCGACCAAGGTCATGGACGAGCCGCATGCGCGTCTCGCGGGGCGCGTGAGTGCGGACGCCGACGGTCGCTTCGAGATCCGCACGATCCGACCGGGTCCGTACCCGGTGACGGAGGAGACGCCGGAGAACCGCCGGATCCCCCAGCACGTGCATTTCGAGGTCTCGGCCTCGGGCTGCGCGTTTCGGCGGTTCCAGCTCGTCTTCGCCGACGACCCGCGCATGACGCCCTAGTGGCACGAGTGGGCGCGCCGCGGCCGCAACCCGGTCGTCCCGGTCGAGCGACGCGAGGACGGGAGCCAACGTTGCGAGGTCGAGATCCAGCTCGGCCGCTAGGCTCAGATCGCCCCGTGGTCCGTTGCGACCGCGCAACCCTGCTCGACGGCCCAGCCACCGTCGCCGACTCGTCGGCGTTAGGATCCCGTGTCCGATCCGGCGCTGCTCGAGGGGCACGGTATGAAGATCCGCGATGTGGTGAAATTGCTCGAGCAGGACGGCTGGTATCTCGCGAGGCAGCGCGGTAGCCATCGTCAGTTCGAGCATCCGGCGAAACCCGGGCTCGTTACGGTCGCCGGCAAGGCGGGGGACGAGTTGGCACCGGGGACGCTCAACAGTATCTTGAAGCAAGCGAGGTTGAAGCCATGAGGTTCCTGATCGTGATCGAGAAGGCCAAGCGGGGGTTCTCGGCGTACTCACCGGACCTTCCCGGGTGTGTCGCGACGGGTACGACGCGCGCGAGCGCCGAGAAGGCCATGCGAGGAGCGATCGCGTTCCACCTCGAGGGGCTCAAGGCGGAGGGCGAGAGAGTACCCTCGCCGAAGAGCTACTCAACCTACGTCGACATCGCCGTCTAAGCACCGAGGACCAAGTCAGCCCTGGCGTACTGCCCGGAGCACGACGCCGGGATCGTGGACCGTGAGCGCCGTCACGCGGTCGCCGTCGGCGACGAAACGGATCCGCACCGCGGGCGCGCCGACCGGGTGGAACACGTCGTCTCCCACGGCCACGAGGTTGCGCGGGGTCCCGCCCTTGCGCTCGAAGCGCAGGGTCCCGCGCTCCCAGGCGACATCGATCCGCGACGACTCCTCTTGGCCGAAGGCGTAGGTCCCGGTGTAGCGGGGCGCTCGATCCTCGGCGAAGGCCGCCGAGTAGCCGGCGTCCGCGTCGCCGAGGCTGCTCAGGTAGTCGAGCACGGCCTTCGCCCCCTCACCGCCGGCCCTCGCGTGTGCGAGGAGCGTGATGCCGTGGGGTCCGAGCGTGCGTTGAACTCCCGGGGCCGCGGCGACGAAGGCCTTGACCACCTCGAAGTGGCCGAGCATCGCCGCGGAGAAGATCGTCGGGCGGGCGCCGTGCTCGAGCAGGAGCGCGGCGATCTCGCGGTTGCCCACGTGCGAGGCGGCGCCGAGCGCCGTCTCCCAGTCGCCGAAGCCCCAGTCCCAGGTGGCATTGGCGAGCGTCGCGTGCTCGGCCAGGAGCTCCTTCACGCGCGGCACGTTGCCATGCGATACCCCGACCATCTCGCGCACGAGGTCCGCGTCCTGGGTCGGGAACGCGTCCGAGACCGGTGTGTGGGCGGCCTCGGTCGCCTTGGCGGCCGGGGTGGCGTCTCCCGCGGCGAGCTGGGTCACCTGCAGCGCGGCCGGCGGGACGAGTGTAAGAAACGCGCGACGTGAGACGAGCATCGGTCCTCCGGGTGCCCCACCCGGGAGTGTATACGGAGATTGCGCAACGGGGTCTGACCCCGCCGTCAGTTGATCGAGTGCGGCTCGCCCAGGGCGAACGGGGCGATCTCGACGTCGAACGGCTCCCCCGTACGCGTGGCGATCATCTGGTAGGTGCCGTGCATCGTCCCGAACGACGTGCCGAGCGGGCAGGCCGACGAGTACTCGAACGCCTGGCCCGGGTCGAGCACCGGCTGACGGCCGACGACCCCCGGGCCGCGCACCTCCTCGACCTTGCCGTCGGCGTCGCTGATGATCCAGTGCCGGCTCAGCAGCTGGACCGTCTCCTCCCCGCCGTTCGTGATCCGGATCGTGTACACGTAGAACCAGTGCGAGTCGCGCGGGCGCGACCGGGCGGCGTCGAAGCGGGAGTCGACCTCGATCTTGATCCCGCGGGTCACGGCGCTCGACGTGGGCATGCGGCGGACCTCCGGCGCGACAGCGCGAGCCGGCATTCTACCCGGGGGGCTCCGGAACTCGCTCGACCCGCGCGCTAAGATAGGCGCCGCCCGGGCCGCCCGGCCCGCCACGGGGGTGCAACATGAGCTACCTGACCGACGAGAAGCTCGCCGTCTTCGGCTCGGCCGGCGCGATCGGCTCGAACATGGTCCAGGCCGCGCTGACGCTCGGCCTGACCCCGAACATCGCCATGGTCGACCCCTTCGACAAGGGGAACGAGGGCGCGGCCGAGGAGATCTGGCACTGCGCGTTCCCCGGCGCGCGCGTCACCTGGACGTCGAACGTCGCCGAGGCGCTGCGCAGCGCATCCTACGTCGTGTCGTCGGGAGGCGCCCCGCGCAAGGAGGGGATGACGCGTGAGGACCTGCTGCGCGGCAACGTCGAGATCGCGGCGCAGCTCGGCAAGGACATCCGCAAGCACTGCCCCGATCTGAAGCTGGCCGTGATCGTGTTCAACCCGGCCGACATCACCGGGCTCGTCACGCTCGTCCACGCCGGACTTCCGGCGTCGCGCGTGGCCACGCTCGCCGCGCTCGACTCGACGCGCCTCCAGACCGCGCTGGCCCAGCATTTCGGCCTGCCGCAGGACGAGGTCACCGGCTGCCGGACTTACGGGGGGCACGGCGAGATGATGGCCGTGTTCGCCAGCACGGCCAAGGTCTCAGGTCGCGCGCTGACCGATCTGATCGGCACTTCGGCGCTGCCGAACGACGCCTGGGCCGCGCTCCAGGACAAGGTCCGGCAGGGCGGCAAGCGCATCATCCAGCTCCGCGGGCGCAGTTCGTTCCAGAGTCCGTCGCACCAGTCGATGTCGATCGTCAAGGCCGCGATCGACGGTCGCGGGTATCCGTGGCCCTGCGGCATGTACGTCGACGCGCCGCAGGAGGGCTTCGAGAAGATCATGATGGCCGTCGAGACGCGCCTCGATCGCGAGGGCGTGCACGGCACGATCCCGCGCGGCACCCCGGAGGAGCTCGCTGCGCTGCGGGCGTCCTACCAGCACCTGGTCAAGATGCGCGACGAGGTGATCGCGATGGGCATCCTGCCCCCGCTCGCCGAGTGGCGCGTCCGGTCCTGAGAGACGCGCGCGACGCATGGGCAAGCTGAGCATCGCGGACCTCGACCTCGGCGGCAAGCGCGTCCTGCTGCGCGTCGACTTCAACGTGCCGATCCGGGACGGGCGCGTGACGGACGACGCGCGCATCGTGGCGGCTCTGCCGACGATCCGGCACGCGCTCGAGCACGGGGCGTCGGTCGTGCTGATGAGCCACCTGGGGCGACCCAAGGGCACGCCCAAGCTCGAGCTGAGCTTGGCGCCCGTGCGCGAGCGCCTGGCCGAGCTGCTCGGGCGCGAGGTGGTGTTCGCCGCCGACTGCGTCGGTCCCGCGGCCGAGCGCGCGGCGAGCGCGCTACGCCCGGGCCAGGTGCTGCTCCTCGAGAACCTGCGCTTCCACGTCGGGGAGGAGAAGCCGGAGCAGGAGCCGGGCTTCGCCCCGGCGCTCGGCCGGCTCGGCGACTGCTACGTCAACGACGCCTTCGGCACGGCGCACCGCGCGCATGCCTCGATGGTCGCGCTCGCCGAGCAGTTCCCACAGCGCGCCGCGGGGTTCCTGCTCGCGCGCGAGATCGAGTACCTCGGGCGGGTCCTCGCCGCGCCCGAGCGGCCGTTTCTGGCGCTGCTCGGCGGGGCCAAGGTCTCGGACAAGATCCCGCTGATCCGGAGCCTGCTCGGTCAGGTCGACGCGATCGCGATCGGCGGCGCGATGGCCTACACGCTGCTTGCGGCGCGGGGGCATCGCGTCGGCTCCTCGCGCGTCGAGACCGATCGGCTCGAGCTGTCGCGGGAGATCGACGCCGAGGCCGGCCGGCGCGGGGTCGAGATCCGGCTTCCCTGCGACCACGTCTGTGGCCGGGAGTTCGCCGAGGCGACCGAGCGCCTGACGGTCGACGAGGTCGACATCCCCGACGGCTGGATGGGCCTCGACATCGGACCGCGCAGCCTGGCGGCGTTCCGTGAGCGCATCGGCTCCGCGCGGACGATCCTGTGGAACGGCCCGATGGGTGTCTTCGAATGGCCGGCCTTCGCCGAGGGCACGTTCGCCGTGGCGCGCGCCTGCGCGGAGAGCGGGGCGCTCTCGATCGTCGGCGGCGGAGACTCGGCCGCGGCGGCGCACCAGGCCGGCCTCGTCGAGCGGTTCACCCACGTCTCGACGGGCGGCGGCGCGAGCCTCGAGCTGCTCGAGGGCAAGGTGCTTCCGGGCATCGCGGTTCTGACGGAGCGGGGCTGAGCTTGCGCACGCCGCTCGTCGTCGGCAACTGGAAGATGAACGCCCGCGTCGGGGCGGCGATCGAGCTCGCGGCCGAGGTCAAGACGGGTGTGGCCGAGATCGACGGCGTCGAGGTCGCGGTCTGTCCTCCCTTCACGGCGCTCAAGCCCGTGGGCGACCTGATCCGCTACGGCCGCCTGCGGCTCGGCGCGCAGAACGTGCACGCGGAGCCGGACGGCGCGTTCACGGGCGAGATCTCGGTCGGGATGCTCTCGGACCTCGCTTGCGCGTACGTGATCGTCGGCCACAGCGAGCGGCGCACCCACTTCCACGAGGACGACGCGCTCGTGGCGCGCAAGGCCGCCGCGGTCCTCGCGGGCGGAATGCGTCCGATCGTCTGCGTCGGCGAGACGCTGGCCGAGCGCGAGGCCGGTCGTACCGAGGAGGTGCTGCGCCGGCAGGTCGCGGGGTCGCTCGGAGCGCTGGGTGCGCAAGCGGGCGAGGTCGTGCTGGCCTACGAGCCGGTATGGGCCATCGGCACAGGGCGCACGGCCACGCCCGAGCAAGCCCAGGCGGCCCACGCCTTCCTGCGCGCTCGCCTCGCCGAGCTCGTCGGCGGCGAGGCGGCGCAAGGGATGCGCATCCTGTACGGTGGGAGCGTCCAGCCGGCGAAGGTCGGCGACCTGGCGCGTCAGCCGGACGTCGACGGAGGGCTGGTCGGCGGAGCGTCGCTCGCGGCTCCGACGTTCGTCGAGATCGTCCGAATCGTCGCGGGAGACTGACGCGCTCCCCGCAGGAGGTCGCGCCCATGCCGCGGATCCGCTTCGCCCTCGTCGCGCTCGCCGTCGTCCTAGGCGCGGCCGGCCCGTTCGCGCTCGCCGTCGAGCCGGGCTCCGATCCACGCGCGGTCGCGCTCGCCGAGTCGGTGCTGGAGAAGATGGGCGGCAAGTCCGCCTGGGAGCGGACGCGCGTCGTGCGCTGGGACTTCATGGGGCGGCGACGCCACTGGTGGGACTTGCACACCGGCGACATCCGCATCGAGGCCGACAAGCGCATCGTGCTGATGAACGTCACGACCAAGACCGGCAGGGTCTGGCAGGACGGGCAGGAGCTCGCCGGACAGGAGCTCGCGGACGCGCTCACCCGTGGCCACCAGTGGTGGGTCAACGACTCGTACTGGATGTTCATGCCGTACAAGTTGCTCGACCCGGGCGTGACGCTGCGCTACGTCAGCGAGCGGTCGATGCAGAAGGACGGCCGCGCCGCCGACGTGCTCGAGATGACGTTCGGCGCAGGCGTCGGCTACACGCCGCAGAACCGCTACGAGGTCGGCGTAGCCAAGGACACGGGCCTCGTCGAGGAGTGGGCGTTCTTCAAGGACGCCCAGGACGAGGAGCCCGGCTTCGTGCTGCCTTGGAGCGGCTGGAAGAAGTTCGGGCCGATCCTGCTCGCGACCGACCACGGTCCGGACACGGGCGGCGACTGGAACATCGCCGTGTTCAACGGGCTGCCCGCGTCGGTCTTCGAGAGCCGGGAGCCGGTCGGTCCTTGATCGGCGCCTCGGGCCCGGCGACGCCGCACGTCGTGATCGTCGGCGGAGGCTTCGCAGGCCTCAACGCCGCGACGGGCCTGGGACGCGCCGCGGTCCGCGTGACGGTCGTCGATCGGCGCAACTTCCACCTGTTCCAGCCGCTCCTGTACCAGGTCGCGACGGGCGGCCTGTCCCCGGCGGACATCACCTCGCCGCTGCGCTCGGTGCTCAAGCGGCAGCGCAACACGGCCGTGGTGCAAGCCGAGGTCGTCGACCTCGACCCCGAACGGCGCCGGGTGAACCTGGCGGACGGCGCGCTGGGCTACGACGTGCTGCTCCTCGCGACCGGGGTCGACCATCACTACTTCGGCCGCGACGATTGGAAGCGCCACGCCCCCGGGTTGAAGACCGTGGAGGACGCCCTGCAGATGCGTGCGCGGATCCTCGGCGCGTTCGAGCGCGCCGAGCGCGAGACGGAGGCGGCCGAGCGACGGCGGCTCCTGTGCTTCGTCGTCGTCGGGGGCGGGCCGACCGGCGTCGAGCTCGCGGGAGCGATCGGCGAGCTCGCGCGCCACACGCTGCGCGGGGAGTTCCGCGGGATCGAGCCCGCCTCCGCGAGCATCGTCCTGGTCGAGCTGGGGCCGCGGATCCTGCCGAGCTATCCACCGGCGCTCGCGGCCGCGGCGGCGCGGTCTCTCGAGCGGCTGGGCGTGACCGTGCGGACCGGCACGGGCGTCTCGGAGATCGATGGGCAAGGGGTCGTGCTGAGCCGGGACGGGACCGAGGAGCGGATCCCATCGGCAACCGTGCTGTGGGCCGCGGGCGTCCGGCCGACCCCTTTTCCGCGGATCCTGGCCGAGAGGGCGGGGGCCGAGCTCGACCGCTCGGGCCGGGTGCTCGTCGCGCCCGACCTCAGCGTTCCAGGACATCCCGAGATCTTCGTCCTCGGGGATCTGGCGCACGTGGACGATCGAAGCGGCAAGCCGGTTCCCGCCATCGCGCCCGCAGCGATGCAGATGGGCCGGCACGCGGCGCGCGTGATCCGCGCCCGTTTGCGAGGAGCGCGCGCGCCGGCCTTTCGCTATCGCGACAAGGGCAGTCTCGCCGTGATCGGGCGCGCGGCCGCCGTCGCCGACCTCGGCCGGCTGCGCTTCACCGGCTACCCGGCGTGGCTGCTCTGGCTCTTCATCCACATCATGTATCTCGTCGAGTTCGAAAACCGCGTGCTGGTGTTCGTGCAGTGGGCGTTCAGCTACTTCACGCGCAAGCGCGGAGCGCGGCTGATCACCCCTTAGGGGGTCAGGTCCCGAGACCCGACCCCGTTCGCCGCTCGCCGAGCAGCTCGCGCAGCTTCGCCCGCACGTCGTCGAGGCGCACCTCGTGATCGGGCTGGGTCCACAGCACCTCGCCCGCGTTCGAGCGGATGGCGATCCCGTGCGCGCGGAAGCCGAGCCCGCGCACGACCGGCTGCGATTCGGGCGTGGTGGCGTCGACGTTGCGCGCCCGGACGCGGCCCACGAACTCGCTCTCGAGCCCGCTCACGGCGGGCTGCGTCCGGGCGCAGACGGGTCAGCCGGGGAGGTAGTAGTAGGTCACCTCGAGCCGGCCGGCCGCTCGATCGCCGCACGACACGACGAGCGCGATCAGGACGGCGAGGGCGCTGAGCCGTGACTTCACGCCGCCATTCTATCCGAACGGGGTCGGGTCGCAGATCACGACGTAACGCCAGGCGGAGCGAGTCGGCCCGCCGAACGGGTAGCACGTGACGAGCACCAGGCGGTCCTCCCCGGTCATGGCGAGCACGTCGAGGTCCCACATCGAGCGCACCGCGAGCTCGCGTACGCGGTATCGTCTCGTCCGACCATGAGTCTCGACCTCCACGACGTCGCCCGCGACGAGCGCGGCGAGGAACGCGAACGCCCCGTCGCGATGTCCGGCGAGCACGCACGTTCCCGGTCCGTTCGGCGGGGCCGACCCGTCGAGATGCCCGGGTCCGAAGGCGAGCGAGCTGCCGGAGGCGCCGGCGAGTACGATCCGGCGCACGCCGAGCCGGGCCACCGCGAGGCGCGCGATCGGGGTCGTGTCGGCCCAGCTCCACGGACGATGGTCGCGCCCGTCCCGCCGGTGGGCTTCGTACGCACGGGCGATGCACACCTCGGCGACGCGTGCCTTGGCTGCGATCCAGGCCTCGCCCGCGAGCAGCGCGGTGCCCGGGACCGCGGCGGCGAGGCCCGCGGCGAGGACCCATGCGCGCGTCGCGCTCACGCGCGCAGCGCCCGCGCGGCGAGCACGCAACCGAGGGCCAGCGTCACGAGCCAGAAGCCGACGGCACGGCGTATCGGCCGATCGGTTCCGCCCGACGGCAGCGCGGCGAGGCCGATTGTGGTCGGCTCGGCGAGCGCCGTGGGGACTTGCTCGACTGCGACGAGGCTCGTGTGCGGCGTGACGATGCCGAAGTCGAGCCCCAGGGCGACGACGTCGCGCCGCACGGTCTCCGCATCCGCGCCCTCGTGCAGCGCGTCGAGTCGCACCTCGACCTTCGCCCGGGCCCAGCCGCGCGCCACCTCCGCGCCCGCGGCCGCCGGCTCCGAGAGCTCGACGACGGTGGACCACGGGCCAGACCGCGTGTAGCCGCTCACCTCGAACGAGCGCGGCGCGTCCCGCCCGTCGAGGCGCGCCCAGACGACCAGCGGCTCGCCCGCGTGCAGGTCGGGGACACGTTCGGGATAGGCCTCGATTCCGTTTCGGCCGAACGTGACGCGCACGTCTTCGAGCACCGGTCGATCGAGGCGCTCGAAGAACGCGAGGATCCGCTGGCCGTCGTGCTCGCTGGCCACGAATTCGTGCAGCCCGCCGCCGCGCTCGGCCAGCTTGCGCAAGAGCCACGTGTTCG
>Ga0247727_10020578_pt1 | contig 10067 bp, 8 predicted proteins | sample WisWelCaveWW1625_FD_202498 | JGI IMG/M metagenome (GOLD analysis project Ga0247727, IMG submission 202498) | Biofilm microbial communities from Wishing Well Cave, Virginia, United States - WW16-25 | ecosystem: Environmental > Aquatic > Deep subsurface > Groundwater > Cave microbial mat | place...
GCATTAGCCGGCAACGACGCCGGTCTGGATTATTTGAATCTGTGGGCGGCGCAAACACGAAAAAAATTGCACGCAAAGCCCTCGACTTCGCGAAAGCTTCTGCTCGCTGAGGTTGATTCGCTGGAAAATGATCGCACCGCCTCGGTGCTGCAAAAAATTTCGACGGCAGAAAATTCTAATTTGAAAAATCTCGCGTTGCTCGAATTAGCGGATTGGTATTGGCTCGCTGGTGATTCCGCCAAAGCCGTGCGCAGCATCGCGCAATTACAAAATTCATCATTAAAAGATCCGAATGTCGCCATCGGCCAGTTCCTTCTCGCCAAATGGCTGGTGCAACGCAAAAATTACGATCTGGCGCTCGATCAACTCACGACAATTCAACAGCGCTATTTTTACAGCGCGATTGCGGACTCGGCGGCATTGCTGCGCGTGCGCTTGTTGATGGGGGCGAATCGCTACAGTGAGGCCTTGCAGGAAATGGAGGGAGCAAAGAGCAGAGAGCAGAGGGCAAAGCGATTTTCTTCTTCCAATGGTGAATCGCATGCACACGATGGCTTGGATTTAACGCGGGCGCGCGCCGCCGAGGCGATTGCCGCATATCCGGTCGCGATTCGATCTTATTTGCACTTTTTGCAAAACCATCCGCAAGCGCCGGAAGCGGCTGCAGTTTTGCTCAATGCCGCGCGTTTGACGAAACAGGTCGGCGCGATGCAGCTTGCCGCGAGTTATTATGAAGAATGCATGCAGCGTTTTCCCAACACGCCAGAAGCGGCCGAGGCGAAAATTAATTTGGCGGATATTCGCTACGATGCCGAAGATTTTGACGGCGCGCGAAATTTGTTTTTGGAATTGGTTAAAGAATTGCCGAGCGATGAAAAAGCGCCGCCAACCAAATGGGAACTCCGCGCCCGCAAAGGCATGATTCTTTGTCTCTACAAAACCAAACAGACGGGTTTTGCTGAAAATGAAATCAAAATTTTCAAATCGCGTTTCCCCGATGATAAAGCGAGTTTGGCGGAAATGCAATACGCTGCCGGCGAGCTGGCCGTCGAGCAAAAAAATTTTCCGGAAGCGGAAAAAATTTTTAAAAAACTCAGCAGCGATTATCGCAACACGCCTTCGGCAATTTACGGCGATTACGGCCTCGGCAAAGCGTTGATCATCCAAAATAAATTCGATCAGGCGCTGGAAGTTTTAACCGAGATTCCGCGCCGCTATCCCAAGCATCCATTTCTGCCGACGTTTTATATCGGCCTCGGTGATTTTTATCAGTCGCAGCAACAATGGGATAATGCGCTCACGGCCTTCAACAAAGTTGTGCAGGATTCGGCGTTCGACAACAATTATCGGCTGGCCGTGCGTTATTTGATCAGCGTGTATGATCGCGTGAGTTTGTGGGATCGCGCCATTGGCTTGTCTCGCCATTATGTGGCGCGCTTTCCGGATGATGCTATGACGTTCAATTTGCGCGTCAAGATCGGCATTTTTTTAATGAACCTTTTGCAGTTCGATGACGCGATTGCGCATTTCCGCGCGCTGAAACCGCTGGCGGATGCAGAGACCGAGCCGGAGATTCAATATTACATCGGCAAAAGTTATTTTAACGCCGGCAAATTCGAGCAGGCAATTGCCGAGCTACTGCGCGTGAAATTTTTCTCGAAGCCGACGAAACTGCCGTGGGACGTGACAGCGTTGTATGAGTCGGCGCTGTGTTACATGCGCTTGAAAAATTATGATCGCGCCCGCCAGCTTTTCCAGCAAATCGTCAAAGAGCAAGGCTCGGCCAGTGATTTCGGACGGTTCGCGCAGGCAAAGATCGCGGAGTTGGAGGGGAAGTGACACATCATTCTGGCGAGATTCCAAAAGAATTTGGAACGATCGTGGAAATTATCATTCTTGGTCGTTTCGAAAATGAGGTTGAATTTGGAATGAAGAAGAGATAAAAGCGCTGGGCAAGACCAAAACCCTTTACACGGATATTGATCAAGAAAACTATTCACAATGGCAAAGAATTTTTTTTTAGCTGTTAAAATCGTAAAAGATCAATTATTCCCCTCAACACCATCAATTTCCTCACAATTTTATCAACTTTTAAAAAAACATACTTTACCGGATATTATTTTTCAATACGCTTTTTTTCTACGAAAACTGTTCGTGATCGCGACGCTTTCGTTTTTCATCGCCTGCGATAATCTTTCAGATAGAAGTAAACTTAACGTTCCCTCCTCCACCACTTTCGTCGGCGTGCGAGTTTGCGCCGAATGTCATCTCACCGAAACCAAGCTTTGGCGCAACTCTGATCATGATCGCGCCATGCAAGTCGCGGACAGCAACTCGGTGCTCGGCAATTTTAACAACACCGCGTTTAAAAAAGATGGGGTGACTTCGACCTTCTTCAAAAAACAAAACCAATATTTCGTGCAAACCGACGGCCCCGACGGCAAGCTGCACGAGTACAAAATTGCGTACACGTTCGGCGTTTATCCATTGCAACAATATCTCGTTGAATTCACGCGTGGTCGTTATCAAACTTTGAGCATTTGCTGGGATGCGCGTCCAGCAACGGAAGGAAGCCAGCGCTGGTTTCATCTTTATCCGAATGAGAAAATAGATTACAAAGATATTCTGCACTGGACTGGCTCGTATCAAAATTGGAACTTCATGTGCGCCGAATGTCATTCGACGAATTTGAAAAAAAATTATCGGCTCGATGAAGATCGTTTTGCAACGAGCTGGTCTGAAATCAACGTGTCCTGCGAGGCCTGTCACGGCGCAGGTTCGCGGCATGTGGAAAATGTCCGAAGTCGGAAAAGTCCGAAGTCCGAGGTCGCGAGGTCCGAGGTCGGATTGGCATTTATTCTCAAAGATACATCAGGGGGTATTTGGGCTTTCGCGCCAAATCAGGTTACGGCAAAACGCACGCGGCCTCTGTCGTCGCATGTCCAACTCGAAACTTGCGCCCGTTGTCATTCGCGGCGCGCGCAGGTTTGGAATGAATATCAATATGGCAAGCCAATCGCAGAAACGCATCGGGTGGCGCTGCTCGATGATGGTGTGTATCATGCCGACGGCCAGATTATGGATGTTGAAGAAGTTTATGAATATGGCTCGTTTCTGCAAAGCAAAATGTACCGCGACGGTGTGAGGTGTTCGGATTGCCATGATCCGCATAGTTTGAAGCTTCGTTTCGAAGGCAATGCGATTTGCGCGCAATGTCATTTACCGAGCAAATACGATGCGTCGGAACATCATTTTCACAAGACCAATACTGAATCGTCGCAATGTGTATCTTGTCACATGGCGGCGCGAACTTACATGACGATAGATCGGCGTCGCGATCACAGTTTCCGCGTGCCACGTCCCGATCTCTCAGTGAAAATAGGAACGCCAAATTCGTGCAACGATTGTCACAAAAATCGTTCGGCAAAATGGGCGGCTGAAACTGTGACAAAATGGTACGGCGTGAATCGCCAAACGGAATGGCATTACGGCGAAGCATTGCATGCTGCACAAAATTCAAAACCCGATGCAACAAATCAATTATTGCAAACTGTGAGCAACACAAAATTGCCTGCCATCGTTCGCGCCACAGCATTGAATCTCTTGCCGCAATATTTGCGATCCGATTCGCGCCATGCTGTTGAAACAGCGATCAGTGATGCTGATCCGTTGGTGCGCCGAGCTGCGGCTGCAACGCTGGCTTTTTTCGATCCACAAACTCGTTTGATTTTTGGCACGCAGTTATTGAATGATCCGATTCGCAGCGTTCGTTTGGAAACCGCGCCGGTTCTCGCCAACGTGCCGCCTGAACTTTTCAATGCAGAACAACGTTCAAATTTTGACCGCGCTATTTTTGAATATCGCGAATCACAGCTTGGCAATTCTGATCGCGCTGAGACGCATGTCAATCTTGGTTGGCTGGCGACGCAGCTTGGACAATCGCTGGAAGCAGAGGCTTTTTATCGCACGGCGATTCGGCTGCAGCCATCGTTCATTCCGGCTTATATCAATCTGGCTGATTTGTATCGCGCGCAAAATCGCGAGCGCGAAACCGAACAAATTTTGCGCGAAGCTTTGAAGGTTGATTCCAATCACGCGGACGTTCATCATGCGCTCGGCCTTTCATTGGTGCGGCAGAAACGCATGCGCGAAGGCGGGGATGAATTAGCGAAGGCGGCGCAATTGCGGCCTGAGGCTTCGCGCTACGCGTATGTTTATGCCGTTGCGTTGCATGAAATGGGCGAGGACAAGCGCGCGCGGCAAATTTTGAAAACAGCGCATGAAAAATTTCCAACCGATCGCGACATTCTAATCGCGCTGATTGAATACAATCGCGAAGCGGGCGATATCGATGCCGCCATTAGTTTGGCGCGAAAACTCGTTGCCATTTCGCCGGAAGATGTTGCCGCGCGTCAATTGCTGGAAAGTTTGGTAAAGTGACAGATAATTGGTAGAAAAGAATGTCATTCTGGAAGAATCTCTTTAATAACAAGCACAATACTGGCGCGAAAAAAGATTCCTCCTGAATGACAATTTTCTTCCAACGCAACGGAGGATTGCTGAAGCAGGGGATATATCACTTGACATTGGATGCGATTTTTCTTATTTAGACGAAGACGACAATCCAACACAATATTTAATTTCAATGAAGAGGAGCAGAACAATGGAAGACAAAAGATCGTATTTGCAAAAACTCGCGGCGCAGTTGCAGGAATGGGACACAGAAATCGACGAACTGAAGGTGAAATCCCATCTGGCAAAGGCCGATGCTAAAGACGAGCTTGCCAAACAAATTGACGAGCTTCGCACCAAAAAGGAGGCGGCGCGGAGCAAGCTGCAGCAATTGCAAGACTCCGGCGATGAAGCGTGGGATGACATCAAAGCGGGCGTGGAAAAAAGCTGGACGGAATTGCGCGGCGCATTTCGCAGCGCGATGTCAAAATTTTCCGATAAGAAATGAAGAATTATTTTCGCTTCGGCTGTTTCCTCGTCGTTTGTTTGGCGACAGGCTGGTTGATGCTGCGGATGGCTTTGCCGGAAAAGAAATCTACTGTCGCCAATTCTCCCGTTCGCATTGCCTCGTGGGCCAGCGTTACGCGCAATGCCCGCGCGGATTGGCTCGGCGCAAGCGGCAATCTCCGCGCGATCATTGCCACGCCGCAATTTGCCAAGGCGCAGCCGCAGTTGATGAAACTTTTGCCGGACGAGGCGCTCGAAAATTCCGGATTATATCAATTAAATTTTCGAACGCCGGATGGCGAGCCATTGCTTTTCTTCTCGCTGGTTCCTTTTCGCGAAAAGAAAAGCAAAAACTTTCGCGGCTATTATATGGGAAGTTGGCCGCGCGAATCCAATGGCGCGGTTCAACTTCCCGACGGTTTCATCGAAGTGACGGCGGAGAATCAATTCACGCCGGTTTCAAAACATTTTAAGTTACGAGATTTTTTGCCGCACGATCAAGCCGAGGTTTGGCCCAAATTCATGGTGTTGAACACGAGCTTGCTCGACAAGCTCGAGTTGATCGCGAATGAATTGGAGCGAGAAAAAAAACCGTCGCGTTTTCATATCATGTCCGGCTTTCGCACGCCGCAATATAATGCTGAGGGCGTTGGCAAAGGCCGCGCGAACAATAGCCAGCATATTTACGGCAATGCGGCGGATATTTACATCGATGCGGATGGCGACAACAGGATGGATGATCTCGATGGCGACGGCGAATCGACGACAGATGATGCGCGTTATTTGTTTGCTATCGCCGAAAAAATCGAAACGCAATATCCCGAGCTTGCCGGTGGATTATCGGTTTATCGCGCCACTTCCGCGCGTGGGGCTTTTGTGCATATTGACGTGCGCGGCGCTCCCGTGCGCTGGTAAGGCAGAAAAAAATTGTGAGGGCACAACTTTACAACAGTTTTTTGGAAAGGAGCAATTTATCATGTTTACCAAAAGTTTTGCAAAAAAAATAGTGATATTCAGTTTGTTGGTTACTATTACCGGTTGCGCCGGTTCGCGCGTTAAAATCGGCGAGCTGATTACCAATCCGGATAAGTACAACGAGAAATACGTGACGGTCAAAGGGAAAGTGACACAAACATTTTCGATTCCTATTCTTTCCATTGGCGTTTCAAAAATTGACGACGGCACCGGTGCAGTGTGGGTCAAGCCCGCTGGTCGCACGTTTTTTGATGGACAAAAGTGACGGTGAGCGGCACGCACAAAATCGGCTTGACACTCGGCGGCCAATCGTTCGGGAATATTATTATCGAAGGGGAGAAGAAATAGAGAATAAAAAAAGGAGAAAAAGATAAAACGAGAAAAAGATAAATGAAGAGATTTGTCATTCCGGAGGGATCTTTTTCATTCCGAATATAGTGCTTGTAAGGAAAAGGATTCTTCCAGAATGACAGGCGGAAGTATGACTGAAATTTTATGCCATTTCCATCACCGGCAACTGGCGTTCACGCACGGCTTCAGCAGCAAACAATAACGCTTCGTGAATGTCATCCGGCTCCAAATCAGGAAATGCTGCAAGAATTTCTTCTATCGTCATGCGGTTGGCAACCATACCAACGACGGTCGCAACAGGTATTCGCAGACCGCGAATACATGGTGCACCGGCCATTTGATCGTGATGAATGGTAATACGAGTAAATTTCATTCCGACTCCTATTTCAAAAAATACGCTATGCAAAAATATACATGTTAATACGCCAAAAAACAAGCAACCTTTTCGATGAGAAAATGCAAATCAATCTCATTCAATTTCTTCTATCACCTTGCGCGATCATTTCGCTGATTTTCACAACATGTGAAACTTCGCATCGAGGCCAAACGATGATTCGAGTTATTTCTCATAAGGAAGACACGCAAATCAAAGTCGACGTTGAGGAAGGTAGCGCGTTGATCGAAATTTTCAGCCCGAAAGGAATCGGCCAAGCCGAGTTTGAGATCGTTTCTCAGGAATTGCCAAAAAAACTCGTAATGCGATTTCATCTGCGCGGGTTGGAAGAATTGCGTTTTGCTTATGATGCAACCGTCGTCACGACGGCGCTTGCAAGCACCGGAGAGAATGATATTCGCCAAAGTATTCAGGGAGGAAGCGACGCAATCGCAGCGCAAACCATCATGCCAAACAGTCCATATTGGATGAAAATGCGCGTGGTTGCATCGGATAATTCTCGTTCGCAAATTCCGCTGCAAAACGGCTATATCGAGGTCGAAGCGCCGAAAGATTTTTTGAAAGGCGGCAATCGCAAAGCCTCGATTCAGTGGGTTGATTTTTTTAGATGATCGTTGAGCAGGAAATTGTCATTTCGAAGAATCTTTTTTTCACTGAAAGCGAATCTTAGATTGCAAAAGGATTCTTCCAGAATGACAAATAGCGGAGCCAACCAAGCAGGAATATTTTTTTCTCTCATTTGTACTATAAATGACGGCGTGGGTTTAAGACAAACTGATGCGCTCATATTCGGACAACGGACGCTATCCGGCGCCATCGATCACGACTGCGGTTGTGGCTGGTGAAGAAGACCAAATTTGGATTGCGGCAACTTTGGGCGGCGACAAGGAAGCGTTCGCGCATTTGGTGGCGAAGTATCAACGGCCATTGTACGTTGCGCTGCAAAGATTGACACGCCGGCACGATGACACGGATGATTTGCTGCAGGAAGCGTTCGTGCGCGCGTATCAACATTTGAAAGAGTTTGATCGTAGCCGCCCATTTTATCCCTGGCTGCATCGCATCGCCGTTAATTTGGCGATCACATTTATCCAACGCCGCAAACGCCAGACGAATTTCAGCGGTTTGAGCACGGAAGAAATTTTTCCGATACCGAGCAGCGATCATCCCGACGAAAAAGCCGAGCGTGGCGAAATGTTCGACGCTTTGGAAAAAGCCATCGAACGTTTGCCTGCCGAACAGCGGGTGATTTTGCTTTTGCGAACGCGCGAAGAGATGAGTTATCAGGAATTAAGCGAGCATCTCGGCATTGAAATCGGCACGGTGATGTCGCGGCTGGCGCGAGCGCGAGAAAAATTGCGGGCATGGTTGAGGCCGTATTTGGAAGAAGCGAGCTTTAAACAAAGCGATAAACGCAAGTTTGAAAACAATTGGCCAACGGATTAAAAAACGACCAACGGATAAGTGAATGTCATTCTGGAAGGATCTTTTTTGAATTTAGCAGATCTATTGCTTGAAAAAAGATTCCTACGGAATGACATGCAAAGTCACAAACTGAATTTGCATGTCAATAGATAAGCAAAAAAACTTCGACTGTGTCGCCGCAACGGAACACCTGCACGAATATCTCGATGGCGAGTTGAAACCTGATCTGCGCGCAGCGATGGAGCAGCATCTCGCGAGCTGCGTGGATTGTGCCGCGACGCTCGCGCCGTTGCGCCAGATCGAAACGGCGCATCAACGGTTGGATGCACGGCTCGAGTTGCCAGCGGAAGAATATTGGCAAGCGCTGCCGCAGCGGGTGATGGAAAAAGTGAAAGCCTCGGAGAAGCGGCGATTGTTGGCATTGCCGAAACTGCCGCGCTTGAAATCTTCGGCGAAGCGCGCGCCGGTTAGTGAGCCAGCGCCAAAACCAGATTTGCTCTATTTAACCCCCGCTCTACAAAAATTTTTGCGCGGACCCGCGAAATATGTTTTGCCGCTGGCCGCCGTTGTGGCGTTCTGTTTTTTTATGATTGGCGAGTTGCGCGAAAAATCAGAAGCCCCAATCATGACGGCTTCCGTGCCGGAGCAACCGAAAGCCGGGGCGCAATCTTTGCTTGAAGAAAGCGTATTGGAAAAAGCGAACGTCCCTGAACCCGCGACAATAGCGGAAGCGCCGGCGCAAAAAAACGTGGCCCTCCCGAAAACCGTTCAACCGCGCGCCAACGAAAATGTTCGCGATACTTTACTCGCCGTCGCTGATCTGACCGAAGGAGAGGGGCAGGGAGCCGGCTTGCGGCTGCGAACAACGTCCGATCAAGCTTTGGGTGCTGTGGCTCCGGGTAATGTGCAACTGAAGGACGATGCGCCAAAATCTTTTGTCGCTTCAGGAGTGCAACCGCAAGCGGCTGAGGCGGTTGCGCCCGAATCGAAACCGGTGCCACCCATGTTGGTCTCGGCTTCAAGGCGTGAAGATAAAACTGATACAAAATTAAAAGAAGCTGATGCACGCCATCAACGCGAAGCGGAACTGCAAGCCGTCGATGATCAACTGGCCAAAGCAGAAGAATCGCGGGAAAAGAAGATGTCTACCGCAGGCCGGATGGGCGTTTCATCAGCGGCAATGCGCTTGGCTGAGAATATTAATGAAAGTCGTTATCACCAAACACTGCAGCGCGCGCAACAAACGGCAGATTTAAAAAAGCGCGAGAAAATCTGGCGCGATTTTCTGAAATCCAATCCCGACTCGTCGTTGCGCGCAATGGCGGCCGTCGATCTCGCGCGAACCCTTGCCGCCGCGAGCGATAGCACGACGAAGCCGGAGCAATTGGAAAAAAATATCGCGTTCTACCGTGAACATGCGGCTACTCTGCGCGCGCAGATGAGGACGGCAGAATATGAGCGCGAATTCGCTCGTTTTCAGATGTTGCTGAATTTTCGCAAATCAAAATAAAATCCTGGAACTTCGCCACGGGGCGGCGCGTTCAATAGGCAGATTTTTTAAAACGGAGTTTAATATGAAGCTCGAACCTTATCTTTATCTGCTATTCATTCTGTAGGCTTTCCTCCTTTTCCCACACGCGGACGCTTCTTTTAGAGAGATGAACTAATCTCAAGGGGCAGGTTCTATATGAAAGAATCTGCCTCCGTCCTTATATTTTTACTCTGGAAAAATTATCACAACCGCGAAGATTTGTAGCGCAGGCACCCTACCTGCTTCGTTTGCAGACTGGAAGTCTGCACTACGATATGATAACGATACCCGCAGGCGTGGCGAAACTGGTAGACGCGCCAGCCTCAGGAGCTGGTGGCCGTGACTGGCCGTGGAGGTTCGAATCCTCTCGCCTGCACGAAATGCGGATGTGGCGAAACTGGTAGACGCACCAGCTTGAGGGGCTGGCGGCCT
>Ga0247727_10020579_pt1 | contig 10067 bp, 6 predicted proteins | sample WisWelCaveWW1625_FD_202498 | JGI IMG/M metagenome (GOLD analysis project Ga0247727, IMG submission 202498) | Biofilm microbial communities from Wishing Well Cave, Virginia, United States - WW16-25 | ecosystem: Environmental > Aquatic > Deep subsurface > Groundwater > Cave microbial mat | place...
CGGAGGCGGAACGGTTGCGCAGCGAGGCGGGCGCGGCACTGGAAAGCGGCAACCTGGTGATTGCGGGCTTGAGAATTCGCGCGGCCTTCACGCTTTTAGAACAAGCAGTGAAAACGATACTGGAAGGCCCAATTAATAGATGGCGCAGCCGGTTGGAGCAGCTCCTGCAGCGCGCCGATCAGGAGGTGATCGGCAGCAACAACAAAGAAGCGGAACGCCTGCTGCAGTTGGCCAGACAAAACCGCGACGAAGCGGAAAAAGCTTTGGCCAGCCGACAGGGACTAAAGGCATTAGAGCATCTGCGGGTGGCGGTGAAACTGGTCGAACACGCCCTCGATTTAGTCGGTCGACATACCGACTCGATTGAAGAGGAGCGGCGGCGATTCGAAATTTTACGCCAACGCGCCCATGACATGGTGGAAACGGGTGCAGACAAGCGGGCGGCCGGCATTTTTCAGCAAGCCCTCAAAATGGCGGAGTCGGCTGAACAAGCTTTCCTGAATGGCGAAACCCAGTTGGCCAGAAGGTTTTATAACCAGGCTATTTTGCTGCTGCTGCGCGCCATGGACGTGGCCAAAGGGACGTCGCTGGAGGCGGTGAATCAGGTGGGGGTGGCGCTATTCCGGCTGCGCGAGGAGATAGACCATTCCAAAGATATGGCCGTCAGCCCGCGCGCGAATTTGCTGGTGGACCGCGCGCGCCGATTTGCGGCCGAAGCCGAGCTGGCCTCCAAAGCCGGGCGCAGCTATGAAGCGTTGTGGAAGATTGATCTTGCGGAAAACATGCTGCGGCGTTCCCGCCGGCTCACCGAAGGGCGCGGCGGGGCCAGATTGGCCAATAAAATTCAAGAGGAAATCGAAGACACGAAATTGGACATCGCGGACCTGCAAAACAATTTGACTCTCGAGTCGCCAGCGGATGCCGAAATTCTTTTCAATATGGCGCGGTTCGCGATCCTCAAGGCGGAACAGGCGGCCAGCGCCGGCTTCGACCGCTTTGCGCTGGAAGCGGTGCTGGCGGCGCAGCGCTTTCTCACCAAAGCTGAACGCATTCTCAATAGTCAGGAAACGGATGCCATTTCCAAAGAACGAGTCGAGATTCGATTAGCACAGCTTGATGATGCCATTTCTGAATCGGAGAATCGTCTGGAGCCGGTCAAAGAAGAATGGAACCGCCGGCTGCTGGAGGGCGCCAAAGAGATTCGCGACCTGGCGGCGCAATCCATTCAGCAGGGAAATTATCGCGCCGCGGATGAAGGGATTCAGGTGGCCTTTGAATTAATTCGCAAAAGCATGAAAAACGTGCCAAAGTAAGTGGAAGGGAGGTGAACATCAAAAGCGATTTAGAGAGCTTGAATAAAAAACCCGCCTTGTAACGGAAGACTCTGTCGGTAGCTCGACGATTCCGAACAAGACGGGCCTCGTAGTAGACTAATGTACTTTTTCTTGCGAACAATGTCAATCAAAAATTTACAGCATGGAGGTAAACAACTATGGTCAGACTGACAACAACGTTGATCACCTTCCTGGGGTTGCTATTCAGCGCGACCGTCTTCGATACAGCCTTAGCGCAGCAGACCGATGTTCTGGTCACCCCGGAGGAGGCGGAAATTGAAATTGGCGGAACGTTACAGATAGAGGTCTTTCCATTCACTCATCGTCTGGGGAGAAATATTCCGATAGATTTAAGTGAGGTTAGGTTTAGCGTGGAGCCTGATTCACTCGGTACGATCACCGAGGATGGGTTTTTCATGGCCGGGAGCCACGCGGGGACTGCATTGATTACCGTCAGAATCGTCGTTGGCCCGCTGGTTTTTGAGAGGGTCGTCGTGGTGATTATTGGGCGACTGCCGAAGCGCTTTTTCGATGTGGCCGTGCAGCCGGCATTTGCAGTGGTGCCATTGGGCGGGGAGAAACAGTTCGAGGTGGTGGTGCGCACTCCCGAAGGGGAACCCGTGGAACCGAAGCACGTCCTTTGGGATGTTATTCCACCGCATCTGGGCACCATCAGTGACACGGGTCTTTTCAGCGCGGGCCAGGAAACTCGCCATGGCAAAGTCGTCGCCATTGTGGAAATTGATAACCTGGTTTTACGGGCCGCGGCCAGAGTGGTGGTGAGCCCGCCGGCCACGGGCGCCATCACTGGCAACGTCAGCAGCGATGCCAACGCTGCGCCGATTGCCGGAGCGCTCGTCAAAGCCATTCATCTGGGCCCCATTCCTTGGATCGTACGCAGCGAAACCGACGCGGACGGCAATTATAAACTCGGCGAACTCATTCCCGGCGATTACGTAGTCTTTGCCGATGCCAGGGGGTTTATCGGCGAATTCTATGACAACACGCGGATATTCCGCGAAGCCGCGGTCCAGCAGGTTGATGATAACGAAACCATCACCGACATCAATTTTAGTCTCAGCGAGGGCGGTACCATCACCGGCACCGTGGTCACCGAGGGCGACAGCTTGCCCCTGCCGAACGCGCATGTGGTGGCGTTTTTGAGGGCCGCGCCGCGTTTCGCGCGCCATGCCATCACCGATGATAATGGCAATTATGAAATCGATGCCCTGCCAACGGGTTCGTATGCGGTATTCGCCAATGCCCTCGGATTCCAGGGCGAATTTTACGACGACGTTCTCGAACTCTCCGAGGCGACGTTGGTGGAGGTTCAAGAACCGCAGAGCGTCAAGGGGATCGATTTTGCGTTAGGGATCACCAGCGCTATTCGCGGCCGGGTGACCAGCGCCGAGACCGACTCGGCCATTGCGGGCGCGCATGTCCGGGTATTCATCGGGCCGCTGGTGTCGGTGCATCGTCATTTTTTTGCCGAGACGCGCACCAACGAGAACGGCGAGTACACGGTTGAAGTTCGCCCCGGCCACTATTTTGTTTTTGCTTCCGCCGAAGGGTTCAACGGCGAATTTTTTGACGACGCCCGGGAATTTGAGAACGCGGATCTGGTGGAGGTAGTGCCGGATTCGCATACCACCGGCATCGATTTTGAATTGACCCCGCGCAGCTCGATTTCTGGCACGGTCACCGTTCAAGCCACCGGGGAACCCATTGCGGGCGCGGTAGTGGAAGCCTTCAAAGAGAACGCGCATATTGATCCCGCGCTCACCAACGCCGGCTTCCGCGCCAAAACTGACGAGCTGGGCAAGTACACCATTGACAATTTGCCCTCTGGAAAATATCTGGTGCTCGCATTTGCCGAAGGGTATCTGCCGGAATTTTTCGAAGAGTCGGCTGCTAAAGACAGCGCTGACCTGGTGGTAGTCGAAGACAACACGGATGTTGAAAATATCGACTTCACGCTCGTGACCGGCGGCAGCATCTCCGGCTTTGTGGGTTCGGAAGCCGACAGCCTGCCGATTGGCGGCGCACTGGTGCGGGTGTTCGCCAGCAACACTGGGCGCCATCTCCGCACCTTTACCAACAATGACGGTATCTACAAAGTGGGCGGCTTGCCAACCGGCACGTATTTAGTTCAGGTGATCGCGGAAGGATTTGTGCCAGAACTTTACGATAACGCCGAGCACCGCGGCGATGCCACGCGGGTGCAGGTGACCGCGCCGCTCGAAACCCCCGGTATCGATGTCTATCTTAAGCCGCACGAGCGCAAGCGCGGCACCATCGCCGGGCGGGTGGTTGCGGATGTGGACGAATCGCCCATTTTTGGCGCCGTCGTGATGGCGGTTTCGCCGCGCGATCTTTTCCCGCATATCACCTTTACCGGTGAGCGCGGTTTTTATGAGTTGACCGATTTGCCGCCCGGTAAGTACTTTGTGTTTGCCTGGGCCGAAGGCTTCATTGGCGAGTTTTACCAGGATGCCCATTTATTTCGGGAGGCGGATCCGGTGTTTGTCGTGCCGGAGCAGGTCACTGGTGGGATCGATTTTGGTCTGGCTCCCAACCCGCGTACTGGTATTTACGATATTATGGGGCGGGTGCTCTCCCGTGAGACCAACCAGCCCATCGAAGGCGCGTTGGTGCAAGCCAAATTGGACGGCGAAGTCGAGGTCAATGCGGTGACCGATGCCAACGGGAATTTTGCCATTACTGGATTGCCGGCCGGCGAGTATAAAATTGAGTCCACGTCAGTAGGCTTTTCCGAAGATGCCGCCACGGTCACTGTTGGCGAGGGGCAGGACGCCTTCAACGTGAACCTGGAAATGCAAACGGACAACGTCACGGATGTTGGGAGCGGCGACGATGGCGCCACGCCGAAATCTTTTGCGCTGTTCCAGAATTATCCCAACCCGTTTAACCCGGAGACCACCATCCAATACCAGCTTTCGCAAGCCGCCGAGGTGACGCTGAAAATTTTTAACCTCCTCGGCCAGGAAGTGCGCACGCTGGTGAATCAGCGACAGCCGGCCGGCGCGCATGCGGTGGCCTGGGATGGTAAAGACAATTTTGGCCGGCAGGCGGCAACAGGCGTTTATATTTTCCAGCTCAAAGCCGGCGAGTCATTTAAGATGTCAAAACGGATGATGCTGGTGAAGTAGAACGGTATGCAACCTTCCGAAGGTTTCAAACCTTCGGAAGGTTAATTAGAGGGGGCTCTGATGCGAGTCAGAAGAGTCTTGGGTCTCCTCATCAGGGCCCCTTCATAAAAAAAATAACCGAATGTCGAACAAGGAATGTCGAATTTCGAAGTTTTCTTTTCTACATTCATTATTTCTTGTTCGATATTCGAAATTCAATTTGTGAAGACGCAAACTTGGCAGGTCTTCTAAACCTGCCAGGTTTAAAATTTAGCCATAAAACAAACAAGACAAACAAGAAAGGAGTAAGCAATATGAGAAACTTAAAACCACTAATCGTGCTTGGGTCGCTTTTCTTGATCGCGGCTATGGCTATAGGCGATCTGAACGCTGAACCCCGCTTCAAACGCCACCGCGGCCCGTTGGCCGGCGTCGAATTATTTGCGGAGGAACTGCAGCTTTCCCAGGAACAGCGCGAGGCCATCCAGTCGCAGCGCTTCGCGGTTGAAAAGCAGGCGGTGGAATTGCGTTCCAAAATTCAACTTGGCGAACTTGAGTTGCGACAGATGCTGACCAGCGATGGCGCCGATGAAAATCGCATCATCGGTAAAATAAAGGAAATCGGCGAGCTTAAAACTAATATGCGAATAGCGCGCGTGCAAAACGAGTTGGCCATTAAAAAGATTCTTACTCATGAGCAACTGCAGAAGCTCGAGACCATGAAGCGGGAACATCTCAAAAAGCGGCTGGAAGGCCGTTGGCCGATGCGTCAGTTCGAGCGCCAGGAACTCAAGGGGTATCAGGACGACTTTGATTTAGAAGAGCTGATGATAGAAGACACGATGATGGAAGAGGAAGGCAGCGAAATCTAAAATCCGAAATGCAACGCTTAAGCATTTGCAAAGTTCTAACTAACCATGAACAAGGAGGGTATATGAGCAAACAGTACAACCGGGTTGAAAAAAAACGTCGCCGCGTGAGAAGGATCAAACGAAGCCGCGAGCAGCGGAAAGCCGTGATGGCAAAGAAACGTAGATGAATGAAATTATCGGAGTGCATCGCTTCAGCGCTGCACTGCTGAAACAGGGCACTCCGATAAGAGAGTCTCGAAATGGTAAATTGGTTTGAAAGCTGTCCAGTTTGGCGTACAACGAATCTAATTTGGGGGAAGCGTTAAGCTCACATGTCGAACCAGTCTGTATGCACAAGCCCATTAACTATCTCACTGTCGGTGATGGCATGGGTTGCCGGAGGGATCTGGTTAACGGTATGGCCTGCCGAACTTCACGGTCAGGATGACCCCCATCTTGCCAGTTATAGCGATTCGCTATCTGAGGAAAACGACAGCGACGAAATTTTCTACCAGATTGAACTGCTGCGCTTCGAACGCTGGGCCAGGGAAAACACGCATAAATTAGCCGATCCTGTTTTGCTAAATGAGGTTGTGCGCTTAAAAAAGGAAGCGGAAGTGTTTGCGCAAAACAACGACTACACCCTGGCGCTGATCTGGATGGAAACCATCTGGGATGTGCTCGCACCAATGGAGAGCCTCGATCCCGAAGATGAAGCTATCGAATTGATGAACGGCAGCGATACTCACAGTTCGTTCACAGGTGAGCCCATCAAAAAATTTAACTGGAGCAAAGAGTTGATCACCGGGGTCGATATCTGGCGGCAGGAATTTCAGTTTAATTTTCTGCAGAGCGACAGCACGTACTTGCAAGGAAGCGGCAATCCTTATTCCGGGATTCGGCTGAATCTGGAGTACACGCCCGCCTCGCGCCACCTGCTGCAAACGTTCGCCTTTTTCAAATACAGCCGCGACTACCTCACCGGCGACTTCGAAATTCGGCTGCGCAATCCCCTGGGCCGAAGCTATTCCTGGCGCGCGGAAAATCGGCTGGAGGTCTCGTCGTTTTATGGCGATTTCGATCTGCAGTATCTTCAAAACCGCTCCACCCTGGCTTTCGATTTCCGTCGCGTGGGGCCTTTTTCTTTGGATTTCCGGGACGAGTTTTTAATCAGGAACTACGATAATTCGGCCAGTTCGCTTGCCGCTTATCCCGACTACTTTAATAACCAGTTTTACACTTTTGCCAAAGCGCATACCGGCGTGGGATCATTCATCGGCGCGGGCTACAGCAACGCATTACGCATTCACCCCGATTTAGACGCCAACGATTACTATGAGAACCGCGTGGACGTTTCCTGGTATCAAACCGCCGGACAAGAAATAAGTTTTGCGGTGGACAACCAATTGAGTTTTCGAAATTATCCCAACATCACGAACGATACCACGATCATCTTTCAAGACTATATCGAGGATTATCTTCGCGGGCAGCTGCGGCTTCCGTTCAATGCGGTCGTTGGTATCGAGGGGGAGGGAACCCTCACCAAACGCGATTACAAAACGCAAAACTTCAGTTTTCCGGATTTCTTATTCTGGGAAATTGAGCCGCGTTTGTTTGTCAAGTTAGGCATGGATTGGGAGGTGGCAGCGGGGATGTTTTACGGCCGACTCACTCAGCAGAAATTTAATCAGGCAACAGCAGCGAGCATCGACAATCGCTTCGAAGACTACGTTGAATATGGTCCGGCGGTGGAGCTGGAGTTTTTCAAAATCAACCACATCATGTTTAACCTGCGCTATGCGTTTCTGTTGAAAAGCAATCCCAATGAACCCGCGCGCAACGTGACGTTGGTGCCGCTATCTTCCGATCGGCGAATTAATTCACTGCTGTTTTTTTTAACCTGGACCATCTCCCCCAGGTGGCGGTTTTCCACGCTGGCGAATATGGATGACGACCGCAGCCGGTTAGCACGGGATAACAGCGATTCTAACTCCACGTTGGTCGGGTTCGAATTGAACTATATATTTTAAAATATCATCCTGAAACAAGCACAGCGAATCCTCGTTTAAAACTTCAGAATTTCGGGCTTCGAAAAGCGAGAGGAAAAATGGACAAGCAAAAAAATAGTCTTTTGGTTGGCGGCTTTCTGATAGCGCTGGGTACGCTGTTTCTACTCGATAACCTCGATGTGATTTATCTGCACGGTGAGATACTGGTGGCGGTGATCTTCCTCGGGATCGGCGGCTATTTGTTTTTCCGCCATCTGCAGAATCGGCAAATGGGCACGCTGATATTGGCGGCCATCGCGATGTTTGTCGGACTTACCATTTTAATTGATGAGACTCGTCTCGTAAATGATGATATGATTGGCACCCTGTTTCTCTGGGGCGTTGGCGCTTTGTTTGCGTACGGCTACTTCCGCAACCGCCAGAAATGGGGGTTGCTTTTGACCGCCGGGGTCCTGTTTACCCTGGGACTGATTGTTTCGATAGAAACTATCCGTTTTTTTGACGGCGATCTCGCTGGCGGGACGTTTTTCCTCGGGCTGGGTTTGACCTTCGGTTTGCTTTATTTGATCCGCAACGAAAAGAATAAGTTGGAATGGGCCAAAGTTCCGGCCATCATTTTAATCATCTTTGCCGGGTTTGTTTATGTTAACACCAGCGATTTTTTCCTGGCCAACCTGGTTCTGCCGCTGACGCTGATTCTTCTTGGCGGCTATCTGGTCTTTGGTTCAATTCAAAATCGGTCGATAAATAAGAAGTTGGGCGTCACTGTAAGGAGATAGCGATGGCAAAAGCATCATTGCGAGAGCAACCGTTAGTTGTTAAGGCAGCAGTGTTTATCACCTTTTTCAATGCGTGGGTGTTGTTCGAGGAGCTAGTGATCGATCGCCACGGGCTGTGGCGCTACCTGCCGTTCTACCGGGTAGGTGTGTTCTGCGTCTGGGATGTGCTTGCGCTGGCGGTGATCGGCTTGGGCCTTTTTCTCCGCTTGGCGCGATTGCCGCGGTTGGATGAGCAACCTTCTAGGCCTCGGTGCGGTGTGCGCTGGTGCCCCGTGTGCTAGTACTGCCGCCCAACAAGGCGGGGCTCCAGCGGACCGCTCCAGCGCTGGCGCGCTGTCGCGGCCGCTGAGCTTTCGTTAAGCTGCCAAGAGTCGGGTTTCCAGTAGTCAGCAGAGGAGAAATATATGGAGCAAAAACAAGCCACGAAGCCACGATTTTGGTTGAGAGGACTCGTTCCTGGAGTTCTTGTCGGAATCGGTCTCCTTCACAGTTTCGTAGGCATTTCCGGCGGGCGCAAGCTCCTGACGGAGATCGCTCGCGAAGGGTTCTGGGGTACGGTGCAACTTGGTTCGGCGCCTCTCAGTCGTCCGCTCCTTCTTTGGTTTCTCGTCTCGGGTTTTCTCCTCATCATGCTCGGCCATTTGGCACTCTGGGTTGAGCGGCACGCGAGACATCCGTTGCCTGTCTCCTTCGGCGTCGAACTCCTTGTGTTCGCGGTCGTTCTCGGCCCGGTCACTGGCGGCGGACTCCCTGCATATCTGTTCGCTGCTGGTGGTGTTTACATTCTGCTCGTCGCCAAGGCGGCCAGGCGAGAGTTGCCAGGTAAGAGCGAAGCCTCCTAGTGGGATGCTCCTTTCAAGGAATGAATGAACTAAAGAGAAAAGAGCTGAGGGAAGCTGTCGCGTTCCACGTAAAGCAGAGTCAACTGCGTTGGTAGAGAAGAACCCGTTACTGAGAGTTGAGTTGGGAAACAAGCGGCAGCCCAACTGCGTGGTGCGGACGGGGCGACGGCGGCATGATTTTTAATATGAACGATCTCGAAGTCGTCCCGCCGCACACGCGCGCGTTAGAAAGCGCGTGATTAGTCTTCTCTTTTCCTCCTCCCAAAGGCTGGTGCGATTCGCACCGGCCTTTTTTATTGTTTACGGCTAAAACTTTTTTCTTGCAAAAAATTGCCTTTTTTCCTATTTATACTCGCTTTATTTGTGCTACCCTGAAATTCACCGCAGAGGTCGCGGAGATCGCAGAGGCTTTTGTTAATTCCGTTTTTAATACCAACAAATTATAGAAAAGGAATTTTGATTGGTATTCAATCGAAATAATTTTAGTCTCTAATCATAAAAAATCAACTCTGCGTACTCTGCGGTTTATGAATAGTGCAGGTAGGGTTTTTCTGATAACAGATTAGGTCATGCCAAAACGAATTTCAAAACGGGCGCGCAAGGCGGGGTTGCCGCCGGGCACACTGGTTCATATCGGTGAGCAAAAAATTGCCGAGGTCAAAGTCACCGTGATCGATTATGACGAAAACCGACTGGTGGAGAAACAGATTCACAAGGTCGAAGAGTGTTTTCCGTTTAGTGCTACCCCGACTGTGAGCTGGATTCACGTGGACGGTTTGCATCAGGTGGAGGTCATCGAAACGTTGGGCAAGCACTTTGGCGTGCATCCGCTGGTTTTAGAAGACATTCTCAACACCGAACAGCGCCCGAAATTGGAGGACTTCGAGGACTATATTTTCGTCGTCCTGAAATTTTTCCACTTTGTGGACGGACAGAACGAAATTGCCGCAGAGCAATTAGCTATCGTGTTTGGGTCCAATTTTCTCATCTCCTTTCAGGAACGCGAGAGCGACGTTTTTAAAACAGTTAGAGACCGCCTTAAAAATGGGCAAGGGCGACTGCGCAAGCACGGCAGCGATTACCTGGCTTTCGCGCTGGTGGAT
>Ga0247727_10020580_pt1 | contig 10067 bp, 13 predicted proteins | sample WisWelCaveWW1625_FD_202498 | JGI IMG/M metagenome (GOLD analysis project Ga0247727, IMG submission 202498) | Biofilm microbial communities from Wishing Well Cave, Virginia, United States - WW16-25 | ecosystem: Environmental > Aquatic > Deep subsurface > Groundwater > Cave microbial mat | place...
ACCGTATTGGTTACCGGAGGTGCTGCTGTTAGTTAAGGTCACTATCTCCCCCTGGCCAGAGTTGGTACCAGAAATAGAGATATTAACGGCTAAATCTTCAGTTTCAGCTAGGGTCCAGGTATGGTCGGCTGTCCAGGCAAAGGAACAATTCTGGTTAACGGCGACGTCGTTAGCATTAACGGTTATACAGGTACCGGCGCCGACGTCCAGGGCATCGCCGTTAGCGGCTAGGCCGGCGCCGGCTAGGGTAGCTTCGGACAGGTCAAAGTCCAGGGTATCGGTACCGGCGGTACCGGTAATGGTTAGGTTAGCTCCGGTAACCGTTAGGTTAAGGGTGTCGGTGGCTGAGTCAGCCACTGGATCAGTTCCAGCCGGCGCATTGATAGTCTCAAAACTATTGGCACCGCCGCCGCCGGTAGAGTCGGCGGCACAGGCCCATTCAAAAGTCGCGTTATTCCATTTTAATAATTCGTTAGCCGCACAGCCGCGGATTAAGGATAGTTCGCCACCGACTAGCTCCAAGCCGGATACGGAAGAAGTTGTGGCTCCGTCAGCGGCAGTAGTGTCTAGGCGAATAGTAATATCGTTGGCGTTTACTGTTATGCCGTCACCGGCACCGACATCCAGGGCGTCGCCGTTGGCGACCAGGCCGGCGCCGGCCAGAGTTGATTCGCTTATGTCAAAGGTTAGGCTTTCCGGGTCATTGGCGCCAGTGATGGTTAGATTAGAGCCAGTGGCCAAAAATTGCAAGCTATCAGTAGAGCTATCCGCCGTCGGGTCAGTGCCAGCCGGGCTATCTATGGTGGTGAAGGCATTGCCTTGAGTGTCGGTGTCCGCCGAACAGCCCCAAGTTTGAAGGCCGCTGCTCCACTTTAGAATCTCGTTATTAGCACAGCCGCCTAGTAGTCTCAGACCGTCCGCGGAAACTTCTAAACCAGAGTTTGAGCTTAAGGCGACAGTCGTTCCTGTTGTACTTACATCAACATTCAATCCATCAGCTACTACTGTTATACCATTTCCGCCACCTACTGTAAGATTTACAGCACCGCTAGTGCCGCCGCCGGTTAAACCGCCGCCGGCTATTACTTCCTCTATGTCGCCTGTGCCGCCGCCAACCGGGCCATTGGAATTACAGCCAGCTGAAGTACACACCAGCACCGAATCAATTACCAAACCGGTGTCGCCCAGCGAAGTACCCGTCCCAGCCAAAAGCTCATTGCTGGCCGAAATATCGCCGGCGGCTTGCAGGGTTGCATCCCCAGTTGGAGCAGTAGCAACGCCAACACGCTTATTCACGGTATCAATAATCAATACATCGTTGCCTTCGGCATCCTGCACCACCACCGCTGTTTGTGAGTTAGTTTCATTTTTTATCAGCACCAAGCCGGTGGCCGTCAGCTTACTGCCATCGTTAAAAATAGTGTCCAGATTAATCTCTAGGGTTTTGTTGGAGTCAGGACTGTCAAAGGTGATAGAACTTAGCCCGTCAACCGGTTGACCAGTTTGCCCAGATTGGTTTCCGCCCTGGCCAGAGAATATAGCCCCCAGGCCAAGCATGATGGCCAGTACTGCGGCTACGCCAGCTATACCTCGGAAAAAGCGGTGGCGGCCGCCATATGAAAACACCGGTATGATGCCGGGGTAAGGCTTATCCTTTTTCTCCGGTTCATCTCGTTGAAGCTGTTGAACCTGGGGTTGCGGCTGGGCAGAAGCTACTTCATCTAGGCTTTCTTCTGTTGGAAAGGGACTAGCTTCAAAAGGTGCGGCGGCTACCGGGCTGTAGACCCTTTGTTGCCCCGCGTTTGTACTGGTTGCGGCAAAATCGTGTATTAAATCATCGGGAGTGCTAAGCTCTGATTCCACCAGGGGAGCCGACGGAAACACATCGCCAGCCCCTGTTTCTTCGGCGTAAGCCTCCGCCATGGCCGGCTGCGGCGGTTGAATAGATCTCGCAAATTCATTCAACCCTTCTTCTACGACTTTGACTGCTTCTTGCTTTATCTCATGGCCCAGGTCTCTGGCCTGGGCGGCAATGGCGTGCCGGGTGCGCTGGAAGCCTTTGCGGCAGCGTGATGAACAAGTCTTGGCATCTCGCCTTCCTTCAAATCTAGTGCCGCAGTGCAAGCAGTTTTTTAATTTTGCCATTTAGTGTTTTTGTTAGATTTTTTGCTGAACTTTTTTTGTTGGCTAAAAATCTTATTCAATTATCAACCATAAGCGTGACGATTTCAAGGGGGAAAGTGTGATTTTTTAAGGGTTAAATGTATGGCCTAAAAATAGCTTTTTTTTAGCATAGTTGGTGTCTAACGATGTTGTAAATATCACTTTATAGTTAATCAACTCCTTTAGCTAATTCATACTGTTGTATAAAATGCAATTTTTATTGAATTCGTTTGTTGTACAAGTTAGTACAGGTGATAAAAGTTATCCACATACAGCCAATTAATTACCGTTTTTCTGAGTATTTAATTTCATATTTAGATCAGTCTTCCGTATACCGTATTTTGATATCATGGTGTGATGGTTCATCATGTAGTCTATATACCTGGCCTGGGCGACAGCCGGCCGCGCGGCCAGACCGTGATTCTATATTTTTGGAAGCTATTTGGACTAAATGTTCACTATTTTCCGCTCGGCTGGGCCGATAAAGAAGCTTTTGAGCCAAAGCTGGGGCGTCTGCTTAAGCTAATTGACGAGCTAGAACTACAGGAGGGCGCTGTGTCCTTAGTTGGAGTCAGTGCTGGCGCTAGCGCCGTGCTAAACGCTTATGCCAAGCGAGGCGGCATAAACAGCGTTATTTGCATCTGCGGCAAGATAAACAGCCCTCAGGCCATCAGCGAGCGTACCTACCGCATAAACCCGGCCTTCAAGCAGTCAATGTTCGGGGTCAAGCAGAGCCTGGATAAACTAACACCGGCCCAAAACAGCCGGATTATGTCTATACACCCCCTTAGTGACGGCACAGTCCCTTTATCAGATACGGCTATACCCGGAGCGGTAGAAAAGACCGCCCCTGTGGTTGGCCATATCTTCGGTATTTTTTACTCCATCACTTTCGGCGCGGCAGGAATTGCCAAATTCCTCAAAAGCCAAGCCGCGAAAGCCAAACAAAGCTAAAAAACCCTGCCACTAAACTCCTATACTTGCGTAATGCTGCTGCAGCTATCTATAATTAACCTACTTAAAGGAGTAAGCTCATGGGAAAAATTAATTTAGATCCGTATCTGTTCTTTCAGGGCAACTGTAAAGAGGCCATGGGGTTTTATAAAGATATTTTCGGCGGCGAGTTGACCATTCAAAAGATGGACGCTTATCCTGACATGCCAGTTGATAAGTCCATGAAAGATATAGTTATGCACGCCTTTTTAGACGCTGGCGATATCCGACTAATGGCCAGCGACAGCCGCAAAGCCAGTGCCAAGTCAGCCAAGGTGGAACTCTCTATCAGCGGTGCTGACAAAACCAAACTGCACAAGTACTGGGATGGCCTAGCTAAAGGCGGCAAAATCACCATGCCACTAGAGAAAGCCCCTTGGGGAGATCACTTCGGGATGCTGAGCGACAAATATGGCATTGACTGGATGGTCAATATAAACGCTAAGAAGGAGTAGTCAATGTCCAAAATAGACTCATGTATTTGGTTTGACAAAGATGCTGAGGAAGCTGTCAAACTCTACGCTTCCCTGTTCCCTAATTCTAAAATCAAAGAAACCACCCGATATGACGCTGCTAGTGCCAAAGTTTCCGGAATGCCGGAGGGCAGCGTTCTGACTGTTAGTTTTGAGCTTGAAGGCCAGGGTTTCTTGGCCCTAAATGGTGGCCCGGCCGACTTCGTCGGTAATGGTGCTGGGCGCATTTCACTGGTAATCAACTGCGAAACTCAGGAAGAAGTTGATAAGTACTGGGATGCCCTGTCCAAAGGCGGTAAGGAAATCCAATGCGGTTGGCTGACCGACAAGTACGGCGTTACCTGGCAGATTGTCCCGACGATTCTTGGTAAGCTGTTGAGCGATCCCGACAAAGCCAAAGCTAGCCGGGTCATGAAAGCCATGCTGGCAATGGTCAAACTCGACATCGCCGGGCTACAAAAGGCCTACAACCAGTAAACCTTTTGTTTCTGTGTTCTAGGCGGCTTGTTTCTCGGTTCGGTAAATATTTAGCAACTTTTTGAAAGCTCGGTCATCGGGGGCTTCTTGGCCAAGTACATCGGCTACCAGTTTTTCTTGGTAAACTCTTTCACCAGGAGGTAAGACAGCGTCTTCAGCTGCTTGGTGGGTGACGAAATCTTGAAGTTCGGCATATGTTTCAGGCTTTTTCATTTTTATTTTTAGCTCTTAACAAGCACATGTTACCATAAACACTTTAAAAAGTCAACTCAGGTTCCCCTTATGCTTGCAAATCCATTCCAAAGAAGTATCTTAAGACCTATGGAAGAACCCGCTTGGGAAATCAGACCAGAACTAGTGGAGTGGGTTGAGAATATGAAGAATAGCGACGAAGAAAATATTGTTGTTCTAAGGGGCTTGTATAGGTTCTACTTTGATACTAAGCCGATTGCGAACCTAATAGAGAGAGGCTATCTTCTTGGTGAAGGTACAGAGTTCGGATCAAAAACCCGAATTCCCGGGGAGCTAGACAACCAAATTTTAAAAGAAGAATCCGAGCGATTCTACGGCCAAGGCCCTCAGTCAGATAAGCTATAGTAGCTAGCTTGCTTGCCGGCAGGCAGCCTCTATCCCCTTTCTTCTTCCGGTAAATCTCGTAATGTCGTACAATTATAATTCAGATGCGGGTCAGGCGATCGAATAATTTGAAGAAGGCTGGCACAGTTCTACTGTTATTGATTCTAGTGTACGGATTCGTGTGGGTATCATTTTATATTGCCGCTAAACACAAAGTATCTAACGACCGTAATGCTTGTGACGCGTCAATCTCTGATGCGGGATGCGGTTCTTATGTTGACAGAGGTGCTTTGGGTCTACCCGAATACGTCCCAGCACAGGCTATAAATGATTGTTGTTATTATAACTCACCGAATTAACTGATTAGCAAAGCTCCCGCCGCAGATGCATCTAGCCGCAGCACAACCACTTCTCCCTGCTGGGCACTGGTGTATTCATAAGCAATTATCTGCTTATTTTAGGTTACATCGGAACGGGCAGAAGCTCGAAAATTTCAACCGAGAATTTTCCAGTTTTGTCGCTTAAGAACGGGTGACCGTCAACCAGTTTCTTAGCGCCGGCCATATCTTCGGCTTGGATAATGGTGTAGCCGCTTAGCTGGGTGGCCGTTCCGGCCGAACCATCGTCCACTACCGCCTCGCCGTTGGCCATTGGCTGACCCATATCCACCATCGCTGGTCCCACTTTTCCCATCCATTCAGCCCATTTGGCCATAATAGCTTTAACCATTTCCGGTTCCATGTCTTCCGGCGGCGTGGCCGGTCCATTGTAAAGTAGTATAAATTTTTTCATCAATACCTCCTTAATACCTACATTGTACTCTAAAATCAAAAACCCGGCCCTATCCCCCCAGCCCTAATTGCTTGATGACTCGAAGTAGGGGTATTCTCCTTCTTCTCGCTCAGGCATTAGGGCTGGGCAAGCCTTTCTTTATCCAGCACCAACGTGATGGTACTGTGGCCCCTCCGAGCCCTATCTCCTGTAAACCTCTCGGCGATGTTGCACTCTCAAAATATATATGGTTTTACCATCAAAAATAAAGATAATTCGATAGTCGCCTACTCTGAAACGGTAGTCTCCATCACGTCTGCTGGTTAGTTTTTCGGCGAATTTTAACGGTTCACCGCTTTCAATAAAATACTTTAGTTTTTTGCCTATGCGCTCACGAACCGATTGGGACAACGAATCAAGATCGGCTCTAGCAGTTTTGGTTATTAAATAGCGATGTCCGGAGTCTGCCATTACAAATTTCCGAATACTTCTTCAAAAGTATAAACCTCACCTTTTTTTATCTGTTCACGAGCCTCGGCGATTGATTTTACATATTCCGGATCGCTGACAGCCATAATATCCTCTAGCTTATCGAGGTCGATGATAGCATGGTCTTTCTTGCCACGACGAGTAACAATTAATACCTCGTCGTCAGATACCGAATCAAGAGCATCTGCCAAATTATTGCGCAATTTTGAGGCACTAATTGTTTTTGTACCCATTTCGTTCCTTTCATTATCGTACAACTTGATTGTACGCTTTAGTCGTACATTAGTCAATAAGAAATCGAACCGGACCTCGAACCATAAGCAATTTCCCCCGCTCCCCAGAGGAGTATAATCCAACCTATGCCTCCAAAATTTATGGAAAGTGGTTTCTTGTTTACTGACGGGGAGCATGTGCCCGACCATCATGAGGTCTTCGCTAGTGAAGCAGAAAGGGATACCGGTAAGTGGTACCTGCAAGGGCTGGACACATTTTCAGACGAAACCTACTCCGTCGCAATTGATATTGATACTGAAGAAGAAGCGGAGTTCTTGGCAACAGCTAGACTGCGTTATCTTGAGGTAAAGCAACCAACAATTGAGAGCGGCGGTCAGGATCGTGACGGTATTCAGGATCAAGTCTTCGTAGTTCCGCCCGGTAGTGCCATAGGCGGCAGGTTTAATCCACCCCGCTCAGAACTATTTGGCAATTCCCCAGAGAGACCTGAAAATTAAAATCCCGGGCTCCCTCCATAGGCGGGCAAGCTATCCCACAGTCCATAATTTATGACCTCGTTCTTCACCCCTTCCCCTCTCCCACTCGCTTTATTCGTCGGTTGGTCTCATAAAAACTTCGTCTATTTTAGATTCAATAAAGTCGGCTATAAATCTGGCAGTCGTAGTCCTTTTCTCTAGTCGCGCTAGTTTAAACAATGTTCCGGCTTCATATATCCTGTACAAAGTATCTAGGTCAATTTTGCCATCCACCATCAGCCTCATCATCGCAGGTTCGCCAGCCCAAGGCTCATCCAAACCAGGGGTATAAAATGGTCGTGTTCCATATTTCGCTGTATCTAGCTCAATCTCTCCATCACTTCCGGTGATTTGTCTTATAGCTCTTTCCGCCTTTCCTGGTAGGATTTTTGGATTATAGGCACCTCCGCTTTTCGCCGCGAATTGCTCGAAATCTGTAAGACTAATAGCGCCTAATGATGGGATCAGACTGCTTACTTCATTTACCTCGTCAAAAAGTTCACTATGCGACATCCTTTGTCGGTCTAAATCCTCAGTTCGTCTTGGGTTTCTTCTTGTGTGAATTTTCCACCACTCATTGTCTGCAGTTTTTCTTGCATCAAAATGCCTATCAGCAACACGAGCCAATAGATAGACGGCCGGGCTTACGTCTTGAAATAAAGCAGTTTCTTTGCTCATTTGACGTTAATTAAATAGTTTTTCGCAAAATAAGCAAGCTTGAGGAATTTAGCCCAAATAAGCTCTAGCAATTTCCCCCACCCCTTGAGTATTTATAGTTTTTATGGTAAAGTAGGCTTACTTTTCGGTAAACTCACATCGGTGAGAACCGAGGACGAACTTTGAAGGAGGACCATGAACGGTCTGCAAGGTGTGGTGTACCAATGGACTACTCCTCGGGATGCCTTGGACAGCCCCGAACATCGCGAGACAGATTCCATCGAAGCAACCGTCAGCATTGACTGTCTTCTCGACTGTGGCGGAGAGCATCGGTTCTCTGTTCGCATCTGGGGATCATCAGGCGAGCGTTATGTTGCCGATGGCGACTGGGCGCCCAGGCCAACGGCCTGCCTGGACTGCGGCAATGTGGTTGCTCTGACCAGCATCACGCTCCAAGCGGTTTGCGACAGGGCTGACGAATGGTCAGTCCCCCTCATCAAAGATCTCCGGAGAGAGTACGAGTTTGCGCGTTCCCTGTGGGAACGGGTGTGGGGACTGTTGTCTGATGACGGATACGACACCGAGGAAATCGGCGAGACTCTCAGCGGCTTCAAGGTGGATATCCTACGCACCTTCCAAGAGGAGGCCAGCGGGGACTACGAGCGTTTCGACCAGCTGTTCAAGGGTTCCTGGGAGGAGGTTGTTCTGCCCTTCCTGAAGTACGCCAAGGAGAGCGAGGACTCCCCCAGATTCCTCAAGCACCTCCGTTGGCGCTTGCTGCTCCAGGGTGAAGGATCTGAGGAGGAGAGTCGCGCCGAAGGAGAGAAGCTCGTCGGCGACTGGCTACACCAATCGTTTCGCTTCTTTCGGCGAAATACCGGCCTTCTCACAGAAGACGATGTTTACTACTACGTCTTCGGCTACTGGCTGGCATCATCGAGGGGCGAGGCTTGGTACATCCTCCGCCAATTCCAAGACTGGCGTCCGTACGGCGACAAAACGAAGCAGTTCCGAATCGTCAAGTCCGAACGTGACGATCAGGTGTTCTACCAGCTCGAGCGAAAGTAAGGGCTCCGGTAACCAATCCGGCGTTTGCCCCGAACGATATCGGGGCTTTTTCATACCCAAAAAGCTATAGCAATTTCTCTTGCCTCCCAGAAGCGTATAATTTGAGCCATGGAAGTCAAGAAAAAGTTATATGTCGGGTGTGGCTTAACTCAAGCACCTGAAGAATTTAAGAATCAAGTCGAAGAGCTTAAAAACCGATTGCGTGAGGACTGGGAGGTAATGGAGTTTCTCGGTCTTGTCGCTGGTAATGAAGCAGACGTTTACCAAAGAGATATCGTAGACAATGTAGGTGGCTGTGATGTTTTTTTAGGAGTTTGCGACGAACCGAGCATTGGTCTAGGCTACGAGCTAAGAGAATCAATCGTTTTAGGCAAACCGACTCTTGGGGTAGCCCATGTTGATTCTAAAGTTACAAGATTAATCTTGGGGGCGCCGACCTTCAACCCAAATTTTAATTTCCGGCGCTACGAAGACATGGTTGAAGACGTCCCAGCAATCGTTGTCGAAGAATTCGAAGTTGTCCGCAACGCTCTTGTCCACCCAAGATCATAACCAATTTACTTCTCCCCGCCCCTGTTTTATAATATCTCTATGAATAAATTCGAAGATCTTAGTACGGATAGGCTAGATCGAGGCTTGGATGCTGCTTATGCGGCAAACCGTGAGTTTGATGTTTGGCAAAGAGTAAAAAAAGCGGCCGCAGAATTTGAAGAGACCTCCCCGGAAGGCCTATCGCCAGACGAGGCATATCTTAGCTTCCTAGGCAGGGCCAGCCTGGCCGATAAACTGATCGGTCGTGGCTCGGGTGCGGTTATGACAGAACAAGGCCTCCAGCTTGACGAAGCAGCTCGCTGGCAGATTATGTTTGCGCTATCCGACGGACCAAGAAGTCCATCAGAAGTAACCCGACTATAAGCAGTTTCCCCCAGCTCATATTCTATATGGCTGGACAAGCCCACTCCCCAGAAGCGTATAATTCGAAATATGAATCCTTTCAGAAGCCCTTTGACCAGGCAAGGCTATTTAGTGTGGGTCGCGGTGGAGATAGTTATAGGGGTTTTGTCTATTTTTCTAATGAATGCTTATGACAGGAGTCATTCGGAAGACTTCTCTCTTTGGTTTAAGATAGCTATTGGACTAATGTGGTTGCCGCTCTACGTTTTGATAATAGCTAGGCGACTACAAGATGCCGGCCGCAGTATTTTATGGACTTTTTTTGCTTTCGTGCCTATAGCGGGTCTTGTTCTTTGGATTAGTTTAGCTTTCATCCCTACAAAAAAACATCGAAGATAGACAAAGAGTCTCCGGATTCTATCCCCTTTCCCCTTGTGCTTGCAACATAGTGGTTTCAGAGTATAAGTATATCTCATGAGTGAATTAGATAGAGGTACAACAAGTTCAGGTAGATGCCTTGCATCAATTCTAGCTTGGGCAAACGGAGTTGAGTTAAGTGCTGAAAAGGATGCCAATCTGATAGCTGACCTAGAAGCGGCGACCGCTGTCGAAAGTAACCTTATTACCCAGGTTTACGAGTGCCAGGTGCCTGGCTGCGAAGCGCGAGGAGTAGCAAATTATCACGGTGAGGAGCTTATTGTTGAAAGCGTCCCTGCAGCACAAGAATGCCTAGGCAAATTCGGCTCAAGCATGATTA
>Ga0247727_10020581_pt1 | contig 10067 bp, 5 predicted proteins | sample WisWelCaveWW1625_FD_202498 | JGI IMG/M metagenome (GOLD analysis project Ga0247727, IMG submission 202498) | Biofilm microbial communities from Wishing Well Cave, Virginia, United States - WW16-25 | ecosystem: Environmental > Aquatic > Deep subsurface > Groundwater > Cave microbial mat | place...
AGTATCCGTTGCCAGGTTGTACCGCCCCCCAGTGTTTTGAATACCGCTACCACCGCCGCCCCAGATGATCATTTCACTGCCCGTCCACACAGCGGTATGGCCAAACCGCCTGAAGGGCGCACCAGTTGTGCTTATTGACGCCCACGTATCCCCACCGCACGGCACAGCCACCGCCGCAATCTCCGCCAACCGATACTCCGCCTCCGGCGCCATCACGTCCACGCCCAACGCGCCGCGCACCGCCGGCCACCACTCCTCGAATTGCGGATTTAGGATTGGGGATTGGAGATTGGAGATGGGAGATTGGAGATGGGCAGAATTCATCAAGCCGAACGCCTCGCAGCCCTCATTCCGCAATCCACAATCCGCCATCCGCAATCGCAGCTCTCGTTCGGCCACGAGCGGGCGCGCCAGGCATTCGGCCACCAGCAGCGGATCGTTGCCGAGCGCCGCCCACAACTCGCGCAGCAGGTCGGGCTGCTGGGTGTGGCGCGCCTGGCGTTCGATCTCGGCTTGGAGGTCGGCGGCGGTCACGGGGCGCGCGGCATAGACTTCGAGCGCCCGCGACAGCCGCAGGTACTCGTCCACTTTGGCGCGCAGCGCGGCTTCGGTGAGCACGGCGTCGAGCGGCGGTTTGGGCTCCGGGTTGTCCGCCGGCCAGAGGCGATGCGAATGGTAGACCTCTTCGATGGCGCGCTGGGCGGCGACGCGGTCTTCAAAGGTGAGTTGCTGTCGCGTGCGGCTCTCGGCCTGACTATGGAGCGCGGCGTGCAGCGCCAGAGTCAGGATCAACACGAGCAATAGCCCGAACACGATCATCGCGCGGGCAGCTAGGATTTGAAACCGGCGAATTCTGATTTGGCTGGTCATTGGGTGTGTCTCCTTTCGGAAGATGGTTCGGAAGTAGTGGTCCGGCTGAGACGGCAAGACATCTGCGGCCTCAAGCGGATTCGAGAAAGTTGGGCGGCGCATAAAAGCCACGCTTGCGTAACGGCTCCGGCGCTTCCGTCTCGCACGAGGCGCGCAGGCGTTTCAAGCTTGCCGCCGCTTGGCGCCATAAAGCGTCTCCCACAAATCTGCGAAAGCGTACTGCGCTTTCAATTCATCGCCCGGAGCCAGATACGACTCGACTGCTTGCCAGATCTCATCGCGGCTCTTGCCCTACTAGGCCGGAAGTATAAGCCCGCCCTGATTAAGCGGCAATCAGCCGCCGGATGGATGAGCAACGCGCGTGCGCCAACGTTGTTTGGCCCATCACTCGCACGGCATCAAGGCGCCCCTTGAGACCGGCGAGGTGGGCCGAGTCCAGGAGATCATCGAAGCGTGAGGTAGATCGTTGATGGCAATCAGGAGAATCCGGCGACCGGGTGTGGAACGTATAGCTCCTCCAGCGCCGCCATCTCTTCGGGAGTGAGATTCAATGACAAGGCGGCGACAGCGTCGTCCAGGTGATGAGGTTTCGACGCGCCGATGATCGGGGCGGTGACGACCGGCTTCTGCAACATCCAGGCCAGGGCGACTTGCGCTCGCGGCACGCCGCGTTTGGCCGCGACCTCCGACACCCGCTCGACAACCTTCCGGTCCGCCTCCTCGGCGGCGGCGTAGAGTTTCTTCCCGACCTCATCGGTTTCCATCCGGTTGCTGCTTTCGCCCCAATCGCGGGTCAGGCGGCCTCGCGCCAGTGGGCTCCAGGGCAGCACGCCTATGCCCTCAGCTTCGCAGAGCCGCATCATCTCGCGCTCCTCTTCGCGGTAGAGCAGGTTGTAATGGTTCTGCATAGTCGCAAACCGCGTCCAGCCGTGTTGGTCGGCCAGGTACAGCGCCTTGCAGAACTGCCAGGCGTACATCGAAGACGCGCCGATGTAACGCGCTTTCCCGGCCTTGATGACGTCGTTGAGCGCTTCCAACGTCTCTTCAATCGGCGTCGAGTAATCCCAGCGATGAATCTGGTAGAGGTCAACGTAATCCAGGCTGAGCCGTCCGAGGCTCGCGTCAATTTCCGTCATGATGGATTTGCGCGACAGGCCTCGCGCGTTCGGCCCTTTCCGCATCGGGAAGAAGACCTTGGTGGCGATGACCACTTCGTCGCGGCGGGCGAAGTCGCGGATCGCCCGGCCTAAAATCTCCTCGCTCGTCCCGTCCGAATAACTGTTGGACGTGTCGAAGAAGTTGAGGCCGAGTTCGAGCGCGCGCTGGATGAACGGGCGGCTTTGCTCTTCGTCCAGCGTCCACGGGTGCGCGCCGCGATCCGGTACGCCGTAAGTCATGCAGCCCAGGCACAGGCGCGAGACCTTCAAGCCAGTCTTCCCCAAATTCACGTAATCCACGATTCCTCCTCTTGTCTGGCTTTCAGGTATTTCTCGACGCATTGTTGCACGTGAAAGCAGGCCGCGTCGTAGTTGGGGTCTTTGCGGGCGTGGTAAGCGCGCTGTGCGATCTTCCAATCACCTTCGGCTTTCTCGACCCACTCAACCGTGCTTGCTTTCATACATCACCTTTCCGCGCTCGTATATTTGAACTATAAACATATCTCCGTCTTTCAATCTTTCTTTCACCTCCTGAGGAGTGTAAACCAACAAATCCACGGGCGTGACAATGTCCAGTTCGGTGTCGATTCTAAGGGTCTGCTCAATCGGGCATCCTTCATAGTCCATCACGATCAACAAATCCACGTCTGATTCGGGCGTTGGCTTCCCGTAAGCATGCGAGCCGAAGAGGATGATCTTCTCCGGGTGATAAGCTTCGGCGATTCGTTTGCAGAGCTTGCGGATGTAGGCCATCCGTTTGGCGCGGGTTTGAAAGCTGTCGTCCCATTCACGAAATTTCCGGTGGAGTTCCTGAGCTTCCGGCGGCAACTCGGATTCTTTGAGCGGCTTGCGCCGGAGTCGCGAAGTCTTCCCGCGCTTTTTCGTTGTAGCCTTCTGGGTGGACGATTTCATAGCTGTCTCCTCTACTCTGCCGCCAACGCAGCCTTCAGCCACTTCTTATCTGCCGGCAAATTGTAGCAGCGGACACCAGTCGCATTGTAGATCGCGTTGATGATCGCCGGCGTCGTCGGAATCGAAGCCAGTTCGCCCACGCCTTTGGCCCCGTATGGCCCATCTTTGGCTTCGTGTTCGACGAAGAAGGAGATCACCTCCGGCGTTTGATCAATCGTCGGCAGGCGGCATTTGTTGAGCGTGTCGGTCTGGACGTAGCCATCCTTCATCACGAAGTTCTCCTGCAGCGCCATCCCCAATCCCATTGAGATGCTGCCTTCGACCTGTCCCTGCAACGCCAGCGGATTGATCACGCGCCCGACATCGCTGGCCGCAATCACTTTCAAGACCTTCGTCTCGCCAGTCTTGACATCCACTTCGGCCAGGACGGCCTGTGCGCCGAAGCCGAAGGCGAAGTGATGATACGGCTCGCACATCGGCGCGACGTATTGGTAACTCATCTTCGGCAATCGCCCTTCGCGGCGAATCAGCTTGACGATCTCGGTCAGAGCTATGCTGTGGCCGTTGTTTCGTATCTCGCCGTCGGTGAAGACCAGACTGTCGGGCGGCGCGCCTAAGAACTCCGCCGCCGTTTGGCCGAGTATCTTGCGCACTTCGCGGCTGGCATAGCGCGCGGCGTTGCCGGTTACGTATGTCTGGCGCGAGGCCGTCGTCGCCGCGCAATCCAGTGTCAGGTCGGTGTCGGCCACGAGCACGTCCACGTTTTCGTAGGGCACGCCCAGCTCTTCGCTGACCACCTGCGCCAGCACGCCGACCAACCCCTGGCCGATTTCAGCCGCGCCTGCCCGCACCGCCGCTCTGCCGTTGGCGAAGACTTCCACTTCGGCTCCGGCTGCGTCGTAAGCGCCGCTGCCGAAGCCTGTGTTTTTGTACGCGCAAGCCACACCCCAAGCGCGGCGTTTATCGCCTCCGACGGCGACAAACGGATGCTTCTCCATCTCGGCGGCGACGGTTTCGAGCGCGTCCGCCAGGCCGCAGCTCTCGGTCATCACCTGCCCGGCCAGCGTCTGCTTGCCGTAATTCAAAATGTTCTTCCGCCGAATCTCGACCGGCGAGATGCCCAGCGCCTCGGCCAGTTGATCCATCTGGCTTTCCATTGCGAAGGCGCTCTGGGTGACGCCGAATCCGCGGAACGCGCCCGAAGGCACGTTGTTGGTGTACATCGCGTAAGTGTCTACCCTCACGTTTTTCACTTCGTATGCGCCAGCGGCGTGCGTCGTAGCGCGCAACATCACGTGGCTGCTCAAACTGGCGTAGGCCCCGCCGTCGCCCCAGATTTCGGCTTCGTGCGCGGTGATCGTGCCATCTTTCCTGGCGCCGGTCTTCATCCTGATGATGGTGGCGTGGCGCTTGGGATGAACCAGCAGCGACTCTTTGCGGCTCAGGACCATCTTCACCGGACGCTTCGTGATCATCGCCGCCAGCGCCACGTGAATCTGCACCGAGACATCCTCCTTACCACCGAACGCGCCGCCGATCAGACAGTTGATGACCCGAATGCGGTCTTCGGGCAGGTCGAGCGTCGCGGCGATCTGGCTGCGGTCGCCGAACGGAATCTGGCCGCCGCAGTAGACGGTGAGTCGCCCGGTCGGATCAGGCACGGCCAGACCGGCCTCCGGCTCGATGAAGGCGTGCTCGACGGTCTGCGTGCTGTACTCGCGCTCGATGATCACGTTGGCTTCGGCGAAGCCTTTGGTCACATCGCCGTTTTCGAGGTGGTAATGCTTGAGACAATTGCCGTGCTCGCCCGCCGAGTGATGCGGAATGTGCTGGTGCAGGATGGGCGCACAGGTGAGCGCGGCCTCTTTCGGACCTGTGACGACGGGCAACGGCTCGTAATCAACTTCAATCAGCTTCAACGCCTCGGCGGCGACCGCTTCCGATTCGGCGACGACTAGCGCAATGGCGTCGCCGACGTAGCGCACTTTGTCGTAACACAGCACGGGCCAGTCAACCTCGTGGACGCCGCAATCTTTGCGGCCTGGAATATCGTCAGCGGTCAACACCGCCACCACGCCTGGCAGCGCCCTGGCCTTGTTCACGTCCACTTTCAGCAATCGGGCGTGAGGATATTGGCTGCGCAGCGCGCGGGCGTGCAGCATCCCCTCGACGTAGAGGTCGTCGGCGTAGATGCCTTTGCCGTTGACCTTCTCCACCGCATCCGGGCGAGGCAAAGGTTGGCTGATCGCTTTGAGCGGCTGTTTGACCGAAGGCAAGAGTGGCACTGCCTGCCCGGCTGCTTGCTGAATGGCGCGGATGATCGCGTTGTGGCCGGTGCAACGGCAAATGTTCCATTTGTGCCCGTCGTAGATTTCTTCGAGCGTCGGATCGGGATTTTTTTCAAGCAGCGCGATGGTGGAGATAATGAACCCAGGGGTGCAAAAGCCGCACTGCGTCGCGCCCTGCTCGATGTAGGCTTGTTGGACAGGATGAAGCTCGCCGTCTTCCGCGACGCCTTCGATGGTGGTGACCTTCGCGCCGTCCGAGCGCTTCATCGGCACAATGCAGGAGCGCACGGCCTCGCCGTCTTTGATCACCATACAACTGCCGCAATGGCCCACGGCGCAGCCATCCTTCGTGCCTGTCAGCCGCAGTTGGTCGCGGATCACGTCCATCAACATGGTTTGCGGCGACGCGCTCACCAGATGCTGTTCGCCGTTCACTGTCAGGGTGTAGGTCTGCTTCTCGTTCACGTCGGTTCACCTCATCGGAAAAATTATTGGCTTGGCTTCTGCACCACGCGGCGGCGTATAATAGCACGTCCATCCGAATCGGAAGTAACACGCAACATCGGTTAATCAAACACGCGCTCGTCACTCAGGCGGGCAGTCAACGCCGCAATGACGAGTCCGTTTCACTTTGAGCGCGAGATGCATCGGTTAGTGAATCGTTTGTTCCAGTCGTAGATGTGGCTTGCAGTCGCTCCTCTCCGCGTTCACGGCTCGAGTCGCTCCTGCGACGTTTAGCGTCAATAAGGAGGCGCATATGCAAAGTAGATCCTTCACGCAACTCTCTCTGATCGCTCTCTGTTCGCTGTGTCTGCTGGCGGGCGCGGCCGTCGCGCAGACCAGCAACGCCACGCTCCAGGGCACGGTCACAGACTCGAAAGGCTCAGTCATCCCGAACGCCGCCGTCAAAGCTCAATCGGAAGAGACTGGACTTCAGCGCACGGCGGTGACTGAAAATTCGGGTCTCTTCGTCTTCAACTTCCTGCCCGTGGGGCGCTACGTCATCACTGCCGAAGCGCGCGGTTTCAAGACGGCGCGGCTCTCGGGCGTCCTGCTCGAAATCGGCCAGACGCGCTCGCTCGACATCGCGCTCGAAGTCGGCAACGTCGAGCAGACCGTCGAGATCGTCGAGAGCGCGCCGCCGCTCGACCGCAACTCGGCGACCATCGGAACCGTCATCCAATCGAGCCAGATCAAAGAGCTGCCGCTCAACGGGCGCAATTGGGCCGGCCTGATGCTGCTGGCGCCCGGCGCGATCAACACCGGCGAAGGCAATCACCTCTCGGTCCGCTTCGTCGGGCGCTCGCGCGACGACAACAACTGGACCTTTGACGGCGTGGACTCGACCGGCGTCAAAGACCCGCGCCAGGAAGCCAACCTGCGCCTGGTCATCAGCACCGACTCGATCTCGGAGTTCCGCGTCAGCTCGACGCTTTATGGGGCCGATTCGGGTTCGGGCGCGGGCGGACAGGTGCAGGTCGTCTCGCGCACCGGCTCCAATGATTTCCACGGCAGCGCCTACGAGTTTCTGCGCAACAACATCTTCGATGCGCGCGTCTTCACCAATCCGGGCAAGCTGCCGCCCTTCCGCTTGAATCAATTCGGCGGGCGGCTCGGCGGGCCAATCGCCAAAGACAAGACCTTCTTCTTTTTCAACTACGAAGGCATCCGGCAAAGGCAAGGGCAGACCTTCCGCGGCTTTGTGCCGAGCGCCGCTTATCGCGCGCAGGTCGCCGCGACCTCGCCCGCGCTCTCGCGCATCGTCAATGCCTACCCGGTGGGCACGCTCAGAACCAGCGACGCCAACATTGACGAAGTCGTCACGGAGCGCAAGTTCCAGACGCGCGAAGATTCGTTCGCCGGACGGATTGACCATCGCTTCTCCGACAAGGACGCGATCTACGGCCGCTACAGCATGGACGACGCAGTGTTGCGCGTGCCGCTGGATGCGGGGGTGGGCTTGCGCACCGACAACGTGCGCCCGCACAACTTCGTGCTGAGCTGGCAGCGCATCTTTTCGCCCACTGTGATCAACGAGGCCAAGTTCGGCTTCAACCGCTCGCCGCTCTTGCGCATCGTTTCGGGGCCGTTTGACGAAGAGTTCGCGGTCTCCGGTTTTATGACGCTGGAAAACAACCAGCAGACGGTCGAGGCCGGCAACTCTTTCTCCTTCATTGACAACCTGGCGGTCGTGCGTGGCCGGCACAATCTGAAGTTCGGCGGCGAGCTGCGCCGCATCCAGGTCAACGTCGGCGAGGGCGACACGACGGCGATCAGCTTTACCAGCCGCCCCGATTTCATCAACAACCGCCCGAACAGCTTCGCGATTACGCCCTTCCCGGTGCTGGGCGGGCGGCGCTGGTACTACTACGGCTACGCGCAGGACGATTTCAAAGTCCGTCCGAACCTGACGCTCAACCTGGGCGTGCGCTACGAATACTACTCGGTGGCGCACGAGGTGAAAGGCCGCGCGCGCGTCTTCGATTTGGCCTGCAACGGCTTCTGCCCGGCAGGCTCGCCGTGGTACTTCCCCGACCGCAACAACTTCGGGCCGCGCCTCGGACTCGCCTGGTCGCCCAAAGCCTTGAAGGACAAAACGGTCATCCGCGCCGGCTTCGGGATGTTCTACGGGCCGGGGCAGGTGGATGACGTCTTTGCGGCGCTGGATTCGGCCGCCGACCGCATCTCGCTCGACCGCACGCAGGCGCCGAACCTGAGCTATCCGATTGCGCCATTCCTGGCGCTGGCGCGCACCGTCGGGGCGACCCCGCGCGCGTTGCAACGCGACCGCCGCGATCTTTACAGCGAGAACTTCAGCCTCACGATTCAGCAGAACCTGCCCTGGGATTTCACGGCGCAACTCGGTTACGTGGGCGGGCAAGGACACCATCTCTTCGCGCGCACCTTCGTCAATGTGATCAACCCGGCAACGGGGCAACGCCCCTTGCCGGCCTTCTCGCGCATTGACCAGAAGGCCAGCATCGGCAACAGCAACTTCCACGGCTTGCAGTTCTCGCTGCACCGGCAGATGAGAAGTGGCTTGCTGATTGGCGCGCAGTATATGTGGTCGCATTCGATCAACGACAACTCGGTCGGCGGCGGCGAAGCAGCGGCGGCGCAGAACGTCAACGACCGCCGCGCCGAACGCGCCAACAGCGCGCAAGACATCCGCCACACGCTGACCACCAACTTCATCTGGGAACTGCCCTTCGGGCACGGTCGCAGATATTTGAAAGAGGGTGTGGCGGACTGGGTCTTCGGCGGTTGGGCGCTCAACGGCATCACGCAGGCGCGCACCGGCAGACAGTTGACGATCTCGGTGACGCGCGCTTCCGGCGATCTGCCCGACGGCAACAACGCGGGGCAGCGGCCTGATGTGGTCTTGGGCGTGCCGCTCAAACCGGCGAAGCAGACGGCTGACCAATGGATCAACCTCGCGGCCTTCGCCGTGCCGCCCCGCGGACGTTGGGGCACGGCCGGGCGCAGTCTGCTCACCGGGCCGGGGCTGGTGCAATTCGATCTGAGCTTGACCAAGAGCTTCCCCTTCGCCGAAGGCCGTGATGTGGAATTTCGCTGGGAGCTTTACAACGCCTTCAACCGCGCGCAACTGGGCGATCCGGCGCTCAACATCTCCACCCCCGCGACGTTCGGGCGCGTCACCGCTCCGCTCAACCGCAACTTCGGCACGGGCACGAACCGCCAGATGCAGTTTGCGCTGCGGATCAACTTCTAAAATCCGGACACGCAATTGAAGCTTTGCTGGGATGAAAAATCACCCGACGGAGGATCAATGAATCACACCAAACGATCAGTCAAAATCACCCCCTGGCTGGCAGCGATCTTTTTATCCACACTGATTGGCCTGATTGGCCTGATTGGCGCCCAGGTGAGCGCCCAACAGCCGAACCCGGCGGACGCGTCGTTGGCAGGCAAGCTGCCCCCCGCGTTACGCGAACAGGGCCAGTCGCTGCTCAACGAAAAGAATGACCAGCGGCGCGCCAGCCTGGCTTCGGATTTGGCCAGAAAGGATGCGGCGGCCACCATGGAGTTCCTGCTGGCGGTGTTGGAAAGCGACCCGGCCGCCGTCGTGCGCAGCGCGATCATTGATCGGCTGGGCACACAGCCGCAGGTGATGCAGGCGCTCGCGCGCCTGGCCGCGACGGACGCGGACGTGAGCGTCGCGTTGCGCGCGCTCGACAAATTGCGCGCCCAGCAGATGCGGGAATTGCGCTGGCTGCTGGCGCGGCGGATGGAGATGGCGCGGCGGATGGAGATGGCGCGGCAAAACAACGACGCGGCTGGGTGGAGCGCGCTGGCGCAGGAGCACGAGCGCTGGATTTCGCTGGTCAAGGGAACGATGCTGCCCGCGTTCCTGCGCGTGCCGCCCGCGACGTTTTCGCTCAAACCGTCAGATCAACCAGTGCGCGTGGTGACGCTCGGCGATTACGGTCAGGGCGCGGCTGAAAACCGGCGACTCGCGGGCGAACCGCAGAAGCAGGTCGCAGCCGCGATGCTGCAAACCCATCGCCGGACGCCCTTCGATTTCGCGCTCACGCTCGGCGACAACTTCTATCCAGTGGGGATGGAGAGTCCCGGCGATGCGCGCTGGCAGACGTTGTGGAGCCAACTCTACGATCCGCTCGGCCTGAAATTCTACGTCTCGCTCGGCAATCACGACTGGGGTCACGTGGACAGCCCCGCGGCCGAGATTCTGTTGCCTGAGCCGGAGCGTCGCCGCCCCGGCTCGGCTTCAGAACCGTGCGTGAGAGTTTCCAACTCACACGGCTCCTCAATTACCTGGCGTTTGTCATACGCGCCTCATCCAGACGGTCAAGTTCTC
>Ga0247727_10020582_pt1 | contig 10067 bp, 6 predicted proteins | sample WisWelCaveWW1625_FD_202498 | JGI IMG/M metagenome (GOLD analysis project Ga0247727, IMG submission 202498) | Biofilm microbial communities from Wishing Well Cave, Virginia, United States - WW16-25 | ecosystem: Environmental > Aquatic > Deep subsurface > Groundwater > Cave microbial mat | place...
CCAAATTGGCTTACGTCACCGGCGCCTTCTTTAGTCCGTTCCAAAGAAATTTTGATGGCGGTTATAAGGTAACGCTGGATAAAACGCAGGCGGAAACATAAGAAAATATGAGTGCCGAAAAGGAGGATCAGTAACGGCGGACCCCAAACAATATTAGAAATGCCTTCAAGGATCTTTTCAAGATTTTCCATAATTGGAAAGGTTTAATGGACAGGAAGTTTGTTAAACTTTAAATTGTTTATTCTTTTGACGATTATATCGTATTGCATATCTTAAAGAAGCGGAAAATTTTAATATTTTCGGCCAAATATTTCCTTGACAAAAGGAGGAGTTTTTAAAATAATTGAGCCTTCAGGGAGTTGTTTTGATTAAATATTTTTATAATTATTTCAGATTTTAACAAGGAGAAAATGGTATGAGAAAAATTGTTTCCTGTCTGGTTGTGGCGGCGTTAATTTTTTCAGGCCCGCTTCAGTTTGTTTCCGCCAAAGAAGTCGTTTGGGAAACAACACTTGAAGATAAGATGAGCTGGAGTCAAGTCACATATTTTGGGACGCTTTTAGTTGGGTCAAAGACCTCTCTTTCAAGTTATAACCCGGAAAATGGCGGGTTGATGTGGAGGCGGGAAGATTTTAACAAAATCGCGCCTTTTGATGTCCGTGAAATGAGCGGCCTTCCTGTTATTATCATCAACCAGGACCAGGGATTGGGCGGCAGCAAAACAAAGTTAAGCGCCGTCAGTTTGGTTGATGGAAAAATACTTTGGGAAACAGACACGATGGCGGGCAATTCTTTGGGGGCCTATTCCGTTCCCAGCCATAAACTCGCTATTCTTTTCCGGAATGTTTTTACCGAAGCTGAAGACAACGGCCTTTACATCTTTGCCTATGATGTTGAATCAGGAGAATTAAAATGGAAAACACTTTACCAGAAGAAACCAAACGTCATCCAAACTCACCTTGCCGATAACGTGGGCATGTTCTATGTCAGAAATGATTTCAGTGGGCATCATGAGCCTGTGGTCGATGGGGATCATTTGTATGCGCCCTTTGCCGGAGTTCATTGTTTTGATTTGCTGACGGGAAATTTAAAATGGGAAGTGTCTTTTAAGACCGCGCATAAGACTTTAAAGAAAGCCTATGCCCCGATTTTGATCGAAGAGGGGATCGTTTACGCGACAGGCGAGGGAGTCGTTTATGCCATCGATCAAGAGTCCGGGCGGCTTAAGTGGAAAAGCCCCAAAGTCCCATCGGGGCTCATCGCGCAGTTGATAGTGGCTGAGGATATGGTGTTGGCCCGGTTGGGAGGTAACTTTTATAACCAGGGAGCCAAGGCTTTTAAATTGGACAAGCCTTTGGGGGTAGTGGCGTTTAATAAACAAACAGGAAAGATGCTTTGGGAGTTTAAAGGGGCCAAAGAGAGTATTACCAATCTGGTTTATCTGCCTGGGCAGAATACGGTGATGTTTGCCGATGCTAACAGTTTGATTGGCATTGATGCGAAAAGCGCGGGGCAGGTGAAAGAAACTTTTAAATTGCCCTTGGAGTTTAAAAGAAATATCGGCGTCAGCGATGTGGCCTCAACCAGTGTTAAGACATTGACAGGGGGTATTGGAGGGCTAGTAAGAGCGGGGGCTAAGATGGCAATCGGGAAGGACAGGAAAGATCCCCCCGTGGCTGTGACCAAGCAGCCTAATGGCAGTTTGGTTGTCCGCGGTCGCCAGCATCTACTCGCGTTCGATCCATCAAAGCAGGAAATATTATGGTCAACGTATTACGCGGCTCCGGGATCATCTGGCTTCGAGATGGCTATTATGACGACCTTAACGGCCCTGAGTGTTTTGCAAACACAGTTCTCATCGATGACAGGATATTCTTCATCTTACAATGCTGGAAAAAGCATTGAACGTTCTTTCCAATCGATGGATAAATTCCTGGACAGGCGTTTTTCGAAAACACAAAATACCGAGAGGTATTCTTACATCTTGACCCGTGTTTCCGATGGTGAAGATGCCGGGATCGGGATTATGGCGATAGATATGGAAACAGGGGAGCCCGGGGAGCAGATTGTTTTTGATGAAAAAGACCCGGAATACAAAGTGGACGATATGAGTCAAAGGGTTTACCATTTTAAAGGCAAAAAGAACATCGTGGCTTATGATCTTGGCCAGTAAGGTTTTCGAAATATACTGCCTCTCCTTAAGAATTGCGAATAGGAGGAAGGCAGTATAATACCCAAACGCCCTGAATTATATTATTTTGATTTCGTAAACCTGTTGCGTTTGGGTATATAATAGGGCCACTTTATGAAAAAATTGTCCGGTATATCTCTGTTAAATTTTTTTTTGATTTTTCTTCTGACCTTCTCGATGGCGGTCGCGCAAGAGCCGAACAGTCATGGTGCAGAAGTCAGAACATTAAAAGATTTTTTTAATGGGGCTTTACAGAACAGCGAAAAGATCGCCATTAGCGAACAAGCGATCCGTGAAGCCCAGGCTCTTTACCGTCAGACGTTGGGTGAATCTTTGCCTGAATTCTCTTACCGGCGTCAAACTTCCCTGGAAGACAATTCTGACGCGAGCCATGATGGCGTGTTTCGCGTGACTAAGACCGATCTGACCGGTTTCAGGGAACTCGCGGCATTACAGTCAGGCCGGTCGACTGTTAACCAGCGCCAATATCAACGGCAAAGAGCCGAGCAGTTGCTGCTGCAGGATGTGGCCGGGGCCTTTTACGGGCTTTTGTTGGCCAAGGAAAATGTGTCAGCCACCAAAAGGTTAATCGAACTTGCCCAGAAACGGCTTGAGGAATTAAGGGAACGAGTGCGCGTGGGCCGTACGCGGGAAGCCGACGCGATTGGACAGGAATTTTTCATCACCTCGTTGCAATCTCAATTAGAGGAAAGTGTTCGTCAAGTCAGTTCCCGGGCCAATTTGCTTTCTTTTCTCGCCGGCATTGAAATTAACGATCCTGAAAGAATAACGGATACCCCTATCATTTCCCAATATAATCCCCTGGAAGACTATTTAATGAAAATTGATATCCGGCCTGATGTTCAGGCGGCGCGGGAAAATATGAACGCGGCCAAGGGGCTCCTGCGGGTGGCGCGTTCGCAGTATTTTCCTGACCTTGGGATCACGGCCAATTCTTACACGGACCGGTCAACATCAGGAGACGATGAGAGGTGGGATGTTTTATTGACCGTGAATGTTCCTCTATGGGACTGGAAAGGGCGTCAGGCCGCGGTGGATGCGGCTGACAGTGTCTTGAATCAGAAAGAGAAAGAATGGCAGGCCCTTATTCGCCAGAGCCGTCTTGAGGTACGAAACGCTTATTTGGATCATGTGTCGGCCCAAAAGCAACTGGAACTGAATGAGAAGAGGGTCAAGCTGGCCCGCAAGGATTATGAAATTCAAGTAGAGGATGACCAGCGGGGGGTTATCACGAACCTGGAGGTTTTCGAGTCGTTGGGCCGGCTCAATAATGTCGAACTTTCTTTAAATAACGCCCGGCTCCAGGAAAAATTGGCGGCCATCAATTTGGAAATTGTTTCAGGTGGGAAACCGGATGAGATCCTCAAATGATACTGTCTGATCTAGCTATTAAAAAACCTGTATTCGCCTGGATGTTGATGATTTCTCTTCTGCTTTTCGGGGCCATCGGTTTTAAGAGGCTTGGAATTTCCCAACATCCTGACGTGGATTCTCCGGTGGTGAATGTCCGGTTGACTTGGGAGGGGGCCGCTCCCGAGGTCATGGAAAATGAGGTCGTTGATCCTGTCGAAGAGGTGATGATCACCATCGAAGGAATTAAGAAAGTCACCTCCACCACTCGGTTTGGATCGGCCAATATTACGGTTGAATTTAATCTGGATAAGGATATCGATGTGGCGGTGCAAGAAGTCCAGACCAAAATCGCTCAAGCCCAACGCAACCTGCCCAACGACCTGGATCCTCCTACCATCCAAAAGGTCAACCCCGAAGATCAACCGATCATGTTCATTGGTGTTTCCGGTTCGCGGTCTTTTAAGGACGTCTCTTCCTATGTTCAAGACCATGTGATCGACCGCTTTCAGACTATCCCCGGGGCCGGTGAAATCTCCCTGGGAGGGTTTGTTGAACCCAATTTGCGCGTCTGGCTGAACCCGCAGAAAATGCTTGATTGGCAATTGACGGTGGATGATGTGGTCACGGCCATCGAAGCGCAGCATTCGCAGCTTCCCGGCGGGTTGCTGCAGAACCCGCGTCAAGAGTTGAATGTGCGGGTGATGGGAGAAGCTTCATCAATTGAGGAGTTTGGGAATATCACGATTCCTCAAAGGGGCGGGCAGGGAATGCTTTGGCGGACGATACGCATAGGGGATATTGCCGATATTGAAGAAGGGCTGGCGGACGTCCGACGCCTTTCCCGTGTCAATGGGGAGCCATCCATCGGTATCGGCCTTCGCAAGCAGCGCGGGGCCAACGCCGTTGAGGTGGCGCGACACGCGAAAGAAATGATCAAGGAGATTAGACAGGATTTGCCGGAGGGCATGAAGATAGGAGTTAATTTTGACACAACCAAGTTCATCGAAGACAATGTTCATGAGCTGATGATCACATTGGGTTTGGCGGTCCTTTTAACTTCTTTTGTTTGCTGGTTGTTTCTGGGGTCGTTGAGTTCCACGCTTAACGTATTTTTCGCGATCCCAACGGCTCTGGGGGGGACACTGATGGTGATTTATTTTCTCGGGTTTACTTTAAACACCATCACGTTGATGGCGATTTCTCTTGTGATTGGAATCGTGGTGGATGACGCCATTGTTGTTTTGGAAAATATCGTCCGCCATCGGGAAAAAGGGGAGTCTCAGATCCAGGCGGCTGTTTTCGGCGCCAGAGAGATCATGTTTTCAGTCATCGTCATCTCCAGCGCCGTGATGGCCATTTTTCTTCCGGTCGCTTTTATGAAGGGGATGATCGGGAAATTTTTCTACGAATTTGGCATCACGATCTCTGTGGCGGTCGCGTTTTCTCTTCTTGAGGCGATTACCCTGGCCCCCATGCGGTGCAGTCAGTTTCTTACAGTAGGGCATAATACGAAAATAGGGAAGGCCGTTGATAGGTGGACGCGTCAATTGACGAACGGTTATAGGTCCGCGTTAAAGGTCGCTCTCAACCACCGTTGGGCCGTCATTATCGTAACAACGGTTTTTTTTGTTCTTTCCCTTGGGATTTCCAAAAAACTCCGTTGGGAAATGACGCCGGCCCAGGATCAAGGGACATTCATGGTCCGTTTTCAGACGGCCCCTGGTTCGTCTTTGGCTTTTACCGATGAGGTGTATCGCAAGGCGGAAATATTTTTAAGAGAGCGGCCTGAATTGGAGAAGTACTTCGGAACGATTGGAGGTTTTGGGGGCGGGGAAGTCAACACAGGAAATATTTTTGTTACGATGAAGCAACGTAAAGACAGACCCAGGGCTCAAGGGACCAATCGTCCTGTGACACAGCAGGAGTTTATGACTGTCATGCGGGAAGGTCTTAGTAAGATTGAAGGGATGCGCCGGGTGGCTATTCAGGACCGCTCCCAAACGATATCGTTGGGTTCCGGTCGGGGCTACCCGATCGAATTTTCCGTGCAGGGGCCGGATTGGGAAAAGTTGGGAGAGTATGCTGAAACCATTCGGGAGCGTTTGATGAAAACGGAATTGGTTGTTGATGTGGACACGAGTTATCGGGTGGGGATCCCGGAGGTGCAGATCATTCCGGACCGGCAGAAAGCGGCGGCTAAAGGCGTGACGGTCGCCGCGATCACGCGCGTGATCAACGCTACCGTGGGGGGAGTGCGTGTGGGGAAATATACTAAAGGAGGACGGCGTTATGACATCCGCGTCAGCCTTAAAGATGAAAACCGGAAAGATCCGGCGGATTTATCCAGATTATGGGCGCGTAATATACGAGGTGAATTGGTATCTCTGGCCGATGTCACGCGTATTTTGGAGAAACCGACGCTACTGTCGATCCAACGGGAAAACCGCGAACGGGCCGTCACTGTTTCGGCCAACGTGGCGCAGGGCAAGTCGCAGGCCAAAGCCATTGAAACAGCCCTTCAGACGGCCAGGGAAGTTCTTCCGGATAACTACCATGTTGTCGTTTCCGGAAACGCGCAGCAATTCCAGGAAGCGTTTCGGGAGTTAGGTTTCGCGTTTTTATTAGGGGTGGCGATCGCGTATATGATTCTCGCCGCCCAGTTTAATAGTTTTATCCATCCATTAACCATTTTGTTGGCGCTGCCATTTAGCTTGTCCGGAGCGCTGATGGCGTTATGGGTGACAAACCATTCGTTAAACATGATGAGTATGATTGGCATCTTGCTGCTTATGGGCATTGTCAAAAAAAATTCGATCCTCCTGGTTGAGTTTGCTAACACCCAGCGAATGAATGGAATGAAAGTAAGGGAGGCCCTTTTGGAAGCTTGCCCGCTTCGGCTTCGCCCCATCCTCATGACATCGCTGGCCATTGTTGCTGGAGCGTTGCCTAGCGCGATAACGTTGGGGCCAGGGGCGGAGCTTCGAGCCCCGATGGGGATCGTTGTCATCGGAGGCACCATTCTTTCCACGTTGCTCACGCTTTTTGTTGTCCCTTGCGCGTATAGTCTTTTTAGTCATATTGAATCTAAAAAGAAAGAAATTCGCATGGCCGAAGTGGTCAACGCGTTGTCTCCAGAAAAAAAAAGCATATGAAAATTTGGCATAAAAAATTAAGCATCTCCAATTACTTTCTTAATGGCATTTTGATCTTGGCCATCGTGAGCGCTTTTACGGCCTGTGCTTCGGAAAAACCAGTGGCGTTATTAAATGTTTCTTATGACCCTACCCGTGAATTGTTTGAGGAGTACAATCGGGTATTTGCCGCGTATTGGAAAGAAAGAACAGGAGAAGAAGCGGTCATTAACCAATCCCACGGAGGAAGCGGAAAACAGGCCCGCGCTGTGATCGACGGTTTGGAGGCGGATGTGGTGACACTCGCGTTGGCCTATGATATTGACGCCATCGCGGAAAGAGCGGGTCTGCTGCCGTCAAATTGGCAGGAGCGTTTACCGGATAACAGTTCTCCTTACACTTCAACGATTGTCTTTCTGACGCGTAAAGGAAATCCAAAAAATATCAGGGATTGGGATGATCTCGCGCGTCCCGGAGTTTCAGTTATAACCCCCAATCCAAAAACATCCGGGGGAGCCCGGTGGAATTATCTGGCGGCCTGGGGATACGCTCTCAAAAGATGGAACAATGACGAAGAAAAGGCCAAAGAGTTTTTGAAGGCTATTTTTAAGAATGTTTTCGTGTTGGATTCCGGAGCGCGCGGTTCCACAACGACATTCGTCGAACGGGGAATAGGGGATGTCCTCATTTCATGGGAAAATGAGGCCTATTTGGCGGTCAATGAGTTAGGACCTGATCAATTCGAAATCGTGGCCCCTTCTCTGAGTATTTTGGCTGAACCTCCTGTGGCGGTCGTTGACCGTAATGTCGACAGGCGTGGCACGCGCAAGATGGCTGAAGAGTATTTAAAGTTCCTTTATACGGAACAAGGACAAGAGATCGCGGTCAGGCATTATTATCGCCCGCGTTTAGAAAGCGTCTCGCGAAAATACGCCGGTCAATTTCCGTCCATTGACCTTTTCACGGTGGATGAGGTTTTCGGCGGCTGGCAGAAAGCCCAGAAAACGCATTTTGCGGATAAAGGGATTTTTGACCAGATTTATCAGAATTAATAAAAAAGCTTTCGGCTTAGAATGTTGCCATGTTTTCAAAAAAACAAAAAAGAAATATTCTTCCAGGATTTCACCTTACTTTGGGGTATACGGTCTTTTACCTCAGTTTGATTGTCCTGATCCCGTTGTCGATGCTTTTTCTTAAAGCGTCGGCGATGGGATGGCAGGAGTTCTGGGGGGCGGTGACAAGTCCCAGAACCCTTGCCGCTTACCGGCTTAGCTTTGGCGCTAGTTTCGTGGCGGGCCTGGTGAATCTGGTGTTTGGTTTTTTAATCGCCTGGGTGTTGGCCCGGTACACTTTTCCCGGCAAGAAGATGATTGACGCGTTAGTGGATTTTCCGCTGGCTTTGCCAACGGCCGTATCAGGGATTACGTTGACCTCTTTATACTCTCAAAACGGATGGGTTGGGCAACATCTTTATAAATGGGGAATCCATTCAGCATACAGTTTTTTGGGGATAACCATTGCCTTGATTTTTATCGGTTTGCCCTTTGTGGTGCGCGCGGTGGAGCCGGTGTTGCAGGAGCTGGATCCGGAATTGGAGGATGCCGCTGCCAGCCTTGGGGCCAACCGCTGGCAGACTTTCACCAAGGTTCTTTTCCCGAATCTGGTGCCGGCGCTTATCACAGGATTTACTTTAGCTTTTGCCCGCGGGATCGGGGAATATGGATCGGTTATTTTCATTGCCGGAAATATGCCTGGAAAGACAGAGATCGCCCCGCTTCTGATTATGACCAAATTGGAGCAATATGATTACGCCGGAGCCACCGCGATCGCGGTGGTGATGCTTTTAGTTTCTTTTTTCTTATTGGCGCTAACCAATTTTTTACAGTGGTTTTTTTCGAAACGGATCGGGATGAATTGATATGTCAGCACGGACTGAAGTCACATGGATTCGTCGAACATTAATCGGTATCGCGTTAATTTTTTTGGCGTTATTTATTTTTATGCCGTTATCAGCGGTTTTTATCAACGCCTTAAATAAAGGGATTGGCGTGTATCTGAAGTCGTTGAATGACCCCAACGCGTTGGCCGCGATCCAGCTGACGTTATTAACAGCGTTTATCGCTGTCCCTTTGAATCTGATTTTCGGGGTTGCCGCGTCCTGGGCCATTGCTAAGTTTGACTTTTGGGGAAAGAATTTTTTAATCACCCTTATTGACCTGCCGTTGTCTGTCTCGCCGGTTATATCGGGATTAATTTATGTGCTTTTGTTCGGGGCCCAGGGGGCCGTTGGACCGTGGTTGATGGAACATGGGATTAAAATTATTTTCGCCCCTCCCGCGATTATTTTGGCGACGGTCTTTGTGACTTTTCCGATGGTGGCGCGGGAGTTAATTCCTGTGATGAAGGCTCAGGGGAATGAGGAAGAGGAAGCCGCCATGACGTTGGGGGCTAGCGGATGGCAGACGCTGTGGCGCGTCACTTTGCCCAATATCAAATGGGGGCTTTTGTACGGTGTGATTTTGTGTAACGCCAGGGCCATGGGGGAGTTTGGCGCCGTGTCCGTTGTGTCGGGGCATATCCGCGGGCAGACCAACACGCTGCCTTTGCATATTGAAATTCTCTATAATGAATATCAATTTACCGCCGCTTTCGCGGCCGCGTCGCTCTTGGCGATGCTGGCGCTGGCGACTCTCTTTTTGAAATCCTTTATTGAATTTAAGTGCAGGGCCGAATTGAACGCGGCCAAACAAATAGGGAGACATTCATGAGTATTGAGGTCAATCGTATCACTAAAACGTTTGACGCGTTTAAAGCTTTGGATGATGTCAGTTTAAAAGTGGAAACGGGAGAACTCATCGCTTTATTAGGGCCATCGGGATCCGGCAAAACAACGCTTTTAAGGATCATCGCTGGACTGGAAACGGCGGATTCAGGGGAAATATTTTTTCAGGGCGAGGATAGTAAGGATAAAAAAACAAAAGACCGTAACGTGGGATTTGTGTTTCAGCATTACGCCTTGTTTCGGCATATGACCGTATTTGAAAATATTGCCTTTGGTCTGCGGGTGAAACCGCGCGGGGTCCGATTAAGCGAAGAAAAAATTAAACAAAAAGTGCGTGAGCTTCTTGCTCTGGTGCAATTGGATTGGGTGGCGAACCGTTACCCTTGGCAGCTCTCTGGAGGACAACGGCAACGAATCGCTTTGGCCAGGGCGCTGGCGATTGAACCAAAAATGCTTTTGTTGGATGAGCCCTTTGGTTCGCTGGATGCCCAGGTGCGTAAAGAGCTCCGCCAGTGGTTGCGGCGGTTTCACGATGATTTGCATATCACGACATTATTTGTCACTCATGACCAGGAAGAGGCGTTGGAGG
>Ga0247727_10020583_pt1 | contig 10066 bp, 3 predicted proteins | sample WisWelCaveWW1625_FD_202498 | JGI IMG/M metagenome (GOLD analysis project Ga0247727, IMG submission 202498) | Biofilm microbial communities from Wishing Well Cave, Virginia, United States - WW16-25 | ecosystem: Environmental > Aquatic > Deep subsurface > Groundwater > Cave microbial mat | place...
CGCCAAAAGCGTTGCGAATGTCATGCTCGAAATCCTGAATCTCGTCAAAATTCGCCGACCAATGCACTCGCCCCTGCCCCGCGCCGCGGCGGCCGAGCAGCGAGATGGTGTTGCGCAGACCTTCGCCGCGATCGGTGAAATCCCAAACGCGGCCGTCGTCGTCGCCGTCCAAATGGCAACTGGCGCAACTGATATAGCCGTCTAAATTCATCCGGCTGTCTTCGGCGTTATAAAAAACTTGCTTGCCGGCAAAAACCAGCGCCGGCAGTTTTTCGCTGCTCACCGCCGTGATTTTCGCTAATTGGGGCGCGTTATTATTGGTGGCGGCGATAATACCACTCACATCATAAACCGCGACCGTGCGCGACATAAAACAGTTGACGAACAACTTTGCGTCCCGCCCGGCGGGACTCAACACCATGCCCTGCGGCGCGCGCCCGACGTTTTCAATCGAGGTCACCAGGTTGCGTTTATACGCATCGAGCACTTCGACCGTATTGGAGCCTTGCGTGGCCACAAAAGCATAATCGCCCAACGGACTGAATTGCACGGCGTTCGCCATATCGAGATTATTCAAATCCTGCCGCGCCGCCAAGTCTTCCTTATTATTGAGCAGATCGATTTGCGAGACGCTGGTGCGCACCGTGTTTTCAAAAGTCAACGGCAAGCCATCACGCTGCAAGCCGCGGCTCGTGTTGTCTTTCTTCGATGGCACCCAGGCGCGCCGGCCATCCGGGCTGATGTTTACGGCGCTGATGTAATTCGGCACGCCGCGGCCTTCGGCTTCGGTGTCCGGGCCGGGATCCAATGCGAGGTTATATCGGCGCGCGATGCTGAAATTGAGCGCGTTAATTTCCACCACTTCGCCGCGGTCGCTCGGCGAAATAAAACGCGTCACCAAAATGCGCTCGCTATTGCCGGAAATGGCGAGGCCTTTCGGCGACGGGCCGACGGCGAGATCGCCGACGATGCTGCGCGTGGCCGGATTTATTTTTAACAAACGCCCGGTGGCTTGCAACGTAACATAAGCCGCCGCGCCGTTCGGACTGAACGCCAGACCAAAGGGCCGCGAAGCATAAGGCAGCGCGATGGTGTCCAAGCGATTTCCGGTATTGCCATCCAGCACGCTGATGGTGGCATCCGCCTGATTCACCACCCAGATCCCGCCGAAGGGAGCTTTCGCCAATGTTCGCGGCTCGCGTCCAACGTTGCGCTCAAATTGCTTCGACAGGCCAATCGCATCAATCGCCGTCACCGTGCCGTGATCGGGATTGACGCTCCAAACTCGATTCAGCGCTTGATCCAAAATGATCGAGCTCGAGGCCACCGGCAGCACGACAGAAACCGGATAATGAATCGTTTGCGCTTCAGAACAATTCGTGGTGCGCAAACTGTCTTTCACCGTCACCCGAACGGTGTAATGTCCCGCTTGAGTGTAAGTATGCACGGCGAGAGAGTCGCTGGCAAACGGCGTCGCCGGCGTGCCGTCGCCAAAGTCCCACGAATATTTCACTGCGCCAACGCCGCCGGTGCTGCGCGCCAGCAGGATAATGCTTTCACCAATCAACGCCGGCGCATGAGGGATTAACTCGCATTCGAAGGGCGAATTGACAAAAGGCGTAGTCGTGAAGCGGCTGGTAAACGTCGTGGTGGTGGGATTGCCCGTCCAATCTTTGACGCCATTGGCCGGCAAGACGATTTCGTAAATCGTATTTTTCTGCAACGGCTGATTGGGAAAAAAGTTGACGATGCCGGTTTGCGTGCTGTATTTGCCGGCGAGCGGCGCGCCGCCCACAGCTCGCACGATGAACGTCGAATTATTAACCGAGCGCAGATCGATCATGTCGGTAAACGTCAAGCCGATGCGCGTGGTGAGCGCATGGTTAACGGCGTTGTTCGCGGGCATCACCATATTTACCGCCGGCCCCGCATTGTCTGCCGCAGCTTGATGGGGAATAACAAAACTGCCGTTGCCGTGATCGTCGCTCACCATCACGAGATTGCCGAGCGGCGTGGCGAAATCTTCGCTGCGGTTTTCAAGATTGGAAGTTGTCGTGCCGGCGATGGAATAATCGGCGTCGTTGCGGATATCGATTTTGGTATATTGCTGGCCGCCGCCCATGTGCACGAAGCCGTCCTGAAACGTGAGGTAACCGCGTCGGCCGCCCACTTCGATTTTATTGAACAAATCGATGCGCGCCGGATCGCTGATGTTGTGAACGTGTAAAAATCCGTCATTGCCGGCGCTTAAAATTTTGTGGCCATTCACCATAATACTGTAAATGTTCGGCGCCTTGCGGTTCTCCGCTGCAAGCAACTTGGGATTTTTCGGATCGCTGATGTCCATCGTCAGATAGCCTTCACCTTCCATGCTCGAAGCCACGAGCAAATTGCCGATCGCAAAAATCGGCCCGACGCGAAAACCGCCGGTCTGGCTAATCGGAATCGGATTGGGTTTGCCGGCGCCGCGATTCACTAATACCGGTTTGAATGGATCCGTGGCATCGACGATATAAATGCCATTGCTCGAGCCGCCGATATAAATATACGGCGCTTGCCAAAACAACCACCAGGCGCCGAGCGTGTAATCGCTGTCTTCGATGCCGGGAAGATGCAAATAACTCAAACGCACGGGGTTGGTGATATTCGTCCAATCCCAAATTTGCACACCGTAAGCGGCTTGCAACGCCACGTAATCACCGGCGTAACTGCTGCTATAACCGTAGCCATGCGCTTCGCGGAGTTCGTTCGTCTCCGCATCATCTTTCCGAAAAACCAGCGTCGGAGAATAGGGATCGGAAATATCATAAAAGGAAAAGCCGCCGTCCGAATAAATGCCATCCGCCGAATAGATGACGGCCAAATAACCTTTGTGCATGGAAACGCTGCCGTGCGAGCGCGGCGCGCCCTTCGTGCTGTCAATACGGCTGATGATGGTAAAAACTTGCTCCTCGGGATAACTACGCTTGGGCAAACCGGGGCCCTCCTCTTGCACTCGGCGCAATGGACTCGAGGGCGCGAGAGAATAGGCTACGATTAAAACCAAAAAAACGAGAATTAAAAAAGACGCAAAATGGCGTTTAAAACGAAGTAAACGGCTTTTCATGGCGCGCGCTTCCAATTTAGCAACCTTCAACAAGTGAGATGTGTACAAAAAAAACTTATCCGTGCAAAAAAGCAAAAAAAATGGGCGCACAGAAATGGAACGGCTCACGGAAAAAAATTCCGTGAGAGTTCTATTCCGTGAGCGATAATCTTTTGGGTTCCGTGGACTTCGAACCATCGACTTCGGACTTTACTTCAACAGCAAAGTGTCTAAATTTTGATACAGTGTCGTAATATGAAACAAAACTGCAACACTTACGGTGGCTTTATAAATAACGCTGATAGGTCATTATGGCTTTGTTTATTAGCAAGCAATGGGACTAACCGCAAAACTCATTCCGCAAAACGGCTAATTCAAATATAACAAAATAAAGATATGAAAATACACCACGCATTATGCGGTTAGCGATCGGCGGCCACAAAATAAAAACTCCCCGGCCAGGATCATAATTCAATGGCCGAGGAGTTTATTAGATGGACGCTTCAGTCGCGGCAAATTCAAATGGCGTGTCAAACTTCAGCTTGACGACAGCCACAGCAAAGCTGCCGCTGACAAGCTGACGCTTGACACGCCGTTTGCTTATTTTACCATCATCACGCGATGCACGATTTGGGACCAGGCGTCGTTGGCCGCCGTCCGATAACGCAGACGCGCCAGATAAATTCCCGTGCCCAGATCGACGCCGCGGCGATCGCGGCCGTTCCAGATGATTTCATGATTGCCCGCGGCGTGTGAGCCGAGAGAAAATCGTTGCACTTCCCGGCCGGTCAGATCGAAAATGGAAAGCTCAACCTCCGCGGCGCGCGGCAGGGCCAATTGCAGGCGCGTTGCGGCATTGAACGGATTGGGATAATTATTGAGCGCAAATTTTTCCGGCAACGGCGCGCTGACGAATTCTTCCGCCGCCGATTTCGCCACGGCATGAGGCTCCGTCAAAATGCCGAAATCATCGATTCGCCAAACGCCGGTCGCCGGCGTGCTGTAAGCCGACAGCTCGTAATAAAACGGCGAGTCCAAGGTGTAACCCGGCAGCGTAAAGGCTTCCGTGTAAGCGTCGATCCACTTGACGCCGTCGAGCGAGGCTTCAAAGTGAATATTCGTTTGGTCAAAACGCAAGCGCATATAAAACGCGCCATTGATGACGAGTGTGTTGGTCACGTCGCGTTCTGCTTCAACCCCGTTCTTTTTTGATTGCACGATCAGGCGATGCGGCCCGGCGTTGCCGTTGCGAAAATTGTAAAACCGATAGAAGTTGGGCTGATCCGCAATGCCAAACTTCGAGGCCAAATTATACGTCGGGCTTACGCCGAGCGCGCCGTCGCTGTTCGGTTGGACAACTTTGATTCTCACCCGTGAGTAGCGTGCCGGGTGCGCATTGCGTGTGACAATCCACCCGCTTTCGTTGCCGCCGCTGGTTACCGCTTGCGACCGCAGCGCGAGCGCCGAATCCACCACCGCCGATTCATTTCTGGCATTCGCGCCAAGATGCCAATTCTTGAGGTTGAGCGCGTTCGCGTTGAAATTATCCGTAAAAATCCAGCCCGGCGTTTGAAAAGTGAAATCGCCGCTCAGCCCCAGATTGCCCGTCGCGTCGCGCGAGCGGACGCGATAATGATACGTTTTGTTGCCTTCCAATCCCTTCAGGGTTATCGTGTGTGAAGTGATCAAATCCGGAGCCAGCGGCGAAAGCGAGCCGTAGCTCGTTGTCAGGCCATATTCGATCTGCGCCTCCGCCGGCTCGTTCGTGACCCAGTCAAATTCCGCGGCGACGCCGTTGATCACCTTCGCCGTGACGCCGAAAATTTTCGGCGGGATGATATCTTTGGTGTACGTCGAGAATTTTAGAAAATACGGCGCCAGCGCGTCCGGATTGGAGGAAATACCATACATCAAATAATTGACGCCGTTATCCACCAGCACCGCGGAGTTGTCGAGAATCGGATTGCCGGGATACGCACTCCATTTGACCAAATCCGTTGAGGTGAACATGCCGCCGGCCCATATTGATTCTCCGGTGTCATAATGCCCGTACGCATAGTAAACATTACGGACCTTAATAATACTGTCAATCGCGATATCAAAATCCGGATCGAGGAAATTCAGCAACACCGGGTTGCCCGCGTGTCGCGTCCAAGCCTTGCCGTCGGACGAAGTCGCCAACCCGACCTTGCCGGCGCCGTTATCAAAACCTTCATACAACATAAACCACTTGGCGCCTTCCTTCCAAACCGTCGGCGTTCCCACATCGCTGGCTTCCCAACCGGCGCCGCCCGGCGATAACACCACGCCGTAACGACTCCAGTTGACTTTGTCGGTCGAAGCATAAAGATCGATGGTCGCGCCATTGCCGTCGCCGGTAAATTCATTTTCGGCATACAGGTAATACGTGCCGCCGTCTTTGACAATCGTCATGTCCTCGGTCCAATGCTCGGTGTAAATCGGATTGCCGGGATGCTTCGTCCAATTGACGCCGTCGGGGGAATATGCGTAACCGAGTTTCACAAAATTTTTAATCGCGTGATCGTAATCGCCGCGCCAGCCGCCGTACCAGGCGTGATACATGCCGTCTTCATACATGAACCAACCGCGCTCGGTGATGCGCTCATCCCAACTTCCCGGCGGCCCGGGTTGCAACACCGGCTCCGGGCTTTTTGCCGCAAATTCAACCAGGGCTTGGCGCAAAATATAAAAGTTGCTGTTGCCGAGATCGGCGACCGGCGGATTCGCGGCGTCGGAAATTCGAATCAAATTTTTATTCGACACTGAATCTGGCAGCCTCCAGTTATACACGCCATCGTTGGGCGTGCTGGCAACAATCGTTTTCCACGAGATGCCGCCGTCGCGCGAATAATCCAGTTTCACATTCGCAATCGTCGCTGCGCCTTTCCAGCGAATGTTCTCAATTTCTTCGGTAAACCACCACTCGTTGCCATTGGGAACGGTCACGCGCAAAGCTTCCGTCGGCGCGGGCGGCGTGGCGAAAACAAAATCGCCGGAAAGCGCCAGATTGCCCGCTTCGTCTTTCGAGCGCGCGCGATAATGATAGGTTGTGTTCGGTTGCAATTGTCCAAGCAGAACTTTATGTGACGCCACCAAATTCGAATCGCGTTTCGACATTTTGCCATAGAGCTTCGTCAACCCGTATTCGACTTGCGAATCCGCCGGCTCATTGGTTTGCCAATTAATCTGCGCGCCGGGGCTCGTGATATTCTGCGCGATCACTTGACTGATTTTCGGCGGCGTGAGATCCGGCGGAATCGGATTAATGGAAAAATCATCCATTCGCGCCGTGCCGGACAATGCGGTGTTGTACGCCGTCAGCTCGTAATAAAACATCGTATCCAGGCTGTAGCCCGGCAGCGCAAAAATTTCGGCATACGCTTTGGTCCACGCCGTCCCGTTTAAAGACGCTTCAAAATAGATGTTCGTGTTATCAAAACGGAAGCGCAAATAAACCGCGCCATTAATCACGAGGTTGCCGGTCGCGTCAAAACCCTTTTCCACGCCGTTCTTTTTCCATTGCACGAACAACCGCAACGGCCCGCTCTGGCCGTTGCGATAGACGTAAAAGCGGTACCAGTTTTTTTGATCGGCCACGCCGGTTTGGGAGGCGAAATTCAAAGTCGGGCTCATGCCGAGCGCGCCGTCATTATTCGGCTTAACGACTTTGATTTGCACAATCGTGTTGCGCGCTTTGTGCGCATTCTTCGTGATGATCCAACCATTCTCCGCGCCCTGCGAACGCAATTCGAGCGCGCCATTGACGACCGCAGTTTGGTTGCCGGCATTCGCGCCCTTGCGCCATTTGTTGGCATCGAGGCTCGCCGCATTGAAATTATCGGAAAAGATCGGCGCCGCCGTGAAATTGCTCTCGCCGGTGGCGAATTGATCTTGCGCCAGCAGCGCAATATTATTCACCAGCAAAACCACGACGAGCAATGGCATGGGAAAACAGAAAACACTTTTTCGAAACAATGATGACATGGAAACTCCCGCAAGCAAATAGTTGCAGCATTCAGATATTTTAAGAATTTATAAATTGCGCTATCGCTGGAGAGGTGATCGAGGTGGGTGACACATCAAGCTTTAAACTACCGGCAATCGGCGGCAGATGCGCAGAAACAGGTTCGAAACAAAAAACGCCGCTGGTGAATGGCTCACCACCGGCGTTGGCTATCTTTTGAAACAAATGACCTCAGGATTTCTGGCCTTGTCGTTTCGCCAATTCTTCACGCAGACGAACGTTTTCGGCCTCCGCTTCTGCTGCCCTTGCTTCAGCGGCTTGGCGAGCGGCTTTTTCGGCGCGGCGTTCCACCTCCACTTCTTCGGGGGTCAGCAACCGTTCGTCCGTTGTCGGATCATATAAACGCAACTCACCCGCTTCGGCGACTAAATCCAATCCCAACGTCTCGCTGCGAATGCGACTGCCGCTCATCGGCAAATACTCGCCGCCTTCGAGCCGGAAACCGCGCAGCAGCGGTTGAATCGCTTCGCTATAGGGATCAAAAAGAAAATATTCGCGCACGCCGAGCCTGGCGTAAATATAATGCTTGCTCACGAGATCTTCGACTTTGGTGTTCCGCGAAGTCAATTCAATCACCACTTCCGGCGCTTTGCCTTCATCGGTCAACTTATAAATCCGGCGCTCTTTATTCGCCACGCCGAACACGACGAAGATATCGGGTGAGACGCTTTGCAACTCGCCGGCCTCGTCGTGATAATAAATAAAGATATTGCCGCTGACATAAACGTCGGCACGGCCACGAAAACGCTCCATCAAAGCGTGCAGCAAAGAAATCATCTGCTTCCGATGCCGATCCGTTTCAGCCATGGGTCTCCCATCCGATTCTGGAAGATAGTCTTCCGGATAAAAATCCAATCGCGGCGAAATCACATTGGTGGTTGGAATAGCCATAAATTAAACCCTTTGCAGCGAAATCCGTGTTATCCCACAACGCCAATCTTTTTTTCAAATATAATGACGCGAACGACGAGAGTCAAGCGCGAATTTATGGCATGAGCTTTCGATATAAACGAAGCTCAATTACTTCTCCCCGAAATCATCCACCAGCAAATGCCCCAGCTTGTTCCGCTTGGTTTCCAAATACCGCTGATTCGCTGCATTGGCCGCCACTTGAATGGGCACGCGCTCGACGACTTGCAGGCCGTAACCTTCCAAACCGACAATCTTTTTCGGATTGTTCGTGAGCAGACGAATCTGGCGAATGCCGAGATCGTAAAGAATCTGCGCGCCGATGCCGTAATCCCGCAGGTCGGCCTTAAAACCCAACGCCTCGTTCGCCTCGACGGTGTCTTTGCCTTCATCCTGCAATTGGTACGCGCGAATCTTGTTGGCGAGGCCGATGCCGCGGCCTTCCTGCCGCATATAAAGGAGAACGCCGCGCCCCTCCTGCTCGATCTGCTGCAGCGCCCGCGCCAGTTGCTCGCCGCAATCGCAGCGCAACGAGCCGAGAATATCGCCGGTGAGACATTGCGAATGCACCCGCACCAGCGTCGGCTCGCCGGTTGCAACCTCGCCTTTGACGATGGCGAGATGGTGATTCGCATCGGTGTCGCTCTCATAAAGATGCAACATAAAATTCCCATAGCGACTGGGAAAACGCGTGGTCACGATCCGTTGCACCAGTTTCTCATGATGCCGGCGATGCTCGATCAAATCGCGAATCGTCACAATTTTGATATTGAACTGTTCGGCGATTGCCATGAGCCGCGGCACACGCGCCATGCTGCCGTCGTCATCCATAATTTCGCACAACACGCCGGCGGGATAAAGCCCGGCGAGGCGCGATAAATCCACCACGGCTTCCGTGTGCCCCGAACGCGTCAACACGCCGCCGGGTTGCGCCCGCAGCGGAAAGATATGCCCGGGTCTGGCCAGGTCTGTCGGCTTCGTATGAGGCGCGATCAACTGCAAAATCGTTTCGGCGCGATCATGCGCGGAGATGCCCGAGGTGGTGTTGCGTTTCGCATCCACGGAAACCGTGAAGGACGTGCCGAGACGCGCCGTGTTGTCGGGAACCATCGGATGCAAATCCAGCGCTTCGAGGCGCTCCGGCGGCATCGCCACGCAAATCAGGCCGCGGCCGTGCTTCGCCATAAAATTGATTTTTTCCGGCGTCACTTTTTCCGCGGCTAAACAAAAGTCGCCTTCGTTCTCGCGGTCTTCGTCATCGACGACGATCAATAATTTGCCGTTTTGAAAATCGGCAATGGCTTCCGCTATCGTGTGGAATTTCATGTGCATTGGTCGTGTAACGTTAAACGTGTAACGTGCTTAGTTTGAAAGTTTATTTTCCCCATAACCCCATGCCAAAAGCTTCTCACTCGTCAATTCATTTTTGGCGTTCGTCAGCAACAAGCGCTCGACATATTTTCCCAAAAGATCGGTTTCGATATTCAACCAATCGCCGCGGTGAAGCGCGCCGAGCGTCGTTTGCGCCAGCGTGTGCGGAATCAGCGCCACGGTAATGCGCGAATCTTCCAAACGCGCGACGGTCAGGCTGACGCCGTCGAGCGTGATCGAGCCGTGTGGAATAACGTAGCGCGATAATTCTTTGCGCAATTCAACGACCATGAGTTGCCCGGCAGCTTGCGGAATAAGATCGACGATTTCAGCAATGCCGTCAACATGACCCTGCACGAAATGGCCGCCGAGGCGATCCGTTGGCCGCAGCGCCCGCTCCAAATTCACCCGATCGTGCTGCCGTAAATTTCCCAGCGTCGTCTTGCGCAAGGTTTCATCAACCGCCTGCGCTTGAAAAGCATTTTCCGCGCGCCCTACGACGGTGAGACAAACGCCGCTAACGCAAATGCTGTCATCGATCTTCGCCTCGGCCAAAACCTTTTTAGCGCGAATGGTAAAACGGCGCGACGTGCCAAGCGCCTCGACGGCGTCGATTTGTCCGATTTCTTCAACCAAACCCGTGAACATAATTGTTG
>Ga0247727_10020584_pt1 | contig 10066 bp, 9 predicted proteins | sample WisWelCaveWW1625_FD_202498 | JGI IMG/M metagenome (GOLD analysis project Ga0247727, IMG submission 202498) | Biofilm microbial communities from Wishing Well Cave, Virginia, United States - WW16-25 | ecosystem: Environmental > Aquatic > Deep subsurface > Groundwater > Cave microbial mat | place...
CATAGAAATGGATCGCCACGGAACCCCCAGCGGGCAGGCTCATCCTGGAAGATCTTTGATAATGTCTTTTGTGTTTGCATGACGTATTGATCGATCACGAACTGGACTTAAGTGCGCGACAATCGGTTGAAGGTTGGAATTGATAATTACCTACGCTTGCGGGAATCACAGCAGTCTGAAATTTATCCAGTTCCAGGCTTTCATCTCCAGCGCGTAAAACTGCCTTTCCTTCGATCAGGGTGATCGCATGGAAGGATTCACGTTTTGTATCCAGATCTATACTTTTGGTGGAGGCGCATAGAATTTCCAGAGTGAAATATTCGCACTCCACCAATGTTTGATATGTGCCATCTCCGCATTCAGGCATGGATATGATGGGCGCGATGGAATCTGCCCGCGTCACTTGAATGGATTTCTCAATATGCAGCGGACGCTTCTTCGTCTGTGGGCGGCCCCAATCGTAGACTCGATACGTCCAATCGGAAGTTTGCTGGACCTCATAAATGAGCAGGCCAGGTCCCAGCGCGTGCAACGTGCCGGCAGGCATGAAGATCGTATCTCCAGTAGAAACTGCCGCATAATGCGCGTGCCCGATCACGGTCCCGTTGCGAATCGACGCCGCAGTTGTCTCAGCGGAAGTGTTCGGTTTAAGTCCCGCGATCAGCGTGGAGTTCGGTTGAGCGTCAAGAATGTGCCACGCTTCAGTCTTTCCGAACTGCCCCGGGCCTTCCAGTTCGATGGCTTGCTGGTCATTAGGATGTACCTGCAAGGATAGCCACTGCGCGCAATCGAGTAATTTGATGAGTAGGGGAAAACGTGTCCCTGTGCGAGTCATCGCTTTTGCCCCCAATAGTGCCTCGCCGAATTGAATGGCAGCCTCGCCCAAAGTTTTGCCAGCCAGCGAACCGGATTCAATCTCATCCTGTTCCCATACCACCCAGGCTTCCGCAGTTGGGCTATGCCCGGGGCGCAGACGATCTCCACCCCAACCATAATCGCGATAGGAAGGAATCAATTTTAGAAATGGATCAGGCTTCATGGTTTTTGCCGCGTACAGGGATTTTAGCACTTTTGTAGGGTACGTGATCAAGGTATATCTTTAAAATTTATTCGCTATTTTCTCTGGGTGAATCGTGGCGAGACTCAGATGACTGTGTGTGAATTCAAAATAATTGAGTCGTTTGATATGGTTTTGCCCAACGGTTTGCGTTATCTGCTGTAGAAAGAGACCAAGCCGATTTGACGGAATTGGCTTGAGTACAGTTTACTTCCTTTTTAGCGCGCAGACTCCCACCAGTCGGGTGCGCGCTGTGTTGGGCTGCTCTTCAAAATCATTGGACTCACTTCAATGAAGCAAAGTATATAGCGTATCCTATGAACACAAGAAAGATGAACACAAGATTTATAACACCGCTCCAAATTGCCTTTGCGCCTTTGACAGGAATTGATTCTCGTCCTCGGAAGATCGATACGCGATTTCTGATTGAACTCACGGCTATGTATGCAATTGGCGCAAAGCCGATTATCAGGGCAATGAAAACTGTATATGGCGATGGTTGATCCCACACTAAAGGCGCTAAAACGAAGAACAATACGACGAGCGGCATTCCCACCAACAAAGCCAGCATTTGAGATCGGACGGCAGCCACATCTAGATCGGTAAAATCTTGTAATTTCTGGATATTGCTGATTCCTTTCCGCATAGCCCAGAGGAAGACAAGAATGAAGATAGCAATAAGGAGAATGCTAGAACCCAGAAATAGGAGATAGTTCGTCAACTGCAAAGGCTGGAGCATGTAAGATTACTTTCTTTTCATTCAATGGGTGCATATCAATTTTTACCGTCTCGTTCGAGCAGCCCAACGGTGTGCGTTAGCGGCGGTGGGGCGGAGCATAGACTCTCCGTCGAAACGAGATTCCACTAACGGGTAGAAACATGCCTGAAAAACGCGCCGCGTACCCACCATCCGCTGCGCGCTTTGTTAGCCCGCCAACGGAGGGTCGAATGCCGGAAACAATGGGAGATGAGACGTACCTATCCAGCGCATCTGGAGCAAAGAGAAAAGATGACTGGCTACTCCGCACAAAGCCGGCAACTTGTGAAATGCCTCTGCTGTTTTAATAAACGCTTCTAACTGGGCTAAAGTGCGCTGGCGAATGGTGGCAATCCCGCGTTTATGGTCTTCTTTCAACCCTCTCTCCAAATCCCAAGCTAGTCTATTTAACAGGGTCATGCCGCACATGTAGACCAAAGCGGTCTCCCACACCGCATCCTCTTGGACTTCCGGACAGCCCTGGATCAACCTCGCCCGATAGCTGTTTTCCATACTGGCAATCATTTCATCGGGAAGACGGCTTGCGCACCAGCAACTTGGCCACATCATGCGGGGATAAATGGCATCTAAAAGAGCATGGCCAAAATGACCCCATTCAAAATCAATGAATCGATAGTGATTGCCCATATCAAACAAATTATCAGGGCAGGGATCGGCATGGATATATGTCAGGAAAGGACCCGGCAAGGACACAGCACCAGTCACTATCTCGATCTCGTCAGCCAGTCCCTTGCTAGCTGGCACTCCCAGTTGATCAAGCAGTTCATGGACCTTTTGCATGCGTGTTCCGATCTCAAGCAGTTCCTCAGCAAACGGTTGCTGGCCTGGGAATCTTGCAGAGAACATAGCATCAAACTCCCCAGCTTTACCTGCGGTCTTGGCATGTAGGGTTCCTAAACAAGTGTAATACTTCAAAAGCCCGCTCTCCGCGCTAGCTGGATCACCATGTAGGAGCGGATCTACCAGATTGCGATGCTCCCCCAAATCTTCCAAGACGAAGAAACCCTGCTCTCGGTCGCCACCGTAAAAATATGGACTGATTGGATTGTCAAGATGGAGCGAGGAGAGGAATTCTGCCCCCACCCAATCGTTGAGGAATCTTCTTCCCTCCTCGGCATTGAGATTCTCAACGGAAAGAAGCGACCTAGCCGCCTTTTTTATGATAAAGGTACCTGTTGGCTCGCTCCCAGATGCTGCAAAACAGCGATACAAAATGCTGTCTCCACCTGGACCGGTCAGGCGTTCCATTGCAGTAAAGTTGATCGCCTTCCCTAAGGAATTTGTAATCATCGTCTCTGCTGACTTAATCAGAGAGGTATTTTGTTCCATTAATTCAATACTTGAGCTGTCCATGTTTTAATCTCCCAATAAAGTCGCATACTATCATCGGGCGGGCTAACTAGGGGTTATGCGGCGGCGGTATAACGGGTTATAGACGGTCGCCGTATAATATCCATATTGGTGTGTTAGGCGGCGATAGATTAAAAATAGTATACCAAAATTGCCCGTCGACTAGCGAAGCCGTGTCGATTCTAGCGTCTCTTGTTCGACGTATTAATAGAGCGATAAATTTTAAAAGGAGAAAAACCATGTCATTTCAAGCCTATTTAGACAATGTTGAAGAAAAAACTGGCAAGACGCCCAATGAGTTTATTGCCGAGGCGAAAAAGAAAAACCTCACCGAATTCAAAGATATCATCGCCTGGCTAAAGCAGGATTATGAATTGGGCACTGGGCACGCGCGTGCCATCGCCTATGTCATCCGTAATGGCGCGGAGTTTGAGTTGCGGCAGACAACCGGAACCCACCGCGATGCTTCAGGCACGTTGAAGCTCGACGGCAAGAAGCCGAAAAGTAAGACAGTCAAAAAGAAATAAGGATAATCAATTTGAACTTCACGATTATTAACAGAGACGAACTACCGCGTGATGGGAATACTTATGAGTTCGAGGGTCTTCATTATCAAGATACCGAAGTCTCGTTTATTTGGGTGGATATGCCTCCAGGCAGCAGCGTGCGATTACATAAACATCCCTATAAAGAGATTTTTATTATTCAGGAAGGCGTATCCACCTTTACGGTTGGTTCCACCACACTTGAAGCGGTTGCAGGACAGATCATTATTGTCCCCGCAGATGTGCCTCACAAATTCATGAATAACGGTGATGGACAATTGAAGCAAATTGATATCCACGTCAGTAAAGAGTTCATCACAGACTGGCTTGAGGACTGAACGCGCTGCGATGAATAGGTTGAATGACAGTTGAAATTTACCTTATCTTTCTTTTAGGCAAATCGTGGCGAGTCACAGATGATGGTATGGGAAACTGTAAATGAACCAAATCATGCTGGAAGCGTAACCTGAAACTTATTTGGTTCAAGTCGCAAGCGTAGTGTAGCCAAATCTCTATCGATTAAGGAAGCTATGTCCCAGTTATCAATTCTTTCTGCTGCCTTTTTACCTCGCTCATAATCCAGTCTTAATTCCTTCCACAACTCTGGCAGAGTCAACAACCCAATTAAGAAGAGGATCCTCCCTGCATATGACGAACTCCCATTTCCCCACATAAATGCCTGCAATTTTAACTCTCCTACAGTTGTTGTGTTGTAGTTTAAAATAGTGTGCACGGCATCATGGATCTCGTACTTGGGCAACAATCCAAACTTCCTCTTGTCGAGGAATGCAGCCATTTCAAACCCCAACGATCCTTTGGGAAATTTCCTCATCTCTTCCAATGTATATGGCCATAATTTTGGGTATCTAAAAATATTCAACGCGGGGACAGCTTTATTGATCATCCATGCAACAAGTCGTTTTCGGGATTGAAGAGTGTTATTCATATTTTGCTCCTTTTCCAAAATTTTATCTCTTAGGAATATCAGGAGCTATCAGGATGTTCAATTTTCTATCAAATTTAATTCGCTGGTGCCCGTAACTTATGGAATTTGGTTTACATCATACGGCGTCACTTGATAGACGTAGTAATTCAACCAGTTTGAATACAACAAATTCGCATGCCCGCGCCAGCGGACGTTTGGCGTTTGCGTTGGGTCGTCCTTCGGGTAATAATTTTGTGGGACGTGGATGGGCAATCCTTTATTTACATCGCGGTCATATTCGGCTTTGAGCGTGAACGGATCATATTCTGAGTGACCGGTGATGAAGAGATGGCGTCCGTCTTTTGTGCCGACAATGTAAATGCCAGCTTCATCTGATTCAGCAAGGATTTGCAGATCGTCCACCTTCTCCACATCTGCGCGGCGGATCTCGGTGTGACGGGAGTGTGGGGCGAGGAAAATGTCGTCGAAACCACGCAGCAGGCTTTCGGTCCGTGAGAGGACGCGGTGCTCATAGACGCCGAACATCTTATGAGGGAGGTCATATTTTGGGATCCCGTAGCGATGATAAAGCGCGGCCTGCGCTCCCCAGCAAATATGAAATGTGGATTCAACGTTCGTCTCGGCCCAATCCAGGATGAGAGTTAGTTCATCCCAATATTTCACCTCTTCGAACGGCATTTGCTCCACAGGCGCGCCCGTGATGATGAGACCGTCGAATTTTTCATGGCGGACATCGTTGAACGTGAGATAGTGATTGAGCAAATGCTCCGCGTCTGTGTTCTTTGATTCGTGTGTGGCAGTGTGAAGCAGCGTCACTTCCACCTGAAGCGCAGAGTTGGAAAGCAAGCGCAGGAGCTGCGTTTCGGTGGCGACCTTCGTTGGCATGAGATTCAGGATCGCAACGCGCAGCGGACGGATATCCTGATGAGCCGCGCGCTCTTCATCCATGATGAAAATATTTTCGCGTTCAAGAGTCGCACGTGCGGGCAGTGTCGTTGGAATTTTTACGGGCATGGGTTTTCTTTCCATTTATGCTCGGTGGTTGAGTAGTGGCGCTGCCGGCGCCACGTATCGAAACCACCAATAAGCAAAGCAATTCTCGTTACAAAATTATTCTGGTCACTTGTTGGTCTCGATATGGGCTTCGCCCTACTCGACCAACAGAGTTTTTATGATAACGCCTGATCAATGTCCCAGAGAATGTCTTCAATATCCTCCAGACCAATTGACAAGCGAATGAAATCGGGGCTGACGCCTGCGGCTTTTTGTTCCTCATCTGAAAGCTGGGAATGCGTAGTGCTGGCGGGATGCAGCGCAAGCGATTTTGCGTCGCCAAAATTTGCAACGTGACTGAATAACTTGAGGTTATCAATAAACTTTGCGCCCGCTTCACGTCCGCCGTTGACGCCAAAGCCCAGCACAGCGCTGGAACCTTTCGGCAAATACTTTTGCGCGCGTGCATAGTCAGGATGATTTGGCAAACCAGAATACGTAACCCAATTCACCTTGGGATGATCTGACAAAAATTCAGCCACAGCTTGCGCGTTCTGCACATGCCGATCCATGCGCAGGGATAAGGTTTCAAGTCCTTGAAGGAACAGCCACGAATTGAATGGAGATTGACATGCGCCGATGTCGCGCAAAATTCCCGCCCGCGCCTTCGAAATAAACGCCAGCGGACCGAAATCCTCGGCGTAAATAACATCATGATAAGAGGGGTCAGGCGTCGTGAAGTTTGTATGGCGCGTGCTTTTCGCCCAATTGAATTTACCGCTATCCACGATCACGCCGCCAATGGACGTGCCATGCCCGCCAATGTATTTGGAGGTGGAATGGGTAATGATGTGCGCACCCCATTCGAATGGTCTGCAAAGATAAGGCGAGGCAGTTGTGTTATCGATCATCAACGGGATGTGAAATTCCTGTGCGATCTTTGCCACCTCTTCCAGCGGGAAGATATTTGCAAACGGGTTACTGATGGTTTCACCGTAAATAATTTTTGTGTTCAGTTGAATGGCACGCCGAAAGTTTTCCGGGTCAGATGGGTCCACCAATGTTACCTGAATCCCCAAACGCGGTAATGTATATTTGAACTGACTGACCGTGCCGCCATATAAAGTTGCGGCGGAAACAATATGATCTCCAGCTTCGCAAATCGCGAGAATGGCGGTCGTCTGCGCGGCGTGGCCTGAACTCGTCTCCAGCGCGCCGACCCCACCTTCAAGGTCTGCGATCCGTTTTTCAAAGATATTCGATGTTGGGTTGGAAATGCGCGTGTAAATATTCCCGGCTTCCTGCAATGCAAATAAACGCGCGGCGCGGTCCGTGCTTTGCAGATCGTACGCCGTGGTTTGATAAATCGGCACAGCGCGGCTTCCCGTTGTTATTTCGGGGTCGTACCCAGTGTGCAACTGACGGGTAGTGAAACCAAATTGACGTTCTGTTGTAGACATGCGACTCTCCTTGAATATGATTTATCCGCCATTCAGAAGAGTGCCTCCCTCACCCTAGCCCTCTCCCGAAGGAGAGGGGATGATCTTCCCCATCGGGGGAAGGGTTGGGGATGAGGGCAAAAAAACACCTCTTCTGAAAGTACAAGAAGAGGTACATACGATACCATCCTCTCATCTTCCAGTGTTTGAATGACTATTGCCATTCAGCTGTCGGAGTTGGCACCGTAACTCATGTAATGGTTTGGTTGCCGAGACTTCAAAGGGCCGTTCCCTCAGTCTCTCTGGATAAGAGCGAATATTTAATTGGGAAATTTATATCACAAAAGATTTTCGTTGACAAGCAGCTCCGCGTTATAGATTGACCCGCCTGCCGCGCCGCGGATCGTATTATGTGAAAGCACAACAAATTTAAGATCAAGGATGGGATCGCGCCTCACGCGGCCCACTACGGTCGTCATGCCTTTTCCTGTTAATCGGTCGAGTCTTGGCTGAGGACGATCCGCTTCACTTCGGACCTCGATTACTGGTCGCGGACTCGATGGCAGTTCCCTCGCTGACAGAGGAGAAACATAATCGCGCAATGCTTGAATGGCAACTTCAGGCTCAACAGATTTTTCCAATTCCACGCTTGCACAGACAGTATGCCCATCGATCACTGCGACTCGATTCGTGTGCGCGCTGAACTTGATATCCGCCAAATCAATTTTGTCCCCATTCAATTTACCAAGCATCTTGCGCGGTTCCCATTCCACTTTTTCCTCTTCGCCGCCATTACCGACATTGGGAATAACATTGTCCATGATATCCAGCGACGAGATACCCGGGTAGCCCGCACCCGAAAGCGCCTGCAACGAGACCGCGAAAACTTTCTTCACACCGAACGCGTCATCGAGCGCCTTGAGTGCAATCGTAAGGCCCGTACTTGTGCAATTCGGATTCGTGGTGATACATCCGCTCCAGCCGCGAATGATGCGTTGTTGTTTTACAAGATAAATATGATCCGCGTTGATCTCAGGCAGCAGCAGAGGGATATCTTCACCGCGACGATAGGACGATGCGTTGGAACAAACTGCTGCTCCTGCTTTTGCAAATTGTGGCTCAAGGTCTTTTGCAATTTCATTGTGCAATGCCGAGAAAACAATTTTTGCTTGAACAGATTCAGTAGTCGCCGATACAACGACCATATCGCGCGCATACTCGGGCATTGGAGTGTCGAGTACCCAACGCGCGGCATCCGAATATTTTTGTCCAACCGAACGATCCGATGCGGCAAGCGCGACCACCTTGAACCACGGATGATTATCCAACAATGAAATAAATCGCTGACCGACAGAGCCTGTCGCGCCGAGCACTGCTACGGGGATTTGGGACATAGAGAACTCCTTATTGTTTTATTCATCGGTGGTTGAGTAGTCCCGTGTGCGCTTCGCGGGACGTATCGAAACCACCAGTAAGCAAAAGCATTTTTGTTACAAGGTGGTCTCGATATGTTCCTCGCAGCGAAGCGGCTCGGAACTACCCGACCACCGAGGATTTATTGAACAATTAGTTGGTGCAACGCCTTCACCGCGTTCTCCGTATCCGCCGCATCGACAACGAGACTGATCGACACTTCCGATGAACCCTGCGCGATGGCGAGGACGTTCACGCCGTTGTTTCCAAGTTGGCTAAAGACTCTCCCAGCCACGCCAGGCGTATGACGCATTCCTGCGCCAACGACGGTGATGATAGAAACATCCTCTGTTGACCAAACACGGTCAATGTCATCATCTTCGATCTCGTGCGTAAATGTCTTTTCGAGCGCGGAGGTTACCGAAGTCGCAACTTCAGATGGCACAGCAAAACAAATGGACTGTTCCGATGAAGCTTGTGTGATCAGCGGAACACTTGTGCCCGTGGATGCCACCGCGCCAAACGCGCGTGCCGCCACACCAGGGACGCCCAGCATACCGCGCCCTTCAATGCTAATCAATCTTTGTTTGCGGATGGCAGTCACAGCTTTGACAACCTGTCCGTTGACAGGTTTGCCATTGCTTTTTGTATTTGCTGTGAGCCTCGTGCCAGGGTGAGATGGGTTGAACGTGTTGCAGATTCGCAGACAAATGCCTGCTTCCACCACAGGACGAATTGTTTTCGGGTGCAAAACTTTCGCACCATAATATGCCAGTTCTGCAATTTCGCCGTAACTGATCTCGGGTAGCGTTTTTGCCTCTTTCACAATGCGTGGATCGGTGGTCATCACACCGTCCACGTCTGTCCAGATCCAGACCTCATCAGCGGGTAACACGGAACCAATGATCGCGGCTGAATAATCGCTGCCGCCGCGTCCCAGTGTGGTGATAACTCCCTCGGGCGTTGCACCGATAAAACCAGTTGTGATCGGAATAATTCCTTCGCCCATCAATGGATTCAATATTCTCCTTGTCTTTTCGGTTGTGATTTTGAAATCAGGATGCGCGTTTTGGTAATGCGCGTTGGTAATAATGAACTCACTTGATTCAATTGCTTTGGCTTTGATCCCCGCGTCATTGACGATTGCCCCCAACAAACGGAGACTCATCCGTTCGCCAAGAGATGCCACTGCATCCATCGCACGCGGGCTGGCTTCTCCGAGTACCGCGATCGCTTTGCACAGATCAATGAATGAAAGGATCAATGCATTTATTTCTGCTTTTGTCTCTTCACGCAGTTTCTCATCCTTGATGAGCGCGTCCGCGGTGGAGAAGTGTTTCTCTCTCAGCGTGGACTCTGCATGCGGAAGCGTATCCACTTTCCCCTGCGCGGCGAGCGTGGCTGAATCCAGTAAAAGATTGGTGATGCCAGACATCGCCGAGGTCACAACAACCACGCGACTCCAATCCTTCCGCGCGTCTTTGATGATCTGCGTCGCGCTAATGAGTGCATCCACAGAGCCCACAGACGTTCCTCCGAACTTCA
>Ga0247727_10020585_pt1 | contig 10066 bp, 11 predicted proteins | sample WisWelCaveWW1625_FD_202498 | JGI IMG/M metagenome (GOLD analysis project Ga0247727, IMG submission 202498) | Biofilm microbial communities from Wishing Well Cave, Virginia, United States - WW16-25 | ecosystem: Environmental > Aquatic > Deep subsurface > Groundwater > Cave microbial mat | place...
CGCTTTGACAGTTTGGCGCGACAATCGTATTCTGAGGTTCACGGGGGTATCCTCCGACTCGGTGGGTTTGGTCACTTGCCGCGTTGTGATCCATCCGTTTTGCTTTTCACGCAAGCCGCGATTTTCTCATTCATTTTCTTAACGTCTATATCAAAAAATGCGCGTGCTGGAAGGCAGCCGCGTGCTGGATGTGGGCTGCGGACCTGCAACGGATACGATTCCGCTTGCTAAACTCACAGGCGCATGGGGGCGCGTCGTTGGCGTGGATCAGGACGCGGCGATGATTGACCAAGCCAATTCGCGCGCGTTGCAGAATGGCGTAAGCAAATGGTGTGAGCATCGCGTCGCGGATTCCGCGTCATTGCCTCTGGACGATGGTTCGTTCGACGCGGTGCGCGCGGAACGATTGTTTCAACACTTGAAAAATCCCGCGCCGACGCTGCGCGAAATGATTCGCGTGACGCGCGCGGGCGGGTACATTGTCGTACTCGACACCGATTACACAACGGTTTCCGTCGCGGTGGATGAACACGAATTGGAACGCCGCTTTGCGCGTGTGACGGTTGAACACAGCGTCAACAATGGATACGCCGCGCGCGAACTGCCACTGCTGTTTCAAAATCACGATCTCGATGAGATTGATGTTGAGGTGATGCCATTTCTGTACACAGCTTACGCGCTCGCGCGTGAGTTGGGACGTTTTGAGGAAACGGAACAACTTGCGTTGGAGACAGGCGCGTTCAATCAACAGGAATTGGAACAGTGGCGCGCGAGCTGCGAACGGGCGGTGGAGAGCGGCGGCTTTTTGGTGCAAATGAATGTGGTGATCGTGTCGGGACGAAAGGAGTGAATATGTGTCGAAGCATTAAACAGTTGCGTCACACAAATGCAACACCAACCGATCAAGAAATTTATGACGCGGCGCGTCAATTTGTCCGCAAAGTGAGCGGCTATCGCGCGCCGAGCCAGCGCAACCAGCAGGTGTTTGAGCAGGCAATTGAAGAGATTGCGGGGGCGACGCGCGGCATGTTGACCCAATTCGCCGCACTCGAGCAAGCGCGTGTAACAAACACAGCGGGGCGCGAGACAAGAGGGTGAGAGAAATTATTCTGGATGGAATGTCATTCTTCGCTCCGCTCAGAATCTCGATCGCGCATGTAGAGATTCTTCGCTCCGCTCAGAATGACAGCAGGAGTAGCTTGTGACAGAAAATCAAATCACCCTCTATGGAACATATTGGTGTCCCGATTGCAGACGCTCGAAAAAATTTTTGGGCGAGCTGCGCGTGCCGTATGAATATGTTGATATTGAAAAAGATGACGCGGCGCGCGGATTTGTCGAACAACTCAACAAGGGGAAGCGGATCATTCCCACAATTCGTTTTGCCGACGGCAGCATTTTGGTGGAACCGACCAATGCGGAACTCGCGGCGAAATTGGGCGTCGAGACCAAGGCGATGCGTCCGTTTTACGATCTCATCATTATCGGTGCGGGCGTGACGGGACTCACTGCCGCGTTGTATGCCGCGCGCGAAGGTATGGAAACGCTCCTCATTGAAAAAAGCGGCGTTGGCGGACAAGCGGGCATTACGGAAAAAGTGGAAAATTATCCGGGCTTTCCCGAAGGCATCAGCGGCGCGGGTTTGGTGGAGCGTATTCGCGAGCAAGTGGCGCGCTATGAGGTTGAAATTTTGCAAGCGCAAGACGTGAGAGAGGTTGGTATCAATTTGCCATATCGCCATGTCCACACGGGCGATGGCGCGCAGTATTCCGCGAGCGCGATCTTGATTGCGACGGGCGCGGATTATCGCCGTTTGAATGTGCGCGGCGAAGATGAATTTATTGGCGCGGGGATTCATTTTTGCGCCACTTGCGACGGACCGTTTTACAAGGGCGCGGAAAATCTCGTCGTCGTCGGTGGCGGCAACAGCGCGGTGGAAGAAGGATTGTTCCTGACAAAATTTGCAAAAGAGGTGACGCTGCTGGTGCGCGGCGGGAAACTCACGGCGGGCAAAACGGCGACGGACAAGGCGTTGATGTCGCCGCAACTCGATATTCGATTCCATACGCGCGTGCAAGAATTTCGCGGGAATGGAAAATTAAACACCATCGTCGTTGAAAATTCGCAAACGAACGCAGTGGAAGAATTGCATCCCGCGGGCGCGTTCATTTTCATTGGGCAAAAACCCAACACGGAAATTTTTCAAGCGTATTTGGAACTCGATGAATATGGATTCATCCAGACGGGTCACGATTTGATTCATATCAAAAATCTCGCGTACTATTCCGATGAATGGTTGAAACGGATGCCGTTCGACATGGAGACATGTCGTCCCGGAATTTTCGCGGCGGGCGATGTGCGCGCGGGGGCAACGAATCAAATCGCGGCGGCGACGGGCGAAGGCGCAAGCGCGGCAATTTCGATTCGCGCGTACATGAAGGATATGTGAAATAACACCTTGTCGAAATAAAAATGCGAATGTCGTTGCGACATTCGCATTTTTATTGTGGCACACCTCAATTCGCAGTTTCAATCTCATAGTGCGAGGTAATCACCGCGCATTTGCCCAACATCGCGCTGACGCCGCAGTATTTTGTTTCCGATAGTTCAATCGCGCGCGCGACGGATTGCGGATTCACGTTGCCGCGCACATGATACAAAATTTGAATGTCGGTGTACACTTTGGGATGTTCCTTTGCCCGCGTGGAATGAATCGTAACTTGAAACCCTTCGACGGGCTCGCGCTTTTTTTGCAAAATCGAAAGCACATCCATCGCCGCGCAGCCCGCTAACGCGGTGAGTAACAATTCCATCGGGCGCACGCCACTATCATCGCCCAACGGCGGCGCGGCATCGAGGACGAGTGTATGTCCGCTGTTTGTTTTGGCATCGAACGTCATGCGTTCGCGCCATTCGACGCGGGTGGTGGGAAGTTCCCTCAGCATAATAACTCCTCGAAAAAATTTTCTTTGTTGCGGAAGGGCAACACACTCTATACGACACGCATTGTAATCCAAATTGTGGCGTATCCAGACCTGACAGGTTTTCACAACACTCGCGTCACTTGTCACAGGTGTTTCAATACATCGCGGACGCGTCACTCGAAGCAGGCGCGGCGGAAACCTGTCAGGTCTTGGCGGTTGGACGAATTCGTGCGCGTCGTTATAATGTTTGCGTGTCCGACGAAAACGTTTTTGTAATCGTTCCCGCGTACAATGAAGCGCGAATGCTGGCAACGACGCTGCGCGCGCTGCTCCAGTTTCCGTACCACATTGTCGTCGTGGATGATTGTTCGCGCGATGAAACGTGGGCGCTTTTGAAACAATTTCCCGTGTACGCGCTGCGTCACAGCATCAATCTCGGACAAGGGGCAGCTTTGCAAACGGGCATGACGTTCGCGCTGCAAAAAGGCGTGACATTCGTCGCGCATTTCGACGCGGATGGACAGCATCGCCCTGAAGAGATTGAAACCTTGCTCGCGCCGCTGCGACGTGGGGAGGCAGATGTGGCGCTCGGTTCGCGTTTTTTGCGCGCGCAAGATATTGTACAAGTGCCGCCGTCGAAACGCGTCCTCTTGCGCGCGGCAATTTTGGTCAATTGGATTTTGACGGGCATGAAATTGAGCGACGCGCACAATGGTTTGCGCGCGTTGACGGGGGAAGCGGCACAAAAAATTCAGTTACGCGAAAATCGCTATGCACACGCGACGGAAATTCTCTTGCAAATTCGCGCGCAGCAATTGCGCTATGTGGAATGTCCCACGCACATTTTGTACAGTGCGTACGCGCAGCAAAAAGGACAATCCGTGTGGAACGCGCTGAACATTGTGATTGATGTTTTACTTCAAAGGGCATTTCGATGAAACCGATTCAACTGATTCTCATTGCGCTCCTTGCGGGGCTTGCGCTCGCGGTGTGGCTCAAGCGCGGCAATGCGAAGTTATTGAACCGCGTGATTATCGGCGCGCTGGCGCTCTTGGGAATTTTCATGGTGCTTGCGCCCGATACGACAACGCGGCTCGCGGAATTTGTCGGCGTGGGGCGCGGCGCGGATTTGTTGTTGTATCTCGCGGTGATTGGGTTCGCGTTCGTGAGTGTGCTGTTGTACGCGCGTTTGCGTGAATTGGAAAACGCGCTCACGGAAATCGCGCGCGCGCAGGCGATCCAAAACGCGCGGGAACCGGAGAGGAAGGATGAAGGATGAGGGATGAAAAGGTATGCTAAAATGCAGGCGAGTTCTCGCGCGGAGCAACACAGACGCCAACGATTAGCCGTTTTTATGGAATTGATATTCAAATGTATTGGAATGACAAGCACGGTCCGCATTTCCATGCGATTTATGCCGAATACCGCGCGCTCATCTCCCTCGTGGATGGGAGCATTTTGCGTGGGGGTTTGCCAACGCGTGCTACCCGTCGCACGCGCCAATGGTCAGGGCTTCACCATGCCGAATTACTCGAAAACTGGGACCGCGCGCGACTTGGGCAAAAGTTAAAGCAGATCGAGGGATTAAAATGAACAACAACGTTGTCTATACCAAAGACCTTGTGTACAACAAAAAATTTCCAACGGTCATTCTGGTCGAGTCGGTTCAGGTTCTCGACGGTTATCGGGTGCGCGTGCGATTTAATGATGGTGTTGAAAAGGATATTGATTTGGAACCCGTAATTTGGGGACCCGTTTTTGAGCCAATGCGGAATGATCTGGAATTTTTTCGCCAAGTGTATGTTGATTCTATTAGCAAGACATTGACTTGGCCCAATGAGGTAGACCTCGATCCCGATTCTCTTTATTACGGCGATCAAGAAGCCCCGTGGTGGACGGAATACAAGAAACAGGAACAGAAAAAGAAAAAAGCGCGTCAGCAGCGCGCACGCACGGCACGCAAAACGACAACCGCGCGTCGCGTTATGGTCAAGACTCAAGCGCGCAAAAAACCAATCGCGAAATCGCGTCCCCGTAAAATGGGGCTAGCTAAAAAGAAATGACCCCGCGCACATCTCTTTACACGAAACAACTCTCCCGCGCCGCGCCGCGCAAATCGCCGCGCCGTTCCCTCGCGCGTTTCATCCGCGTCTTGCAAAAACAGCTGCCCCAACTCACCGCCCAGTACGATGTGAAAGCGTTGGGGGTGTTTGGCTCGTATGTGCGGTATCAAGAAAAACCGCGCAGTGATTTGGATGTTCTCGTGGAATTTATGCCCGAGTATTCTTTTAGAGATAAAATGCGCTTGCAAGACGAACTCTCGAAATTGCTCGGCGTCAAAGTAGATGTCGTGAATAAACAGGGCTTGCCGCACTATATCGGCAAGCGCGTGCTGCGCGAGGTGATTTGGCTGCAAGAGGAGGGCGTGACACGGCAAATTCAAATGCCGCGCCGCGCGCGCCAACACACCAACGGCAAACGCAATGGAGCACAAATAGAACCGAAACGCGAATATCTCGATTACATGCAAGATATGTTGGACAACATGGCAAAGGTTCAGCGCATTGCTAAAGGGATCACAATGGAAGAGCTGATCGCAAATCTTGAAAAAGACTGGGCGCTGCGCTATGGGCTTTTGGCGATTGGTGAAGCGGCGAATCGAGTGCCGCGCAAGATTCGAAAACTGTATCCGTATCTTCCATGGGACGATATTATCAAACTGCGAAACGCGGTGGCGCATGGATATGATCGAATGATGTATACACAAATTTGGAAAGCGATAGAAGAGGACATTCCGCGCAATGAACCGCGCGTCGCCCAAATGCTCGCCGACGAAAAAAAGCGGCGCGGCGTGGAGGATGACGAAATGGAAAATCAAGAACCCATCGAGTAGCGGTGGGTTCTCTTTTCCATTCACATCGCAAGGACTGCGATGCGTTTGGTTAGAACAAAGTCATTATACGCCCCTTTGCGACGCCCACGTTAGACAACGCGGGCGTCGCAAAGTGTAGGGCGAATGGCGATGAACTCCTTCGCAGCAATTCGCCCTACGCCTGCCTCACTGCCGCGTGAACGTGAACTTGCTCGATTTCGTGCAGACGCCATTTTTGCACGCCTTGACGAACCACTTGTACGTCCCCGCCACCAATTTGCTTGTCGTCACATTCGAGACCGTCACTGTCGCTTTGAACGCGGTTGCGCCTGTCCCCGTATTCTTGACCTTGACTTTGTAATTGTCCACGCACGCTTCGGCATGGTTCCAATCCAACGGCACTTTCTTTTGCGAGACTGTTGCGGTATGCGCGGGACTCACGAGAATCGGCGCGATGGGTGTAGCTGGGCAGAATTCCCAACCCAAATTGAAATCGCCGCTGAAACCGCCAAAGCCATCCACCGCAATTTTGTATTCCGTGCCGCCTGTAACGTTGAACGTGACGCAACTGTAATTCACAGGGGGCGCACAATCATCATTGCCCGCAATCGTCGTCAAACCGCCCACACTGCTGCCCGTGTAAATACCCAACAGCGTGTCAACGGTGTTGTTGGAGGTATTAAACATTGCGCTGCCGTTGCTTGAGGGCGTCCAGCGATACCAAATGGAGCTTCCGCCTGACGAACCTGCATGATTCGGCTCGCCCGCTTCCTTTTCCGCATAGTGGTTTGAGCCAGCGACCGACCCCGACGCGCCGCTGAGGAGTTGCGCGTTCGCAAAATCGTTGTTGGCGGGCGGTGAGAGTTTTGCCGCAAACGCGTCATCGTTGTCAGCGGCATCGTGGGCGCGGACAGGACTGCCCCAGCTGGCACGGCTCCTCCCCGCCACATACACATCCGCCCCATTGATGGCTACGCTTGTCACCTCATCGTCCTCCGCGCCGCCGAGAAAGGTATGCCATTTCAGCGCGCCGTCAGGGGCAACTTTTGCCACAAATCCGTCATCGTCTGACGAATACGGGCGAACGGGATTGCCCCAAGTGCCTGTGCTTTCTCCCGCCACATAGACAGTGCCAAATCCTTCAACGGCTATTTCCCTAATGGATTCCTTGCTGCTCCCTCCGAGAAACGTATTCCACGTTAGATTGCCGTTAATATCCATTTTCGCCACAAACGCGTCCTGATTGTTGCCCGGGTCGTGGGGGTTGATGGGAGTACCCCATGTCGCTTCGCTCTGTCCGGAAATATAGACATTTCCAAAAAAGTCCCACCCGATACCCTGTCCATAATCATAGCCATCTCCGCCTAGAAATGTGTTCCAGGCGATACTGCCGTCTGATCCGAGTTTCACGGCAAAGCCATCCCCATTCGCCCCAATCGCGCGAACGGGACTGCCCCAAGTGGCATCACTGTAACCTGACAGATAGACAACCTCGTTTCCGTCCACTGCAAGATTGGAAGCATAGTCATCAGCGTTGCCGCCGAGGAACGTGTGCCAGATCAATCCGCCATTCGAATTCAGTTTCGCCACAAACGCGTCATCATTGTCCCCGGGGTCGTGGGCGCGGAGCGGACTGCCCCATGTGACCCGGCTATCGCCGCCTGCAAGCACATTTCCGGACACATCCACTGCCACACTATAACTGCTGTCGAAACTGCTGCCCCCGAGAAAGGTATGCCATTGCCGCGCGCCGCTGGAATTGAGTTTTGCCACCCAGCCATCGTCGCTTGCGGTATAGGCGCGAATGGGCGCGGGAGAAGTGCCCCAGGTGGCGTCACTTTCACCTGCCACATAAATATTCCCGCTGCCGTCCACCGCAATGCCCAACCCACGGTCCGAGCCACTGCCGCCGAGAAAGGTGTGCCATGTGAGTCCCCCGCTGGAATTGAGCTTGGCAACAAACGCATCACTCCCCGCCGTGTACGCGCGCAGCGGCGTGCCCCAGGTTGCACTACTAACGCCCGTAACATACACATTCCCGCTTGCGTCCACCGCGATTCCTTCTCCACCATCGAACTCGCCACCGCCGAGAAAGGTGTTCCACGTCACGGTGGGGTCAATGTAGAGGGGGTGGGAAATGTCGTATGCTCCAACATCGAAAGCGAGGTCGAGACGAGAGAATCGAGAATCGAGAATCGAGATTGGAGAATCGGTGAGGGAAAATTTGACCGACACGGGAACGCGCGCGCCGTTGATGTCTTGCCACGCGATTGGCGCGCTTTCGGTGATTTGGCCTGTCGCAAATTTTGTGGTCAACGAGCCGTCCGCGTTCAACGTGATGGGCGCGTTGTATTGCAAGCGAATCGCGTTCACATCCGCGTATGGCTCGATGCGATATGTGCTGCGTAAAATTCCACCGCCACGATCATACGCCAGCGTAATGCCGTCCCACAGATTCGTGTATGTCACGCGTGACAGTTCGGGCGCCGCGTTTGTCATTTCGAGGGATGCGATGCCGTTCATCGCCGCAATCTCGGTTGTCGCGCCTTGCTCACTCTGCGGCATCACCTCATTCGCGCCGACGAACGCAACGCGCAGCGCATACGTCGTGTTGGAAAGCAAAAATTCGCCCGCGCCAAATCCCAAGACATGCCCTTGGGAAGTGAATTGCGCGAGTGCGTTGGCGGACGCGCGCAGCTGCACTTGCGCCGCCGCGCTCAACGTAAGCAGAATCATCACTGCACCGATGAGAATGGGTGTAGCGATGCGACAAAGGAGAGAGCATTTTGTTTTGAACATGAAGACTCCTTATTTGCGAATAGGCAACTCTGTTGAATCGTTTGCCGCGGGGGGCGGCGAAAGTTCAACCCTTACAGCCACAGGTTCGCGCAATTCTTGCCCCAAGAACGCGACGAGTTTTGGAAACGAATCAAAAATCCAGCGGTGCGGCGTGTCCGAGACGGTTTCAACCACAAAACGGCGCGCGGGCTGGAGATGCCCCTCCACCTCGCCCGAACCCCAGACGCGCAGTACGTAAGAGTGATATTTTTTCATCGTTGAATTTTTGTGTTACATTCCACATCCACTCAATACCATCGCCAAAAACCCGTTTTCTAGGTCTTGCACAAGTTCGCTGTATGAATCTAATCGAGAAAACGGGTTTTTTGGGCGAGCATTTTCCTATTGGCGAAGGTATTAACACTGTAACAGGCAAGTGTTCCAAATGTGTTGAATAAGTGTTGATGTTCCAAATTCGCCTGCTCGGACCCATTGAAATCACGCGTGACGGCGCACCGCTGCACGCGTTCAAGACGCGCAAGGAGTATGCCTTGCTGGCGTATCTCGTTCGACAGGGCGAGCCAGTTCCCCGCACGCAGCTGGCAGATCTCTTTTGGGGCAATCTTTCGGAAACGCGCGGGCGGCGCAATTTGAGTCATGCCCTCACGCTCCTCTCCAACGCGCTCCCCGCGTGCATCACTTCCGACTATCACGCGCTGCAATTCAAACCGTCTGCCGAGTATTGGGTGGATGTGGTGGAGTTTGGACGACAGACGGAAGAACCGACGACAGACGGCGGACGACAGACGGCGACGGAAAATGCGACGACGGACGGCGGACGACAGACGACAATGGAGGATGCGGTCCGCCGTCGAGAATCGCCCGCGATTCTAGCGTCTGCCGTCGCGTTGTACCGCGGCGAATTTCTCACTGGACTGTTTTTGGATGATTGCCCCGATTTTGAAACGTGGCTGCTGCGCGAGCAAGAATTTTGGCGGGCGCAAGTGACGCACGCGCTCGAACGGCTTGTGTTCGCGCATGCGGCGCAAAAGCAATTTGTGGACGCGCAGCGCGCGCTGCAACGCTGGCTTGTCGTGGAACCGTGGAGTGAAGACGCGCATCAGTATTTGATGCGCGTGTTGGCAGCGCAAGGACAGCGCCGCGCCGCGCTGGCGCAATTCGAGCGCGCGCAAAAAATTCTGGCGGAAGAATTGAGCGCCGCGCCCTCGCCCGAAACGCTGGCGTTGTACGAACAAATTCGCGATCGAGTGTATCAACCCGACGCGGCGCCGTGGGGACAAATGGAGCATGTGCCAGCGATTGAGGTTTCTCGACGCGCGCCATTGCATAATCTACCCGCGCCCATTAGTGCCTATCCGAATAACCCTGAAGCGCGAAAGGCAATCAAGCCACACGCGAAATGAAGAAAGGCGATATAGTTTTCGGGTTTTTTGTCCCACCGAATCAGCAGGCGCCGAAAGCGATTCATCCA
>Ga0247727_10020586_pt1 | contig 10066 bp, 12 predicted proteins | sample WisWelCaveWW1625_FD_202498 | JGI IMG/M metagenome (GOLD analysis project Ga0247727, IMG submission 202498) | Biofilm microbial communities from Wishing Well Cave, Virginia, United States - WW16-25 | ecosystem: Environmental > Aquatic > Deep subsurface > Groundwater > Cave microbial mat | place...
TGTGCCGTAACCAAAGAGATCCCCTCCAGAAAAGGGGCTTTGGTTTTTACTAGGGCGCATGCTATAATTCAATAAATCCATGAGGCGCAATTTTGTCTGGCCTTTGTTGTTTGTTTTGATCTCGTTCGGATTTACCCCGCACATCACGCAGGGAGCTTTTGGCGTTTCCCCTCCGTTCGTACACGCAACGCATCTTACACCCGGGACGGAATTCGTGCAGACTATTTTTCTCGTACAGAATGAGCCCGTGCAAGATCTGAAGATAAAAGCAGATCTCATCATTGACGAACGTATCAAAAACTGGTTTATCGTGAATAATGGGGAAGACATTGTGATTCCCAAAGGCACACGTCAGTTCCCGCTCGTGGTGAAAATAAGCGTACCTAAGAATGCGGTGCTCGGCATTTATCGCGGTGAACTGAATGTCGCAAGCGCCCCTGCCCAGGAGGGACAGGTCTCTATCGCGCTTGGTGCCACTATTTTGCTTCATGTAAGCGTAGGAAACGACATTTATGAAGAATACCGGGTCCTGCTCACGAAAATCCTTGATATTCGCGAAGGAGAAAATCCTCAAGTGCTCATACGATTTGAAAACAAGGGGAATGTACCCGAAGCGTTCGATTATGCCACGTTTGAATTGTATGACCAATTCGATACGGTACGCCTCGCGTACATGCAAAAACGCAACGGGTTTCCCGAAACTAAGCCGTTCGCAGGAGACGATTACGTGGTGGAATTCCCTGTGAACTTTTACCTTGGCGCCGGACCCTATTGGGGGAACACCGCTTTTTTTAAGAACGAAAAAGTCATCACGTCCCAAAAAGCAATCTTTAACGTATTGAAAACAACTCCCTGGAATCAATTTGTGTGGTCGTTGCGAGTATATTGGTACTACTATGTCGGAGTCGCCGCGCTGCTTCTCGTGACATTCGTGCATACCTATCGGCGGAGAAGCCGCCGCACATAATACCGATGGCAGCATTGTTCTTTATATTCGCACTCTTGCGCGTATTTCTGCTCGCTCCGGAGTCCGCGAGCGCGAACGCGGTGCTTATTGATACTTCTGTCACGGCAACTGCGGCAACCGTTATCCTTTCCCAGCACGATTTTCGGTGGTACACGAACACTAACGCAGTAACTCCTGTGACTGCGCTTGCGGCAGTGAATACGTCCGCAGAAACTCCGAATGCCGGCACCGCGGTACGGTTGCGCATGAATGTGTCGGCAGACCTCTTGACGCTTACAAGCGGTGCGACCTTCGCACTTCAATATGCGAATAGCCCCTTGGGAACATTCACCACTGTGGGAACTTCTACTGCGTGGGCGTTCACAGATAATGCGAGCGTTGCGGACGGACAAACTCTTCCCTCAACGCTCCTTGGCAGTTCAACGATTGCTGAGAGTTATTCGGAATCCAATCCTACCGTAGGAACTCCCACCACCCTGGCTCAAAATGATCGAGGGGAATGGGATTGGGCACTGGTAAATCTTTCTGCATCTCCCGCAAGTCAGTGGGTGTTCCGTATGGCCTACTCTTCGGGGACACTATTAGACACCTATGTGCGCTATCCGACGTTCTCTGCGCAAACTCCCCCTCCCCCGCCCGGGGGCGGGGGAGGGGGAGGGCCGGTTGGAGTTCCGCCACTGATTGGAGGACCGCTGCCTTTCCCTTATCCGCCCAAAAAACCTCCGCTTGCATTGCCGGATCCATTGTCAATTCTTTCGATGATTGACTTGAATGGCGACAACCGTATTGATATGGCAGATTTTTCTATCCTCCTCTTCTATTATGGGCAAAGTGGTTCACAGATCGCATTTATCGATTTCAATCGCGACGGAATTGTTGATCTTGCCGATGTATCTATTCTACTCTACTACTGGACAGTGTCATAAGATCTTAAATATTATACAATGTAGAGTAGACATACTCGCACCACCATAAGAAATGGGTTTCCCATTGTTACGGCCACGCACGTTTATTGCATTGTTTCTTCTTTGGGGAAGTTTTTTTGTTGTACCCGTGGCACACGGACAAGAAGGAACTGGTGCGTCTCTTTTTCTTGGGCCCCCTGCGGGCACGTTCGCGGTGGGGAGTACATTTAGCATATCGCTTTATTTGAATACCGGCGGACGTTATGTAAACGCGGTAGAAGCGTATCTCTCTTTCCCGCCGGAGAAGCTTCAGGTCGTCTCTTCCGTGAGCGAGAGGAAATCTTTCATTGAAATTTGGGCATCGCCTCCTGCCTATTCAAATCGAGAAGGCACCCTCTCGTTTCAGGGAGGCATACACAAGTCGGGCATCAAGACAGAAAACGGTGTGGTTGCCACCATTCTCTTTCGGGTAAAGGAGGTGGGTGCCGCCGCGATAAAAATATCGGATCGCTCGCGCGTGTTTTTGAACGATGGGACGGGCACCGATGTACTGACGAAAACAAGCGGGGCGGTCTATGCATTGGTTCTTCCGCCTCCCGCGGGACCGTTCGTTGTATCTCCCACGCATCCCGACCAAGAAAAGTGGTATGCCTCAAAATCCCTCGTGTTCCAATGGGAAGTACCCCCCGATGTCGAGGGGTACAGTTATGCGTTAAGCAGAACTCCCGTTGAAACACCAGACAACATTCCCGAAGGGGAACGAGGCACTGTGGCATATGACAATCTTCCCGATGGCATCCACTATTTCCATATTAAATCCTTGCGGGCAGGCATATGGGGCGGGGTGACCCATTACGCCGCGAAAATTGATGCAACCCCTCCCGCGGATTTCAAGATAAGCATCTCGCCAAGTTCGCGCACGTCCCAGCAACGTCCGATCATTACTTTTGATACTACTGATGTGGAATCGGGTATAGATCACTATGACCTCCGCGTCATCCGCGTGGATTCAAGTGTCAGTCAGGCAAGCACAGAAGAAGATTCACAAATCCCATTCTTTATTGAAACGACTTCTCCATATTCAGAACTGCTCCAATTCGGGAGATATCACGTGGTGGTGCGTGCCTATGATCATGCCCTGAATTATACGCAACAAAATGAAAGTTTGATTATCACCTCCGCATTTCTTGAACTTCTCTCTGGAGACGGGATCTGGGTGATGGGAAAACTTATGATTCCGTGGGGAGTGATCCTTGTGTTATGCCTTGCCCTTCTTCTCTTCGTGATCTATCTGCTTCGTCGGATCATAATACTACGCCGATTTATTGCTGCGCAGACCAAGAAAGGAGCGACGCAATTGCCTCATATCGCACACACGATCAATACTCTCCGCGAGAAGCAGAAAGAATATCACAATTCTTCAACATCTCTCCATATTTTGATATTACTCATTGTGGGAGCGAGTTTGCTCATGCCACGTCTCTCCGTTGCGGCTCCCGAGCTCTCTCTTCCAAGAACAAGCACGCCGAATCCACCGATCGTCAATCTTTTCCCACAGACAATCTCCAATGAGGAGATACCGTATATCGGAGGATACGCGGATGCTCCCGGCGCGGAGGTGATTATTACCCTGCAACGCGCTGACAGTGGTGTTTCTTACACCCATACTGTGCAAACCGACAAGAACGGCGAATGGTTCCATTCATTCCAGCAATTTCTGAATCCTGGTTCATATCAATTATGGACTCAACTTAAAGTGGGAGAAGAGTTGAGCGTCCCAAGCGCACAGCTCTCGCTTTCTGTCGCACCCACCGCGCTCCAAATAGGACGTATGCGCGTGAGCTTTGAAAGATTGTATGGCATACTCTTCGTCGCGTTTACGATCGCATTTCTCGCACTTCTTATTGCCACGATATACCATGCGCGTCGTCTTCGGGGACAGAAAGAGATTCTCTTGAAAGAAATCCGTGAGGCAGAAGAATCCGTGCGCCAAGGATTTGCCGTACTTCGTAAAGATATACAATCCGAACTGGCGGTGGTGCATCAGATGAAAGCGTCTCGTGATCTTTCCCTTGAAGAAAAATTGCAAGAAGAAAAACTTTTGAAAGACCTTGAGTGGGCCACCGCATATATCGAGAAAGAAGTGTGGGACATTGAGGGAATAGAGAAGAAACTCTAATGACGCGTATGCCGCGATTACATAATTATGTAAGGTCCGTCTTGATTCGTGCTGTCTTGCTTGTGGCGATTGCCATTTTTGCAATAATCGCCGTGCCTCTTTACGCCGCAACAAAAGGCGACGCGGTCATTACGCTTGAGCCAACCGTGTCCAAAAGTCCGATTGGAGCGCCCGTCGGGCTCGTCGTGCGCGTGAAGTCGGAATTACCGCTCAATGCCTATCGCGTGAGCATTATCTATCCGGCCGATGCGCTGCAATTCGTTCGTTTTGATACCAAAGATTCCGTGATTGACCTTTGGTATTCCGAGCCGAACGGAGAAACACCGGGGTTCATTGAGATCATCGGAGGAAGCTCGCGGCCGTTCATTGAGAAAGAGGGAGTATTGGGAACTATTATGTTCCGGACGCTCAAATCGGGTCAGGTCGCATTCTCGCTCTCGCGCCCCGAGATTTATGTTGCGGACGGATTAGGAAGTAGAACAGAAGTGAGTTCTCCTCCGGCGACACTCACGATCACGGAAGAAGTACTTACCGTTCCTTCGGGAGAAAAAACCGATACGGCGCCTCCCGCGATCATGCAAATTGCGATCACCGACGATCCTTTCAACGCGAAGCAAAAGATCGTGGGGATTACTTCGCATGATCTGGAGAGTGGGGTGCGTACTATCTTCGCACGAGAGAAATCCGGGTTATCTTGGAGCCAATGGTTTCCTGTCAATCGCTCATTCGCAATTCATCAGAACGCGTGGGCAATCGCGATCAAGACAATTGATAATTTTGGAAATGAAACGCAGCGCGTGGTGTATGACTGGAGTATACTGTTCCAAAATGTGTTTTTACCAATTCTGCTTTTTGCGGGCGTAGCATCGCTGGTACTCTTTGGATTGCGCACAAGAAGACGAGGGCGTTAAGAAGATTTGGGTGTTTCTCCTTCGCGCTGCGTGAGTGTGAGCGCGAGTTTTCCGTCCGCCATATGCGCACGGAGGAGTTTCAGGCGTTTGCCGCTTGATTCACGTGTATAGATTCCCGGTTCTGGATTCAATGCGCGTATTTTTCGTAAGAGTTCTTCTGCACCGCGCCCCGTCCTTTTTGCTTCTCTAAGGTTTTCCCATAGGACAAAACCGTCCTCGGAAGAAAATTTTTTTGTGAACGTTGCCCGCGCATCGTCTTGCGGTGTTGAGGTGATGTGCCCCGCTACGAATTTCGGAAGCGTATTGCATAAAAGCTCTCCGCCGATTTCTGCAAGTGATGCGAGGAGGGTTTCATAGGTGGCATTTTCTTCGATCGGCATTCGTCGCGCGGCGAGGACAGGACCATGATCCACTTGTTCGTCAATGAGAAATAAACTTGTGCCCGTTTCATGATCTCCATGTAATAGTGCGGACTGGATAGGCGTGGGACCGCGATGGAGCGGAAGAAGTGAGGGATGTACTCCGACGACGCCCAATCGGGGAATGGCGATCAATGCGTGAGGGATGATATGCGCATACGCGGCAATAACATAAAGATCGGGTTTCAATATCTGCATGCGATCGACGAGCTCCGATGCACGCTCGGATTGAAGAATCTCGGTATCCCATCCCTGCGCCGTGACCAATTGTTTGGTAGGGGGAGGAGTGATGATCTTTTTTCTTCCCACGGGACGATCGGGATTTGCGACAAGAACAGAGGGGATTAACCCGCAATCCCCAAGCCGCCTGAGAACAATTGCCGCAAATTGTGGCGTGCCCCAAAATACGTATTTCATGTACGCATCTTTTCCTCACGCTTCTGCAGGCGATCCGAAAGCGGTATTTCGTGCACGTGATCCGCTTTGTCAATGAAGAGTTCTCCGTTCAAGTGCCCCATTTCATGTTGGAAGACGCGTGCCAAAAGCCCCCACGCCTTGATTTTGAGCGCTTTGCCGTTTTTATCATATCCTTTGAGCACAATCGTTTCAGGACGCCTCACGTTGCCGTACGACCCGGGGACGCTGAGACATCCTTCTTCAAAATCCACTTTATGAGTCGAAAATTTTTCAATTTTGGGATTGAAAACGGCATAAAACTTCATGCCTCCCTTGCCATCAGGAACTTCCGCGACAAATATGCGGAGACTTAATCCAATTTGATTTGCGGAAAGTCCTACGCCATTTGCTCCCCGCATGGTTTTCTTCATACGCTCAATGAGCGCAGTAATATCTCGTTTTGACATGGATGCAAAATCAAATTCCTTCGTTTTGGTACGTAGGATCTTCTCTTCTTTTTTGTCGCTTACCACCAAAATATTCCGTTCCATCCCGTTATTTTTGAGAGATCACGCGCATAAAATACGCACCCCGGTTTTTGACGTTATGTTTTTCCGCAATTTCCTTGGCGATGCGGAGCAAGTCCCTTCCCTTCCGTTCTTTTGCAAGTCTGATATAGAGGGCTTTATGTGCCCTATCGCGCAGCACATCGGCGATCTCAAGCCCCAATAATTGATAATCTCGATACACTCTGGATTCTTTTGCGCGGCGCTTCAATATTTCCGTATAATCTTTGGGAATCATATGGTATCGCTATTATGCCCCATCCAAAGCCGCCAATCAACCCGGTGCTGTTCTTGAGTGTGCGCGACGCGTAGGGTATACTGTTACAATATATTCCATGAAACATGTCTCGTTGAAGATATTCGTAGTCATCGCATTTGTGCTTTTTGCAGGCGCCGGAGGATTTATCGCAGGCATGGAACAGGGGAAAAAGTTTCCCCAAAACCTTGTCGTACAAGATATCAAGAATATCGACCCGCCGAGTGCGGAGAAAATTGATGCGGATTTCGGTCTTTTTTGGCAGGCGTGGCAGTCGGTGAATGACCATTATCTTTCCGCCGAAAAAGTTAACGCACAAACTAAGCTTTATGGTGCCATCGCGGGCATCGTGAAGTCCTTGGATGATCCGTATTCAGAGTTTTTTGAACCATCGGACAGCAAAAAATTTCGAGAGGACGTGGACGGTGCATTCGGAGGTATTGGAGCGGAGATCGGCAAGCGTGATGGACAACTGGTGATCGTGGCACCCCTCAAGAACACCCCTGCCATGCACATTGGGTTAAAACCGAAAGATGTGATCTTGATGATCGACGAAAAGTCCACAGACGACCTTGTGATCGATGAGGCGGTGAAGCTGATCCGAGGCGCACCAGGTACGGTCGTGAAATTGACGATCATGCGCAGCGATTTCGCCAAACCCCAGGAGTTCAACATCATCCGCGATACGATCGTGGTGCCAACCCTTGATTTTGAGATTAAAGACGGCATCGCGGAACTGAAGCTTTATAGTTTTAATACCGCCGCTGTGCCACTCTTCTATCGCGCCATTTCCGAGATCAACAGCAAGGGCGCAAAAGGCATGATCCTTGATCTTCGTAACGATCCGGGGGGGTACCTTGAAGTTGCTATCGATATCGCCGGTTTCTTTTTCAAAAAGGGAACGCTCATTGTCGGAGAAGAGGGGACCGAAGGGGTTGATCAAACCTTCACTGCGAATGGGAATGGCGCCCTTTCGGATCTTCCCGTGGTGGTGCTCATGAACGGCGGTTCGGCATCAGCCTCGGAAATTCTTGCGGGCGCACTGCGCGATAATCGGAAGGTGAAGTTAATCGGAGAAACAAGCTTCGGGAAAGGCACGGTGCAGAAAACTTTCGATCTTAAAGACGGTTCGGTGCTGAAGCTCACGATCGCGCACTGGGTATTGCCGAGTGGTAAAGTGCTCGAGCACGAGGGCTTAAAACCCGACATTGAGATCAAGCCGTTGGAGCCCAAGGCGGGCGAAGAGGTGCGTGATGTACAGATGGAGAAAGCTCGCGAAGTGTTGCGCGGTATTTTAGGCGGATAAGCCATGAAAGTTATTTTGCTTCAAGATATCCGTGGGATTGGGAAGCGTCATGATGTGAAAGAGGTATCTGATGGGTATGCGCGTAATGCGCTTATCCCAAAACATCTTGTGCATCCTGTAACGCCCGAGGCGCTTCGCGCACTTTCGCTCTTAGGAGAAAAAGAACAGCAAAACCTTAAACGACTGGAAGAAGTGAAGCGGCTGATCGAATCTCGCTCACTTACCTTTGTGGTGCGCACGGGAGAGCACCGAGAGGTGTTCGGATCGGTCACGAGAGACATGATCGCGCAAGAACTTCGACATGTAGGATATGTCACCACGGAACGCATGGTGATCGTAATGAAACAACCCCTCAAGGAACTGGGGGCTCACGAGGTGGAAGCAGATCTCTCGCACGGAATTCGTGCGAAATTTACGGTGATACTACAGCCACAACCGTAGCGCGACGCTTCGTTCCGTCAAATCGCGTTTTTGTTTTCGTGGAGAATTTTACCGCTCCCGCTTTACCCGCATAGAGCGTATCATCCCCGCCGCGGCGGACATTCTCTCCTTCAATGTATTTTGAGCCGCGTTGGCGAATGATAATCTGACCGACACGTACTTTCTCGCCGTCCTGGATCTTCACGCCCAATCGTTTTGACCGTGAATCTCTCCCTAATTTAGTTGAACCTCCGGATTTAGTATGTGCCATTTTGTCCCAAGAGCGAAGCGATTGACTGACAAGAATGAGCATCCCGCCGCAGGCGGGGCGCTAACCCTATTTCGCTATTTTATTCATCATATTCTATAATTTATTCTATGTCAACTCCTCAAAAACTTATTTTTGACATTGAGACCGTCGGAGAGGATTTTGATGCATTAGACGAGGCAACGCGCGAGAATCTTACCCGTTGGATACGGCGAGAGTCTGTGGACGACGAAGAATACAAGATCGCCTTGAAGGATATGAAAGACGGACTTGGGTTTTCTCCCTTGACCGGACAGATCGTTGCGATTGGCGTATTGGATCACTACAAGAACGAAGGTGCGGTGTATTACCAATCGCCCGGCGTCCACCAGGAAGAGACCAAAGAAGAGGGGATTACGTTCAAGGCGATGGAGGAAAAAGAAATGCTCCAAAAGTTCTGGGATGCGGCTCGCCACTATCAGGTGTTCATCACCTTCAACGGGCGGAGTTTCGACGCGCCGTTCCTTATGGTCCGTTCGGCGGTGCACGGGATACGCCCCACCAAAGACCTGATGCGCGGCAGATATCTCTACCAGCACCAACCTGAGGCAATTCACATTGATCTCTTGGACCAACTTTCGTTCTATGGCGCCACGCGCCGCAAGGGGAGTTTGCATCTCTGGTCGCGCGTGTTCGATATTGAGAGTCCTAAGGCGGGAGGTGTGACCGGCGACGATGTGGGCCCGCTCTTCAAGAAAAAGAAATATTTGGAGATTGCGAAATATAATGTGGGTGACTTACGCGCCACACGTGCCCTTTACGAAAAATGGGAAACGTATCTCAATTTTTAAGGGCACATAAGCGCGAGATCGCGTTCGGCATCATTCTTTTTCTTGTCGCAACCGTGAGTTTTGGACTCGGGTATCTCGCGAACCGCGAATTCAACCATGCGCCGATTGTGATAGAGAAGAATTCTTAGAGGGTGATTGACATTGTTCTCGTAATTTGTTTTGATATAGGTTGTACCTGTGCATCACAAACCAACCCCTGCCATGGGAGGATAACGATGAAGGAAGCAGTTCGGCGTCGTGATATCGACACCTCCGAAGAAGAACTCCTCGCGTCCTACGTGAGCGCAGTGGACGCACTCTTCATGGAGTTTAGGCGTGATTGGGATTTGGATTTCTACACGACGCCCGAGACCATCGATCACGGTGAACGCATGACGTTCGCGAGGGGAGAGGAAAGGCAGGGAGATAGACTGCCAGAGCGTCAGACCTCTCGTGACCTCAGCTCCGCGTGGCGCACAAATCGGGGAGAGTTCGTGCTTCATGTCACTCCAGGGGGAAGGAAGAAGGGGGGCGAGAAAAAACTAAGCACGGTCTGGTTGGAGGTTCCCTCCGCTCAGATTTTCCGCTTCGGCACGAACTGGAGGACCAGGCTTCTGGAATACCTCAAGGGAGCGCGCATCATCCATCGCACGGCTTAGAGGGA
>Ga0247727_10020587_pt1 | contig 10065 bp, 11 predicted proteins | sample WisWelCaveWW1625_FD_202498 | JGI IMG/M metagenome (GOLD analysis project Ga0247727, IMG submission 202498) | Biofilm microbial communities from Wishing Well Cave, Virginia, United States - WW16-25 | ecosystem: Environmental > Aquatic > Deep subsurface > Groundwater > Cave microbial mat | place...
ATGGCTCTTGTGTATATAGATACTCATCAACATCTATTATACCGACGCAAGCGTCGAGGAATTCCTGTCTTACGACAGGATCCTTAAGAGGGATTAATATTCTTTGTGTTTACATCGTTTTTGGTATGAGCCTGGCAGTGGGCACAATGCTTAAAAGAAAACATTTAGGGCTGTAAATATCCTAAAATTAACAATTTCTTTAAAGTTATTTATCAATTTGTTGGAAAAAATAGAAGGTTGAGATTATACTCTTTACAAGAATGAAGAATTTTAAGCCTATTGTAAGAAATATTCATAGAACTTTGTCTAATCTTTTTTATTTATACATACTACCTATAATATATTTTTCATTTTTCCCACCACCATCTTTTAGTGTGTTGAAAAATTTTACTTTATTTTTTAAAGTCCTTGGATTTCATTTAATGATCTACGCGATAAGCGGTCTAGTAGTTAAGGAGCATCATTCACTAAGGAGAATTTATTTGGATGATATCAAGAAAGATTGGAAAATATTATTGCGGCCAATTAAAAGACAAGGTGTCTATGCGTTCTTTTTAAATTTACTTATTTTATTAATTGGTGTGGCAATTTTAGTTTTGGGGGTAAAGTGACTAGTTTCAAAAGTAAAACTGCATCAAACTATAAAAATGAGCTATAATTGGTGCGAACAGAGACGTATCGGGTCCGCCCTTCGGCAAGCTCAGGACGTCGGTCCTGAGATTTGGCGAAGAATGAGTGGGATGAGAAGTTTACCCTGAGCGAACGAAGTGAGTCGAATGGGAATCCCGCCTCCTCCGCCAGATGGAAAGTAGCGTAACAAAAATGGCAGCTGACAATTAGAAAAGGAGCGGCAGATTAACCCGGTCTTTTTTTGTTTGTCCAACTGACAGATTACGAAGAATCATTGAACAACTTACTCAGAGGATAATTGAGAGCGAAGATATAACAAGTGTATATTATAAAACGATTACATTCCAAGAATTAAAAAGTTTAGAGTTTTTTGAAAAAAGCGAATTTTTTCCGAAGGAATTAGAGCTTTGCGAAAGTAAATCAGCGACTTGACTTTCAGAGAAAGACAGAGTATACTATAGGTCCATTAGCTCGTGCATTATTCACGAGCAGATTCAAGCAAATATGAGTAACGAAATTTCTATTCCCTATTATCAGGAAATTAAACAGATTATGTTTGAGATTGGAGAAATACGTGGAGAAGGGGCGAGAAAAACTGTAGAAAGACATATTCTACATTTCGGTAATAATAGTAATCCAAACGACCAACAAAGAGATGAAAAAATTAAAAACGCATTGGCATTGGACGTTGTTAAAGGAACTCTAGTTTTAACGGATTGGTATTTTAAGCCTGGTGTAGGTACTACATGGGATTACTCATTTGCCTATCGTGATCTAAATGGTGAGTGGATAAGGTTTAATGATGATAAAGAGGTAATAGAGCTTGCCATTGATGCTGTTGCCAAGATTCATAAGCACTACCCAAATACCCCCGATTCAGGAGATCCATTTGGACGGGGAGCACTTCAGTCACATCTTAACCTAGGATTATCAACATTTGTTGCATTAGAAAGACTTGGTTACCCGCCGAATAACTTCGTTAGGGACTTTAAACCAGGATTTAGCGGTGAACTACCTCTCGTATCTTTACGTTACGCTAATAGAAGATAACTTGACCTGCTTATTTTATTAAATCCATATTTGTCGCAATTGATCCGACCCGAGGAGCAATAGTTTTTGAAAGCAAGACCTCCCCGTATTTTTTTCCACCCGCGGCATCTAACCGTACTACTTTTGTTAGTATTTCATTCCAATCCACCTCTGGGGTCAACTCGCGGCCATTTTGAATCATTATTAATAGTAGAAATATTTCTATGTTGTTACTTTAGAAGGATGAAAAATAAACTCTTACTCCCGACTTATTGATTTTAAGTAGATCTTTTCTCTAGAAGAGGCTTTGCCAAATTTTGTAGTCCATCCGCTATACCCTTCTCAACTGATTTTGCAACTTTAAATTGAAATTGTCTGAAAACTATCGGTCAGTAAAGTTTGTAACTCAGGTTGGTATCTTTTGATTGTTTGGAAAAATCTCATAACCTTGTTTTTGAATTCGGGGAATGTTTCGTAGTAGTGGTTGTAAAGGACTTTTTTGTGGAAAAACAACCAGAGTCTTTCAATGATATTCAGATTGGGTGAATATGGAGGAAGATACACGGGTTTAATCCTTCTATGACGTTTTAAAAAGATTTTAAAGCGCTTTGACCGATTATGACGAGCATTGTCCATAATCAAAAATAGACTTCCTTTTAGTTGTTTTCTCTCTAACGTTACACATAACTTAATAACTGCATCGGTATTGATAGTTTCTTCCGAAAGAACCGTTACCTTAAGGTCTTCCAGGTTTAAAGCTCCGTTTAAATTTAATCGTTTTCTTCCCGTATTGGCTTTGACTAGCTTAACCGTTCCTTTAAAAATCCAACCATATGCGGGGTAGCTATTGTGTTGAGGGTGGGTAGAGTCAAGAAAGTAAACTCTGTCAAGTTTCCTCTTGGTGGTTTTTAACTGCCTGTAGGCTTGGATAAATTCAGCTTGTTTCTGAGGATCCAGTTTGCCTGGTATCCGTTTTGTTTTCTTGTAGGAAAACCCAAGTCTGTGAAGCATATGGGTCATACCTTCAACTGAATATGATTTCCGGTAATGGTTTTCAACGTAAAAACAAATTTCTTTTACCGTTTGGTACGTTTTGTTTTTAAGATGAGTAGTTAAACCAATCTCTTGAAGTTTAGTGAGTAATCCACGGCTGCCAAAATATCGACACTCAATGAGTCCATCAACGCCAACCTGTTCAAACTCTTTCTCGTAACGTCTGACAGTCGTATCGTTTAGCATTAAAAGCTTAGCTGTTTGCCCATAAGTAAATCCTTCGTTCAAAAACAGTATTGCCTTTATTCTATCGGCTGACTTTTTTCTTTGAGCTGAATAATGAGCTTCCCGCAGTATTCCAATTTGTTCATCAGTTAAAAAACCCTTCATACATTACTATGAGAACAAAACGGGAGGAAGAAATCAAGCGGTTAATTTTGCAATCTCATTGACGAGAGGTATATCAGGGGATTTCCCAGATGTCCATTTTGAAATACCTTAAGCTAAGCTTGACAAAAAGATGAAGTTTGATATGATTGATATATCACGATGAGAGGGCACACCTAAGGTTTTGTCCGAAGGTTACTCCCTCTCTTTTTTTGCATTCTTTTCTAGTTTATTTCGAAGATTATTGATATAAGTAAAATATTTTCGAAATCTTCTGAACAAAGCAGAATATCTTTTAGGATTTGGTATAAGCAAATATAGAAGTTTTTCTTTCACCTCTAAATACTCTATTAGACAATGAAAATCTCCATCTCCCGAAACGATGATAGCTTTTTCGTAATACGAATATTGAATCATTGCATGCAATACTAATTCAGCGTCAACATTGCCTTTTGTAATGGTGTTTCCATCTTTTTTATATTCTAGCGTTGGTTTAAGGATAACTTTGTAGCCAGATTTGCGTAAAAATCTATATAACAATTCATTTTCTTTAACATAGCCGATAAAAAGGAAAGCTTTATTAATCTTATATTTATCTTTAAGATAAACGTAGAATTTTTTGAAATCCAGCCTCCACCCACAGTCACGAATAGCCAGGTTTAAATTTTGGCTATCAATAAAGGCGTAAATTTTAGGAATTTTCCTATTCATCTCGATAGACAAAATATAAACGAGAAGATAAAAAAGTTAAACAGACTATAAGCAACAAAATAACATGTGTTATAGTAGGGGAGATGAACGGTTCCTCTTTACAGACTGTTTCACCCTTAGACGGCAGATATGCCGCGTCCATACAAGACCTGCGTCCTTACTTCTCAGAATTCGCTCTCATCAAAACTCGTTTGCATGTAGAAATCATATATCTCCTGCTTCTCTCAAAACAGAAAAAGATTCTTTCTTTATCGACAAAAGAGAAGGATTTTTTAAAGAAAATAGACGCAAACTTTAGTGAAAAGGAGGCGGAGGAAGTAAAAAAGATTGAGAAAAAAACCCATCATGATATAAAAGCGATTGAATATTACCTTGCAGAAAAATGTCGTAAAACGCATCCAAACATTATTCCTTACATTCATTTTGCGCTCACAAGCGAAGATATTAATTCGATAACCTATTCGTTACTTATTAAAAAAGCGAGAGATATAATTCTTTTACCGACCTTACAAGAGCTCATACGAGTAATTTGTACAGTTGCAGAAAAAGAAAAGGCAACTACAATGCTAGCTCGCACTCATGGTCAACCGGCGGTTCCGACATCTCTGGGTAAGGAGTTTATGGTTTATGCAATGCGCCTTTATAAGACGTATCAGCGAGTGAGAGAGGAGCCGATCGAGGCAAAATTGACCGGTGCAGTAGGCGCCTTTAATGCTCATCTTGTGGCATATCCAGATATTGATTGGATGAAATTCAGCTGCGATTTCGTGCGTTCCCTTGACTTGAAACCAAACATATTTACTACCCAAATCCTGCCTCCCGACAGTTATGTGCACCTTTTTCAATCAATAGAACTTATTAATTCGATCCTCATTGGTTTTAGTCAAGATATCTGGCGTTACATAAGCGACGATTATTTTGTACTTCATTCAGACAAAGATGAGGTTGGCTCTTCGACAATGCCGCAAAAAGTCAATCCGATCGATTTCGAAAACAGCGAAGGCAATCTGGGAATGGCTAACTCTCTTCTTGGTTTTTTTTCCGAAAAACTTCCCATCTCCCGACTTCAGCGCGATCTTTCAGATAGTACGGTCAAGCGAATTTTGGATCAGCTTTCGGATATACGCTACTTGGATATAAATCGTTTATCAGAGGATTAAAAAAGCTTGCCTTTAACAGAAAAAAATTGGACCAAGATCTTGGAGAGCATTGGGAAGTTATAACCGAAGGCATACAGACAATTCTTAGGGTTGCCGGTCAACCGGATGCGTACGAGATGTCGCAGATTTTGCGAAAAAGGGACAGGTTATTGTTTATCGTGATAATGGGGGCGCAAACGCAGGGCACACAGTTGAATTGGCTAATGGAAAACGGATAGCCTTCCATCAGCTTCCATCTGGTATTTTGAGTCGCAGCGCAACGGTAGTCTTGGGGAAAACAATGGTTATTCATCCGGGGGATTTAATTGAGGAGATATCTCAGCTTACTGATATAGGTCTTAAATCAAAGATATTGATTGATGAAATGGCGGTTTTATCCCTAGATACACACCGCGCATATGAGGCGATTTTAAAAGGTTGGCACGAGGGAGGGAAAGCTTCAACGGGACGGGGTATTTCACCAGCCTATGCAGACGTATTACTTCGGCAGCCACTACGGATGCGCGATCTAGTCTCATTCGATCAGAAAAAAATAGCTACACATTATCAAATCTACCAAGCGTGGATAAAAGGGATGGGTAAAAACCTAAAAGATGTGAGCGTTGTTACACTTGGGAAGAAAGGAAAAATAGTAGTTGGAACGGAGGCGGAATTCACGAATAGACTCAAAAAGCAGGCGCGTATTTTGAAAAGATATACTGCAAATATTTATGATTTCATGAAGAAAAGTTGGGATGATAAAAAATATTCTTTTGTCTTTGAAAAAGCGATGGCTGTTGGGATTGATCCTCGTTGGGGTGTATATCCTGACATTACCGCATCCGACTGCACGTTTGCCGGTATTTTTGGATCCACCGAAGGGGTTGTCGATCCAGAAACGATCCCGTTTAGAGCAAATGTCTAAAAGCGACATACATGTCAAGCGTTGGAACGCGAGTTTTGCCAACGAGAATGGAGGAAAAATTGGCGCATCGGATTCGTGAAGACGCTTATGAATATGGTGCGACTACTGGTCGGCCACGCGACATAGCATATCTGGATATACCAGCTATGAAGTTTTTTGCCCGAGTCGGCCGAGCCAATTATTTGGCGCTTACTCATATGGATATAACCTATCCCGATGTGCCGATTAAAATATGTGTTCGTTATGAGATAAAAGGTAAAGAGGTGCAGTATAGGCCTGACCAGGAATATTTGCTGAGGGTGAAGCCGGTATATATAACGCTTAAGTCGTGGCAAAAAGACGCAATACAAAAAGCGAAGAAGCCAAGCGATCTACCGTCTGAGGCAAAAAAATTCCTTCGATTTATGGAGCGGGAAATGGGTGTGCCGGTACTTGCAATCACAACTGGAGCAGAACGTGAACAGGCGATATTTTTTTAATTTGAAATTTAAAATTACAAATTTTAAATTAAAAGCACTATCCCCTTGACAAATACTAATGTACTAGTATAATAGTACGTAATGAACACGAAATATTTGGAAGAACTCATAGAATATCTCTTGATGATTGATTCAAGAACTGAGATGGAAAATTTTTTACGTGGTCTTTTGACAGAAAAAGAACTTGAGGAATTGCCTCAGCGTGTGCAGATCGTGAAGATGTTAAAAAAAGGCACGCCCCAACGTGCAATCGCCGAGGAATTGGGAATTGGGGTCGGCACAGTCACCCGCGGCTCAACCGAGATTAAAAAAGGTAGATTTAGAAGTGTATGAGAAACAGAGATTCTTCGACAGAGTTTACCCTGAGTGAAATCGAAGGGCTCAGGATGACAATCTTCAAACAGGCGCAGGCTTGTGCCTGTTGGCGAGCCCTATAAGTGGAGGGTCCCTCTTTTAAAGTCTAGAATTCAGAGCCCTCCGAAATCGAGTTTAACTCGACGAATGGAGGGCTTTTTATTTTGTTAACGATTTACTTTTAAAAATATATGAATACAAAAGAAAAAATAGCCTATCAAGTTAGTACAAAAATACCAGAACCCTATTACTCGTATGTACGGGAGAGAAATGGAAATGTCAGTGTAGGTTTAGCCCGTATTATAGGTATACCTTATTTGGGGCTCATAACAGACGATCCAGCAAAAAATAATCTTTATCACGTGTTAGCTCGTACTATTACTCGTCAGCCGAGAACACTCAATGAACAAGATTTTTATGGACTTGGTGTAGAAAGCCAAATCCATGTCGGTAAGGCGATGTTACATCCTAACTATTCTCATTCGGCACCGTCATTCTATTCAGCTGAATTTGCCAGATATGTGACGGAAAATGAGCTGGTTTTGCCAGGCTACACTGCTTTTACCAAAGAATCAGCCGTTGATGCTTACGACGATTTTGCACATAAATACCAATACAACGTTCGTATCAAATTAACCAATGAATCAGACGGAAACGGGCAAATTGCCGTTAATGACAGAACCGAAGCAAGTCGAGCGTTAAGAGGTTTTTCCGATGATGAGTTTGTAAACAATGGAGTAGTAATCGAACACAACCTAAATGAGCCTGTAACCATTTCTGCAGGTCTCGTCTATGTGGATGGGCAAACATACTGTTTTCTAGCGCGGCAAAAAGATGATAAAGCTCCTGAGGATGGAAGAAATCGTTATAGGGGAGCGTCTGTGATGCTGGTGCGAGGCAATTTTAAAGACCTTTCCGATCGTACTCGAGACTCTGTTGAACAGGTAGCGGTAAAAAAAGTGCACGCCTTTTATAAAGCATATTCTTATTTTGATCCGAGCGCTTCACGTATAAGTTTCGATGTTCTTTTCGGATTAAACGATAGAGGATCGATGCTCTCAGGAGTTACTGATATTACAGGTAGGGTCGGCGGTACCGATCCAATCCTTATAGAAATCATAAAACGTCTAAATAGAGACTTGACCTTCGGCACGGGTGAAGTAAATTTGAACTATGAGCCTCAGGAACTTCAGCCGTATGAAGAGAATGCGGCACTTTATATAAATCAACCCAGCCTTAGAATCAGTGCGCGGGTTAATAAGATATTATAAATTTGTTACAATATCTCATATGAAAACACGCGTTTTATCAGGAATTAGGGCGACAGGTAGATTACACCTTGGTAATTATTTGGGTGCGGTGAAGGGCATGCTTGAGCTTCAGGCAAATCCCGCGATAGAAACTCTTTATATGGTGGCCGATGCACATACGTTGACGACCCCCTATAGTATTGAGGAACTTAAAAAAAATAGACGTGAAATAATTATCGATTATCTTGCGGCAGGGCTTGATCCTAAAAAAAGTATCATCTTCCAACAAGCTGATGTTCCGGAACATTTTGAGCTTGCATTCTATTTTTCATCCGTAGTATCGATCGGTCGTATGCAGGATCTGCCTACCTTTAAGGAAAAAGTACGACAATATCCAAAAAATACAACGATGGCTCTCTTGAACTATCCGGTACTCATGGCAGCCGATATCCTCGTCTATAAGGCAGGACTTGTACCAGTCGGTATTGATCAGGAGCCCCATCTAGAGATCGCTCGAGAAATTGCCCGTAAAATGAACGCACTATATGGTATGGATTTCCCCGAACCGAAACGGTTTGCGACGAAAGGGGAATATGTACCGTCTCTCAAAGGTGAGGGCAAGATGGGTAAGTCCATAGAGGGAAGTTATATTAATCTTACCGATACGAAAGATGTCATAGTGAAAAAAGTTCGTGGCATAGCAACGGCAACAAAAGGAGGAGGTGAAATGTCGCCTGGAGTCAAAGTGTTATTCACGCTCTCCGAATTATTTATTCCAGAAGAAGTAGAAGGATTTCAAAAAGAGTACCATAATGGCACTCTCCAGTTTGTAACTATGAAGTACGCTCTTGCAGAGGGCATCTTCACCGAATTGAGACCATTTCAGGAAAAACGGAAGAAACTGGAAACAGATCCTGGATATATAGATAAGGTAGTTCGTCAAGCCGCAGAAAAGGCAAAAATGATCGCGTCACAAACAGTAAGAGAAGTACGGCAGAAGATGGGGTTGGCTTAGATATGAATCCTATAGTATGATATAATGTCTTCATGTCTAATGAAAATAAGGCTAGGCGCGAAATACTTCAGACCGCTTTTAATACTTTAAACGGTGTTTTTACTTATGCCAGCGCATACGGCTATCCAACCGTAGACTCTTTCATAGATTTTTTAGGACAGAAAACCATCTCTGATAGTGGTTCAGGCTATGGAGGACTAGCAATATCGGCCCGTCTTTTAGATTTACCCTGTTCTATATATGGGACAAACGTTCAGTTTGGATGTAGATCTTTTCTGCAAGAACAAGCTGTTATCGTACGCGCACAAGCGAATAATCTTGTCGATAGACCGGTATCTCAAGAGGAGCTTGTTGTAGCGATAGATCAGGCCAATAAGCGGACCGTAGACCAGTTTGCTCATGAAACTCTATTTCCCGATAATTTTTTTGATGACGGCTTTGATCTAAACGGACCTTATTTGTACATACCTTTAAATGGGAAAGAACTCTTTTATAAAACCATCGCCAACTATTACCGGACCCTGAAAAGGGGTGGAAGTTATTCTATCTTTACTACAACCGCTGATCGGGAAGGTATTGGTTCTGAAAAACTAGCAATGCTTGAGCAGTTTGGTGCTGAGGTAGGTTTTCGGGGGAAGCGTATCCTTGATGAACAAAATAAACTGTTAGGTTACAAATTAATAAAATAGTTGAGGAGAAGATAGTCCTTATCTGTCAAACTAATTCCGGGTCCTGCATAGGCTTGATTTATTTAGATACGTTTGCTAAAGTTGTGTTGTATATATGAGCGAAAACGCAGTTAGTCTTGAGTCTTTAGGTTTTAAGCCATTTCGTCCCGAGGCTCTAATAAAAAAAGGAAAAGATGCAACTCCTCTTGCGGCATTGGATATGTTAAAATTTGTTACAAAAGGTTCTTTACCGTTTGGGAACGACAGGGTATTATATAGCTGCATTGCTCAAGTTCAAAAAGGGAATTTTCGTGGTGCGTGGAATTATCTAGTCAAGGAACCACATAACGAATTGTTGAGTCCGCATATCAACTTGCCTCCTCATCCTGATTCAAGTAAGTATGCTCCGAAAGTTCCGGTTGAGAGAGCGGTTCCTTTCACTGTTATCGAAGAATCAGGAGCACATATTTCTTTTACGAGTAATG
>Ga0247727_10020588_pt1 | contig 10065 bp, 17 predicted proteins | sample WisWelCaveWW1625_FD_202498 | JGI IMG/M metagenome (GOLD analysis project Ga0247727, IMG submission 202498) | Biofilm microbial communities from Wishing Well Cave, Virginia, United States - WW16-25 | ecosystem: Environmental > Aquatic > Deep subsurface > Groundwater > Cave microbial mat | place...
AGCCACCGCCGCTACGCGCGCGTCGGCGACATCATCGTCGGCACCGTCAAGACCGCGACGCCGCAAGGGACCGTCAAGAAAGGCGACGTCGTGAAGGCGGTCGTCGTCCGCACGAAGAAGCCCTTCGGCCGCGACGACGGCACTTCGATCGCGTTCGACGAGAACGCCGCCGTCATCATCGACAACCAGAACAACCCCCGCGGCACGCGCATCTTCGGCCCGGTCGCCCGCGAGTTGCGCGAGAAGAACTTCATGAAGATCGTTTCGCTCGCGCCGGAGGTCCTCTGATGGCGATGAGGGTGCGCAAAGGTGACCTCGTTCAGATGCTCTCGGGCAAGGACCGCGGCAAGCAGGGCCGCGTCCTCGAGGCAGACCCGCAGAAAGGCCGAGTCATCGTCGAGAACCTCAACATGGTGAAGCGTCACCGGCGCCCGCGCCCGATGAAGGACGCGAGCCGCATGGGGCAGACTCAGGTCATGCCGGGCGGCGTCTTCGACATCGCGGCGGCTGTGGACATGTCGAACGTCATGGTTGTCTGCCCCGCCTGCAGCCGGGCGACGCGCGTGGGCTACGACTTCCGAGAGCAGAAGGGGCAGCGCATCAAGGTGCGGGTCTGCAGGCGCGCGGACTGCGGGGAGGTGCTCGACCGATGATCCGCGAAAAATGCTGCCGCATTTTCCGCGGAGCAAGCTTGGCGCCACGCTTCGCTCGCGCGACCCGCATGCGCGCTTCGGCGGGCCGAGGAGGCGAACTCTGATGGCTGCGAAGACACGAGCGACGAACGGCTATCAGCCGCGGCTGAAGAAGCAGTACGAGGATGAAGTCCGCGCCCGCCTCAAGGAGCTCTTTTCGTACAGCTCGATCATGCAGGCTCCTCGCATCGAGAAGATCACGCTGAACATGGGCGTCGGCGAGGCCAAGACGAACGCCAAGGCGCTCGACAGCGCGATGGAGGAGCTGACGATCATCGCCGGCCAGCGGGCGCAGCTCCGCCGGGCGCGCAAGTCGATCGCCGGTTTCAAGATCCGCGCCGGGATGCCCATCGGCGCCAAGGTCACGCTGCGCGGCGCCCGGATGTACGAGTTCCTCGACCGCCTCGTCTCGATCGCGCTGCCGAGGATCCGCGACTTCCGCGGCCTTCCGCCCTCGAGCTTCGACGGCCAGGGGAACTACTCGCTCGGCATCAGGGAACAGATCATCTTTCCGGAAATCAAATACGACGACGTCGAGACGATCAGGGGGCTCGACGTCGCGATCACGACGACGGCCAACACGGACGAGGAAGGCCTCGCGCTCCTGCGGGAGCTCGGCCTGCCCTTCCGGCCGGAGTAGGGAGAGGCCAATGGCGAAGAAGAGCCTGATCGTGAAGGCGGCGAGAATCCAGAAGTTCAGGACACGGAAGTACAGCCGCTGCAATCGCTGCGGGCGGCCGCGCGCGGTCTACAAGAAGTTCGGTCTGTGCCGGATCTGCCTGCGCGAGCTCGCGCACGACGGAGTCATCCCGGGGATGACAAAGAGCTCCTGGTGAAGCCCGGGACTCTCTGGGAGGAAGTTGAGACGTTGATCGCGAGAACCGAAAGGAAGAATCACGTGGTAACTGTCATTAGGGTCTGTCAGCCATGCTGACAGACCCTGTTGCCGACATGCTCACACGGATCCGCAACGCCAACAAGGCGCTCCAGGAGACCGTCTCGATGCCCTCGTCCGGCCTCAAGACCGAGATCGCCCGCATCCTCAAGGAGGAGGGCTACATCAAGGACTTCCGGATCCAAAAGGGCGAGAGCTTCGATACCCTGGTGGTCGAGCTGAAGTTCGGCCGAAACCGCCAGCGGGTCATCACCGACCTGAAGCGGGTGTCCAAGCCGGGCCGCCGCGTCTACGCCAAGAAGGAGCGCCTCCCGCGGGTCCTCGGTGGCATGGGCACGGCGATCATGTCCACCTCGAAAGGCCTCGTCACGAGCCGCACCGCCCAGGAGCTCGGGGTCGGCGGAGAAGTCATCTGCTTCGTCTGGTAGCCAATGAGTCGAATCGGTAGAAAGCCAATCCCAGTCCCGGCCGGAGTCGCGGTGTCGGTCGCTCCCGGCCGCGTCGCGGTCACGGGCCCGCTCGGCGAGCTCGAGCAGCGCGTGCCGCAGAGGATGACGGTCGAGCAGGTCGACGGCGAGCTCCGCGTCACGCGGCCCACCGAGAGGGGTGACGACCGGGCGTTGCACGGGCTCACGCGCACGCTCGTCGCGAACATGGTCGAGGGCGTCACGAACGGCTTCCAGAAGACGCTCGAGATCCAGGGCGTTGGCTACCGCGCGTCGCTGCGCGGCACGTCGCTCGAGCTCAGCGTCGGGTACTCCCACACGGTCGTGATGCCGCCTCCGGATGGGATCACCTTCGAGGTGCCCCAGCCGACGATCGTAATCGTCAGAGGCATCGACAAGCAGAAGGTCGGGCAGGTCGCGGCCGAGGTGCGCTCCGTCAGGGCTCCCGAGCCCTACAAAGGCAAGGGGATCCGCTACCAGGGCGAGTACGTCCGCCGCAAGGTCGGGAAGAGAGCGTAATGGCGACGCTGACCGTACGAGAAGCCCGCGAGCGCCGTCACCGTCGCGTCCGCAACCGCGTGTCTGGGACGGAGGAACGGCCCCGCCTTTGCGTCTTTCGATCGAGTCGCGGCATCGAGGCGCAGCTCGTCGACGACACCGGCGGCAGGACGCTCGCCTCGGCCTCGTGGACCGCGCTCGGGAAGTCGTTCAAGGGAACGAAGTCCGAGCAGGCCGCGGCGGTAGGCAAGCTCCTCGCCGCTCGGGCGAAGGAGGCCGGCCTCACCGCCGCCGTCTTCGATCGCGGCGGCTATCTCTACCACGGGCGCGTCAAGGCGCTCGCCGACGGGGCACGCGAAGGAGGCCTGGTCTTCTAGTGGCAATCGATATACAGCAGGTGCGTGAGCGCGAGCTCGAGACCCGTGAGCTCAAGGAGCGCGTGGTCGAGATCAACCGCGTTGCCAAGGTCGTGAAGGGCGGCCGGCGCTTCTCGTTCACGGCGCTCGTCGTCATCGGTGACGAGGTCGATCGCGTCGGCGTCGGCTACGGGAAGGCGCGGGAGGTCCCGCTCGCCATCTCGAAGGCCGTGGACGACGCAAAGAAGAACCTTTTCCAGGTGCCTAAGCACGGCACGACGATTACGCACCAGGTCACCGGCGAGTTCGGCGCCGCCAAGGTGTTCCTGCGACCGGCAAGCGAGGGCACCGGCGTCATCGCCGGTGGCGGCGTTCGGGCCGTACTCGAGCTCGCAGGCATCCGAGACATCCTGGCCAAGAGCCTCGGCACTCCCAATCCGATCAACCTGCTGAGGGCGACCGTCGTCGCCCTGAAGATGCTTCGGCGGCCCGAGGATGTCGCGCGCATCCGCGGCAAGACGATCGAGGACGTCCTCTTCCCGAGAAAGCGCAAGGACGATGGAAAAGACACTCCGGATCACGCAGGTTCGTAGCCAGATCGGTCAGACCGAGCGGCACCGCGGCACGCTCCGCGCGCTTGGCCTCGGCAGGATCGGCCGCTCGGTCGAGCGGCCCGACTCGCGCGAGACGCGCGGCATGCTCAGGAAGGTCGCCCACCTCGTCCGGATCGAGGAGTCCTAGTGGAAGAGCTGAACCTCTCGAACTTGAAGCCGGCCCAGAAGCGGAAGGCTCGCAAGCGCATCGGGCGCGGCCTCGCCGCCGGCCAGGGCCGCTACGCCGGCCGCGGCCTCAAGGGCCAGAAATCCCGCGCCGGCTCCCACAAGATGCGCGCCGGCTTCGAGGGCGGCCAGATGCCGATCTCCATGCGGCTTCCCAAGCAGCGCGGCTCGACCTCGAAGGACGCCATGCCGATCGGCCCGCACAGGACCTCGACCCAGGCCGTCAACGTCGGCCTCCTGCAGGCTCGCTTCGACGACGGCGCAGAGGTCACGCTCGACGCGCTCGTGGCGGCGAAGCTCGTCAAGAACCTGCGCACCGACGTGAAGATCCTCGGTGACGGCGAGCTGACGAAGAAGCTCTCCGTCACCGCGCATCTCTTCTCGAAGACGGCGCGCGAGAAGATCGAGGCGGCGGGCGGCACCGCCGTCGCGCTGCGAGAGCCGGTCGTGAAGAAGCGAAGGAAGGGCGCCAAGTCTGGACCCGAGACGTCAGCCACTGAACCTCCGACTTCCGAAACGGGAGCCGAAGCCAGCGTTCCAGACGTGACGGAAGGCGAATCCTGAGTTGCTTTCCTGGCTGACGAACGCCTGGCGCGTCCCGGAGCTTCGCCGGCGCGTCCTCTTTACCGGGATGATCCTCGCTTTCTACCGGCTGGGGAGCTGGATCCCGGCCCCCGGGGTGGACTCGGAGGCGATCAAGGAGTACTTCGCGAACCAGGGCGGGACGATCCTCAACCTGCTCAACATCTTCTCGGGCGGAGCCCTTTCCCAGTTCGCGCTCTTCGCGCTCGGGATCATGCCGTACGTCACGGCCTCGATCATCATGCAGCTTCTGACGGTCGTGATCCCGCGCCTCGAGCAGCTTCAGAAAGAGGGCGAGGCGGGCTACGCGAAGATCAACCAGTACACGCGCTACTTCACCGTCGTCCTCGCCGCCCTGCAGGCGCTCGGGTATGCGTACCTCTTCCACCGGCAAGGCGCCCTGCCGCTGAATGCAGGCCGGCTCGTTCTCATCGTCATCTCGCTCTGCGCGGCAACGACGCTCCTCATGTGGATGGGTGAGCTCATCACGAAGCGCGGTGTCGGCAACGGCATCTCGCTTCTCATCTTCGCCTCGATCCTCGCCGGCGTCCCGGGCGGCATCCGCGCCTGGTATTCGGGCGGGCCCTTCGAGCGGCTTATGTTCCCGCTCGTCGGTATCGCGATCATCGTCGCCGTCGTCTTCGTTCAGGAGGGCCAGCGTCGCATCCCGATCCAGTACGCGAAGCGGATGGTCGGGCGGCGCATGACCGCAGGCGGCTCGACCTACATGCCGCTCCGCGTCAACATGGCCGGCGTCATCCCGATCATCTTCGCCGCGGCAGTGATGGCGTTCCCGCCGACCGTTGCGCAGTTCTTCCCTGGGACGCAGGGCTTCGTCAACGAGCACTTCCTGCCGACCGACCCGCTCTACCTCGTCCTGCAGGCGTTCCTGATCGTCGTCTTCACGTACTTCTACACGGCGGTGCAGTTCAATCCGGTGGATCAGGCCGACAACCTGCGAAAGCACGGGGGCTATGTCCCCGGGATCCGTCCCGGACCGCCGACGGCCCAGTATCTGGACCGCGTCCTCACCCGCCTGACTCTGCCGGGATCGCTCTATCTCGCTCTCGTCGCCACTCTGCCGACGCTGTTCATCCGCTACGGCGGGTTCTCGCAAGCCACCTCGGCGGCGCTGGGCGGAACTTCAATCCTCATCGTGGTCGGCGTTGCTCTCGACACCATGCGCCAGATGGAGTCGCAGATGATGATGCGCCACTACGAAGGCTTCCTGAAGTAGCTCCTCTCATGTCGCTCGACATCGTGGTTCTCGGTCCTCCGGGGGCTGGCAAGGGCACCCAGGCGAAGCTCATCGAGGCCGACCGGGGCATCCCCCAGATCGCGACCGGAGAGATTCTCCGCGCCGCCATCGCGGCCGGCAGCGAGCTCGGCCTGCGTGTGAAGGCGATCGTCGATCGCGGGGACCTCGTTCCGGACGAGCTTATGATCGAGCTCATTCGCGAGAAGCTCTCCGGGGACGGGACGGCGCAGGGCTTCGTCCTCGACGGCTTCCCGCGTACGCTCGCGCAGGCCGAGGCGCTCGATGCCATGCTCGCGGGGCTCGGCCGGCGCCTCGGTCTCGCCCTCGAGTTTCACGTGCCGGAGGAGGTCGTCATCGAACGCCTTCTCGGGCGTGCTCGCAACGAAGGCCGCACGGACGACGCGCCCGAGGTGATCCGGCATCGCCTCGAGGTCTTCCGCCGGCAGACGGAGCCCGTCCTCGAGCACTATCGCGCACGAGGGATCCTCGTTGCCGTCCATGCCGAACGCTCGGTCGACGAGGTACAGGCCGAGCTCCAGCAGGCGCTCGAGGCGGCCGATTACCGGTGATCATCCGGAAATCGCTCCAGGAGATCGAGGCGATGGCGCGCGCGGGCGCCGTCGTCGCCGAGGCCCTTGGGGTCATCCGCGAGCAGATCCGCCCGGGCGCCACGACCGCCGAGCTCGACCGGATGGCCGAGGAGCTGATCCGGTCGCGCGGCGGTGCGCCAACGTTCAAAGGCTTCCGGGGCTTCCCTGGATCGATCTGTGCGTCACCGAACGCGATGGTCGTCCACGGCATCCCCGGCCCGTACCGTCTCGAGGAGGGCGACCTCATCTCCATCGACGTCGGTGTGACGCTCGAGGGCTTCGTCGCCGACTCCGCTTTCACTTTCGGCGTGGGCGAGATCGACCCGGAGGCTCAGCGGCTTCTCGACGTTTGCCAGGCTGCTCTTGCGGCCGGCGTCGAGCAGGCGCGGCCGGGCAACCACGTGGGCGACATCTCTGCCGCCGTGCAGCGGACGACGGAGGCCGCCTCGTTCTCGGTCGTGCGGACACTGGTCGGCCACGGCATCGGCCGCTCCATGCACGAGGAGCCGCAGGTGCCGAACTTCGGCGAGCCTGGGCGCGGCCCGAAGCTCGCGACCGGCATGACGCTCGCCATCGAGCCCATGATCACGGCCGGCTCGCCGACCGTCTTCGTCGAGAAGGACGACTGGTCAGTGTCAACGACCGACGGCTCGCGTTCCACGCACTTCGAGCACACGGTCGCCGTGACCGACGACGGGCCGAGGATCCTGACACAGGCCGCCGTTGGGAGTCTGCTACGATGAACGCCCGCGCCGCGGCTGTCTCTCGCTGCGCCCTCAGTCTCCTATGAAAGTCAGACCGTCCGTCAAACCGATGTGCGACCGCTGCCGCGTCATCAAGCGGCATGGCCGCGTGCTGGTCATCTGCTCGAACCCGCGACACAAGCAAAGGCAGGGTTAGCAAGTTGGCACGTATCGCAGGCGTCAACCTCCCGCGCGAGAAGCGTCTCGAGATCGGGCTGACGTACATCTACGGCATCGGCCCCTCGACGGCGCGCAGGGTCTGCGCGGCGCTCGGCCTCTCCGCGGACGAGAAGGTGCGCGACCTCACCGACGAGGAAATCACGAAGCTCCGCGCCTACATCGATACCGAGCTTCAGGTCGAGGGCGACCTGCGCCGGGAGCGCTCGCAGGCGATCAAGCGCCTGCAGGAGATCGGCTCCTATCGGGGCGTTCGCCACCGGCGTGGTCTGCCGGTCAACGGTCAGCGGACGAAGACGAACGCGCGCACGCGCAAGGGCCCGAAAAAGACCGTCGGACGCGGCAAGAAGGGTAAGTAGCCCATGGCTCCCCCGCGTAGACAGGCCACCAGGGGCCGGACCCGCCGGCGCGTCAAGAAGAACGTCGCCGTCGGCCAGGCCCACATCAAAACGTCCTTCAACAACACCATCGTCAGCCTGACCGACAAGGAGGGCAACGTCATCGCCTGGGAGAGTGCAGGCTCGGCCGGCTTCAAGGGGTCGCGCAAGTCCACGCCCTTTGCGGCTCAGGTGACCGCCGACTCCTGCGCCCGCAAAGGCATGGAGCATGGGCTCCAGAAGGTCGAGGTCTTCGTCAAGGGCCCGGGCTCGGGCCGCGAGACCGCCATCCGGTCGCTCCAGGCCGCCGGACTCGAGATCCTGGGCGTGAGAGACGTCTCGCCGCAGGCGCATAACGGTGTCCGCCCCAAGAAGCGGAGGCGCGTCTAGTGCCCCTTCAGGCAATGTCCTCCGGCTTCTGCCGGCTGCAAGGCAGCGCCATGCGTCGTCCTCAGTCACGCCCATACCGGCTTGGTATGGACGCTCCCTGCGTCCTAGCCTGGCTTGCTTTTCGCGCGGCAGAAGCTCGGCAACATCACCTAAAGGGGCACTAGTGGCGCGCGACCGCGGGCCCAAGTGCAAGCAGTGCCGCCGGGAGGGTATGAAGCTCTTTCTGAAGGGCGAGCGCTGCCTGACGGAGAAGTGCGCCGTCGAACGGCGAAGCTACCCGCCCGGCGAGCACGGGCGCGGGCGCATCAAGCAGTCCGAGTACTTGCTGCAGCTCCGGGAGAAGCAGAAGGCGCGTCGCTACTACGGCATCCTCGAGAAGCAGTTCCGTACCTACTACGAGAAGGCGTCGCGCCAGTCCGGCATCACGGGCGAGACCCTTCTGCGCATGCTCGAGACGCGCCTGGACAACGTCGTGTATCGGCTCGGCTTTGCCGCCTCGCGCGCTCAGGCACGCCAGATCATCCGCCACGGGCACTTCATGGTGAACGGCCGCCGGGTCAACATTCCGAGCTTCCAGGTGCGGCCGAACGACATCGTCTCCATGAAGCCGGGCTCCCCCGTCGAGCAGGTGATCCGCGACGCGACCGACCTCACGGCGTCGGTGTCGCCCTGGCTCCAGGCCGACCACGACAATCTCACCGGCAAGGTTCTGAAGCTCCCCGAGCGCGCCGAGATCGACACGCCCGTGCAGGAGTCGCTCATCGTCGAGCTGTACTCGAAGTAAGTCTACGACCGAAGGAAGGCATGACCACGAGAACTCTCATGGATTTCCAGGTGCCCAAGATCACCCACGAGGAGGTCGACGAGCATCACGGAGTCTTTGCCATCGAGCCGCTCGACCGCGGCTTCGGCTACACGTTCGGCAACTCGCTTCGACGCGTGCTCCTCTCCTCGCTCGAGGGCGCTTCCGTCACGTCGGTGAAGATCGAGGGCGTTGCGCACGAGTTCACGACGCTCCCCGGCGTGCGTGAGGACGTCACCGACATCATCCTCAACCTCAAGAACCTCATCTGCCGCCTGCACGGCGACTCGCCCGAAATCGAGGTTCGCCTCGAGAAGAAGGGTCCGGGGCCCGTCACGGCCGCGGACATCGAGGCGCCTGCCGACCTCGAGATCCTCAACCCGGAGCTCGAGATCGCCAACCTCGCCGAGAAGGGGCGGCTCGAGATCACCCTAACGATCGGCCGTGGACGGGGCTACGTGCCGGCGGAGCTCAACCGGGGCCCCGAGCACACGATCGGCGTCATCCCGGTGGACTCGATGTTCTCGCCGGTGCGGCGTGTCTCCTACGAGGTCGAGGCTGCCCGCGTCGGCCAGCGCACCGACTACGACAAGCTCATGCTCGACGTCACGACCGACGGCTCAGTCAGCCCCCGCGATGCGATCGGCGAGGCCGCCGAGATCCTCATCCGCCAGCTCGCCATCTTCACCGACCTCGAGAGGATCGAGGGCCTGGGCGAGGCGGTCGAGACGGAGGCCGAGATCCCGCAGGCGCACGGCATGGAGAACTTCCCCATCGAGGAGCTCGAGCTAGGCGTGCGGAGCTACAACTGCCTGAAGCGCGTCGGCATCGAGACGATCGGCGACCTCGTGTCGAAGACGGAGTCCGAGTTGGCCGCGATCCCGAACTTCGGCAAGAAGTCGATCGAGGAAGTGCGCGAGACGCTCGCGGCGCACGGCCTCAGCCTCCGCGAGGAGTAGGGGCAGCCCGTGCGCCACCAGCGGTCGGGACGGAAGCTCGGGCGGGACTCGGCGCACCGTAAGGCGCTCTATGCCAACCTCGTGTGCGCGCTCGTCGAGCACGGCCGCATCCGGACCACCGAGGCAAAAGCGAAGGAGGTGCGGCCGATCGCCGAGGAGATGATCACGCTCGGCAAGCGCGGTGACCTATCCGCCGTCCGGCAGGCGGTGGCTTTCCTCCGGTCGAAGTCGGTCGTTCACCGGCTCTTTTCCGAGGTTGCGCCTCGCTTTGCGGACCGGCCCGGCGGCTACACGCGCGTCGTCAAGATCGGCCCACGCCAAGGCGACGCTGCTCCGATGGCGTACCTAGAGCTCGTCGACTACGTGCCCCAGGGTGCCGTCGCTCCTACGCGCGAGCGCGCGGCGGTACGCGGCGCCTAGCACGCAGCCTGGTTCCTACGAGGTCGCAGCGCCGGCGTAGCGGCGGCCGAGCACCTCGTCCCAGCCCGAGTCGTACTGCGGGACGATCTCGGCCATGCGGT
>Ga0247727_10020589_pt1 | contig 10063 bp, 9 predicted proteins | sample WisWelCaveWW1625_FD_202498 | JGI IMG/M metagenome (GOLD analysis project Ga0247727, IMG submission 202498) | Biofilm microbial communities from Wishing Well Cave, Virginia, United States - WW16-25 | ecosystem: Environmental > Aquatic > Deep subsurface > Groundwater > Cave microbial mat | place...
GCAAATAGCGGCTTGGCCCATGTTCTTCCTTTCTCAGATAGTTCAGACAATGGACTTTGCCTATAAAGTTAACTCAGTAATCGCTAGAATTCAAATAGTTCAATTAAAAATCACGTAATGCACCCAAGTCAATGAAATCTTGTATTCTATCTTAACGCCCTTGCATTATTCTGTTCATGTTTCGGCACAAAGACTTCAACATATTGAGAAGCACGCGCTCGCATCAAAGCACAAGCGTGATATTCCTTACATCTTAAATAACCCGGATTTAATTGTAACAAATTACGAGATGCCGGCAGTGCATCTTTACTACAAAGTATTGGAGAAAATTCTTTTCGTCGGTCCCATTCATCAAAAAGAAGGGATTCGATATATTGCAACGATGCACAAGGCCCCCACAATTAAAGGCATGAGAGAAAAGAAGATTTGTCAAGCAGATTTTCTTTACATACGAGGTGGTTTCAAATGGAAAAGATGGAGATAAGATTGGCAGGGGAAGTGGTTGAGTTTATATTCGGCCCTACTCCCAGCCTCATGTTCGGCGACGAAGGGCAGCCCGGCCTCGAAGTCGGCCGCAACCGAAAAAATGGAAGAATTGTCGCTTATATGTGTTACAGCTTTCCCCACCTCTATCGCCGAATTCTCCGGGGACTCAAAGCAAAGCCCATCCCCGGCAGATTTTCCGTGGAAGCCGTTGACGAAGGCGACAAAGTTACGCCGATTTGCGACCCGCGCGTGAAAAACGCCGCCATGCCGGAAATTGTGCAATGGGTGTGGGAAAAATATTATGCGCAACTTGATGAGCCGGCAATAACGGAAATGAGTGCGTGAAAAAGATTTGAAAACAAGCATTGGTGAACGTTTTTAAAGATAAGGAGGCGATAAACAGACAAACATTCTCTAAGCGACTGCAGTCATGCAAGACCCAGATCCCCCGATTTCCTTTAAAATTTTTCAAGGAAAGTCGGGAGACCGAGCCTTGGTGCGCAGCCCAATTTTTTGGCGAAATAATTTTTCATAATTTTCGATCCGGAGGAAGCTATGCCTCTGAACCAGCTTTCATGGATGACCGGCGGCGCGCAGGGCAGTGGCGTCGATTCTGCCGCCAACATCTTCGCCAAAGCCTGCACCTACGGTGGTCTCCATGTTTACGGAAAACGGGAGTATTACTCCAACATCATCGGCGAGCACAGCTATTTTCAAGTCCGCGTCGCCGAAACAACCGTGCGCTCGCACGTCGACACGGTTGATTTGCTCGTCACCTTCGATGCCGAGACGGTGATCCGTCACGGCCACGAAGTCGCGTCCGGGGGCGCTATCATCTTCGATCCTGCCTTACGCGACACCCCGATCAACAAGCTTAACACCCTCGAGCCGCAAGTCACCAAGCCGCTGCTGGAAAAATTGCGCCGCGAAGAATTGCCGGCCACCATGGCCGGCGTGCTCAAAATGGCCGAGCGCCGCGGCGTGAAAATGTTTCCGGCAGCTTATGATGACTTTGTGAATGCCCTCATCCAGGAACTCAATGTCGATAGCAGCCGCGCCAAGAAAACGCTGAATACGCTGTCGGTGGCGGTTTCGCTCGGCATTCTGGAATATGATTTCGACATGCTCGGCCCCGCCCTCGAAGCGCAATTCAAAGGCAAGACCAAAGTCATCGCCATGAATATCAAAGCCGCAGAGAAGGCATACAATTTGGGCCGCAGCCAATTCGCCGCGCAGTTCCCTTGCAAATTGCGCAAAGTCAAAACGGCCGAACGCCGGCTTTATCTGACCGGCTACCAAGCCATTGCGCTGGGGAAACTCGCCGGCGGCTGCACGTTTCAAACTTACTACCCGATTACGCCGGCGAGCGACGAAAGCGTCTATCTCGAATCGCACGAGGTTTTTCCGTTGCGAAATGACGACGAGAATGGCCGCGATCCCGAGACCGGCTCCATCGTCGTCGTGCAAACTGAAGACGAAATCGCCGCGCTCACGATGGCGATTGGCGCGGCCTTGGCCGGCGCGCGAGCGACAACGGCAACTTCAGGCCCGGGTTTCTGTCTGATGGCCGAAGGCACTGGTTGGGCCGGTATGAATGAAGTGCCGGTGGTCATCACGCTGTATACGCGCGGCGGTCCGGCAACCGGTTTGCCGACGCGCCACGAGCAGGGTGATCTGCGCTTTGCCTTGCACGCGGCTCACGGCGAATTTCCGCGTCTCGTGTTGGCTTCGGGTGATATCGACGAAGCCTTTCACGACGCCGTCCACGCCTTCAATTATGCCGAGCAATATCAGACGCCCGTGGTTCATCTCGTTGATAAAGCTTTGGCCAATTCCACACAAACCGTGGCGATGTTCGATCTCGACAAGCTTCGCCTCAAACGCGGAAAAATTTTGAGCGAGGCGGAATTGGCGAGCTTGCAAAACGGCGGGTACAAGCGCTTCGCGTTTGTCGAAGACGGCGTCTCGCCGCGCTCGCTTCTCGGCTCGAAGCACGGCATCTTTTGGAACACCGGCGACGAGCATGATGAAATCGGCCACATCACCGAAGATCCGACCAACCGCGTGATGATGATGGACAAGCGCATGCGCAAGCTGGAAACCGCGGCCGGAGAGATTCCGCAGCGCGAGAAATTCAATTTCTTTGGCGATCCCAACGCTCCCGTCACCATCGTCAGTTGGGGCTCGACCAAAGGCGCGATTCTTGATGCCATGAAAGTGCTGCAAGACGAAGGCATTGCGGTGAATTTTCTGCAAGCGCGGTTGATTCATCCGCTGCCGGCAGACGAATTCGCCGATATTTTGCGCCGCGCCAAAACGACCATCGGCGTCGAAATGAATTTTTTGGCGCAGTTTGCCGGCGTCGTTCGCGAGCATACCGGCATCGCGCTGCAGCATCTGATCGTCAAATACAATGGCCGTCCGATCTCCCGAGACGAGATTGTCGAAAGCGTCAAGAACATTGTCACAAAAAAAACGACTTCCAGAAAGGTGGTGTTGACCTATGGCGTTTGAACTTGCAACTTCTCCCGTTCAATATAAACCTGCCGATTACAAAACCGAGGCGCACAACGACTGGTGCCCCGGCTGCGGCGACTTCGGCATCTTGAGCTCGGTGCAATTGACGCTGGCGGATATGCAAATCGCGCCGCATCGCGTCGTCATTTTTTCGGGCATCGGCTGTTCGAGCAAGATTCCGCATTTTGTCAATACGTATGGCATTCACACTTTGCACGGGCGCTCGCTGCCGTTTGCCGTTGGCGCCAAGCTGGCGAATCCGGACTTGACGGTGATTGCCGCCGGCGGCGACGGCGACGGACTCGGCATCGGCGTCGGACATTTTGTGAGCGCCGGCCGCCGCAATGTCGATTTCACTTACATCCTGTTTAACAACGGCGTCTACGGCTTGACCAAAGGCCAGGCCTCGCCGACGCTGCGGCTCGGCGTGAAAACAAAATCGCTGCCGCAGCCGAATATCAACGACGGCGTCAATCCGCTGCTGCTGGCGCTGGCAGCCGGATTCACTTTTATTGCGCGCGGTTATTCTTACGACGTGAAACATCTGCGCGAGCTGATCCGCCTGGGCATCGAACACAAAGGCTCAGCGTACATCGACGTGCTGCAGCCGTGCCCGACTTACAATGACATCAACACCAAGGATTGGTACGGCGGCGATGACCGCAAGGATCCGCAGACCGGCAAGGCTCTGCCTCGTGTTTACAAGCTCAATCAGAACGACTACGATCCGATGATTGGCCCCAATACCAATGACGCGGAAATTCAAACCAAGCTTGGACATTTCATCGAAAAAGCGATGGAATGGGGCGAGCGCGTGCCGGTGGGCGTGTTTTTGAAGAACGACACGGTGCCGAGCTACGACCTGCGGATCGCCGAGCGCATCAAAAATTATTTCGACGCCGCCCCGGCCCGGCGCACCATCGCCGACGCCGAGGGCAAGCCGATGGCGGATTTGGCGGGGTTTTTTGAGGAGGTGCGGGTGACGTGAGTTTCACAGCGATGAACTTTCGATGAATATAAAAGCCCCGTTTGTAGACCGGGGCTTTTGTTTTTGGGGTAAGTGAAGTCCAACTTGCGCGCGGCGGTTTTTCTAAATTACCAAAGTCTCTCTGCGCAAGTTGGACTTCACTCATTGATTCTAAATTTTCGCTTGCTTTTCCACACAATTTATATTAACGTAGTGCCACTATCGAGAAAATAATGCGGGCGACATAAATGTCGCGTTACAATCTAAACAGGAGGAGGATTTTCATGGCTGATTATACTCTCGAAAAGCTGGACAAGATCGAGCACATTGTCGTGCTGATGATGGAAAACCGCTCGTTCGATCACATGCTCGGTTTCCTCTCATTGCCGAAATCCAAAGGCGGAAAAGCCCGCAGCGAGGTGGACGGGCTGAAGGGAACGAAGGCTCATGACATTAAGTACAAAGGCAAAGTCTACGCGCCAAAGCCTCTTGATGATAAGTATTTAGGCTTTCCGTGGGATCCTTGCCATGATTACAAATGCGTGCAGAAGCAGCTTGCCAACAAAAATCGCGGCTTCATCGAAGCTTTTGCCAAAAATCATCATCAGCTTATTAAAGAGTTGCCATTGGCCGATCCCAGCTTGATTATGGGGTATTACACTGCCAGCCAACTGCCCGTCTATGATAACCTGGCGGAGCAATTCTGTGTTTGCGATCGCTGGTTTAGCTCCATGCCAGGCCCGACCATACCCAACCGTCTTTATGCGATGGCGGGCACCTCCGACGGCGAGACGGATAATCCGCCGGTTGCAGTCCCGTTCCGGGCTTATGACTTGAAAACCATTTTCGATTACCTGCCGCCAGGAATGGGAAAACATTATGCCGACGATGTTTCCACTTTGTTGTATTTTAAAAAGCATCGAAAAGTAAAAACACTTGTTAACGTGCTCAGCGACAACAGTAAAACATTTCTTCAGCTTGCGGAAAACGGCGCATTGCCGGCGGTTTCGTGGATTGATCCGAATTTTGCCGCCTGGCCGCCGGGAAGCCAATCCGGCAACGATGACCATCCTCCCTCAAATGTGCAAATGGGGCAGAATCTGGTGAGCCGGATTTACAACGCACTTTTGAAAAGCAAAAAATGGGACAGAACCTTGTTTGTCGTTACCTATGATGAGCACGGCGGTTTTTATGACCACGTCACACCGTCCAAAGCCGAAGATGACGGCTGGCCGCATTTGAATCGCTATGGGCTGCGCGTTCCGGGGTTGGTAATTTCTCCGTGGATCGGCAAGCGGGCGATCTCGCATGAGATTTTTGATCACACTTCAATTCTCAAAACCATTCTGCTCAGATTCTGCCGCCAACGAGACGGCAGTATCCCGCACATGAGCAAACGCGTCGATGCCGCGACGCCGTTGAGTGTTTTGATGACGGAAAACAAGCCGCGCAACGACTGCAAACCGGCGCCACGCGCCCCGGGTTTTAGGTCGGGAACAATCAAGTCTGAGTCGACGGATTTTCAGGATTTAATGAGAAAGCTTCGCGAAGATGCGCTGGCGGAGTAGGCCAATTTCATGAAATTCGGAAAAATTTATATTAACGTATTGCCACCATCGAGAAAATAAGAACAACGGCACAACAACGAAAAGGTGTAGCATTATGGCCTGGATTCGAACCATTCCTTTCTCTGAAGCGGATGAGAAACTGCGGCATGCGGTTGAAGCACAGAAGGAACTTTACCCCATTGAATATGACACACCCGTACATCCCACCGGCGACGGCACATCCAGCATCGTGGCCTCACACAGCTTGATTCCGGAGGCGCTCGAGCATGCTTTTGCAACCTTCGGCGTGCTGATGTCGCCGGACCTGCCGCTGACGCGACGGCAGCACGAGATGATCACCACGATGGTTTCCGTCACCAACCGCTGCCATTACTGAATCACCTCGCACGCAGAGTTTCTGCGCCGTGTGACTTTGGAAGAGGAAATGGTTGCTGCGCTGCGGGATGATTACACGCGGGCCCCGATCACGGAACAAGAGCGCGTCATGTTGGATTACGTCGTGCAACTAACGAAGGACGCGACGCGCATCACGCCGCAATATCATACGCGCTTGCGAAATGTTGGGTTTGATGATAAAGCGATTCTGCAGATCACACTGATCGCGGCTTGGTTCAACTACATCAACCGTGTCGCCGACGCGCTCGGGGTGGGGCGAGATTGAAGGATTATTCTAATTTGCTCTTGCGAAGGAAGGCTCTGGCTTCACGCAGGAATTTGCCGGCATGTCGAATAAGTTCGGAAGCTTGTTTGCGAGTAATATCTTCTGTCATCCCATAATCAGCGATTTGCCGCGTTTCAAACCCATCACGGAGATAGCGATGATAGATCGGGTCGAGCTTTTTTGTTTTCGCAAATTCTTGCCCAAAGCGCGCGATAACCGCGCTATGTTTGGAAAATGAAACGCCATGCGACAAAAGCAATGCTTGCGCAACATAAAACATCGCATAGTATGCCCGTGAAGCTGATTGCCCATGGAAGTTTTCCTTAAGCAACACTCGTGCGCCTTGAATGCTTTCCTGTGCAAGCCGCAGCAATCTGGAAATACTTTTATCCATATACAACAACCCCTTCGCGGTGCACATTTGCAAGTAAAGGCGTGTCGGCTTTTTCATATTCGGTGAAACGGATCGGCAGGCAGAAGGGCACGATGTCATATTTAAGGCCGAGATCCGCGAGAAGGGGACTAAGCCGGCCGGCTTCCTTGTAAGTACTTTTTAGATTTTCCAGAACAACCAAGATATCGATATCACTGTCCGGCGTCGCCTCGCCGCGGGCGTAGGAGCCAAACAGCACGACTTTCTTCAGCCGGTCGCCGTACATTTTTTTCAGCTCGCGCGTAAGCTGGCGCAGCATGGGATGAAACTTTTTCGTTTGCTTTTTCATCGGTTCAACCAATTCGTATGGGCATAATGAATATACGCCGTTGCATTCAATCATGCAAACAGAAAATAAACTGCGAGCGGATTTTATCTACCGCATTTTTGCACTCATCTGCGCCACGCGATCAATCGCCTGCGACGGAATATAATGCCCGCCGTCAAACTCAAGCAGCTCGACGGCAATTGCCTGCGCCCGCAAGATCGTTTCGGCTTCGCGTGATTTGGCAATCGGCACGATTTGATCGCTACGGCCATGAACGAGCAGGATTGGCGCCGGCGGCGTCAAACTGAGCCGTTCGGCCACGTCCGGCGGCAAATCGCTGCTGCACGCGATGAGACCGCGTACCGGCGCGGCGCGATGCGCCCAAAATCGATAGGCCATCGACACGCCCTGCGAAAAACCGAGCACGTAGAGCCGCGTCAAATCAGCGGCGTGTTCGGTTTTCAACAACTCGAGAAACTGCTGCATGTAGCCGATAAAATCCGCAATCGATTGATCGCGCTCGTAACGCGTGAGCCAGGAAAATCCGACTTCGCGTGTTGGAAAGCGCGGATAAAACTGATGCGGCGCTTGCGGCGCGGCCACGAGAATCCCCTGCGGCGGCAGTTTCTCAAAAACTTTGATAAACTCATCCGCGCGCTGGCCAAAGCCGTGCAAGACGATCAACGTCGGATGCGGGCCGTTGCCCTCGGGCGCATGCACGGCATGATAAACCGTGTGCGCAATTTGCATTTTGCCGGTGCTGATGGGCATGTTTGTTTTCCGGATAATATATAAAAATTTTCAATTGTAAATTTTCAATTGAAAATTTACAATTTCTTTTGCTACAGCACCTTCACCTCGCTCGCCTCCCCAGCCATCTCCACTTGCAACACCACCGGCAAATTTTCTTTGATGCTCTCGACATGTGTGATCAGAAAAATCTGCCGAAAATAATGGCTCAGTTGCTGCAGCGTAGCCAGCACCATCATTTTGCGTTCTTCATCCTGTGAGCCGAAAATTTCATCAAGCACGATAAATTGCAGCGGCGGCTTGCCCGAGCGCTGCGCGATGATCTGGCTGATCGCCACGCGCAGGCAGAGATTGGCCACGTCCTGCTCGCCGCCGGAAAAACGCGCCAACCCGTAACGTTCGCGCCGGTCGTAGAGAAAAATATTATAAGACTCGTCCAGCTCCAACAAACTATAACGCCCGGCCGTAATCATCCGCAGCAGCTCGGAAGCGCGGTCGGCGATCAGCGGCCGCAAACGGCCGCCCAGCTCGGCGCGGAAAATTTTCAGATGCTCCTGCAGCGAATCGAGCACCGTCACCTCGCGCCTGGCGCGGGAAATCGCGGTTTGCAGCTCACGCGCTTTGCCGAGCGACTGCTCGAGATTGCGCACTTCGGCCTCGGCAACATGACCCCGGCCTTTTGCCTCGCCAAGCTCCTGTTGGCTCCGCAAGTAATTTGCATTGGCCTCTTCGTGTTCGCGCTTGGCTGCCAGATAGGTTTCTTCGTTGAATTGCAGCGCTTGCAATTGCGCCTGCAACGCCGCCTCATTTTGTTTTGATTCCGAAATTTGTTTTTGCGTCTCAGCCAAACGGCGGCTGATTTCCGGCAGGCGGCTGGCGTGCGCTTCCAGTTTGGTCAATTCTTGCGCCTGCGCTTCAACTTCGCGAAGCGCGGCATTCACCTGCGCCAATCGCGCCGACTCAAACGTTACCGGCCCGAGGCCGTGAATTTCATTCTGCACTTCTTGCAGGCGTTTTTGCAAATCATCAATCTCGTTTTGCCGGCGCAGCAAATTATTTTGCAATTGAGTCAGACGTTCGCGTTGCGCGCCGAGATTTTTTTGTTCCTGCCGCACCGCCTCATCGGCGGCCTCAGCTTGACGCAAAGCCGCTTCCGCTTGTTTTCGCGCTTCATTTGTCTGCACATATTCATGGCGCAATTTAATCAGCGCTTCATCAAAGTGCTTCACCACATTCGGAAAATGCTCGGCCAGCAGCCGCGTGCAAACCGGGCATGGGCTTTGCGCGCCAAGTTTCTGCACGTCCTCCAATTTCGACTTAAAATCCGTGCCGCGCGTTTTAATACTTTCCAATTCATTGCTCAATCGTTTTTCTTCGGCGCGCCATTTGAGCAAATCGGCCTGGGTTTGCTGATGGCGTTTTTCGACGGCGGCCTCGCGCTCGCTGAGCTTTTGCAAATCGCCAAGCTGCTGCTGCCATTCCCTTGCCTCCGCCTGCCGCGCGGAAATTTGCGCCAGCAGATTTTCGGCAAATTTTTTCTTTTCTTCAAGCTGAATGGATTTTTGCTGCTGCAAGATCAGCGCCTCGCGCTCGCGGCTCAACCTGGCGAGCTCCTCACGCTGCGGCCGAAGCGCCTCGAGCCGGGGCTGCTCGCTGATGATCTCCTGTTGATCTTTATCATTCTGCTGCTGTTGCCGCGCCAGCTCTTGCTGTTGGCTGCGAATGAGCGCGAGGTCCGCCTGCCAACGATTGGACTGATCGCGGCGGCCGCTTTCTTCATCCGATTTTTTGCGCGCCGCCTCGAGCCGGGCGGCAAATTCACGGGCGCGTTCTTCCTGCTGCCGCAACAACGCCTGCGCCGATTGCCAATTTGCCTGCTGCTGCGCCAGTTGTTGCTCGAGCGTGGGAATATCAACCTGCGCGGCCAGCGCGCCTTCGAGAAATTTTCGTTTTTCGTTGGCGTCGCTTAAAACATGCTGGCGCGCGCGATCAACCGCTTCGAGATTGATCAAGCGGCTGACGATTTTGCGGCGCTGCTCGTCTTGCAAGTCGCTCAACGCCGCCAATTCTTTTTGTTTGGCAAAAATCGACACCTCGAACGCGCGGTGATCGAGTCCGAGAAGTTTTTCAATGGCTTGATTGACCCCGCTGTCGCGAACCGCGGCCGGCTCGAGGCTGTCGCCGTGATACAGAGCCGCTTCGACGGCGGCATTTTTGCCGGCCAGCGAACGCCAAACGCGATACTTTTCGCCGCCGAGCTTGAACGTCAATTCCACCTCGCAGCTCTCGCGTTCGCCGGCAAATTGCGAGCGAATCTGCAGCTTGTCGGTTCGCGCCGCGCGGCTGCCGTAAAGCGCCCACGCCATCGCCTCCAATAACGTCGATTTGCCGGCGCCGTTTCGGCCCAACAAGC
>Ga0247727_10020590_pt1 | contig 10063 bp, 9 predicted proteins | sample WisWelCaveWW1625_FD_202498 | JGI IMG/M metagenome (GOLD analysis project Ga0247727, IMG submission 202498) | Biofilm microbial communities from Wishing Well Cave, Virginia, United States - WW16-25 | ecosystem: Environmental > Aquatic > Deep subsurface > Groundwater > Cave microbial mat | place...
TCATTTGACCGTCCGTTAACCCTTTAACGGCAAAATCCCCGTGTCGATCGCATTCGTCAAATGCCCAACAAACTGTTTCACATAGGACTCTGACGAAACGTCGGTCGCTTGCTTCAGCGATCGACGGGCTGCCTCGACCTGGTTCATAAAAATCAATGTCTCACCGAGTAGTGCGTACGCCAGTCCGCTGACCTGATTCATTGTAATCGCTGCTTCATATGTTTTTTTTGCCTGCGGAAATTTTTTCTCATTGAAAAACGCCGATCCGATCCCTAGCAGTGGCGCTTCGCTATGCGGCACAATCGCCGAAACCCCTTCAAACACCTCGCGCGCGTCTTTCGGACGACCCATGTCGAGGAAAAAATAACCGACCTCCATCAATAGGCGAAGTTCTTCATTATCTTGCGTAAAACCCTGCAGTTCTATCTTGTCGGTCATGCGCATGCCTCGCAGTCAGCAAATCGCTTAGGCAGTGGCAACATTTCTGATCACGGCCATTCGCGCCTCATGGTTTGATTTCTCGGTATTTGAAAGCAGGTTGACGGTCTGATTCTGGTGCCCAAGCAGCGCCTGAATTTCGACCAATTGCAGTTGCTGCGAATACATCTGCCCTAACGAATTCTGGATATCCGTCGCCTCGTTCCCGCTCGGTCCTGTCGCATTGTAGGCGACCGACCGAAAGCCCGTCGGTGAAAACCCAAACGGGGTTCCGTATGACGACCCATACGGCGTGCCAGAATAGGTTGGCGGCAGATTGCTTAACCCAGACAGCGCTGCCAGCGTCACGGAACCGCTTTTTGACTGCAGCGTTTCTGCGAGAACGGGACCCGCGACAGAACCCGTTACCCGTCCGGCATTACCGAGGTTCGCTAAGACCTTCTCAAAGTCGGACGGCCCGTCGCTTTGCCGCGTTTTTGGCCCCTCCAAAACGATCGAATTCTCAATCGTATCAAGTCCGGCCAAATTGACTGTCTTGTTATCCGTGGCTCCCATGGGAAACCCCCTTCTTTCATCCATAACCATTAACCGAGACGCCATACCCTCATGTCGTCAAGATTCCTGCCTGTTGCGATAAGCATGCATCATGCCAGGTGTTACCCCGAAAAATTTAGCATAACCCGTTGATCTGACTACTTTACCAAGGCCCATGGCACCTCTCAACCCGTGGACAGCGGGGATCTTCCGGCGAAACGCGTAGACTATTGTCACCATCCCTTACTTCTCAAGCTCTACTCGAGCCTCTTGCATCTCCTCGCGCAAGCAAAGCAGCTCGTCGAACAATCGCAACGTATGATCATAGGCTTTCGCCGCCTTTTTGGCCCGCTGCCGAACAGCTGTGTCGGGATCCTTGCGTGACGATACCAACAGCTCGGCGCGATGCCGTTCTAAAATCTCCTTTGCTTCTTGGAAGCGATCTCCGTGCAGAAGCGACTCAATCCGCACATAACCCGTCGACGCATTTAGTTTTGAAAATTCGGCTAAGCGCTTTTTTCGATCTTCTGGCTTTATTTTTTTCTGCCCGCCCGCCATCCTTCGATCTCCTTTTGCATTTTGGTTTACCGTTAACGCGCCAAAAACGTCGTACTCAAGGGGTCTTATTTGGGAATCTTACTCAATGTAACCTCAACGGTGACAAAACTCGAGAGCGGAAGGTCGACCTTCCGCTCTTCTGGACGAAATCCAACTTTGTCGATGCGGACCGTGTGCCGGCCGACGGGTACCGAAAAAAGAATCAGATTGGAGGTTCCATCGACAAATCGTCCATCCAACGAAACCTTCCCCCCCTCGGGGGAACTTTTCACGAGAATTGCACCATGGATCGGAGAAAGTGTCCGGAATAACGCATTCGCATCGGCTTGAAACTCTGGGCTTCGATCAAGCTGTGCGGCCTTAATCAATTGATGAACGGCCTGTTCGATCTTACCCTCCTTCGATAAAATCCTGGCAAGCCCCAGCTCGGCTTTCGACTGGAACTCCGTTTCCTGGGCTGCCTGTTGAAAATAGCGGCGCGCCTGCTGATATCGACCATCAATTGTTTCAACCAGTCCAAGGTAGTAGTTGGCCTTCGCATATTCGTCCCGATTTGGCTTGACACGCAACGCGCGGAATAACGATTCCCGAACCGATTCATATTGCCCTGTGGCATAGAGCTCTACAGCTTTCGCAATTTCCCGGCTTGCGCCAGTCTGACCCAGATCGATTGATAGGGTAACCGATTCATTATGTCGCGCCGTTATTTTGCGTTTGACCGGCTGATAGTCCATTAATAGTAACGCTAGCTGATACTCCCCTAACGGTAACTCCACGGCATAAGGCGTTTTCCCTTTTTCGACACTATCGATAACAACCGTCGCACCCGGTGGTTCCGTCGAGATGGCCAACGGAAATCGTTTAAAATCGTCTGGCGTGACATCGACCGCAAACAGTTGCTGTGTTTGTGTGAACTCAATGATCCGGCGATAGACGATGTCAACACCTGCTCTGAGCTCCAGTCGCGACGTACCGTACGGAAGCGAAATACGATTATCGGTTGGCAACTGCCGCAATTTATAGAAATAATCGCGACGTTCACCTTTTCCCGACAAATAGTCTCCATCGAGATAAACGTCGATCCCCGGCGGTAGGCGCTTAATGATCAGTTCCCCAACCGGGGCATCCAAATCGATACGAAGCAGATCACGATCGTTACGAAAGACGACAGATTTTGTTAGCTCGATCGTGACATCCACGACCGGAAGCCGGTAGGTCGCCGTCAGTTCCTCGGTCTTCCCGCGAATGACACCAGGCGTGATGATCGTACGTACCGGCGTATTGCCCAAATCCCGGCTACTCATCGAGATCGCCGCCGGGTACCGCGGGGAGTAGACCTCGATCGACGGCGTGATCAATCGTGACTCACCCTGAAAAATATCTTTGATCGCTTCCATCGGCCGGAGTGCCCGTTCATGAATCTCACGCGCAACAAATAAAGTCGCCGCAACCAACATCACACCAAGGGCAATAACCAACAGTCGAAGCGGGCGAGGGCCTTGGCTCGCCGACGGTACCGCGACCGGTGTGGATGGTGTCGATAGCGCCGGTAGCGCAGATCGCTCAGGAGCCGCGACCGGATAGGCGACTTTCGCTTTGTCTGATTCCGGCCCCAAGAAGACGATCAGGCGATAGATCCCGATCGTCACTTCAGCCCGATGCCCCAGTGGCGCGACGGCCGAGATCAATTGGCCTGTGACAAAGGTTCCGTTTTGAGACGACAGATCCTCGATCACCCACTGACCATCGGAACGCCGAATCTCAGCATGCGATTTTGAAACCGACGGATCTGCTAAGACGATCGTTGATTGGGGACCTCGTCCCAGCAACGATCGCTCTTGCAACGGGACCTTGTCCCCGCGAAACGTCCCGCCCCAAATTTCGAGATAGGGATAGGTGATCTCGACGGACGGACGGGCGGCAGCACGTCTGACATGTGTCGGCTCCGTGTCGCGCAGATGGGTCTGATCGTCATCCGGCCGTCGATTCTCAGCCATAGCTCGAGACTAGCACCTTCGTAATCCTCCCGACAAAGATCGCTCGAAACCGCCCAAGACCCCTTTGGTTTGTAACTGCTTTGCCTCGAGGGATCAATGACCCTCGGTCTCATCGTGCCAGCGATAGACACAACTCTCAAAACCGCTGCGAACTCTCGAGCGTCAAAATCGCTATATGCCTGGCTAGTGCGTCTTAAGCCCTGGTGGGACTGGATCAGGTTTGCCCCGCCATCATATTTGCTGTAATCCTCTATCCGGGGCTTGGGAGTCGCTAAAGGGAAACGATGATGGGTCGGATGCAAGCACGGCACTGTCGACGAATGCTCTTACTGCTGATCCTGCATTCGGCAATCGCTCATGGCGAAACCGCCCTATCGCCGTCACGACTCTATGCCAATGTTGACCAGATCGATCGACAACGTTCAAAGCAAACACTCGTCGTCCTACCGTTTCGCAATTTCAGTGGTGATTCAGCCGACGATTGGGTCAGTTGGGGGTTGGCGATCGGATTACGCGACGCGCTTGCCGTCGACCGCGATTCGTTTGTTGTCCGACCTGCCGTGGTATTTGATCGCCTGGCCGAGGATCAGGTGCCGGCGAAGGATTATTTCGACGAACGGGTGGGGCAACGGTTGGCGGCCGGGGTTCGTGCCGATTGGTATATGGTGGGCTCATTCCACCGCATTGGGGTCGGCATCTCGTATCGAATTCGATTGTTACGCACCGCTGACCGTCTCGACGTTGCCGCGTTCCGTGGAGATGAACAATTTGACCACCGCACCCTCGAAGCCATGGCTCAAATCGCCGATACCATTCACCAAAAACTGAAAATAAAGATCGACCGCAAGGAGCGTTCACTGCGCAATCTGCTTGCGGTCCAGACGGTATTGTTTGCGGCCTATGAAGCGTTTAGCCGTGGGATGATCGCGCGATTCGAGGGAACATCGAGTGCGATGGAAGCCGCTAAGATCTGGTTTGAACGCGCGATGGAGAAAGACTATCGCTATCGCAACGCACGTGCCGCGCTGTCGGAAACCTATATGATTTGGGGGCTTCTCAGCAAAGGGGATAACCGCGATTATCAAGCCCTCTATCGCCAAGCCAGCGAAACGGAAAAGAACGTTGCCGGCTCAACGGGGTTTATCTCACCCGGAACCTTTCGAGTTGTTGATCAGCTCATCGATGCCGATCGGCATTACCTGATCGCCCAAGCCCAGATTTCGCGTAGTCAGTTTAATAAGGCCATCGACTCGCTTGAGGATACTGTCGATCTCTGTCCGTTCGATAAGCGTGCGCTTTTGCTCCTCGGCTTTCTGTACCAGCAGGTCAAAGACCTCGATCGTGCACATCATGCGTTCCGTCAAGCCCTGCTCGTCGACCCTGAATTTACGGAAGCGGCCATTGCCATGGAAAAGTTGATCCGAACGACCAACCGCTCAGGCGACATCGACAGGCGTGAAACAGAGGGGGTTAATCGCTGATGCAACACCGCGCCTCGATCCTACCGCTGACGGTCATTCTATTGTTTGTACTGCCGCGGGTCGGATTTTCCAAGCCCCAGCCCGCTTCTCCAAATCTGCTCTCGTTACGACACAATCGGGATGGCGTCGTGGCGATGGCAAAGGGCGATTATGAAAAAGCGCTCGAAGAGTTTCAGATGGCGATCGAAGCCAATCCAATAAATGCTGAGGCCTACAATAATCGCGGGCTTACCTACCTTCGAATGGGACGAAATGACCGGGCACGTTTTTCGTTCGAAGCCGCGCTGAAAGTCGACAAGAAGTATGCCCCGGCTCACAATCATCTGGCATTGATTTACCAAGATGCTGGGGAACCACTCAAAGCGATTCAATATTTCAAGAAGGCGATCAAGTATGACAAACAGTTCGCCGATGCCCATTACAACCTGGGACGACTCTATTTCACCGAGCAGGAGCCCGACAAGGCAATCACCGAACTTGTCAAAGCGACGGAAATCGATGACAAACATTATAAGGCGCATGGACTTCTCGGCTATGTGTACACGTCGGTCGGGGAATACGAAAAGGCAAATGCGCGGCTGAATCTCGCTTTGGAGATCGAACCCGATTCCGCGGATACCCATAATAACCTCGGTTTTCTGCTTTATAAAATGGGTCGGCTCGATCAGGCAGGACCTCATCTCGCTCAGGCGATCCGATTAAATCCGAAATTGGTAGAAGCCTACATGAACCTTGGACGGGTCTTTTCCGATCAAGGAAGTTTGAAAGACGCGCTGACCACCTACCGAGAAATCATCCGCGTCAATCCCTATTATGAACTTGCGCATTTCAGCCTGGCGCTAACCTACCAGCAACTTGCAGATCGTGATCGGGCGAATGGAAAGCCCGATCGCGCCAAAAAAAATCTAACGCAGGCCATTGCTGCCTACCAAAAGGCGATCGAGATCGATCCAAATTATCGGGATGCATTTTATAATAGTGGTATTTGCTACGAAGAGTTGGGTATCAATAAGAGTGCGCTCGACATGTATCGGCGGGCGCTCGAAATCGACAGCCAGTTCGTGCTCGCTCACTACCGCGTGGGCACCCTGAGCTTGAATCTTGGCTTAACGGATGCAGCCCGCTTACACCTTTGTGCCTACAACAAATTGACGCGAAGTCGGGGTGACCTCGTACGTGAACGTGGCATCGTTGATGGATTTATCAACGATTTGGGGGGATGTCGTGGCGTATCGTATCCCTGATTGCAACGCCTAGCGCATCTCGTGGGGACGTGACGTGATTCAACTGACGATCCGTAAAGACGGCTCTGAGCAACCGGATATTCTCGAATTCGAACAGTCCCGGATTTCGATCGGGCGTCGCGGTGCAAATCAGGTGCAGCTCATCGACGCGAGCATTTCTCGGGATCATGCCGAAATTATCGAAGATAACGGCGATTATTTCGTTATCGACCTCAATAGCGGAAACGGGACATTTTTGCATGGCAAACGGATTCCGGCCAACGAACGTGTCCCCTTACATGACCGCGATAAGATTCGGGTCGAACCGTTTACTATCGAGTTTTCAATCGGCGGTGCTGTCCAGGAAATCGTACCTAAGGCTGAAGAGCCAACCGATCAAATCGCCTATAAGATGGTCCGCCAAGTGTTGCGTTCTCTGGATGCTGGGGAATCACCGATCCTGACGATCGTCGCCGGCCCGCGTGAAGGTGCAAAAATCGAATTGGTCGGCGAAGTGCAAGAGATCACGATTGGTCGAGACGCCCGCTGTGATCTTAAGCTGGACGATGATCTCTCCTCACGTGAACATGTTCGGGTTCGCCGTGACTGGAACGGCGTTCATATTAAAGATCTTAAATCTAAGAACGGGACGTTTGTTAATAATCGCCGCATCGTCGAATTGACCCTTAAGGATCAGGACGAGGTTAAGATCGGCTCGTCGGTACTTCTGTTTAGTGATCCGCGACAGCGCGGCGGAATCCTGGAGATCGACGTTGAGGCGCCGACACAGATGCCCGATGAGCAAAAACAAGAACGACTTGAACAGTACCCTGTTGGCCCCAGCGCTGCCGGGGGCTATAACTTGGGGCAACAAGCTCTGGTTCCCCAAGCTTTACCCGACGGATCGATCGATCCCGGTGCGCCGCTACAAGATATTCCTTCAGGTCTAGTTGCCGACAAAAAAGATCCGGCGATTATCAGCGCCTATATTCTGATCGGCATTGTACTCGTCGTCTTGATCGGACTCTTTATTTGGATTGTTGCAGCCTAGCGCCAATCCCGACATTGACAATTGGAAAAAAAGAACGCATTTTTCTTTCGCTTTACTGAAAGATTCGATCGCGTTCTGCGACTAGAGTCATGATTGTTGGTAGGTTGTTTAGCCTTTATTTTCTTAAGGAGGTTCTGACATGAAGTCCGTCCGGAATAGTCTATTAATCGCGATGATGCTCGTCGCCAGTCAAGGCTTTGCAGCAAAAAAACCGACGCCGATGAAATGGGAGGTCGACGTCGACCATTCATCCGTCAATTTTTCAGTTCGCCATCTGGTCGTTTCGAAAGTCCGTGGCAAATTTGCCAAGTTTAGTGGCGATATCGTCGCTGATGAACTAGGCCTACTGAAGTCAGTCAAAGGTGACCTTTTCGTCCAATCGATCGACACCGGCATCACCAAACGGGATGACCACCTTCGATCACCCGATTTTTTTGATGCGGCCAAATTTCCAAAGATCCATTTCGAATCAACCGCGATTACGGTTGAGGGGACCCAAGCGGTTGTAGAGGGAAAACTGACGATCAAAGATGTCACGAAGCAGGTCCGTTTCGCGGGTGAATTTTTCGGAAAAACAACAGCCAATTTTGGTACCGGAGACTATGATCACCTCGGTTATTCATTCTCCGGCACGATTAATCGTAAAGATTTCGGTGTCAACTTCGCAGCACTGATGAATGGCCGCGCAGTGGTTGGTGACGAGGTCGACCTGAATTTAGAGCTCGAGGCGACGAGGAAGCTTTAGCAAGGCGGTTCGATCTATCGGGACGATGGTGGCTGCTCGGCTTCTGGGGGGAAACCGAGCAGTCGATCGACCGTATCGACAAGCTGGCGCAACCGAATCGGCTTCATCACATAGCGCGTAACCCCCAACGATAATGCCACCTCTCGCAACCGCGGGTCGTCATGCGCCGTCAGAATCGCCAGCGGCACGCGCGACAAGTGTTTGAACTGACGAAGCCTTTGGCAGAGCTCGATCCCGTCGATGTTCGGCATCATCAAATCGGTCAAGACGAGATCAACTCGATTTTGCTCGGCCACCCCGATCGCCTCCACGGGGTCTTGACAGGCCGAAACCTGATAGAGCCGTCCTAACTGTTCGCGTAATAAATCGAACGTAACGTCATCATCTTCTACCAGCAGGAGACGGCGCTGTTGTCGCTCAGCTGCCAAAATCTTTTTCAATGTTGCGGCCAGCTGCGGCTGATTCGGATCAAATTGGATCGCCATACCATCAGGTGCAACCCGAACGATCGTCCCCGTCAAACTGCACCCAATATCAAGGGGCACGACCTTGAGCTGTAACGAGACCGACTCATGGAGCGCCTCAGTAGGCCGTTCCGTTTTAATAAATACGCCACCAAATCCCAGGTCCTGCGAATACTCGGTAAAAAAATCTCCCGCCGTCTCGTAGGAGACTTCGATCCGTAACGGATACCGGTTGTAAACACGATCATCAACCGCGCTAAGCAACCCGACCGACGTGCTCGGGGGGCTTTCCTTCCGTTGATCCAAAGCCGTTTCCTGCCATTCAACGGCTTCGCTCGCCACAATAAAGAAGTTATCTTGATCGCCCACGTCGAGTTCGTGAATCGCTGTGCCCAAAATTTCGGTCATCGCAGAAAGCAACGCAGCCAATTCAAACGGTTTGCGGAAAAATCGAATCCCGGGATGGTCACCCAACTCGTCACGAACGAACTGCTCATCGACAACGCCACTGGTCAATATCGCTGGAAGATCAGGGCGCTGTTTCCAAACCCCACGCACGAGCTCAATCCCATCAAGACCCGGGATCACCAGATCTGTCACCAAAATGTTGATCGAATCGTGCGCACGGTTAAATTCCTCCAGTGCGGTATCACCATATCGATGGGCTCGAACGTCAAACCCTTGCCGCCGCAACACATCCGCCATTATGTCCAAAAGCTCGCGGTTATCTTCAACCAAAAGAACCGATCCGAAAAGCTGCTTAGCCCGCTGCCTATCCATTCCTCCCCCTATTGACCGTAAGCGCAACCGCGCATTGATCGTTAGTATACCATGGCCGAGTCGCCAAACGCCCCCACCTTCTCCTTGACTTGTTCGCGCCACCCCCTATGATGCGACTCGATTGGACGGAATCCACCGATGACAAAAGTGACGTACAAAGACGCCGGGGTTGATATCGACGCCGGTGATCGACTTGTCTCCCTCATCAAAGACAGCGCTCGCCGTACGCTCTCGCCGCTGGTCTTACATGGGATCGGTGGATTTGCCGCCTGTATGCGTTTGCCAACCGGCTATAAGAAGCCGGTCCTCGTTTCATCAGCCGACGGCGTTGGAACGAAGCTGAAATTGGCCTTTGAGTGCAACCAGCATGGCACCATCGGGCAAGATCTGGTTGCGATGTGCGTCAATGATCTGATTACGGTCGGTGCGAAACCACTTTTCTTTCTTGACTATTTTGCGACCGGTCAACTCGATACGGAGCAAGCCGCGACCGTGATCCAAGGTATTGCGGCTGCTTGCGAGAGGGTCGGATGCAGTTTGGTCGGGGGCGAAACCGCGGAACTTCCGGGGTTTTATGCCAAGGGGGAGTATGATCTGGCTGGGTTTGTCGTGGGCATCGTTGAAGAAGATCAAATGATCACAGGCGCACGGACCGAGGCGGGTGATTTTCTGATCGGCATCGCATCATCAGGGCTGCATAGTAACGGCTACTCATTGGCCCGCCGGGCATTGCTTCCCAGCGAACTTGCCCCCGCTGTTCGCGCGGAGCGTATCTCCCAACTCTTGGCGCCA
>Ga0247727_10020591_pt1 | contig 10062 bp, 10 predicted proteins | sample WisWelCaveWW1625_FD_202498 | JGI IMG/M metagenome (GOLD analysis project Ga0247727, IMG submission 202498) | Biofilm microbial communities from Wishing Well Cave, Virginia, United States - WW16-25 | ecosystem: Environmental > Aquatic > Deep subsurface > Groundwater > Cave microbial mat | place...
GCCATCCAGCCTTGTTCGCGCGCCATGAAACTGGCGATGCGCAACGCAAAACACTTCTTGCCCAGCAGCGCATTGCCGCCGTAGCCGGAGCCGACGCTCCAGATGAGTTTTTCTTCGGGGAAGTGCAGGATGAAGCGCCGCTCAGGATTGAGGTCGCCCAGTGAATGCAACCCGGGCACGAAGTCGGCTGAGCTGCCAATGCGGTCAAGCGCCACTTTGCCCATTCGGGCCATGATGCGCATGCTGGCGGCGACGTATGCGCTGTCGGTGATTTCGACGCCGTTTTTGCTGATGGGCGAATCGACCGGACCCATGATGTAGGGCACGACGTACATCGTGCGCCCCTGCATGGCGCTCGCGAAAAGTGGTCCCACCTTTTTCTTTGCCTCCTCAGGTGACATCCAGTTGTTCGTCGGGCCGGCATCGGATTTTTCCCGGGTGCAGATAAAGGTCACCTGCTCGGTGCGCGCCACGTCGTTCGGATTGCTGCGGTGGAGGAAGCAGTTGGGATAGGAGTGAGAGTTCAGGGTAAATGTATTGCCATCCCGCAACATCTGCTCGTTCAGCCGCCCGGCTTCGGCCTCCGAGCCATCGCACCAGACCACGCGCTCCGGGCGGGTGAGGCGAGAGACTTCGTCCACCCAGGTTTCGAGGGGAGTAGGCACAGGCCCTCCAGGTTTGAACCGACCTTGCACACCGCCGGGCCGCGAGGAAGGAGCCCTCGGGCAATGCATCCGGCAGTGCTTTCGCGCGGCGACTAATTTTAGTCTAGAGCACGCCCCAGCGGTTTGCAACCTTCCGCTCCCCATGATTCTGCGGGCGCGTGACCTCTCCGACAGGGTCAACTGGTATAATTTCAATCAGGATGTACGCCCGCAAGCTCCAGGTTGAGATTGTCCTCGCCCGCGAGCGCCGCCCCTGCCCGCTCGAATGGCTCGACGCCTTCTGCATGCGCAATTTCACCGGCGCCGCCGAGTTTGACGATACTCTGCCTTTGAGCGAAGGCCGCATCGAGGCCAGCTTCCGCGTGGAGCCTGCGCGCCTGGCCGCTGCGCTTGCCGAATGGCTTACCAAGCGCGGCAAAGGCAACGGTCAGCCAATTTCTGTAGAAATTAACGAACTGTAGAGCCAGCGTTCTCAACCCCAGTTTTCGAGTTGACCTGCTTGCCTGCCTTCTGTAACCTGCTGCGCTGCTTCCGCCGCACCGTACACGAGCCCTTCAACGATGAGTCACACGATGACCCGACGCATCGAGAAAGTCGCCGTGCTGGGAGCCGGCACGATGGGCGCGCGCATCGCCGCTCAGCTGGCAAATGCCGGCGTCCCCTGTTATCTGCTGGACATTATTCCCGCTGAGCTTTCCACCGAAGAAAAGGCAAAGGGTTTCACGCTCGCCGATGCTCGGGTGCGCAACCGCATCGTGCTGGCGGGGCTGGAGGCAGCGAAGAAAGCACGGCCAGCGGCCTTCTTCACTGCCGACCGAGCTCGACTGATCACACCCGGCAATTTCGACGATAACCTCTCGTGGCTGGGCGAGGTGGATTGGATCATCGAAGCCGTGGCGGAGAATCTGGAGATCAAGCGGCAGCTCTTCGAGCGCGCTGAACAGCACCGCAAACCCGGCACGCTGGTCACTACGAACACTTCGGGACTGCCGATCCATCTCGTTGCCGAGGGTCGTTCGGATGATTTCCAGCAGCACTGGGCCGGCACGCACTTCTTCAACCCACCGCGCTACATGAAGCTGGTCGAGCTGATCCCCGGGCCGAAGACACGATCGGATGTGCTGGCCACGCTCAGTGATTTCTGTGATCGGCAATTGGGCAAAGGAGTGGTTGTCGCCAAGGACACGCCCAACTTCATCGCCAACCGCATCGGCACGTTTTCCATGCTCAACGTGCTGCGTCTGATGCGCGAGATGGATCTCACAATAGAAGAGATTGACGTCTGTACGGGCCCGGCTGTGGGCTGGCCCAAGTCGGCCACGTTTCGCACTGCGGATATTGTAGGACTCGATGTATTGGTGCATGTGGTCCGCAACATCTACGAAAACGCGCCGAATGATGAGTCGCGCGAGATTTACCGCGTGCCCCCGCTGATCGAAGACATGCTGAAGCGCGGCTGGATCGGGGAAAAATCCGGCGGCGGTTTTTACAAGCGCACCGGCAAGGGCGAAGAAAAGCAAATCCTTGCGCTCGACTGGAAAACGATGGAGTACCGCCCGCGGCAAAAGGCGCGCTTTGCCTCAATTGACATGGGGAAAACTATTGACGACACCCGCGAGCGACTCCGCGCCCTGCTCGGCGCGGGTGACAAGGCTTCGAAGTTTCTAGCGGCCTCTCTCTCCGGCATGTGCCTGTATGCGGCGCGGCGCATTCCCGAAATTGCCGAGACCATCGCGGACGTGGACCGGGCCATGCGCTGGGGCTTTGCCTGGGAGCTGGGCCCGTTTGAGTTGTGGGACGCCATCGGTGTTGAAACCCTGGCAAAGCGGCTCGTGCAGGAGGGGAATGCCCTGCCGCCAATCGTGAGCAGCCTGCTTGCCTCTGGTAAGAAATCATTTTACCAGTACGAATGCGGTGAGACTTCCTTCTTCGACCTCGCCTCCGGCAGCGAGAAGCCGGTGGTTGACCCGCCCGGCGTCATTTATCTGAGGCCGCTGAAAGATCGGTCGAAGGAAATCGAACGCAATTCCGGCGCCAGCCTGATTGACTTGGGGGATGGTGTGGTTTGCTGCGAGTTCCACGCGAAGATGAACGCCATCGGCGGCGATCTTGTAGCTATGCTGCACGCCGGCGTCAAGCGTTTGCGGACTGACTTTGAAGCGATGGTGGTGGCCAACCAAGCCACGAATTTTTCCGTTGGCGCCAACCTGATGCTGCTGCTCGTCGCCGCCCAGGAGCAGGAGTGGGACGAAATCCATCTGGCTGTGCGGCAGTTCCAAAATGTGAATCTTGCGCTGAAGTACGCCCCCAAGCCGGTGGTCGTCGCGCCGAAGGGAATGGCGCTAGGCGGGGGATGCGAGATTATTCTGCACGCGGCACAGGTGCACGCCGCAGCGGAGTCGTACATCGGGCTGGTGGAAACCGGCGTGGGCCTGATTCCTGGCGGTGGCGGCACGAAGGAAATGCTCATCCGCGCCAACGAACGCGCTGCCGGTGGGGAAGACCTCGACCTCTTCCACGCGCTCAAGCCGGTTTTTGAGAATACAGCTATGGCCAAAGTGGCCACGAGCGCCGAAGAAGCGCGCGAATTCGGCTTCCTGCGTCGCGCCGACCGCATCTCGATGAACCGCGACCGCCTGGTGGCCGATGCCAAGGAGACCGCACTCTCGCTGGCACGCGCGGGCTGGCGTCCGGCCGCCGCGAGCCCTGCCGAGGGTGCCGCCACCACTCAAATCCGCGTCCTCGGTGAGCAGTTCCTCGCGGGGGCCAAACTCGCTATTCACATGATGCTGCGCGGAGAGTTCATCTCTGAATACGATGCTCACGTAGGCCGCAAGCTGGCGCACATTCTTGCTGGCGGTGCGCTCTCTTCGCCGCAGATGGTCAACGAGCAGTACGTTCTCGATCTCGAGCGCGAAGCCTTCGTCAGCCTCTGCGGCGAGCGCAAGACCCAGGAACGCATCGCCCACACCCTCAAAACCGGCAAACCCCTGCGCAATTAGTTCTGCCTGCCACCGTTCAACGCGCTTGAGCAGGAGCACGACCGGCTCGTCAACGAGCTGGCCATCCAGCCCAACATCTCCTCAGGTGCGCTACCTCCTCATCCGCGGACAGCTCACCTCCCTCGACAACAAACACAAGCAGCTCTACGAAGCCTACCGCAAGCGCCCGTAGGCTCTCGTCTGTCGTACCGTTTCCATGTGGAACCACGAATGTTGTATCTTCGATGGTAGTTCGCCCAAGAAGCGGGCGCCCAATTCACTGATGAGGCCAAGCCTTGCCGCTAGTTATGTTCCTTGACGAGTCTGGCGATCACAGCCTAAGTAAGATTGATCCCCAATACCCAGCATTCGTTCTCTGTGGTGTGATCCTTGACCCCGAATACCATGAGAAAGTTCTCACGCCTGCACTCAATGACCTGAAGATGGAGCTGTTTGGGACGACGGACATGATCCTTCATAAATTGGATTTCACCCGAAATAGGGCTGGTTTTGAGGTCATGTCGGAGCCTTTGTTTCGAAGGCGTTTCTTCTCGGAGCTTCAATCCTTCATCAAAACAATGGAATTCTAAGTTGTCGCCTGTGTAATTCGCAAGGATGAACACCTGAGGCGCTATGGTCTTAAGGCTATCGATCCCTACTTGCTATCGCTCTCGGTCGTGGTTGAAAGATTTGCTTTCGAATGCGGGTCTGCAGGGGGAACAATTGTTGCGGAAAGCCGAGATGAAACCCTGAATAACGCGTTGGAACTCGCTTTCTTGGATCTCAAGATTCGAGGCACGGAGTACGTGCCTGCTACGAAGATTCGCAAGCGCATCCACGCGTTCTCCATACGCAGCAAGAAGGACAACTTGGCTGGCCTGCAACTCGCTGATGTGTTGGCAACTCCGATCGGTCGCAATGTTCTCGGTAAGAGGACATATGCCGATTACTCCCAGGGAGGAGATTTCTTTGAGACGGTGAAAACGAAACTTCGTTGCAGCAGGCAGGGCGACTACTTGGGATTGGGACTCGTAATCCTACCTAAATGAAAAGCGGGCAGGACCCGCTACGCAGTTCCCACCCGACAACTTCCATGCTACACATATGTATAATCGGTGTCAAGAGGTATATGAGTTTTGGCATAGCGCATTCATGATAGCCGTGAGGGGTAAGAAGGACCTGCGAGGTGAGATATGCGGGAAGCGGTGATTGTCAGTGCGGTGCGGACGGCGGTGGGGAAGGCATACAAAGGCGCGCTGCGGGCAACACGTCCCGACGATTTGGCCGCGGTGGCGATTGGAGACGCGGTGGCGCACGTGCCCGGCCTCGACGCCAAAGAAATCGAAGACGTCATTCTTGGCTGCGCGATGCCCGAAGCCGAGCAGGGAATGAACGTCGCGCGAATCGCCGCCTTGCGCGCCGGCCTGCCGGTGGAGGCCTCGGCGATTACCATCAACCGTTTCTGCTCCTCGGGCCTTCAGGCCATTGCCATGGCTGCCGAGCGAATCATGTTGGGCCACAGCGAAGTGATTGTCGCGGGCGGAACTGAGTCCATGTCCATGGTGCCGATGGGCGGCAACAAACTCTCGCCCAACCCCTGGCTGATGGACCACTATCCGGACTCATACCTCGGCATGGGCCTCACTGCTGAGAACCTGGCGCGCAAATACAGCATTACGCGCGAACAGGCCGACGAGTTTTCCTATCAGAGCCACCAGAAAGCGCTGGCGGCCATCGCCGCGGGCAAATTCAAAGACGAAGTTGTGCCGGTAGAAGTGAGCGTCACTTCGGTCGAAAACGGGAACGGCACTCGCGCAAAGGTCAAGACAAGCAAGATGACCTTCGACACCGATGAAGGCCCTCGCGCCGACACTTCGCCCGAAGCGCTGGCAAAGCTGAGGCCGGCATTCCATGCTCGAGGCGTGACCACGGCAGGCAACAGCTCGCAAATGTCTGATGGCGCTGCTGCGGCCGTGGTGATGAGTGCCGAGCGCGCCCGCGCCATCGGCGCGAAGCCGATGGGCCGATTCCTTGCTTTCGCTACAGCCGGCTGCGTGCCGGAGGAAATGGGTGTCGGCCCCGTGTTTGCCATCCCCAAGGCGCTGAAACTGGCTGGTCTCACGCTTGACCAGATTGACGTGATTGAGCTAAACGAGGCGTTTGCCGTGCAGTCACTCTCTGTCATTAAACTTGCAGAGCTGGATCCAACGCGTGTCAATCCCAACGGCGGAGCCATTGCGCTGGGCCATCCGCTTGGCTGCACGGGTGCAAAGCTGACCGCCTCAATTCTCCGTGAACTCGACCGCCGCAATGCGCGCTACGGCATGGTGACGATGTGCGTCGGCGGGGGAATGGGCGCCGCGGGAATTTTCGAACGCGTCGCGTAGGTGCCTTTGCGGTTTTGTAGTGGGGCCGACTTTCGTGCCCGCACGCGTTAAGCTTTCGGCTTCCAGAGGGCGATGATGTTTCCGTCCGGGTCGGCCAGCCAGGCAAAGCGGCCGGTGGGAATATCCACGGTCGGGACGAGCGTCTTACCACCGAGCGACTGCGCCTTATCGAGGTAAGTCTGTACGTCGTCCACCTGCACGTAAAAAGTCACGTAGTTGTGCGGGTCGTGGCCGAGCGCAGTGATGTAGCCCTGAATTCCGCCGGCGCCGCCGGTTTGGATCTTCGCGCGATGACCTGCAATCTCGATTTTCCAGTCAAACAGCCGCGAGAAGAAATCCGCCGTCTTCTTTTGATCTCGACAGCCAATCTCAAAGTGCACCACAGGTTGCCCCATCATCTCCTCCGCGAACGTCCTAGCTTGATGGCCATGGCGTTGCCTCCAAGATTCACAGCAGCCACTTTATCCGAATCTCTTCATTGCAGCAGATTCGCCAGCACGCCGTTCCATTGCTGCTGGAATGCGTCCACCTTCGTTTGTGGTACGCCATACGCCGAAAGCCACACCTGCGTCTCATGGTCAGGACCTGCACCCTCGATGGTCAGCCAGTAGAGCGCGCCGTTCAAAGCATCTACGGTAAGGCAAAATCCACGAGGCGGGACGATGAACTCGACGCGCCCGGTGAATGAGTCTCCCGTCGCCGCACGCAAAGAGTAGCGACCTCCGACGGCGAGTTTCTCCACCCCTTCGGCAAACAGCCCGCCCGCGCCGGCGAGCCTTTCATAGATCTGCGAACGCGGTTGGCTGACCTTATGCCGCGACCACGCCACCAGCCGCGGCATTCTGGGATGACTCTCGAGATAGTTGCGCAGATTGGTGAGCATGAAGCCCCAGCCGTAATTTGTGGAGTCGAACCATTCGTTTTCCCAATCAGCTCCGCCCGCCGAGAAACCGGAGTTGATCAGTCGCACAAGCGTTTTGCCGCCACGCGCTTCGAGCACCCACTCGACCAGGACTGGTCCCGGCGCGCCGCCCGGAGCACTTTCTCGCCATTGCAAGCGCCGGTTCGGCTCCCAGACTGTGATGGGAGCCTTGCCTGCGCAGTCCGGCCCCCAGGCAAGCGATATCGAGCCGCCCTCGCCGGGAACTACCTCCGCTTCCAGTGGAAACCACCGAATTAGCTCCTGAGGATTGGTAAGAGCTTTCCACACGGCTTCGACTGAAGCAGCGACTTCGATCTGCTTTTCGATCCGGCGTGAGGGCCGCGAAGGCGCTGGTTTATCAGCGGTCATACCTTATTTGTCTCCGCTGGATTTACGGGTGAAGCTGAATACCGTGATGGAAGGCTTGCCGTTTTCAAAACCGTCCCACTCCTGAACGAGGTGGGTTGCGTCCGGCATGCGCAGGGTTAAGCCGCGCATCATGGCACCTGAAGGGCGCCAGGAATTGGTTGCATCCTGAAAGACGAAGTGGATCTCGATGGCTTTAGCGGAGGAAGCTTTGGCCCGCATTCGCGGCTGGTCGCCATCGGGACAATAATGAGTGACGATCAGGTCCGCTCCGTCCGGGTGATAGATCGTGATCATGGGAGATTCCGCGCTGTCGTGCGTATTGGATTCCATCAACGCGGTGCCGCTGGAGATGAGACGATAAGTCAGCCGCATCGGCTTTCCATCGTCCGCAACACTTTCCCATTCGCCGACCAATTTCTTCAACGCTTCAAAGCCGGGCGCACGCTGGCTGCTGGCCGGGGCCTGAGAGTCAATGCCTGCGGCCCAGAGAGCGACAGCAATCACAAGGCACAGAATCCAGCAAAGATGTTTCATTGTTTTCCTCCATTTGAAGGACTCCTGAAATTCCACAAAGTGGTCCAGCCTCGCCGTCAGCTCGCCGAAGTGGCAGGCGCCGGGAAAAGAGCGGCAAGCCGTTCGACCGCCGGTGTGAGCTCGCTTTCGAGCTGCTGACCCCGAGTTGGGTCCAAGCCCCAGCACAAGCCGCGCACGCCGACCATGCGTTTGCCCGGCCCGAAGGCAAAGGCCTTCATCTCAAAGGTGGCACGCATTTCGTCCCAGCTGAGCGTCACTTCGCGTTGGGTTTCGGCAAGCAACCGGCCGCTCATCTTGCTGCCATCGCGGAGAACAAATTGGTAGCGTTGACGAGGGCTGCCAACATCGCCCGCTTGGGTGAGCCACTTGGCCAGGAACTCCTCCCGCAGGAAGTATGGCTTGAGCTGCGCATATTCGAAGTGCGCCGGGCGCATGATAAGAAGTTGCGATTTGGGTTGGCCGAAGTAGTTCTCAAGATAGTGCTTCAGGATGGCAAGGGACATGCGCCATCCCGAAACGATGCCTTCGTATTCGTCGTTCCAGTCGGCGCTCTCCTTGAAGCCCGAGTTCACCAATCGCAGCACCGTCTCGCCACCTTCGCGGTGAATGGTGATTTCGAGCAGCCCGGGCGGGTAGCCTGAGCCGGGCTGATCCCACCTGAGCGCGAACTGCCTTCCCGGCTCAGCGGCCGCGACGGTGTAAGGCAGGGCGTAATTGAAGCGGTCGAAGTACCACATGAACGTGGTGCCGACTTCAGGCCGTCCCTCAGCTCGGTCGGTAAACCACTGCGAGATCTTTTGCGGGTCGGTCCACGCTTCCCAGACTTGCTCTGGGGAAGCAGAGGTGCGGATTTCGCCGCGAATGACGCGGCCGCCGTGCTCCAGCTTTGGCGATGGTGAAGTCATGCGTTCGCTCCGGATTGCGGATTGATCTTCGGCGGAATCGGATAACACCCCAGGATGAGACGGTAGGGACGGCCGGCGCCGGGCATGCCGTCACTCCGGGTGTAGGGAGATGCGTAGCGGCCCACGACATCCACGACGGCCTGTTGCAGCGCACGAGCAAACTCGGAGCGCTGCTCAGCGGATTCAAAGCGGAGCTCGGTGTTGAGCGAGAGGGTCGAAAGGCGTTTGCCGCGAGTCGCGGCTTCGCGGCTCACGCGACCAAGCTCAGCCTGGGCCTGCGAGGTCAGAGCCAGCAAATAGGCAGCGCTCAAGGCGTCCTCAACGCGCCCAGCGTCTGCACCCAGCCGGCCGAGGATCTCCGGGGAGAGTACGTATCCACGCGCCGTGGCGACGTAGAGCTGTTCGGTCATATTGCGCTTGCGGCGTCGGCCGGCACGGGTGAGGAAATGCGCCCGGACCAGTTCCCGGACATGATAGTTCACCTTCTGACGGGGAAGATGCAGGCGGCGGGCCAGGCCTGCTGCCGAGTTCGGCTCGGAGAGAGATTCCAGGATGTGAAGGCGCAGGGGGTGAAGGAGAACGGAGGCGCGGGAGGCGTCTTGGACGAGCTCGACTTGCTGGGCGGAGGGCATGGCTCAGAGAGTACTAAAGAAAATAAAAGCTGTCAAGACAATTTTTATTATCTTAAAGGCCTCGCTGGAGACGCGCCCTCCTCACTCCGCGGCCTACCGGCGGTGTTCACTCCCGGTGTCGGACTGATTGCTTCCAACGTGTCTTCCCGCTAAGATAGCTAGGCCGCAGGATTTGCAGTCGTTTGCTTCCCGGATCTCGGTATGGCAACAGCCAGCATTTGGTATTTTGCCTATGGTAGCAACATGAGCCGCGCGCAGATGCGCTCGCGCGCCGGCACTGTGCTTTCCGAGCAGCCTGCGCGTTTGGTGAACTATGAGCTTGTCTTTAATAAGAAGGTGCGCGGAGGGACTGCCACAGCAAACATTCGCCCTGCAGCCGGCCGGGTTGTTCACGGTGTGCTGTATCAAATTCCCGAGTCGTCGTTTCGCAGTTTGGACCGTTTCGAGAGTGTTCCCGAACACTACCGCCGGATCGAAGTCACGGTGACGGATTCAGCGGGGAAAACGCTCCCCGCACAGGTATACATTGCCGCAAAAGTGGAGACCGGTCTGCGCCCGGCTTCCCACTACCTTAAAACTATCCTCGAAGGAGCCGGCGAGCATGGCCTGCCGGAGGAGTATATTGGAGTTGTAAAAGCTGCAGCAGGGTGCCCCTGAGGGGGCGCTT
>Ga0247727_10020592_pt1 | contig 10062 bp, 7 predicted proteins | sample WisWelCaveWW1625_FD_202498 | JGI IMG/M metagenome (GOLD analysis project Ga0247727, IMG submission 202498) | Biofilm microbial communities from Wishing Well Cave, Virginia, United States - WW16-25 | ecosystem: Environmental > Aquatic > Deep subsurface > Groundwater > Cave microbial mat | place...
AAAATTTAAGGAATCCTCATTAGGAGGGTGCTGAAATCCACCAATAAATAAAAGGTCACGTCTCATTTTAAAAGGAGCTACTTTATCACTTGGAATTTGTAAAGGTGGGATTATGGCTACATTAGTACTAGGTAAATCATTTAACAAGATTTTTGCATCATGCATACTAACAACTAAAACAAAATCAGATTTTTTTATTATTTCAAATTCATCCTCCCTAGTTAGCATCGCTTGCTCTTGTTTTTTCTTATCGCCAAATAATTCTGCTTCACGTAATTCTCTTACATAATGCAAATCGTGTGTTTCATAAACAATTTTACAATGTGATGCATACTGTCTTAATTTATCAATGTATTTTTTTGAGATATGAGGTCTAGCCATAAAACAAACATGAAATGCCCATCCACGTTCTTTAATGAATGATTCAAAATCATTTGGACCGTATATTACTTCAATGCCTTTTTGTTGTAGTTCTGTCACATATGGTTCAGTTTTGTTTAGATTATCAGGCCAAAAAGTAACATTATTCCCTTCTAAAGATAATATGGAACATATGTAATAAGTCATTAAAGAACCTGCATCTTTATCGTATTCTGGCACATAATGATCAATAAACAAAATATTGGCGCCATTTTTTCTATTTCGTTCAATATAGACATTTCTTGGAGAAGAATTACTCCTGTTTTTTAAAATACTCTCCCATTTTTTTCTGAGTTTTTTTTCATTGTCTATTTGATATTGTTTTATTCCAATCGAAGTATCTTTTCCTTGAGTACTTCCTTCGTGATGAACTATTGTTGCTAGTGGTTGATAGAGTACTCTATAACCCATATCTCTTATTGCTAGACAAAGATCTGTATCTTCACAATATGCAGGGTGATATTGGATATCAAATCCATTTAATTTTTCAAATATGTTTTTTTTGACCATCAAACAAGATCCAGAACAATAATCTACATCTCTAACAAAATTAAAGTTAAAATCATTGGGGTCTTGATTTCTTCCATAATTCCAAGATGTGTCTTTCCACACTATACACCCTGCTTCCTGTAATTTTCCATCAGTAAAGATAATTTTTGGTCCTACTGCCCCTATTTTGTCATCTAATCCAAGTTTCAACATGGATTCTAACCAAGTTGGAGTAACTATTTCGACATCATCGTTAAGAAACAATAAAAATTCTCCATTGGATTTCTTTGCAGCAAAATTATTTATTGCTGTAAATGAATATTCTTTATCATAAATTAAGACAGTATGTTTAATTGTTTTAAGAAATTTACGCATCTCTGAATTTTCATCTAGATTATTTGTAACGATTATAATTTCATAGTTTTTATACGTAGATTTTTCAATACTTACAATATTTTGTTTTAGAAATGCAGTTTGATTATAAGTAGATATTATTATTGAAATTTTGGGGATTCTAGGTAAGTCATAGATGTTAGAAGAACCAATCTTGAGACTTTTTCTTAATTGATTGTTGACATTGACTTTTGTTGGTTGTATTATTTTTTGGTTTGATTCAAGCTGGATTAAATCTAAATCCTTGAGTGCAAAAAGTGGAGTACTAGATAGTGATTTGGTTTTTTTACTATTGAATCTAATGCGAATCTTTTCTCTTGCAGCTTGCAAAAATACTTTGAATCCTTGGTTTTGGATGATTGCCATTGAGACTCGTGACAGTCTGAGCATTTCACCTCTTTTAGTGTCAGGAGGAAAAACTTTGTCGATGGTGCGAAGAATTTTAAACATAGTTTTGAAACTAGTTGAGTTTTTGATGCTGTCTAATTCAAACATGGTTCTAGAAAATTTATCTTGAAGATCCTGTATTTGTGCGTCTTTTGTGGCAATAGCTCCCTGAAATTCTTTTTGAAGACTGGCAATTGTTCTGTCTTTTTCATTATTTAACTTTTTGAGATCAAGTACCCATTGAATATGCTCGTCAAGCTCTTTTTGAAGACTGGTAATTGTTGTGTCTTTTTCATTATTTAACTTGTTGAGATCAAGTACCCATTGAATATGCTCGTCAAGCTCTTTTTGAAGGTTGGAAATTGTCTTGGCTCTCTCGTCATTTGACTTGGTGAGCTCATGTGCCCATTTTGTACGCTCGTCAAGCTCTTTTTGAAGGTTGGAAATTGTCTTGGCTCTCTCGTCATTTGACTTGGTGAGCTCATGTGCCCATTTTGTACGCTCGTCAAGCTCTTTTTCTAATTTTTGGTAATTTTTGTATTGCTCTTGAATTTCTAATTTAAGTTCAGGAATATTCTTGTACTTTTTCATAAGAATTCCATCATTTGTAAAGATCTGTTCTCTGTTAGGAAAAGTTTCTGATGAATAAAGGGCGAATTTTCTTTCAAAGCTCCAATTATTATCTTCATTATTTTTTGTTAATACTTTATGTGGAACAATGAATCGATGACTTTTCTTAGATATTTCTTCAATATGAAAATGCCATCCTGTTTTGAACTCAGGAGTATTCTCTATTCTTGAGAGTCGACTTTGCAGTTTTTTTTTGGCTTGATTTATAGTTCTATAACTATAGTGTCGTTCTACAAAATTTTTGGGATAAATTCTATATTTTACTCCATGTGGAAAAATTGGATAATGGCCTCCAGCATCCTCAACTCTGATTCCTGGAACAATCTTCCATGCTCTGTAATCAAAATCCCTAGTCCAAGAATAATATCTTAATCGCTTTCGTACAGATTTAGCATTGTTATTGTCATCATCAGTCATAAAGAAATCAAATGTATCAAATTGAATCAAGTTGTATCCTTCTGACTCTACCTTTTCAATGGCTTGTTTCAAAGTAATGTTTTTCATACCAGATTCAAAAAATTCATCAGAATCACTCCTGAGTACCCAATCAGGAGATTCTCTTAATGCCATGTCGTATAGCATTCTCAAAATTGTAGACCAATCATAAAAATTTGATTTGTATTGGTTTAGCTGTAAAACTCCCTTACCTACAAATTTTTTGCAAATTTCATAAGTTTTATCAGTTGATCCATTGTCTAATACAACAAGATTGATTCCCTGAGATAATAGGTGCTCAATTACTTCCTGAATGATGTCTTCATCGTTAAAAACTGGTAACATTCCAACAATTTTCATAGTGATCATCATTCCAGGAACAGATTATTAAATGATAAAATGTAATTTTAATTGAAATGATAGAGGTATAAAAGTTTTAAATTTTTTAGCTCCACCTATTCAAATAAATACGCCTTAATCATGTGAATGACTGTTCTATTATTGATTCAAAATTTTAATAATAAATTCAAGATAGGAATTAATTTTAATGATCTTTGAATTGATTGTTTTAGGAAACATTTATGATATAATACCTCAACTTAGACAGGGGTGGTTAAGATGAACTTTAAAGAAGAAAAATTACTTGTTATTGCTCCTCATGCTGATGATGAGGTATTAGGTTGTTGTGGACTCGTTAATAAAATTAAGGAAAATGGGGGTGAAGTTTATGTTCAAGTATTAACTATGGGAGGGTATTCTAAAATAGAAGGAGTCAAGGTAACCAAAGAAGTTTGGAGAAAGGAATTCCTCAACGTAATAAAATTTCTAGAAATAGATGGTTATGATATTGCATTTTATGAGAATAAAATAAGATATCTAGATACTGTATCTCAAAAAGATCTCATTGATATTCTTGAATCAAAGAGCAAAGTTTCTCTTAAAAAAATTAAACCTACAATTATTGCAATACCTACTGTTTTCTCTTCTCACCAGGATCACACTCATACTTACAAAGCTGCAATAACATCCTTGAGACCTCATCCACAAAATTCAATCCATGTTCCAAAATTAGTAATCTCCTATGAATCTTCAGAATATAATCACTGGTCTTCGTATTCTGAGCTTGGTCAATTCTCGCCAAATTTTTATTTAAAAATGTCAAAAACAGAATTAAAAAAGAAGATTACTGCACTTAACATATACAAAAGCCAATTAAGAGCAGGACATAGGGATGGGAATAAAATGTCTGCACTTTCAGAAACTCGAGGAAATGAAATTGGTGTATCTTTTGCAGAAGCTTTTCACATACATAGATTTCATATATAAAACAATTTTTAGTGAAACGAATAACAATATAATAGCAAAATAAATGCCCTAATTTAATGGAGGGCAATTTTTTTAGTGAGGCATGGAAGCGCAGGTCATTAATTATTCTGCTCGCCTTCAATGATGTTAAGCTCAGATACAAAAACTCTGCTTTGGGCTTTTTGTGGTCTTTCCTAGAACCGTTGTTAATGCTTGCAGTTTTGTATTTCGTATTTAGTACCATTCTAAAAAGCGATATACAAGATTATCCACTCTATCTTTTAATTGGACTGATTATTTGGTATATGTTCTCTAGATCCTCTACACTAGGGCTTTCAAGCTTGCTTGATAAGGCCGGCATAATCCAGAAAATTTACTTTAGAAGAGAACTGATTGTAATTAGCTCATGCTTAACAGCTTTTATAATGATGGGTTTTGAGTTTGCTGCTTTTGTGGTTTTTGTTTTTGCTTTTCAATTCATTCCTCCAATCACCATATTATTATTGCCTTTATTGCTTATTGATTTATTTATCTTATCGCTAGGAGTTGCTTTGTTACTTGCTGTACTTACCGTTTATTTTCGGGACATAAAATTCATTTGGCAGGTTTTACTGCAAGCTGGATTTTTCTTGACTCCAATATTCTACAGGTTGGATATGTTTCCTGAAGACATAGCAAAGATATTACAAATCAACCCGATTGTTCCTATTCTGGATACTGCACATGATTTGGTTTTATACAATTCTCTTCCGTCAATAAATACGACATTATATATCATCATATCAACTTGTGTCATTTTTGCTATTGGCTATATAGTTTTCAGAATCAAGGATAAGAAAATAATAGAGGAATTATAAAATGGATTCAGATACTGCAATAGAAGTAACGAACTTAACAAAGACTTTTAGGATATATCATGAAAAAAAAAATTCGTTATATGAATATTTGACATCCTTTTTTAATAAGAAAAGAACTTCCGAGGAACTCGTCGTCTTAAAAGATGTTTCTTTTTCCGTGAGGAAAGGAGAAATGTTAGGAATTATAGGTTTTAATGGTAGTGGAAAAACCACACTTCTAAAAATAATTGCGAAGATCTATACTCCAGACAGTGGTGTTGTTAACACTAATGGAAGAATAACTCCTTTTTTGGAGCTAGGAACAGGATTTAACAGCGAGCTAACCGCAAGAGATAACACAATTATTTATGGAGTCATTTTGGGTCTCACAAAAAAAGAGATAGAAAAAAAAATTGAATCAATTGTAAGGTTTGCAGAACTAGAAAGGTTTCTCGATACTAAATTAAAGAACTTCTCATCTGGAATGAATGCCCGGTTGGCGTTTTCTACTGCCATACAGGTCGATCCTGACATTATGCTTGTAGATGAAGTCTTATCTGTAGGCGACCTTCCTTTTCAAGAAAAAAGTTTCAACGCATTCATGGATTTCAAGAAGAGAGGGAAAACTATAGTTTTTGTTTCTCATACATTAGAGAACATTATAAGAACATGCGATAAAGCGTTGTGGATTCATGAAGGAAGCATAAAAGCATACGGAGATCCTATCACTGTTGTTGAACAATATCGTACATTTTCGCAAAAAAAATCTTGAGCTGGATCTCAGGTTGATAATTTTATTTCTTAAAGACTGATTTTAGAAAACAATTTCAGAAAGCGAAATTAATTACAAAACTAGAATCTATTTTTGTATTTATGTGTGTTTTAAAGGAGTAAATTTTTTCACATCAAATAGTTTAGATTATCCTATTTCAGATTTTATGGTCGAATTTTATGAGAAATTACATATCTGAAAACAGTTTCAAATATTTCATTCATATGTTTTAAACAAATTCTAAGGTATCATACTGTTATTGATGTCTGTAGTCTTGTTTAGTATAGGCAGAGCTACGCGAAGGACATTCTAAAAAGTATTTTTACCTAATTCTATTTCCATAAATCCATGTTAGCTGGTGTCAAAGTAAGAGAAATCAACAGACTTCCTGACGAGAGAGGATCTTTTGCTGAAATTTTCAGAGAAGATTGGGCTGATTTCATAGAAGGAGATAAAATTGTTCAAGCTAATCTTTCCTATTCATATCCTGGAATGATCAGAGCATGGCATCGACATCATAGAGGTCAAGTTGATTATTTCATAACAGTTCGTGGAGCCACAAAAATATGTGCATATGATGATAGACCAGATTCTCAAACAAGAGGACATCTGAACGAAATTATCTCAAGTGAACAAAAAGTTCAATGTGTCAGAATACCCGGAATATATTACCATGGATTCAAATCGATAGGATATGAACCAGCTTTAGTAGTGTACCTGACAACAAGAATGTATGACTACAAAAATCCTGATGAAGAGAGACGACCTTGGAACGATCCTACAATTATAGATCCAAAAACCAAAAAGCCTTTTGACTGGAACGTGCTACCGCATAAATAATTATGAAATTACTTGTATGTGGGGGAGCAGGTTTTATTGGAAGTGCATTCATTCGAAATCTCCTAAAAACTAAACCACAAGACAAGATAACAAATCTTGACAGTCTTACAATTGGTTCAAACATAGCTAATCTAGATGAAGTTAAACAAAACCCAAACTATTCTTTTGTAAAAGATGACATTACAAATCTTGAAACTGTAAACAGACTTGCAAAAGAATCTGACTTGATCATAAACTTTGCAGCTGAAACCCATGTTGACAGAAGCATAGCAAATCCAAGACCTTTTGTTGAAACTAATGTCTTTGGAATATATGCTCTGCTAGAAGCAATTAGAAGATATGATAAGCTCTTTGTTCACGTATCAACCGATGAGGTTTATGGAGATACCGAAGATAAGGGTGCTTTTTCTGAAGATGCCATTTTAAAGCCAAGCAATCCGTATTCTGCTACAAAGGCATCAGCTGATATCTTAGTTGAGGCATATCATAGAACCTATGGAATAAAATGCATCACAACAAGATGTACAAACAACTTTGGACCATACCAGTTTCCTGAAAAATTAATCCCAAAAACAATTATTCGCGCATCACGAGATCTCAAAGTGCCTCTATATGGTGGCGGCAATCAGATTCGAAGTTGGATCTACGTTTTAGATCATGTGCAGGCAATAGAATCATTACTTACAAAGGGAAAGTCAGGTCAGGTATACAACATCACTGCTTGGAATGAAATTACCAATAAAACCATAGTCGAAAAGATTCTTACGATAATGCAAAAATCTCTAGATTTGATAGAAGTTGTTGGTGATAGACCTGGACATGACAAGAGATATTCCATAGATGCGACAAAGATACAAGAAACCACGGGATGGAAACCTCAATATAAATTCGAACAAGCCTTACAAGAGACGGTAGAATGGTATACAAACAACCATGGATGGTGGGAACCTCTTGCAGATGAGAAGACACTTCATCCACAACCTTGGACTCTTAGCTGGTAGAAATGAAATTTCTTGTAACAGGATCAGCTGGTTTGGTAGGTAGTCAAATTGTCAAAGATCTTACAAAATCAACTGTTCAAACGTACTCATGCTACCATAATTCAACACCTGAATTTGGCATTCCAACTCCAATAGATTTAGGAAATTTTGAGGGAATTACAGGACTTATTCAAAAAATCAAACCAGATGTCATCATACATCTAGCTGCCATCACCAATGTTGATCTTTGTGAGAAAGAAAAAGAGTTGGCGTTAAAGATTAATGCAAAAGCCACAGAGGCATTATCAAAGGAGGCTTCAAGACAAAGGGCCTTCTTTGTTTATGTTTCTACAGATTATGTATTTGATGGAAGAATGGGAATGAAAAGAGAAAATGACATTACAAATCCGGTTGATTATTATGGTGAATCAAAGCTTTTGGGGGAAAAGGCAATAATGCAGTCAGCATCAAGCTGGTGTATTGCAAGGACAAGCACGCCGTTTGGATTGCATCCTAAAAAGAAGAGCTTTCCCGTTTGGGTTGCAGAAAACCTACAGGCAAAAAAGAAGATTAATGTGGTTACGGATCAATTTACATCACCAACCTATGTTCCAAACCTAAGCAGAATGATCATAGAAATATCTACTAGACAGATAGTTGGCGTAATTCATTTAGCAGGTGCAACAAGAATCTCAAGATATGAAATGGCTCAACTAATAGCAGACAAACTAAATCTTGATAAAAAATTGTTGAAACAATCCAGCATCGATAAGATGAGTTGGGTAGCTAAAAGACCAAAAGATTCTTCTTTGGATGTATCGTTTGCAACCTCAATCTTAAGGGAAAGACCACTCCCAATTGATGAAAGCCTTGATTTGTTTATAGAGGAAATTAAATGAGGGTTTAACAGATGAATTTAAGTGAGCAATAAGGACTGTTCATTATAGTAAATGAAAGGCGTTATTCTGCATGGAGGTCATGGTACTAGACTCAGGCCTCTTACCCATACCGGTCCAAAGCAGCTGCTTCCGATTGCTAACAAGCCCATGTCGCAATATGCGCTTGAAGAGATGCGTGACGCTGGTGTAAAAGAAATTGCCATAATTATAGGCGATGTTTATCCAGAAAAGGTCAAAGAGTATTATGGAGACGGAAGCAAATTTGGAGTTGACATTTCATATATTCATCAGGACAAACCCAAAGGGATCTCGCATGCGATCCAGTTAACAAGAGAGTTTGTAGGTGATGAAAAATTTTTAGTGGTTTTAGGAGACAACATCTTTGCAAAATCACTATCATCTTACGCAAAAAAATTCGAATCCTCAAGATCTGATGCAATGATACTTTTGTGCAAAGTTGACGATCCATCAAGATTTGGAGTAGCTGAGCTTGACGATTCGGGAAAAATAATAAAAATTGTTGAAAAACCAAAAGTTCCAAGATCAGATCTTGCAGTCATAGGAGTCTATTTTCTTACTCCAAAGATATTTGGCATAATTAATAATCTAAAACCGTCTTGGAGAGGGGAGCTTGAGATCACAGATGCGTTCCAGCTTTTGATGCAAAATAACGGAACAATAGATTATGATTTAGTAACAGGGTGGTGGAAGGATACTGGGACCGCCCAAGACATACTACATGCCAATAGACTTGTTTTAGAAAACATTTCTTCGTATTTGCATTCCAATAAGGATTATGAAATTAAAAACAATATCCTGATTGGCAAAAATACTACCATCAGTAGAGATTCAACTGTTACTGGTCCTGCAATAATAGGAGAGAATTGTCTTATAGGCCCGGCAGTCAGACTAGGTCCGAATGTGTCCATAGGTAACAACGTCACACTAAAGCATTGTGAGATTGATGATTCAATATTGATGGATAACTGTAGGATAGAACACAAGATACACATCACAGAAAGCATCATTGCCTCAGGTTCTGAGATAATTCACGACAATGAGAGAAAAAATCAGCAGTTTCTTTTAGGTGAGAGATCAAAAATAATCTTCTGAGACACAATAAGAAAGACTCAAAACCTCATTTGTTGTATATATTATACTTTGAAGCTAGCATGCATACCGGCTTTTAATGTTGAAAAAACTATTGGGGATGTGGTTAAGGAGTGTCTGTTGCATGTTGACAAAGTAATAGTATGTGATGATGGTTCGACAGATAACACGGCAAGAATAGCAGAAGCAAATGGTGCAGAGGTAGTTAGACATGAAAAAAATTATGGTTACGGAGCTGCACTTATCACACTCTTTGACAAAGCTCGGGAACAAAACGCTGATGTCATGATAACACTTGATGGTGACAAGCAACACTTTCCAGAATTTATACCAAGATTAATTGCACCATTATCTTACGAGTCAGTAGATGTTGTCATTGGATCAAGATTCTTGGAAGGCGTTTCTAATGTACCTCGTTATAGAAAAACAGGAATCAAGATAATTACTCATGCAACAAACATGGGCAACAATATAAAATTAACAGATGCCCAGTCTGGGTTTAGAGCATATTCTAAAAGAGCGGTGCAGGTGATTCATCCCACAGAATATGGCATGGCTGCAGGTAC
>Ga0247727_10020593_pt1 | contig 10062 bp, 9 predicted proteins | sample WisWelCaveWW1625_FD_202498 | JGI IMG/M metagenome (GOLD analysis project Ga0247727, IMG submission 202498) | Biofilm microbial communities from Wishing Well Cave, Virginia, United States - WW16-25 | ecosystem: Environmental > Aquatic > Deep subsurface > Groundwater > Cave microbial mat | place...
GGTTTCACAAAATTCTTCCGCTTTGTTCCAATACACAACATACTCGTTTTGATCGACCGCTCTTGTCTTTAAATGTTTCATCATCGCAAAAGCTTCTCCAGTCGATCGCCATAAATAAGTTGATATGACTTAAGAATGTCGGGCACCGCTCCCGTTTTCTTTCTGACCTTACTTTTGAATTCTGCGAGAGTGTTCACATAAGGAGAAATGAGATTCCCCCATTGAGAGGATATTTTTTGATCTATATCGGAAAAAAGGGCCTCGGCCATGGGTTTGAATTCCGCTGTTTTAACGATAACCAGCAAGTCTACATCGCTTGTCGGACGTTCTGTTTTGGCGTGAACGCTGCCGAATACGGCAATGCTTATGATGTCATCTTTTAGTTTGGATCTCTTTACGGCTGTGCGGATAATATCAAATAATCGTTCGCTTAAAATATTTTCAGCAGCAAAAAGAGGTTTGAGAACATCCTTAACCACTACTTGACCTTCGTTAAGGCGGAATAAATGGGTTCTGCCGACAGCCCGCATGGTAAGCACGCCTTCGCGCAGAAGGTCCTGCAATATCTCATGTGCGGTTTTGGGTGTTACGCCTATCATCCTGGCTATTTGACGTCCGCTCATTTCACCTTGATTCTGGCTAAAAATACGCAAGGCTCGAACTTTAATTTCGTTATTTAAAACTTTATCCAGGGGCCGGTTGAAGCGCATCAATATGTTCCTCCTTGTAAACACGTGTTTACTTAAGTAAACAGACAATACCTGAAATCAGAGGGCTTGTCAAATCTTAATTGCTGGCGCAGTTCGTCCAACCAGGTGGACATTTTACGCCTGTTAGAATAGAGCTGCTTGACACATGTACAGATGCGAAAGGCTCCGATTGGAGTTGCGCGTCGGAGCCTTTCGCTATCTCTCGCCGGATGTTCCAAGAAATTTAACTGGCTGCCCCGCTTGGAATCGAACCAAGATACTGAGATCCAGAGTCTCATGTCCTACCAGTTAGACGACAGGGCAAACTTTCCTTAAAAATTTTATATAGATGTAGTTTGCACCAGTGCCCCGCCTAGGCGGGGTGCAGGGTAAATTTTTTTAATATTTGTACAGGGGCAGGGCAAAACATATTTAATGGCGAGAATCAATAGGGCGGGCAAAAATCGTTACTTAATCGTTACCACAAATTCTCTTTCCACCAATCATCCAATTTTTTGGCATTGCCCCATAGGCCGCTTACGTCTTTTTGAAAACCTTTGGCTGTTTCGCACCCCGCGCTCACAAGAAACAAACCGACAACGATTACCATCATCCATTTTGAGTTCACGATTGACCTGCCCCCTTTTTTAAAATAATTGTGCCAGCCGTTTGACCGTTTTTTCTTTCCCTAAAATAATCATCGTCTCAAAAAGTCCCGGCCCGACGGCCTTCCCGGTTAAAGCCACTCTGACAGGATGAACCAGATCCGAAGCCTTGATTCCCAATTCCGCAACTAAGCCGCGGAAGGCTTCCTCGGTTGACTTCACGTCGTACGATTCCAACCGGCCTAATCTTTCGCTTAACAATTTAAATTCTTTCGGTCGGCCGGTGGCCAAGAACTGCTCTTTTGCCGCCGGATCCATTTCAAAATTGTCTGTGAATATAAAACCAACCCAATCCATAAAATCCGGCAATGTCGTCATGCGACTTTGAAACAATCTTACAATACTTTCCAAATATTTTCTATCAAAATCATCGTTAATATATTGTTTTTCTTTCAATAAAGGGACTAATGCCTCCGTCAATTTTACCGTATCCATCTTTTTAATGTATTGCTCATTGACCCATTGTAATTTATCCATGGAAAACGCGGCGCCGGTCTTATTGACCTTCTTGATTGAGAACTTCTTGACGGCATCTTCCATTTTCACGATCTCCTGATCTCCGGGCGACCATCCCAAAAGCATAAGATAATTGACCAGCGCTTCCGGGAAGTATCCCATCTTCCGGTAATCGGAAACGGCGGTCGCCCCGGCCCTTTTGGACATCCGCCCCCCTTCTTCGTCCATGATCAAAGGAAGATGCGCGAACTTTGGGATCTTCAAAGCCAGCTCTTGATAAATGATCATCTGTTTTGGGGTGTTGGAGATGTGATCTTCGCCGCGGATCACATGAGAAATATTCATCAACGCATCATCCACGACACAAGCAAAACTATACGTGGGTGAACCGTCAGACTTCATCAACACTTGATCTTTAATGACTTCCGTATCAAACTCGATTTCTCCGCGGATCAAATCAAAAATCTTTACCTTTTGCTGGGGCATTTTAAGGACCACCGCTTCACCGTCTTTATACGCCTTGCCTTCCGTCAACAGCTGATTAGCATATTTTCGATAAATTTCAAAACGTTCGCTTTGCAGATACAACTCATCCCAATTCAAACCCAGCCAGCGCATACTAGCTAAAATCTCATCAAGAAATTCTTTTTTGGAACGCTCACGATCCGTATCTTCAATGCGTAAGATAAACTGACCGCTTTGACTTTTGGCATACATCCAATTAAAGAGGGCCGTGCGGGCGCCGCCAATGTGCAAATATCCCGTTGGACTAGGCGCGAATCTAACGCGTATTATCGATTTATTTTCTGTGGGGTTAAGAGACATGGAAAGAGGGCTGCATAAATCATTGGGGGATAGCCAACCATTTGCTGGAGTTATATTTTATTTATAAGGGGTTTCCTGACCGCTTTTAACGAGACGCTTGACCACCTCATCAATGCGTTTTTGATTATTCGAGTCTACGCTCGAAAACTCTATTCCCGTATCAAAAAATGCCGGTTTTGCTTTCTCATGAGTGCGGCGCTGCACACACCAAACGACTTTCCCTTCGCACTTAATATTATGTCCGGCATCCAATAAATCCAGCTCTAACTCCACATGGGTGAACAGTTTTATCTGGGTCTTTAAAATAAGACACACGCCGCCCGTCCCAATATTTTCTGTGTGCGTTAATATGGCCTCTGGTTCGGCTTTACTGCTATGGCGGATAACAATTAAACAGGGATAATTGGCCCGGGGAAATTTTCTTCTTTCTAAACCGTCCCAACTCGTCATTTTAGCCTCCTTTGTACCCTAGCGATGGACTTTGCCTTTCCCGTGTATTCATCTATCTCAACGACCACCCCGCTTAACATAACATCGTCCGTGGCAACTTGAAACTTCTCCGGTAAAGTTGTCAGAAAGCGTTGGATGATGATCTCTTTTTTTTGACCGATAACCGAATCCTGTGAGCCCGTCATCCCTAAATCGGTAATATACGCCGTACCTTGAGATAATATCTTTTCATCAGCGGTCTGAACATGCGTGTGGGTTCCAACCACAGCCGAAACTTCTCCGTCGATAAAATGTCCCAGGGCGACTTTTTCACTGGTCGCCTCGGCATGCATGTCTACGACAATGACTTTTGTCTGTCCTTTGATCTTTCCGACTAAATTTTTTAATTCTTTGAACGGACAGTTGACATTATAACGCATAAAAACCCGGCCTAAAAGATTAATTATGCCGACTTTTTGCCCCGAAGCGGTGGCCACGACACACCAACCCTTACCCGGGGTTTCTTCCGGAAAGTTGGCCGGCCGGATAATATTATCCGTGCTGGATAGAAATTCCCGGAGTTCATCTTTGTCCCAAACATGATCGCCTAAGGTCAAGACGTCACAACCCATTTTAAATATTTCCTTCGCCAAGCGGGATGTTAAACCAAGTCCGCCAGCGGCGTTCTCCGCGTTGGCCACAACTAAGTCTATTTTGTATTCTTCTTTGAGCGTCGGCAAAAGTTTCTCAACCACCTCGCGGCCCGGGCTTCCAACTATGTCACCGATGCATAAAATATTCATATAAAATTCCTTATTAGCTGATGGCTACTTCGCATACTCCACCGCTCTGGTTTCACGGATCACAATGACTTTGATTTGTCCCGGATATTCCATCTCGGCTTCTATTTTTGTCTTGATATCCCGCGCCAGGACAATGGTTTCATCGTCCTTAACTTTCTCAGGAGTCACCATAATACGAATTTCCCGGCCAGCCTGCATGGCATAAGTTTTTTCAACGCCTTTAAAAGAATTAGCAATGGCTTCTAAACTTTCCAAACGTTTGACATAGGTTTCCAAGGTTTCAGCACGGGCGCCCGGACGGGCAGCGCTAATAGCATCCGCCGCGCAAACCAAAACGCCGTAAATGGAACTCATTTCCACTTCTTCATGATGCGATTCAACCGCCCTGACGACTTCCGGATGCTCGCCGTATTTTCTGGCTAAATTGGCCCCGACAATGGCATGTGTTCCTTCGGCCTCCTGACCGGCGACTTTCCCTATATCATGCAAAAGACCGGCGTGTTTGGCAATCTTGACATCTAATTCTAACAGAGAAGCCATCAGCCCCATTAAAATGCAAACCTCTTTGGTATGCTGCAAGGCATTCTGGCCGAAACTGGTCCGGTATCTTAATCTGCCAACCAGTTTGACAAGTTCGGGATGCATCCCATGAATGCCTAAATCGAACGTCGCCTTTTCGCCTTCTTCTTTAATTCTGTTTTCCATTTCCTTTTTGGCTTTTTCAACGACTTCTTCAATGCGTCCGGGGTGGATGCGGCCGTCGGCAATCAAACCTTCCAAGGCAATGCGGGCAATCTCGCGTCTGACCATGTCAAAACCGGAAATGGTCACCGCTTCGGGAGTATCATCAATGATGATATCCACGCCCGTAGCCGCTTCCAAGGCGCGGATATTGCGCCCTTCGCGACCGATGATCCGACCTTTCATTTCTTCACTGGGAAGGCTCACCACGCTGACTGTGGTTTCGGCGGTGTGATCAGAAGCGCAGCGAGCAATAGCAGTGCTGATGATTTCTTTGGCCTTCTTATCGGCGGTCTCTTTGATCTCCTCTTCCATTTTCCGAATACGGGTGGTCTTTTCGTGGGTCAATTCGTCATCTATGCGCGAAAGCAAAAGCTTCTTCGCCTCTTCCTGGGTCAAAGAGGATATGGTTTGAAGTCTCTGCTTTTCTTCGGCAATCAATCTATCAAGATCCTCCGACTTTTGTTTAATCATAATTTCATCTTTACGCAGGACTTCCAGACGGGTATTAATATCCTTCTCTTTTTTCTCAAGTAAGTCAGCCCGGCGCTCAATGCCTTCTTCTTTTTGCAGGATCCTTTTTTCCGCGGCGACGATTTCCTCGCGACGGTCTTTGGTCTCTTTCTCAAAATCCAGCCGCATCTTAATCAGAAGGTCTTTGGCCATCAGTTCAGCCTCTTTCTTGCGGTCTTCAACCTCCCTCTTGGCCTTTTCCATCAAATCTTTGGACTGCTCTAAAGCCTGTTTTAACCGGCGGTCCGCGAAAAACCGGCTCAAAAGATAACCAGAAAGAACTAAAAAGATAGCGACCGCTGAGTAAACCAAACTCTTTATGATTATTCCTGAATCATCAAACATTTTGTATCACTCCCCTCTTTTATTAAAAAGAAGTTACTGATTAGTGGTGTGAATAGGGGTTGTCTTAATTGAGAATCACGCGAGAGACAGCAACATCATGTTCTCGCTGATGAGGCAGGATGGCAATGACTTGAAAATCAAAGGCCAGACCCAACGTGGGGATTTGCGAAGGCAAATCGGATAGAAAACGGTCGTAGTAACCGGCACACCGTCCGAGACGGTTGTTGTGCCTATCAAAGGCAACACCCGGCACTAAAACCAAATCAATATCCTCAAGACGGACCATATCGGTCAAGGTTTCATTGGGCTGTTTAATCCCATAAGGACCGTCCACGAGGTCGTTTTCTAAATCTTCCACTAAAACGGGTACGAAAAGTCTTTGATTTTCTAAGATTTTTGGCAATGCTATTCTTTTGCCTAACTTCCTTGCCTGCTTCATCATGTTGAACGTCTCAACTTCCCCATCAAACGAGGCATAAAACAAAATTGTCTTTGCCTCTTGAAATTCTTTGGTTGAAAAGAGTTTTTTTGCAATCGCCCTGCTCTTGGTTAGCCTGTCTTCCCCCTTTTGACTTCTGAGCAGGTCCAAAAACTTTTTCCTTAAAACACTTCTCGGATCTTTTGAAATCATCAAACGGCCACATTGTAACATGATTTTTTATGAGATACAAATTCTAATTTTTTCTCAACTTTCTTAACCGCTCCGAAATCTCTTTTTCATAACCCATTTGGCTGGGGGTGTAATAAACTTTGCCATCCGGGATATATTTTTGTTCAACGAAATGATCTTTGTAGTCATGGGCATATTTGTAACCCTCACCTCGCCCCAAGCGTTTGGCTCCGGAATAACCCGTACCTTTTAAATGAACTGGAACCGCTTGCGTGCGCTGCTCTTTGACATCCTTAAGGGCATTTTCTATTCCCACATACGCGGCGTTTGATTTTGGCGCACAGGCCACATACAAAGCCGCCTGGGAAAGGGGAATGCGGGCCTCAGGCATACCGATAAATTCCGAAATCTGAAAAGCGGCGTTAGCCACCACCAAGGCCTGTGGGTCGGCATTGCCAACATCCTCGGCCGCGCAGATGCAAATCCTCCGGGCAATAAACCGCGGGTCTTCACCGGCGTAAACCATCTTGGCCAGCCAGTAAAGGGTCGCGTCGGGGTCTGAGCCGCGCATGGATTTAATAAACGCGGAAGCCGTATCATAATGACCGTCGCCTTTCTGATCATAGAGGACCTGTTTCTTCTGAATGGATTCCTGGGCCACGGCCAGGCTGAAATGAATTTTACCGTCTTTGCCTGGTGGCGTTGTCAGGCAGCCGATTTCAAGAGCATTTAAAGCTTTGCGGCCATCGCCATCGCATATTTCCGATAAAAATTTTAAAGCATCCGGGTCGACTTTGAGTGAAAATTCTCCGACACCTCTTTCTTTATCATCAATGGCTCGTTTTAAAATCGTCTGGATCTCTTCGTGCGATAACGGCTGTAATTCGAAAATCAAAGAACGCGACAGCAAGGGTCCGATCAAAGAAAAGAATGGATTAAAAACAGTGGCGCCAATAAGGACAACATGCCCTTCTTCTAAATCCGGCATGAGCACATCCTGCTGGGCTTTATTAAAACGATGGATTTCGTCAATAAAAAGAATAGTCCGCCGTTTAGTCGTCACCCTCCGATTCTTGCTGGCGGCGATGACTTTCCTTAATTCGTCGACATTGGAAGTAACGGCATTTATAAATTCGAAATGCGCTTTGGTGGCCGCGCTGATACAATGCGCCAGGGTGGTTTTCCCGGTTCCCGGTGGACCAAATAAAATCAGGGAACTTAAACGATCCGCTTCAATGGCGCGGGTCAACAATTTCCCTTCGCCCAAGATATGCGTTTGCCCGACATATTCGCCTAAATTTCGCGGACGCATACGAGCGCTTAATGGAGAATCTTTTAAAATTTGACTTTGATTGGAATCAGAAAATAAATTATCGGAGGTATTCATCACGGAGTGCATTTGTTCCTGTGGCTCACCTTCGTTCGCCCCAGGATTAATTCCGGCAGCACCTTACGTCGTTTTTCCGTAAGGTGCGCCGTCATTAAAAATCCCCGCGATGCCGTTGGGTGAATTATTAAGTGAACCCACTGGGTACAGGGAGCGTCTTTAACAAACCCGCAGGAATGTTAAAAGCGTGCGCTCCTACTTAATAGTGTTGGTTCATTATGAATAGAACCCTGACGCGCATAGCAGGGATTTTGAACTGCCTGAATTATAACAGAGACCGTTTCGTCTTTCAATTTCTAATTTAACGCGGGATAGCGGCTAATTTTTCCACTAAATTCCGGCGGATATTTTCGTGGCTTTGATTGACTTCTTCATCTTGAAGAGTTTTCTCAGCGTTTTGGTAGATCAAAGAAAAGACAACGCCGCGGTAGCCTGGCGTGATCTTCTCGCCTTTATACTCTTCAATGAATTCAACGGATGCCAAATGTTTAGCGCCGGAATCAAAAGCAACTTTGCGGATCTGGGCGAAAGAAACTTCCTGTTTGACTGCCAAACTAATGTCTCTCGTGATCGCGGGATATTCTGGGATAGGCTGGAATCGTTCAAAAAACACTGCCTTGACATACAACCATTCTAAATCTACTTCAGCATAATACACGCTGGACTTCTTTATATCCCACTGGTTAAGAATATTAAAAGAGAGTTTACCGAACTTACCGGCGGCTTTTCCATCAACGCTCAAGCTCACTCCGCCGCCCGGATCAAAGATGGCATCTTGAATTGATTCAAAGGTATAATTTGGAATCCTCAACTTTTCTAAAATTCTCTCAAGAATACCCTTAATATCATAAAAATCCACTTCATCTTTTAAAGACTTACGCCAATCTCGGCGCTGGCGACCCATCATGATTATCCCCAAAGCTTCTTTTTCATCCGATGGCAAATAAATTTTACCAGTTTCAAATAATTTTAAATCTCTCTGTCCCTTATTAACATTTGACAAAGTAATCGACAATAAGCTCGGCAATAAACAAGGGCGCATAATTTCCTGCTCAACGCTTAAAGGATTTTGAACACCAACAACCGCTGATGATCCCAGCCCGCTCTTTTGGAGCAACTTCTTACTTATCAAAGTGAATGAAATTATTTCTTTTAATCCCTGGCTAACCAAAACATTACTGAGTGTTTCCCGATAAATCCGATTCTTAGGACTTTCCATGTTGGTCATCTTAACATTTGGCAAGCTCATCGGTAAATTGTCATATCCAATTATTCGGGCGATTTCCTCAATGATATCCACATCCGCTTTTATATCCCGACGAAAAGACGGGACTTTTATGGTTAAGGAATTTTTTACTACTAAAGTTATACTGAACCCGAGTTTTTTCAAAATTGTTTTACACCGGCCTAAATTTACGGAAGAACCGAGTAATTTATTAATGGCAGGAATCGATATCTTGATTTTATTCTCAAGACTTTTCCTATGGAGTGTCATAATATCGCTGGCGGAATAAAGCGTGCCCCCGGCAAACTCTTGAATCAAGGTAATGGCCCTCTGCGCCCAAAAACCGACTGAGTCAAAATCAACGCCGCGTTCAAAACGATAAGATGAATCGCTGGAAAGTCCCAATTTTCGCGCCGCCCGGCGGATCAAGACCGGATCAAAATAAGCGCTCTCCAAAAGGATGCTTTTCGTTTGAGAATTTACTTCCGCATCTTTGCCGCCCATGACACCGGCAATGGCCACAGGCCGTTTCTCATCGGCAATCACCAGCATGGATGGATCAAGCTCATATACCTTTTCATCGATAGCCACAAGACATTCATTGGCATTAGCGCGACGGACAAGAATTTTTCCACCTATCAATTTATCGTAATCAAAAGCATGTAACGGTTGACCGGTTTCCATTAAAACAAAATTCGTGATGTCTACGATGTTGTTGATACTCCGCAAGCCTACCACTTGCAGATAATCCTTCAGCCATTGAGGCGAATCGCCCACTTTTACATCTTTGATGACCACTCCAAAATAACGCTGGCACCCCGTCTTATCGGCAATAGAAATGGGACATTTTACTTTCGAAAATTTTAATTTCTTTGATTTTGGAATTTTTAGGGAAACGTTTAAAATGGCGGAAACTTCGCGGGCAATACCTATATAATTTAAACAATCCGGCCGATTGGGCGTGATTTCCAATTCAAAAGCAGTGTCTTTGCCGGTAGAGGTGATTTGTTCGACTTCCAATCCGGCCATGGTCAGCCGGTGGGCCAATTGTGCGGGAGTGATTTTAAACGAAACGTAATCCTTGAACCAATTAAGACTGATTTTCATACTAGGAATTACAAATAGAAAGGATTAGTAAGGAATATGCTTATGTTTATAAAACAAAAGTGGGGATTTGTCAATTTAATCGTAGGGTTAGAATACTTCTTTAGTGAGTCAGACTGGAGCATCAATCAACTTAACGATGTCCGCTTAAACATCCTCCAGAATCAACACACCACCCGATCTACTCTCAAAGGCGTCATGGCCATTGATGACACCGCCGTCCCAAAACCCCATGCCGAAAAAACCGAAGGCGCTCAATTCCAATACTGC
>Ga0247727_10020594_pt1 | contig 10062 bp, 10 predicted proteins | sample WisWelCaveWW1625_FD_202498 | JGI IMG/M metagenome (GOLD analysis project Ga0247727, IMG submission 202498) | Biofilm microbial communities from Wishing Well Cave, Virginia, United States - WW16-25 | ecosystem: Environmental > Aquatic > Deep subsurface > Groundwater > Cave microbial mat | place...
ATTTGGAAATCGTGCAATAAAATTCAACAGGTTCATAGTCGTTTGTTTTGACCCTAAGGTCATAAACGAATTGGACAACCTGTGTCAGTTAGGTATCTTTACGGACTAGCATAAAAGAGAGTATTTATTTTAATCTATTCAACTTGTCTTCAGGATTTTTCATGAGGGTTGCTTTGTCGGTGTGGGAACACTTGGCTCTTTTGCTTGCTTTGGTGTCGCTGTGGAACGTGCGGCAAGCAAATGTGCCAATGTTCGGAGCACCGTCTCTGTCCGCGCGGTATAGTGCACAACATTTGGCTATATAGTTTTGGACTTGAGCTGAATGACCCACTCTCTGTGGCGCATTTGCAAACGCGTGCCAAAGTCATGTCGAGCGTGCAATTGATTAAACGGGCAAAGAAAAATCGCGAGACATCTTCTTATGTAGTTAGTATGCACTCATAGGCTCGCAACTAATCTCAGCTTTTTATTGTTTATTTTATGCTTTCGGAATGACCCTTAGATTTTCCTTAACATTCATTGTCGGAATTAATTTTTAAACCCGCAATACCATGAAACCATTTACAAAAATTACAGCAGCGCTATTTGGCATTGGAGCTATGATTCATCTATTTCGACTTATCTATCCATTCCGGATAATGATTGGAAATAATGAAGTACCGAACGGTGCGAGTTTTGTGATAATCATTATAGCGCTTGTTTTATGTGTTGGCCTTTGGAAGGAGTCTAACAAATAATATGACTTTTGAGTGACTCCAATTCGCGCGCGTTTGCAACGCGTATAAAAAGTCATGTCGAGCGTGCAATTGAAGATTAAAGAGCAAAGCAAAATTGCGAGACATCTTCTAACTTAATTTAGTCTACCTGACTATAGTTTGTCTAATGTTCTCGGCATGACAATCGGGTTATTTCGCAGCAAACCTTTTTGCCACTTCATCCCAATTTACTACATTCCAAAACGCTGCAATATAATCCGGCCTGCGGTTTTGGTAATTCAGATAATATGCATGTTCCCATACATCCAATCCCAAAATAGGAGTGCCCTTTACTTCGGCAACATCCATTAAGGGATTGTCCTGATTAGGTGTTGATGCAATTTGTAGTTTCCCACTTGCATCTTTAATTAACCACGCCCACCCCGAACCGAAACGACCAGCACCCGCAGCCGCAAATTTGGTTTTGAACTCATCAAAATTTTCAAACGCTGAATTAATTGCATCGGCCAATGCTCCGCTGGGCGCACCACCTGCGTTCGGACCCATCACGGTCCAGAACAAACTGTGATTATAATGTCCGCCCCCATTGTTGCGAACCGGTGCCGGATATTTTGAAATATTCTTACAAATCTCTTCAATGTTTAAATTCTCTTCAGGTTTACCTGCCACTGCGTTATTCAAATTGGTAACATAGGCATTGTGATGCTTACCGTGGTGGATCTCCATGGTGCGTGCATCAATGTGTGGTTCTAAGGCATTTGCTGCGTACGGAAGTGCGGGAAGTGTAAAAGCCATATACTTAATTTTTAAATGTTTAACATTTGTAAATCAAATATACAACCCTAACGGGAAGGAGAAAATTAATCAGGACTTATTGAATTTACGGATTAAAGGATTTAAAATACTACCCTTAAATTAATTCTGCAAATCAATAAATCCTGCAAATCCTGATTCAAACGATTATTCCCGGATTCCTTTAAAGAATTGATCAATAAGTTCCTTTGCCTCCTGAGATTTAATTCCTGATATCACTTCCGTTTTTGAATGTAATACCGGACTCTTTACTAATGTATACCCGCGTTGAACATCGGATGCACCGTACACTAATTTTTGTAACTGCACCCAGAGCAATGCACCTGCACACATCACACACGGTTCCAGGGTCACATACAACGTACATTCATTGAGGTACTTGGAGCCCAGATAATTAGCAGCGGCTGTCGTTGCCAACATCTCTGCATGGGCGGTGGCATCTGTTAACTTTTCTGTTTGGTTATGGGCGCGTGCAATAATTCTGTTTTTACAAACCACCACTGCACCTACCGGCACTTCACCAATATCAAATGCTTTGCGAGCTTCTTTCAACGCCTCGCCCATGAAAAAATCGTCTGAACCAGGATTTATTGGATTCATGGATTACAGGATTAGCTCAAATTATAAATGTGTAAAATCCTTTAATCCGGTAATCCATAAATCTTAGCCTCACTTTACTTTAATGTTCTTCATCATTTTACGCGCTGTACTTTGCCACTCTTCCCGAATTCGTCTGGGGCAATTAAAGGAAAACACCAGCGTACGGCCCGGCTCCACCAGGTATTGTATGTAGGTATAATTTAACACCGGGTTGCGGTACTCTAACTTCATCTTATCACCTTTCATCCTTGATTCAAACTCAAAGTAAATAAGCTGCTTACCGTTTACGGTATGAATTCCTTCTGAAAGCATCTCCACTCCATCAAACATATTCATCACCCCTGCCTTAAAAAATTGTTTGGCTATTTCTATATCCGCATCTGGCCACTGCGTAGCAGATATATTCACACTGAAATCAACTTCCCGTGCTTCATTGGTATACGCACCGAGGGGTTTACGTACAGAGGGGTACCGCTGGGAGAAGTCCATGTCATCCATGGCTCGAAAATTCCTGGGCAAAAGAACAACAATATCGTTGGTCACTTTCGTCTTGACTAACTTGGGAGGGGCAAAGGAAAAAAATGTAACACAAACCAATAGAAACAGCCCTTTCTTCATAACAGTTTTAATTTTTACCGGATATCGACCAGACTCAAAGTATTATTAAATTCGCGCCTGCCTGCCGGTAGGCAGGGTAGGCAGACTCAAAATTAATCAAAACTCATGTTACGGACTCATACTTGCGGTGAATTGCGCATTTCTCATGTAGGGCAACAGGTTACGCTGGCAGGCTGGGTGCAACGCCTGCGCGATAAGGGAAGTATTTTATGGATCGACCTGCGCGACCGCTATGGTATCACGCAATTGTTCTTTGAAGAAGGAAGCACCGCGGCCGAACTCATGGAATCTGCCAAAAAAGTCGGTCGAGAGTATGTTATACAGATCAAGGGACCCGTTACGGAACGTCTCTCCAGGAATGACAAAATGCCCACAGGGGAAATTGAAATTAAAGTGACAGAACTTATCCTTCTTAACGCTGCCAAAACTCCCCCCTTCACCATTGAAGACAACACAGATGGCGGAGACGATTTACGGATGAAGTACCGTTACCTGGATTTGCGCAGAACACCCGTGCGGGAAAGCCTGCAGCTTCGGCATAAGATGGCCCAACAAACACGAGCCTATCTGGACGCACAAAATTTTATTGAAGTTGAAACACCTGTTTTGATTAAATCAACACCGGAAGGCGCACGAGACTTTGTTGTTCCTTCGCGGATGAACAATGGTGAGTTTTATGCACTACCTCAATCGCCTCAAACCTTTAAGCAGTTGTTGATGGTATCGGGGTTTGACCGCTACTACCAAATCGTAAAATGCTTTCGTGATGAAGACTTACGTGCCGATCGTCAACCTGAGTTTACCCAGATCGACTGTGAAATGGCATTCATCACACAGGAAGATATTCTGAGCACATTTGAAGGGTTAGTGCGCCATCTTTTCAAAACCGTGAAGGGAATTGATATGCCTTCAGTACCTCGAATGACCTACGCTGAAGCTATGAGGTTGTACGGCTCTGACAAACCCGATACCCGGTTTGAGATGAAGTTTGTTGAAATAAAAACCCCCCATGTCCCCCGTACAGGGGGGAATAAGGGGGGTGAAAACACTGATCTCACCTCGGGAAAAAATTTCGTTGTCTTTGACAGCGCAGAATTGGTTGTGGGTGTTTGTACTAAAGGCTGCGCAGAATATACACGTAAGCAATTGGATGAACTTACGGATTATGTAAAACGTCCGCAGGTTGGAGCAAAGGGTTTGGTGTACGTGCAATACCGTGCTGACGGAACATTTAAATCATCGGTTGATAAGTTCTATACTGCTGATGAGTTGAAAACATGGGCTGAGAAATTTAATGCTCAGCCAGGAGATCTTTTACTGATTATGGCAGGAGAAGCAAATGCAACGCGTAAGCAACTTAGTGAACTGCGTTTGTTTGTGGGTGAAAAACTTGGATTTAGAGATAAGAATAAATTCGCAGCACGTTGGGTGATTGACTTTCCTTTACTGGAATGGAACGAAGAAACGAGGCGTTATCACGCCATGCACCATCCGTTTACATCACCTAAACCAGAAGACATTAAATTGCTGGATACTGATCCTGGAAATGTAAGGGCTAACGCCTATGACATGGTCATTAATGGAACTGAAGTTGGTGGGGGTTCCATTCGTATCCACGACAGGGCTACACAACAGATGATGTTCAGCCATTTAGGCTTTTCGGAAGAAGAAGCTAAAAAACAATTTGGCTTTTTAATGGAAGCATTTGAGTTTGGTGCCCCTCCGCATGGTGGTATTGCTTTCGGCTTCGACAGGTTATGTTCAATTTTTGGCGGAGCTGATTCCATCCGCGATTTCATTGCCTTTCCCAAAAATAACGCAGGCCGCGATGTGATGATTGATACCCCCTCTACTATTTCGGAAGAGCAATTGAGGGAGTTAGGAATTAACATTGAAAGGTAGAAGCTAGAGGTTGGAGCAAATCAATCCAACCTCCAGTTTCAAGTTTTCCAACCTCATTTCAGTTGTACCATTCCTTACTTAAATCAAAGACAGAAGTTCTTCCATTCTCATAAATGGTAATGATATTATCACATTCTCCATTACCATAGTCAATTTCAAATGTAGCGCATTGGAAGAAGCATGGCAATATGCTTGAAGTAGTCAGAATATTTGGTGTTTCACATTCTGCGATAAGGAAATGGGTGAAGAAATATAAGGAAGGTGGGACGAAAGATTTAGCGGTTGATGAAAGAGGCCGCCCGCAATGGAAAGAACTATCGGCAAAACAGGAAAGAAGTATTATTTTGAAAATATCAAATAAACAACCCGAACAACTAAAATTCTCTTTTGGTTTATGGACACGTGAGAATGTCGGAGAATTGATATTCAGAGAGTATGGAATCAGGCGATCCTGTATGCAGATTGGGCGTTATTTAAAAGAATGGGGGTTTACTCCTCAAAAACCTGTATATAAGGCGTATGAGCAAAATAATATGGAAGTAACCCGATGGCTTCGGGTGCAATATCCCGCTATACGCATAGCTGCAAAGAAATCATTAAACCAGAAGATGTTTATTTTGCAACTGCTAAGATTTTAAATGCAGAAAAAAACTTTAGTCGGTAGTTTAGATGCTGAAGTTCTATATTCACCAATGAATTATATTAACATCAAAATTGAACCTTATGGCAACTGATAAAAAAGACCAATTCGACTACATCATTATTGGTGCGGGCTCTGCCGGTTGTGTATTAGCCAACCGTCTTTCTGAAAACTCTGACAATGAAGTTTTGCTGCTTGAAGCAGGCGGACCGGACAAGAAAATGGAAATAGGCATTCCTGCCGCCTACGGAAACCTGCACCGCTCAGACGTGGACTGGGCATTCTCCACGGAGCCTCAAAAGCATGTTGACGGGCGTAGAATATTTCTCCCACGCGGAAAAACTTTGGGCGGCAGCAGTTCTACCAATGCTATGGTTTACGTAAGGGGCAATCACGCTGATTATGATGAATGGGCATCGTTGGGCAATAAAGGATGGGCATATAAGGACGTGCTGCCGTATTTCAAGAAGAGCGAGCATAATGAAGATATTGCAAATGACTACCACAACAATAATGGACTATTGAATGTAACTTATCCAAAATCTTTCCAAACGCCTTTCGCACCGGCTTTTGTGAGCGCCTGCAAAGAAACGGGTATTCCTGAAAACAAGGATTACAACGGAATAAAGCAGGAAGGGGCAGGTATGTTTCAGTTCACTATCAAAGATGGCAAACGCCACAGTGCGGCCACCGCTTTTTTAAAACCTGTGCTCAGCCGTACTAACCTCGTGGTTATCACACGTGCTGTGGCAAAGCAAATTTTGATTGAGGGCAGTAAGGCAACCGGGGTAGAATACATTGCCGGCAAAAACAGTACTCATAAAGCTTATGCATCCAAAGAAGTAATTTTGTCGGCAGGCGCTTTTCAATCACCGCAAGTGCTTATGCTTTCGGGAATTGGCGATGCAGATGAATTAAAAGCGCAGGGTATTGCATTAAAAAACGAATTAAAGGGCGTAGGTAAGAATTTGCAGGATCATTTGTTTCTCGTTATTTCAAGCCTTGCGCTGCAACAGGAAGGTTTCAATCATCATTTGAAACCCTTAAATAAGATAGCGGATTTATTAAAATATATGGTGACTCACTCAGGCGCTTTAACGTGCAGTCCCCTTGAGGCGGTGGCTTTTTTAACGGTCAACGGAGCAAAAAATGTAAACCTGCAGTTTCACTTTGCTCCGTTGCATGTAGGTAATGATTACAAAACAGACGTATATAACCCGAATACTTATCCAACCGTTGATGGCTACTCTGTTATGCCAACACTTTTAAAACCAAAAAGCAGGGGCTCGGTGGGGTTGCGATCTGCAAATCCCATGGATGCTCCGGTAATTCAGCCTAACTTTCTTTCGGAAGACGAAGATTTGCAAACCCTGATTACAGGAACCAAAAAGGCGCTGGAGATTTTGAAGGCAAATGCCTTTAGCGCTTACCGAAAGTCAATCATCACACCGGTTGACCAATCGGAAAAAGGAATTATTGAACATATCAAAAAAGCAGTTGAAACTATTTATCATCCTGTTGGCACATCTAAAATGGGTAATGATTCAATGGCCGTTGTAAATGATAAATTACAGGTACATGGCGTAGAAGGTTTAAGAGTTGTTGATGCTTCCATTATGCCGACTATAGTAGCAGGAAATACCAACGCACCTACTATTATGATAGCCGAAAAAGCTGCTGATATGATATTGGGGCGGTAATTTTGAAAGATAAAACCTGCTAATTTAATTTTCGTTCGCATCGTATTAGGTTATTGTTTGATCATTAGATTGATCATTAGACACCAATATTTTTTATAGGGTTGTAACCCGTTAAACATTTACTTTTCAGGTTAAAAAGCTAAAAATGAGCAAAAAGGACTTTTTTTCAGGTCACGCAAAACTATACGCTGCTTTCAGGCCAAGTTACCCAAAAGAACTCTATCAATTTATGTTTGAGCATGTAAAAGAATTCGATGCTGCCTGGGATTGTGCCACCGGCAACGGCCAGGTAGCACAATATCTTTCACCCCATTTTGACAAAGTGTTTGCAACAGATATCAGTCAGCAACAATTGGATAACGCCTTTCAAGCCGAAAATATTTTGTATTCCGTACTACCTGCTGAGAAAACAAATTTCCCAGACAAACAATTTGACCTGATCACTGTTGGACAGGCTCTGCACTGGTTTGATCTTCAGCAATTTTACACCGAGGTGAGGCGGGTGGCAAAGCCCGATGCCCTGCTGGCAGTTTGGGGGTATTCGGTTTGCTCGGTTAACCCTGCCATTGACGAATTTTTTCTTGACTTCTATAACAACATCGTAGGGCCTTATTGGGATAGTGCCCGTAAAATGGTAGAAGAAGAATATTTTAATGTGCCCTTTCCTTTCCAGCAAATACAAACTCCAAAATTTTCACTTGAAGTAGAATGGACGTTGGAACAGTTTGCCGGCTACCTTTCAACCTGGTCTGCCACGCAGAAGTACATCAAAGATAACAACCACGATCCTGTTCCAGAGATAATCAGGAAAATAGCAACCGAATGGATTGGAAAAAAGATTGTTTCATTCCCCATTTTTCTGAAGTTCGGAAGGATTTAGGTAATTTTGATGTGCGCTTATTTCTGAGTTGGCGGCAAGCAGTTTTAATGAGTGACGTTTACTATATTGGTATAAATAATTGACTCCTAAACAATACAGTTATGGTTTCAGCAAGTAAATCCGAAAAAATGCTAAGTGCATTAAAAGACTACAAAAAAAGATATTTAACAAAGAATATCGGGGACTTAGATGAATCGGGGACAAGAATAATGATAAATACATTTTTGACTTCAATTCTCGGATACCAAGAATTAGAGGAGATCAAAACTGAATACATGATTAAGGGGACGTATGCAGACTACATTGTTCAAATCGGTGGTAAGAGACATTTTTTAGTTGAGGTGAAAGCATTTTCAATTGACTTATCGGACAAACATCTCAGACAAGCAATTAATTACGGTGCTAATGAGGGGATTGACTGGGCAATACTGACAAACGGGAGACAATTTCAGGTGTACAAAATAATTTTTGAAAAGCCAATAAGCGAGAAATTAGTTTATGAAGTTGATTTTTCAGCCGAGGACTTTAGCGCAAAGGAAGCATTGGAGCAATTGATTTATTTACACAGGGATGCAGTTGTCAAGAAAAGTTTGACAGACTTATGGTCAAGATATTCAGCTTTAGAACCAATTAACATTGCCGGACTATTATTCTCTCCGCAAGTAGTGTCATTCTTGAAAAAAGAATTGAAGAGTAAATACGATTCAAAATTTGAGGACGATGAAATCATTGAGTCGTTGTATGAAGTTGTTTGCGGAGAAATTCCAGAGGACAAACTGAAAATACCAAGGTTCAAGTCGACAAAAAAGAAACCAACAAAGAAGGTTGACAAAAATACTGAACCGACAACAACAACACCGACCGTTGAGACACTAACTAATTAAGAGCAGACCAAAACTCCAGCCTTTGTTGGTGTTCTTCACCAACAAAACTGCGCACGAGGATAGAGCAAGCCATATCTTTGCCAAATGGAAATATACGCAAAACAGCATGCTGATTTTATCACAACAACATGCATGGAATGGAAGCCTGTTTTGGAAGATCACCAGTTTAAGAATATAATTACAGATAGCCTTCGGTTTTTGAGTAACGAAAACAGAGTCGCAGTTTATGGTTTTGTGATTATGAACAACCATTTTCATTTAATCTGGCAGATCAAAGGTGATCATACAAGAGAGGATGTCCAACGGGATTTTTTAAAATATACAAGGCACAACAAGGGCGGGGAATTTAATAAAGCCAGATCGTCTAAGAGATTAGAAATAAATCCGGTTGCTCTCATGCAACCCTTCCCGCAAAGTCAGTCTATTGAACGTAAATCCATAACCATGAAAAAAATACTGTCCCTGATTGCTGCAATTCTGTTGGTTAGCTCCGCATCTATTGCTCAAAAACGCGAAACCCGTGATGTTTCTACGTTCACCAAAATTTCGTTCCGGTCACCCGGCAAAGTGTATGTGAAGCAAGGGAGTCCTCAGAAAGTAGAAATAGAAGGTTCTGCTGAGGTTCTGGAGAAAATTAAAACGAACGTGGAGGATGGAAAACTGAGTATTGGCTCCGATGAAAAGTGGAGCAACTGGAGTTGGGGTGATGATGACGATAAGGTTACGGTGTACATAACGGTGGCCAATATCGAGGCATTAAGCGTAAGTGGCTCAGGTGATTTAATTGCACAAACTAAAATAACAAGCAATAACCTGAAGTTGAATGTAAGTGGTTCTGGTTCGTTGGAGGCTGAAATTGACGCAGCGGATGTAGATGCCGATGTAAGCGGATCGGGCGATATGGACCTGAAAGGAAAATGTAAAAGCTTTAGCACCGACATCAGTGGATCAGGCAGCGTAACATTAAATGCAGTTATCGCAGGTGCAGCTGACTTTGATATTTCTGGCTCCGGAAAAGTGGAAGCCACAGGGTCATCCCAATCTGTAAAGGCAGAAATTACAGGTTCCGGAAAAGTATTGGCGGCTAATTTAGTAACAGATAAATGTGAAGTACGCATTAGTGGCTCAGGCGATGTTGAAATAAATGTAAAGACCGAGCTGGATGCCCACATCAGCGGAAGCGGAACGGTTTCTTACAGGGGCAATCCATCACGCGTAAATGCGGACTCAAGCGGAAGCGGTAAAGTGAGGAAAATGTAAGCTCGAGTTTCTCTGCGAATCTCTGCGCTCTTTGCGGTTAAGTTTTTTT